>Ga0302317_10003539_pt1 | contig 10275 bp, 6 predicted proteins | sample III_Palsa_N3_3_FD_200450 | JGI IMG/M metagenome (GOLD analysis project Ga0302317, IMG submission 200450) | Peat permafrost microbial communities from Stordalen Mire near Abisko, Sweden - III_Palsa_N3_3 | ecosystem: Environmental > Terrestrial > Soil > Palsa > Peat permafrost | place: Sweden...
CATCGATGTCGACACGCTGGAGCATTTCGCCGCCCGCACCCTGTCGCTGAACGAGATCGGCGTGGGCAATTTCTCGTCGGCCGAGGCGGTGGCCTTCGACGCCTACGCCGACAACCGCGAGACCGGCGCCTTCATCCTGATCGACCGCTACACCAACGCCACGGTGGGCGCGGGGATGATCGACCACGGCCTGCGGCGGGCGGCCAACATCCACCGCCAGGCCCTGCTGGTGGGTCGCGAGGACCGCGAGCGCCTCAACGGCCACAAGCCGGCGGTGCTGTGGTTCACCGGTCTGTCGGGATCGGGCAAGTCGACCATCGCCAACCTGGTGGAGCGCCAGCTCTATGAGCGCGGCGTGCGCACCTTCCTGCTGGACGGCGACAATGTGCGCCACGGGCTGAACCGGGACCTGGGCTTTACCGACGCCGAGCGGGTGGAAAACATCCGCCGGGTCGGCGAAGTGGCCAAGCTGTTCGTGGAAGCCGGCTCGATCGTGCTCTGCTCCTTCATCTCGCCGTTCCGCGACGAACGGCGGATGGTGCGCGAGATGTTTACGCCTGCGGAGTTCCTGGAGGTGTTTATCGACACCCCGATCGAGGACTGCATCGCCCGCGATCCCAAGGGCCTGTACGCCAAGGCCCTGGACGGCCAGATCGCCAACTTCACCGGCATCTCCTCGCCCTACGAGCCGCCGCAGGCCGCCGAGGTGGTGGTCCCGACGCGCGAGCGAACCGCCGACGAGGCGGCGGAGGCGATTGTGATCGAGCTGGATCGGCGCGGGCTGCTGTAGGGGTCGCGCGGTCAAACGCCGCCGCGTCGTTCCATTAACTCCGTTCACTCGCCATAAGAGCGCGCCCTCGGGCGGGCCGCGCAGCAGCGCGGCCCCGGGGGCGACGGAACGGGAAAAGCGCCGCCGCAACCGGACAACACGGAAAATTGCTCAGCTGAAAGCCCATATCAGGCTGATTTGCCGACGATTAAGCGTGATGCTGTGAACCCAGTAGGGGCTTAGATTGTTACGGGGGGGTCCAAGTACCAAGGATCCGGCCGATGAGCATTGTGGACGCGCTGCCGAACACGCATCGCGAGCCTTGCCCGAAACCCTTTATCAGCGACGCCGACCATGGCGCCGGACACGGCGTTCTTTGCCCGTGCGCGATGAAGCGACCGAACGCCCCACCGATCGACAGGAGCAACCTATGAGCGTTCAAGACAGCCGCACTCGCAAGCCCGCCCGGCGAGGTTTCGCCGCCATGGATAAGGAGCGCCAGCGCGAAATCGCCAGGAAGGGCGGCGCGAGCGTGCCCGACGACAAGCGCAGCTTTTCGCAGGACCGAGACCTGGCCGCCAGCGCCGGCCGCAAGGGTGGCGAAGCCTCCCACGGCGGTGGACGTCGGCGCACTGCGGAACCCGCCGTCGTCGCACGACCCTGAGGCGCAGGAAGATAAGGGGACATGATACCTATCCCCTTCAGGCAATGCGCGCGGCAGACGGGGGGATAGGTATCATGTCCCCTTATCTTCCCGTCGTCGCGCGACCCTAGAAGTCCTGCAGCAGGAAGACGGCGAAGGCCGGATCGGGGCTGATCCAACGCGCCCCGATCCGCCAGCCGGCCTGGCTGGCGATCGTCCGGAAGCTGCCAAGCGTATATTTGTACGAGTTCTCGGTATGGATGGTCTCGCCCGCCGCCATTGAGAAGGTGCGGCCCGCCGCGCGGAAGGTCTGGACGCCTTTGCTGACCAGATGCATCTCCATCCGGCTTTCGCGGCCGTTCCACACTGCCCGATGGGCGAAGCCGGCCAGGTCGATGTCGCCCTCCAGCTCGCGGTTGATCCGCTTGAGCAGGTTCAGATTGAAATCGGCCGTCACGCCCCGGGCGTCGTCGTAGGCCGCCACGAGAACCGCCTCGTCCTTCACCAGGTCGGCCCCGACGATGAACTGGGCCCCCTCGCCCAGCAGCCTCCGCGCGGTCTTCAGGAAGGCGACGGCGTCCGTGGGTGTGAAGTTGCCGATGGTCGAGCCGGGGAAGAAGCCGGTGCGCGGCCGCCCGTTGGCCTCCGGCGGCAGATGGATCGGCTGGGTGAAGTCCCCGACCAGGGGCGCGACCTTCAGGTTCGGATAGGCCCAGCGGATCGCCGCGGCCGCCGGCTCCAGCGCATCCTCGCTGATATCCATCGGGATGTAGACGCCCACCTGGGGAGCGGCGTCCAGCACCAGCTTGGTCTTGACGCTGGCGCCGGAGCCGAACTCGATCAGGGCCGCGTGCGGGGAGATGTATTTGGCGATCTCCGGCGCCGCCTGCTCCAGCAGGCCCAGCTCCTGGCGGGTGGGATAGTATTCCGGCAGCTCGCAGATCGCCTCGAACAGCATCGAGCCGCGCTCGTCGTAGAAGTATTTGCTGGGCAGCCGTTTGGGATGGCCGCTGAGGCCCGTGACCACGTCGCGGCGGAATTCCGCCAGGGGATCGGCCTTGGAGCGGCCGCTGGCGGCGTCCCTGGCCAGGCGCACGCCGGAGAACTGCCAGCGCTGATGGGGGTAGAAGAAGTTGCGGTAGGTGGGCCGGCAATGGCCGGCGGGCGTGGCTGTGCAGCCGCCGCGCAGGACCATCTGGTTGATCATGAACTTGCCATTGTATTCGCCCACCGCGCCGGCGCCGGGGACAAAGCCGGGATAGGGGCTGTAGGCGCTGGCGGTCCACTGCCACAGCACATCGCGCATCTGGGCGAGCGGCGCGCCGTTCGTCGCCGCATGCTCCCACTCCGCCTCCGACGGCAGCCGGCAGCCAGCCCAGCGGGCATAGGCGTCGGCCTCGTAGAAGCTGACGTGGGCGACCGGGGCATTGGGATCGAGCGCGATGAGGCCCGCCAGGGTCATCTCGGACCAGGCGCCATCCTCGCCTTCGCGCCAATAGATCGGACAGGCCCAGTCCTCGCCCCTCACCAGCGCCCAGCCGTCGGAGAGCCACAGGTCGGCGCGGCGATAGCCGCCGTCCTCGATGAAGGCGCTCCATTCGGCATTGGTCACCAGCCGGTCGGCCAGGGCGTAGGGCGCCAGCAGCGCATCGTGCCGCGGCGCCTCGTTGTCGAAGGCGAAGCCCTTGCCGTCGTGACCCAGGCGCACGACGCCGCCGTCGAACGGCACAAAGCCCATGGGGCCGGGGTCGGCGTACGGCTCGGGCGCGCCGTCGCGATAGGCCGGATGGCCGGGCATCTGGGCGAACAGGTGCAGCACGTCCATCAGGATCAGCTCCTGGTGCTGCTGCTCATGCGCCAGGCCCAGCTCCACCAGGCCGGCGAGTTCCGGCGTGGCGCAGGCGGGATCCTGCAGCAAGGCGGCCATGGCCTTGTCCACATGGCCGCGATAGGCGCGCACGCGGCTGAGCGACGGACGGGTGACGAGGCCGCGCTCGGGCCTGGGCCGGCGCGGACCCACCGTCTCGTAGTAGGAGTTGAACAGATAGCCGAACAGCGGATCGAAGGACTGGTAGGCCGTCAGGAACGGCGTCAGCAGGAAGGTCTCGAAGAACCAGCTGGTGTGGGCCTGGTGCCATTTCACCGGACTGGCGTCGGGCATCGACTGCACGGTCTGGTCTTCCGCCGACAGCGGCGTCGCCAGCGCCACAGTGTGGGCGCGGACCTTGCGGTAGCGGCGCAGCAGATCGTCCGCGGCGGGAGGCGCGGCCGATCGGGCGATGTCAGTGGAACCGTCGGACGGCGTCAAAGGGCAAGCTCCCTGGCGTAGGATCCTGAGGCCGAGTTCGGCATGTCCCCCCTCCCCTGAAAAAGCAACCGCCGGTTTTGTCCGCCCTGCCGTGCGCCCCGGCGCCACCGCCGCACCGGCCGGTGACGACAGCGGAACGTATGTGGGAAGGGAACGTTCAAAATGGAAGCTTATCCGGACGCGACTTTGTCTGGTTTTCGTTTCAGCGGCCTTTTTTGTAAGAGGCTCGATTCATGTCGACGCGATCGTCCCGGGCGGCGACAACCCTGGCCAGCTGGCGCGAGGATGTCGTTGCGCTGATCCCCGCCCTCCGCGCCTTCGCCTGGTCCTTAAGCCACAACGCCTCGGACGCCGACGACCTGGTGCAGGAGGCGCTGATCAAGGCCTGGGCCCACCGGGACCGGTTCGAGCCCGGCACCAACCTGCGGGCCTGGATGTTCACGATCCTGCGCAACACCTACTACACCAGCTTGGCCAGGCGACGGCGCGAGGTCAGCGATGAAACCGGCAAGTACGCCGCGACCCTGATCGCGCCGGCGACACAGGACTGGAACTTGGAGTTGAAGACCCTGCAGGCGGTCCTGTTGCGGCTCCCGACCGAACATCGCGAGGCCCTGATCCTGGTCGGCGCGGCGGGGATGACCTACGAGGAGGTGGCGGAAATCTGCGGCTGCGCCCTGGGTACGATCAAGAGCCGAGTGAACCGGGCCCGGGCCAAGCTGGTCAAGCTGTTGGATCAGGAGAAGGCGACCGCCAACGGGGCGGCCGACGGGCGGTAAGAATGCCCTACATTCCGGCGGCGCTGGCGAGGCGCTCGATCAGGTCCAGAAAGCGCGCCGGGACGGGCTCGGCGAGCATCTGCTCGAACCAGGTCATCAGCCAGCGATCAAGGTCGGCGTCGCCCCCGTCTTCCGGCGTCGAGCGCGATCTGAGCGGGGTGTCGTCCACAACGACAGGAAGCCAGACACCGCGAGATTGTGGCAGGCGTCATGTCGCCGCAGGAGGCTTGGCTGTGAGGGTGGCGGATTCAAATCCTTCTCCCCTTGCGGGAGAAGGTGGCAGGCGAAGCCTGACGGATGAGGGGTCGCGCCGGCCTGTCGGGCTTCCTGCAAACAAACCATCGGAAAGGCCTGCGCGACCCCTCATCCGGCCCTTCGGGCCACCTTCTCCCTCAAGGGGAGAAGGAAAAGCAAAGGCGCCTCGATACTGCGCGGTAAGGGCGGGCGTCCTTCCTCCAAAGCAAAGAGAACGCCCGAACCGGACGCGGCCGAATTAGTCCATCAGCTCTGGCCGCTGACCGCGGCGACCTCCGCAGCGAAGTCTTCGACCTTTTTCTCCACGCCTTCACCCAGGGCGAGGCGCACAAAACCCTTCACCGCAAGGCTGGTCCCAAGCGCCTTGCCGGTGTCAGCGACCAGCTGTTCGATGGTCTGATCCGGGCTCATGACGAAGGCCTGCTTCAGCAGCACGACTTCCTCGTAGAACTTGCGGATCCGGCCCTCGACCATCTTTTCCACCACATTGGGCGGCTTGCCGGACTCCAGCGCCTGTTCGGTAAAGATGCCGCGTTCCTTTTCCACCGCCGCCGGATCGAGGTCGGCCGTGGACAGCGACAGGGGCGCGGTGGCCGCCACGTGCATGGCGATCTTACGGCCCAGCTCGGTGATCTGCGCCTGGTCGCCGGCGCCTTCGATGGCCACCAGCACGCCGATGCGGCCGAGGTTCGGCGCGGTGGCGTTGTGGATGTAGGACGCAATGGCGCCCTGGCCGACCACGAACCGGGCCGAACGGCGCAGCTGCATGTTTTCGCCGACCGTGGCGATGAGATGGCTGATGGCCTCGCTCACCGTCTCGCCGTTCGGGGTCTTGGCGGCGGCTATGGCCTCGACATCGCCATCCACGTCCAGCGCGATTTCGGCGATGGAGCGGGCGGCGTTCTGGAACAGCTCGTTGCGGGCGACGAAGTCGGTCTCGGCGTTCAGCTCGATCACCGCGGCGGTCATGCCAACGCCGTCATTGCGCACGGCCGCGGCCACCAGGCCCTCGGCGGCGACCCGGTCGGCCTTCTTGGCCGCCTTGGCCAGGCCCTTGGTGCGCAGCCAGTCCATCGACGCTTCCATCTCGCCGTTGTTTTCCTGCAAGGCGCGCTTGCAATCCATCATGCCCACGCCCGACTTTTCGCGCAGTTCCTTGACGAGGGCAGCTGTGATCTCCGCCATGGCGGTTCTCCAGATTTAACAAGGTTGAAGCCGGCCGGCGCCAAATGGCGGCCGGCCGGCGAAATTGCAATAGGACGAGTCCGTGACGGAGCTCGCCGGGACTACTGGTCTTCGGCGGTGTCGGTCAGAGCGGGCTCGCCGGCCGGGGCTTCTTCCGTTGCAGCCGGGGCGTCCACCGCGACGGCCGGGGCTTCCTCCGCGACGACGGGCGCGGCAGGCGCTTCGACGACGGCGGCCGGGGCCTCGTCCACAACGGCAGGCGCCGCGGGCGTTTCGACAACAGCGGCTGCTTTCGGCTCGGCAGGCGTCGCGACGGGTTTGGCGGGCGCCGTTTCCGGCTCGACAACCTTCTTCAACGCCGGCTCGACGGGGGCTTCCTGCGCGCCGATATCGACGCCCATGGCCACCTGGCCTTCGGTGAGACCGTCGAGCACGGAGTCGGCGATCAGGTCGCAGTAGAGTTGCAGCGCGCGGGCGGCGTCGTCGTTACCCGGGATCGGATAGGTGATGCCGGCCGGATCGCAGTTGGTGTCGAGGATGGCGACGACCGGGATGTTGAGCTTGCGCGCCTCCTGGATGGCGATCGCTTCCTTGTTGGTGTCGATCACGAACATCAGGTCGGGGATGCCGCCCATGTCCTTGATGCCGCCCAGGGACAGTTCCAGCTTTTCCCGCTCGCGGGTCAGCTGCAGCAGCTCCTTCTTGGTGCGGCCTTCACCACCGGTGTCGAGCACGCTCTCCAGCTCGCGCAGACGGGCGATCGAGCCCGAGATGGTGCGCCAGTTGGTCAGGGTGCCGCCGAGCCAGCGGTGGTTGACGTAGTATTGGGCGCAGCGCTTGGCGGCGATGGACACCGGGTCCGACGCCTGGCGCTTGGTGCCGACGAACAGGATGCGGCCGCCGGAGGCGGCGACTTCACGCACCTTGACCAGGGCCTGGTGCAGCAGGGGGATGGTCTGCGACAGGTCGATGATGTGGATATTGGCCCGCGAGCCGAAGATGTAACGTTCCATCTTCGGGTTCCACCGGTGCGTCTGGTGGCCGAAGTGAGCGCCAGCTTCCAAGAGCTGACGCATGGAGAATTCAGGAAGCGCCATTCAAATGTTCCTTCTTCCGGTGCGCCTCCGCAAGCTTACCCGCATTCCAACCAGGGTTGAGATGAAGGACCGGAACGGTGACCAGACGGGGATTGACCCGCCAGCCGCCGAACGCCTGCGTGTGTGATGGGGCGCGACATAGGCGGGACTGGGTGGGAATGCAAGGAGAAACGGGGGCTGATGGGCCCCCACAATGAACCGCTGAAGCCAAAGCCGGCTTAGGGTTAGCAGGCGACGTCAGCAGCTTTGGTGGTGGAACTGCTTGAACAAACCTAGGCGATCTACGAGAACGCTGCGTCTAATCATTGCGGCGAGCTTCGAATCGCCACGCTGGTCTGCGCTATCAGCCAAAACCAGATGCATCCCCGAGTCATCCAACATCGGAGGCGTAGGCGTTGCTAGATAATAGTCATGCAGTTCCGCAAGTCCCTGCGCCAGGAATTCAGCCGCGCTTCGAAAGTCATTCTTGCTCTTAGCAAAGTCAGCGCGCTGCAACAGCGCTCCAGCCTGGTCTGCTGCCTTTTCCATTTTGCATTCGGCAGACGCATCAGCAAACGCCGGAGACGACGCTGCAATCAAAGCCACAAGCAAGAATGGAGGCCCAAGCCGCACTCGTCATTTATGAAGTAGAGGCACAACGTCTGCAATCGCCATTCAACCGAACAAAATGATAGCCCCTTAAACCGCTCATCCCGGCGAATGCCGGGACCCAGATCGTAAGGCGTCGGCCTAGGCGTTGAGCGTTTCGTAGAGGTCATTCCAGGTCGGATTGGCCTCCTCGATCAGCTTCAGTTTCCAGCTGCGCCGCCATTCCTTGATCTGGCGCTCGCGCAGGAACGCGCCTTCGCGGGTTTCGCAGACTTGGTACCAGACCAGCTTGTCGCAGCCGTAGCGAGCGCTGAATCCTTTGAAGGCCTTGGTCTTGTGCTGCCAGATGCGCTGAGCGAGATCGTCGGTCATGCCGATGTAAATCGTGCCATTGCGACGGCTGGCGACGATGTAGGTGTAGAAGGACATCGGGGGACTGAGCCATATGATCTGGGTCCCGCCATTCGCCGGGATGAGCGGATTTTTGTGAGCTTTACACTTCTTCTAAGAACGCAACCCCCGGCGCTGTTTTCAGGGCGCTGCGGAGCGCTGGGCCCAGCGCATAACGACCCGGCAGTTTGAGCTCCACCTCCCGGCCTTCGCCGAGGCCGGCGACCAGGATGACGTCGCCGCCGCGTTCGGCGCCGGCCGCGGGCTGGAGGCGTTTGCGGAGGGAGTCCATCTCCACCGAGCCTGGAGCAAGATGGACCCGCAAGGCGGCCACCGCGCCTTCAAGGGCCTTCTCCAGCGGCTCGGCGTCGTCGCCAAAGAAGCGGACCTCGCCGTCGGCGAACTTGGCGCGGACCTTGATCGAGATCGCCTTGCCCGGCTCCAGCACCTCGCGGCAGCGGCGCAACTGTTCGGGCGGAAACATCACCTCATACTCGCCGGAGGGGTCGGACAGGGTGACGAAGGCGAACTTGTCGCCGGTGCGGGCCGAGGCGCGTTCCTGGCGGCGGCGGACGATGCCGGCCATGCGGAAGGCTTCGGTCCCGTTCTCCGCCTGGACCAGGGCGTCGGTCATCAGGGTCGACCGTCGCCGGCGCAGGGCCTCGCTCATCGCCTCCAGCGGATGGCCGGTGAGGTAGAAGCCCACCGCGGCCCGCTCCTCGTCCAGTTGTTCGTCTTCCGGCCAGGGCTCGCGAGCGGTCAGGCGCTGGCGCGGCGCCTCGGTCTCCTCGCCGAACAGATTGATCTGGGCGGAGGCGCGGTCGGCCGCCACGGTTTGACCGTAGGCGGCGAGCATTTCGGCCGAGGCGATGATCTGGGCGCGGTTGGGCGAAAGGCTGTCGAGGGCGCCGGCGCGGGCAAGGTTCTCCAACGCCCGCCGATTGACCTGCCTGGGATCGACCCGCTCGATGAAGTCGAACAGGTCGCGGAACCGGCCGCCCTCCTCCCGCACCGCGACCAGATGCTCCATCGCCTGCAGGCCGACGTTGCGGATGGCGCCGAGGGCATAGAGCACCGCACCGTCCTCCACCTCGAAGTCGGCGCTGGAACGATTCACATCGGGCGGGCGGATCTTCACCTCAGCGCGGCGGGCATCCTGATAGAACATCGCCAACTTGTCGGTGTTGGAGATATCGAGACTCATGGAGGCGGCGAAAAACTCCACCGGCGCGTTCGCCTTCAACCAGGCGGTCTGATAGGCGATCAGCGCATAGGGCATGGCGTGGCTCTTGTTGAACCCGTAACCGGCGAACTTCTCCATCCGGTCAAACAACAGGGTCGCCGTCGCCGGCTCGACCCCCCGTTCGGCGGCGCCCGAGAGGAACCGCGCGCGCTGCTGGTCCATCTCGGCCTTCTTCTTCTTGCCCATGGCGCGGCGCAGGAGGTCCGCCTCGCCCAGGCTATAGCCGGCCATGATCTGGGCGATCTGCATCACCTGCTCCTGGTAGACGATCACCCCGAAGGTGGGTCCCAGCACCTGCGCCAAGAGCGGATGGACCACATCCACCGGCTTTCGGCCGGCTTTGCACTCCACATATTCCGGGATCGATTCCATCGGTCCCGGCCGGTAGAGAGAAATCAGGTCGGACACCTCCTCCAGGTTGGAAGGCCTGAGCCGGCGCAGGATGTCCCGCATCCCCTGGCCTTCCAATTGGAACACGCCGAGGGTCTGACTAGAGGTCATCAACTCATAGGCGCGAGCATCGTCGAGGGGCATTGCGCCGGGTGAAACCGCGGCGCCGCGCTTCTTCAGATAACCCACCGCGCGGTCGATCACCGTCAGGGTCTTCAGGCCAAGGAAGTCGAACTTCACCAGGCCCGCGCTCTCAACCCATTTCATGTTGAACTGGGTGGCCGGCACGTCCGAGCGGGGGTCCTGGTAGAGCGGCACCAGCTCGATCAAGGGCCGGTCGCCAATCACCACCCCGGCGGCGTGGGTCGAGGCGTTGCGGTAGAGCCCCTCCAGCTGCAGCGCCGTCGTCAACAACTCGGCGACCGAATCGTCCTCGTCCCTCGCCTGCTTCAGGCGGGGTTCGATCTCGATCGCCTTGGCCAGGGTGGTCGGACTGGCGGGATTGTTGGGGATCATCTTCGCCAGGCGATCGACCATGCCCAGCGGCAGTTGCATCACCCGTCCGACGTCGCGCAGGACGGCGCGCGCCTGCAGGGTGCCGAAGGTGATGATCTGGGCCACCCGATCG
>Ga0302317_10003540_pt1 | contig 10275 bp, 8 predicted proteins | sample III_Palsa_N3_3_FD_200450 | JGI IMG/M metagenome (GOLD analysis project Ga0302317, IMG submission 200450) | Peat permafrost microbial communities from Stordalen Mire near Abisko, Sweden - III_Palsa_N3_3 | ecosystem: Environmental > Terrestrial > Soil > Palsa > Peat permafrost | place: Sweden...
GTCCGCCCCGCGTGACGGGGCCCCGGGCCGCGGAGCCGTCCGCGTACCCGCGCGGGCCCGCGTACACCTGTCCCGGCCGCCCCGCCCGCACGCCGCTCCCCCGCACCTTCCTGCCCCACGCCGACCCGCGCCGACCCACCCCGACCCGCGCCGTCCTTGTAGGCCCGGGCCCGGCTCCGACCACGCACCCGGACCCCGTCGGCGCCCGACCGGCGCCCCGCCCGGACCCTGCTGTCGCCCCGCGCGGAACCCGCCCCGAGCACGCCGCGTCGCCGGACCTCCTACGCGATGAGCGGGTCCATCCGGCGGGGGGCGCTGGGGCGCAGGTCCGCGGTGAGGATGGCGCGGTGCACCTCGCGCAGTTGCGCGGAGGGTTCGAGGCCCAGCTCGGTCCGCAGCAGCTCGCGCACGGTCCGGTACGCCTGGAGCGCGTCGCTGCGGCGGCCGACTTCACTCAAGGCGGTGATGAGCTGGGCGTGGAACCACTCGTTGAGCGGGTGCGCGGCCACCAGCGACCGCAGATCGGCGATGATCTCGCGGTAGTTGCCGAGCCGCATCTCCGCCGCCACCCGCAACTCCAGGACTCCGATGCGCCTTTCCTCCAGGTTGACCGCGTAGCCGCCCAGCAGGTTCCCGAGTGTCACGTCGGCCATCGCCCGGCCGCGCCACAGGGCCAGTGCCTTCTGCGCGTACTGGCCCGCCGGACGGAATTCGGCGGCCTCGTCGCACCTCTGGGCGCGGCCGACGAGCACGGCGAAGTTGTGGACGTCGAGTTCGCCGTCGTCGACGCGCAGGAGGTAGCCGGGGGGCGTGGTCTCGATGCGTCCCGACTCCCCGTCGGCCGCGCCGGCCATGATCTGCCGCAGTTGGTAGATGTAGGTCTGCGCGGTGGTGACCGCGCTGCGCGGCGGGCTGTCGCCCCACAGCTCCTCGATTAAGGAGTCGATACTGACGACCTGGTTCGCCCGGAGCAGAAGAAGGGCGAGCACCTGTTTCACCTTGGGGGCTCTTGGGGTGCAGGAGATCTTTCCCTCTTTTATCTCGACCGGCCCGAGAAGTTTGAACTCCACGTGTACTCCCTTTTTCTTTTGGCGCGCTCTTCCTTCGGCCTCGAATTGCCGTCCAGAACTGTAGGACCGGTCGTTGAGAGGTCACAACGGGCTGCCCCCGAAGGATGTAGGGGGCGGCTTGCCGAGACGCCCCGCGTACGACTTTCGATATAGCGGTTGAGGCCGCCCGGCGCCCGCGGCGGGTTTCCTCGAAGCATCCTCGGTCCGCCCTCGACGCCGGTCCGCCAGGCTGCCCGACACCCGACGGAGGAGAGCGAGATGAGTACAGCACCGCCCCCGCAGGTGGCACTGGTGACCGGGGGGACGAGCGGGATCGGCCTCGCCGTGGTGACCCGGCTCGCCCGGCGCGGCCTGCGGGTCTTCCTGTGCGCCCGGACCGCAGAGAGCGTTACCCGGACGGTGCGGAGCCTGCGCGACGAGGGGTACGACGTCGACGGCGCGGTGGCCGACGTGCGCTCCGCGGAGTCGGTCAGAAGCCTGGTCGAAGCGGCGGTCGCACACTACGGGCCGATATCCGTGCTGGTCAACAACGCCGGCCGGAACGGCGGCGGCCGCACGTCGCAGATCACCGACGAACTCTGGTACGACGTCATCAACACGAATCTGAACAGTGTCTTCCTGGTGACTCGCGAGGTGCTCACCACGGGCGGGCTGGAAAAACGCGGTGACGGCCGCGTCATCAGCATCGCCTCCACCGGCGGAAAGCAGGGTGTGCCGCTGGGCGCCCCCTACTCCGCGTCCAAGGGCGGCGTCATCAGTTTCACGAAGGCGCTGGCGAAGGAACTGGCCACGTCCGGCATCACGGTCAACGCGGTGTGCCCCGGCTACGTGGAGACCCCGATGGCGGTCCGGGTGCGGGAGTCGTACGCGTCCGCGCGGGACATCTCGCAGGAGGAGGTCCTCAAGGAGTTCCACGCCAAGATCCCGTTGGGCCGCTACTCCACCGCGCAGGAGGTGGCCGGCCTGGTCGACTACCTCGTCACCGAGGACGCCGCCTCCATCACGGCCCAGGCGCTCAACGTCTGCGGCGGACTCGGCATCTTCTGATCCTTCTGGCCAGGCACCACACGAGAGAGGCTAAGCTGTGCTGCGTACCGGAGTGCACCGAACCGAGCACCAGATCGAGGTCCAGGCGTCGCCCGACACCGTGTACGGGATCGTGGCGGGCGCCTCGGCCTGGCCGGTCCATTTCGCACCGACCGTCCATGTGGAGCGCCAGGACCTATGCGGCGGCCAGGAGCGGCTGCGGATCTGGGCGACGGCGAACGGCGAGGTCAAGAGCTGGACGTCCCGGCGGGAGCTGTTCCCCGAGCAGGGTCGGGTCACCTTCCGGCAGGAGGTCTCCTCGCCTCCGGTGGCGTCGATGGGCGGGGAGTGGATCGCCGCGGCGGGCGAGCGGGGCGGCACCCGGCTCACTCTGCTGCACGACTTCACCGCGACAGACGCGGCCGGCCTGGACTGGCTCAAAGCCGCCACCGACCGCAACAGTACGACCGAGTTGGCGAACATCAAGGCACTGGCCGAGACCGCCGAGGGCCTGGTCTTCGACTTCGCGGACTCCACGACGGTGCAGGGGGACGCGGCAACGGTGTACGCCTTCCTGCACGAGGCCGGCTCCTGGCCGGATCGGCTCCCGCACGTGTCCCGGATGGAGTTGCGCGAGGAGGCCGGGAACGTCCAGCGGATGGTGATGGACACCCTCACCAAGGACGGCTCCGCGCACACCACCGAGTCGGTGCGCGTCTGCTTCCCGGAGGCGCGCCGCATCCTCTACAAGCAGATCGTGACGCCGCCGCTGATGACCGCGCACGTCGGGGAGTGGACGGTCGAGGAGACCGGGTCCGGCGTGGTGGCCACGTCCCGCCACACGATCCGGCTGAATCCGGCCGCGATCGTGCCCGTGCTCGGCCCCGACGCGACACCCGACGCGGCGAAAGCCTTCGTCCGCAGGGCCGTCGGCGGCAACAGCGCCGCCACCCTCGCCCTGGCCAAGTCCTTCGCCGAGGGGCCGCGGTGAGCACCGGCGGCCCGGACGCCGCGGCGGGGGCCCCGGGCGGGCCGCGGGCCGCGGCGGCCTCCGTCCTGGTCGTGGGCGCCGGCCCGGTGGGCCTGACCGCGGCCCACGAACTGGCGCGCCGCGGGGTACGGGTCCGGGTGGTCGACCGGGCGCCGGGTCCGGCGGTCACCAGCCGGGCCCTGGCGGTGCACGCGCGCACCCTTGAGGTCCTCGACCAGATGACCGTCCTCGACACGCTGCTGCTCCGGGGCCGCAGGGTCGAGCACTTCAGTGTGCACCTGCGCGGGCGCACCCTGGTCCGTTTCGACACGGACTACTCCGAGATGCCCACCCGCTTCCCGTTCAGCCTGATGGTCGACCAGGTGGTGACCGAGCGGGTGCTGCGCGAGCGGCTGTCCGGGCTGGGCGTCGAGGTGGAGTGGGGCGTCGGACTCGACGACTTCACGCCGCACGAGGACCGGGTCGACGTGGTGCTCAGCACCCGGCAGGGCCCGGCGGAACACCTCGGCGTGCCCTGGCTGGTGGGCGCCGACGGCGCCCGCAGCACGGTGCGCAAGCGCCTCGGCCTGCGGCTGGTCGGCGACGCCGCGCAGACCTGGCTCAACGCCGATGTGCGGATGGACGCCCGGCTGCCCGGCGACAGCAACCACCTGCTGCACACCGGGAAGGGCACCCTGCTGCTCGTGCCCTTCCCCGAGCAGGGCAAGTGGCGGGTGGTGGACACCCAGGACGTCGACGGGGCGGAGGACCCGGAGAAGGTCAGGGCGCGGCTGGAGCAGAAGGTCTCGGCGGCGCTGGCCCGCCCTGTCGCGGTGTCGGAGCCCAGCTGGATCTCCGTCTTCACGGTGCAGCAGCGCATGATCGCGCAGATGCGGGTCGGACGCTGTTTCGTCGCGGGCGACGCGGCCCACGTGCACAGCCCGGCCTCGGGCCAGGGGATGAACGCCGGCATCCAGGACGCCTACAACCTCGCGTGGAAACTCGCCGACGTCGTCCGGGGGCACGCGGGCGACGGGCTGCTGGACAGCTACAGCGCCGAACGCGTCCCGATCGGCGAGCGGCTCCTCGGCTCCACCCGGGTCGCCACCGCCCTGGTCGCGCTGCGCAACGCGCTGGGCCCCTACCTGCTTCCCGTGGCGCTCGGCCTCGTCAGGAACACGCGCCCGGTGAAGGCGCGGCTGGAGCGGAAGATGATCCGGAGCTTCTGCGGCCTGACGGTGAGCTACGCCGGCAGTCCGCTGAGCCCGCCGCCGGCCGGTCCTTCGCCGGGCCCCGGCGCCGGGCGGGGGCCGCGGCCCGGTGAGCGGGTGGGCTTCACCGCCGAGGACCTGGCCGGGCACGCCGGTTGGCGTGAGATGTGCGAGGAGCTGAGGAGTCCGCGCTGGACGCTGCTCGCCCGTGCGGACGGCGACGGGGCGCCGGACCTGGTGGAGGAGATCGGTCGGGCCTACGGCGAAGCGGTGTCGGTCCGCGACGTCACCGGGTCCGCGTCCGGGCGCGCCGGACGCCGCGCGCTGCCCGACCCGGGGGGTGCGCTCTCCCGCGGCCTGGGACTCGTCCCGGGAGAGTTCGCCCTGATCCGGCCGGACGGGTATCTCGCGGCCCGGGGCCCGTTCACCGACCGCGACCGCGTGACCGGGGTTTTGGGCCGGCTGGGGCTCCTGGCCCGGCCGCTCCCCGCCCCCGGTGCGTCCCCGGCCGCCGGTGCCTCCCCGGCCTCCCCTGTGCCGAGGGCGGCGCCGCACCGCACCTGAATCCCCGGGTCGCCGCCGCGCCGCGCGAACGCCCCGCCCCGCCCCGCTCCCCGCCGTTCCCCGGCCCGGGTCGCCGCCGCGCCGCGCGGTCAGGCCGGCGCGCGGTGACCCGCGCCGGGCGGGGGCGGGGCGGGGCGGGCCTGCGCGGGCACGGGTCCGGGGGGCGGAGGCCGTACGGGCTGCGCGGCCGGCGTGGGCGAGGCGGCCCGGGCCGGCGCCGGCGCGATCCGCTCGGGCGCGGGCCCCTGCGGCGCGGGGCGTCCCGGCGCGATCCGCTCGGGTGGCCCGGAAAGGTGGCCGAGCAGTTCCGCGTTGACCGCGTCGGGGCGTTCGAGGTAGCCGAAGTGGCCGCAGTCGGGGATCTCGACGTAGCGGGAGCGGGGGATGGCCTCGGCGAGTTCGCGGGTGAGGCGGGGGCGGATCACCAGGTCGTCGGCGAAGGCGACCACCAGGCAGGGGCGGCTGATACGGCGGTAGGCGGCGAGCCGGTCGGGGATGAGGGCGAGGCCGAGCTGCCCGCGGGCGGCGGCCGGGTCGGGCAGGGTCATCTCGAACAGGCTGAGCCAGTACCCGAGTTGGTGGTCGTCCTCCAGGGTGCGGGGCGAGAGGTTCTGCAGGGCGAGGCGGTGGGCGGCGACCGCCGGCGGCAGCCGGACGCCGCTGGCGGCGAGCGCGAGGTCGGCCGCGGCCCCGGCGGTGATCAGCGCGTCCGTCCGGCCGCTGCCGGCCATCAGGACCGCCCGGTCCACAAGTTCGGGCCGGGCCAGCACGAGTTCCTGGACGACGATCGCGCCCAGCGAGTGCCCCACCAGCCGGCACGGTGCCGCGCCGAAGTGCCCGATCAGCCCGGCGGTGTCGGCGACCAGGTCGGCGAGGGTGAACGCGCCCGCGGCGCCCGGTTCGGGGGCCAGGCCCCGGTTGTCGAACGTGACCACCCGGTGGCCGGCCCGGCGCAGCGCCGGCACCTGGTGGGCGCGCCACACCCGCCCGGGCGCGCCGGTGCCGGCGACCAGCACCACGGGCGGCGCGCCGGGCGCGCCGAACTCCTCGTATTCGCGGCTTCCCTTGCGGGTCACTCCGATGAGCTGCCGGCTCGACTTCGCCGCCCTTCAGCGAAGGGCCCGCCGCCGCGGTGCCACGGCGGAACGCGCCGCCCGGGCGCAGCCGGCGTACCTGGTCGTCTTCGACCTCCTGGAGCTGTCCGGCACCGTCCTGATGCAGGAGCCGCTACGCCGGCGCCGCGGCGCGCTCGAGAACCTCTTCGCCACCCGCCGGCTGACGGCCCCATGGGCGCTGTGCCCGCAGACCGAGGACCGGGAGGCCGCCGGGGCCTGGCTGGACCCCGCCTGGGGAACGGCCGGGATCGAGGGCATCATGATCAAAGACCCGGAGTCCCGGTACCAGCCCGGCGTGCGCGGGTGGTCCAAGCTGAGGGCCCGCACGACGACGGAGGCCATCGTCGGCGCCGTCACCGGCACCGTACGCTCCCCCAGCAGTCTGTTGCTCGGCCGCCTCGATGCCACGGGCCGCCTGAGACTGGTCGCCCGCTCCACCCCGTTCTCGCGTCCGGCAGCTGCTGAACTGGGCGCCGCCGTGCGTCCTGCGGGTGCGGATCACCCCTGGTACGGGAGGGAGTTCTCCGCCGGGTGGGGCAGTACGGAGCGGCTGACGTTCCAGCCCGTGGTTCCCGACCTGGTCGCGGAAGTCGCGGCCGACACCGCCGTAGACCTGGGGCGCTACCGGCACCCGGTCCGCTACCTCCGGCTCCGCGGTGACATGGATCCCGGCGACGTCCACGAATGAGCGGGCTTGCTCGTACGCGGCGGTGAACGGGACGCCGCAGCGGTCCGGCAGGGCGGCCGGCCGGCTTCCGGGCGGGAGGATCGCACACCCCGCTTCGAACTTGCCGGCGCCGCTCGGTAGGAACCGCTGCCGGAGCGGGCGGTCGGCCCTGCCGGCCGTCACCGGCTTCTGGCAGTGCGCTCAACCGCCGCGCCACTGATCGCGGCCAGGACCGCCGGGCGCCAGCGGCTTCGGCCGGGCTACTCGGGCTTGTGCACCGTCTGATTCGGGCGCAGCGGCAGGTCGGGGTACTTGCGGTACTCGGCGGTGAGCGGGACTTCGCGGTGGTGCGGGCAGGGCTGGCCGACTTCCAGGTGGCGCCGGTGCTCGCCGCGAGGGGCGAAGCAGTGGTTCTGGGTGCGCTTGGTCTGGACGACGAGGCCGTACGGGGGGTCGGCGCGCTGGGCCGGGAGCGGCGCGGACGTGTCCTCAACGGGCCGGTCGGCTGCTGGCGGGCGGCCGGGGACGTCGCGGTCAGTGACGACGTGGACGGTGTCGCTGCGGCGCGGAGCGGTCTTCTTGCCGTTGCCCTTCCGGGGCTTGGCCCGGTTGTCGGGTCGCGCTACCTCGAGTTCGGCGACGACCGCTGCGACGTCCCCGGGGCCCGGGGCCGGGTCGGTCAGCCGGTCCCACACGGCCAGCAGGGCCCGGAGCCAGGCCAGCGCGCTGCCGGCCGGGATCGCGGACAGGCGGGCACCGATCGGAACCACCGTCTGTGCCCGCCACGCCAGCGGGACGTCCCGGTGGTCGTAGGCGTTGTAGAAGGTCACCCACAGCCACTCGCGCGTCGAGGCCGCCACCAGCCCGGCCGTCACGTCTTCGCCGACCGGGTCGGGTCGGGCGACCAGCCCGTGGAAGTAGGTCTGCTGGTGCCGGGGGTCGGTGTGGAGGTCGCGGTGCAGCCACGCGGGCCGGGCCAGGGCGGCGGTCTCCGCCCGCGGGCGGGCGTCGGGGTGCGGTTCCCAGCTCGGCTCCACGGGCCCCACGAGACGGCGACGATCGGCTGGTCGGGCGTGCCGCCGATCGGGCGCTCGAAGCCCATGAAGCCGCTGGTGGTGGGGATGCGGTCCCAGGTGACGGGCAGGTCGCGGGCTTCACGGCGCTGGTCGGTGGCGAGCCGGGTGAGCCGGGCGTTGAGGTGGTACACCCTGCCACGGTCGAGGCGGCGGGCTTCCTGGCCGATGATGATCTTGGCGGCGGCCAGGCGGGAGGCCGTGGCCGGGTCGTCGAAGTGGCGGAGCATGCGGTTGCGCCAGCGTGCGACGCGGGAGGCGACGGGCTGGTCGTAGGGGAGGGAGCGGGCCGGGTCGCCGTCGAAGTGCGGGGCGGCGGGCAGCGGTGAGGGCGGCAGCGCCAGGTCGGCCGGCTCGCCGGCCCGCGGTGAAACCGTCGGCGCGCACCTGCCACCGCTGCGGTGAGCGGCCGCCGTCCAGGGCCGTCAGGCACATCGCGGAGGTCTCGGCGGCCATCCGCACGGCGGGACCGACCATGGTGGCTTCGTATGTGAAGTCGGGGTTCTGGCACAGATCTTGGGGAGCGGTAACCCAGGGTGACGCTGCTGTTCGAACGATAGAGGTCGGTGCGGGCCCGGGTGCTCCGTCCGACCGCCCCCGGAGGGGCGTTGATCGCCGATGTCAGCCCCTCGTCGCCGAAGCCGGAGGAACCTTTCCTGGCAGGCCCATCATTTTGGAGAGGCGCAGTGTCAGTACCCGGTGGCATGCTCTGCCGCTATCAACAAGCAGCAGTTCTGGCAGCTCATCGAGGCAGCCCGCAGCCAGGCGTCGAACCCGAACGACGGCGAAGAGGTCGTTCATCGGGCGACCTCGCTGCTGGCCACCTACCCGGCCTGGGAGATCATCGCCGCTCAGCAGGCATTGTGGGATGTGATGGCCGACTCCTACACGAATCCGCTGTGGGCCGCTGCCTACGTGATCAACGGCGGATGTTCCGACGACGGCTTCGACTACTTCCGCGGCTGGTTGATCGCGCAGGGGCACGAGGTCTTCGAGCGGATAGTCGCTGACCCCGATACCCTCGCAGAAGTGCCCGTCGTGCGAGCGTCAGCTACCGACGGAAGCGATCTTCACTGCGAGGATGTACTCAACAGGTTCTGGCACAGATCTTGGGGAGCGGTCGCGGAGCGTGACCATGGCGTTCGATTATGCGGGGCGACCTCGTCCGAGACCGTGTACATGCCTTACGCCATCGGACGAATATGACGCTCCATCAAGTATGGGCGTATCTCCCCCGCGGTCTGCTGCGGCGGGTGACGGTTCTTCTCATGCAGACCGAATCATTCTGGGAATCGTTGGTGTTCGACCGTGTCGACGACGTGGGTATCGATGCCGTGTCAGCCGCATTCGGCACAGTCGAGGTGACGGCACGAGGCAGAGTGGCAGGGGCGGCCTGTCCGGACTGCGGTCACCACTCAAGGCGGGTGCACGACTGCTATCAGCGCAGGTTGAAGGACCTCCCTCTCGGTGAGCGGGTCGTCGTGATCAAGCTGACGGTTCGGCGCTTCATCTGCGGAACCGCGTCCTGTCCACGCCGTACCTTCGCGGAGCCGTTCACCCAGCTGGCCGCCCCGTACCAACGGTTCACCGCCCGCCTCAACCGTGTCCTGGAGCGGGTCGGGCTCGCACTGGCCGGACGGGCCGGTGCCAGGTTGGCCACTGAGCTGGGCTTCGGCGCGGGCAGGATGACCCTGCTGCGCAGGGTCATGGCGTTGCCCGATCCGCAGTTCAGCACTCCGCGTGTGCTGGGTGTGGACGACTTCGCGATCCGCCGGGGTCAGACCTACTCAAACAGTGCTGACCTGCGGAGAATCCCACCGCGTGGTCGATGTGATCCCCACCCGCGAGGCCGCTCCCCTGGCAGCGTGGCTGATCGACCACCCCAGTGTAGAGATCAGGCCGCTCCCCTGGCAGCGTGGCTGATCGACCACCCCAGTGTAGAGATCATCTGCCGGGACCGGGCGGGCGCCTACGCCGAGGGCGCCCGGCGCGGTGCCCCCGGCGCCCTGCAGGTCGCCGACCGGTTCCACCTGTGGCAAGGCCTTGGCCCCGCGGTAGAGACCTGCGTCGCAGCACATCGCGACTGCCTGCGCGCCCCCACTCCTTCGCCGGTGGCCAGTGACCCGTTGCCACAGGAGACCAGCCCGGACCCTGTCGGCCGGCGGGCCGAACGCAAGAAGAACGCCCACGCCCTGGTCCACGAGCTCCTCGACCGGGGACACTCCCGCCGGGCCATCGCCCGGCACCTGGGCTGGGGCACCAAGACCGTCCTGCGGTACGCGGCCGCCGAACACTGGCAGGACACCTGCCCCGGCAACCGCCCCCGACCCAGCAGACTCGACCCGTACAAGCCCTACCTGGAACAACGGTTCGCCGCAGGATGCACCAGTGCCACCGAGCTGTTCCGTGAACTGCTCGCCCGGCACGCTCCCGTCACCTACTCCATGGTCCGCGCTCACATTGCCACCCTGCGCACCGTCCCCTCGGGCGCACCGCTCCGACCACTGACAGTGCGGCAGGTGACCGGCTGGCTCACCCGCCACCCCGCGACCCTGAGCGAAGAAGACCGCGCCGGATTG
>Ga0302317_10003546_pt1 | contig 10261 bp, 9 predicted proteins | sample III_Palsa_N3_3_FD_200450 | JGI IMG/M metagenome (GOLD analysis project Ga0302317, IMG submission 200450) | Peat permafrost microbial communities from Stordalen Mire near Abisko, Sweden - III_Palsa_N3_3 | ecosystem: Environmental > Terrestrial > Soil > Palsa > Peat permafrost | place: Sweden...
AGGCGCTGAAGGCAGAAGGCCGCGAGATCAAGACGGGCCAGTTCCCGTTCATGGCCAACGGCCGCGCGCTCGGCATCAACAAGGCGGATGGTTTCGTCAAGATGATCGCCGACGCGAAGACCGACGAGCTGCTCGGCGTGCACATCATCTCGGCCAACGCATCGGATCTGATCGCGGAAGCCGTGGTGGCGATGGAATTCAAGGCGGCGTCGGAAGACATCGGCCGTATTTGCCATCCGCACCCGTCGTTGTCCGAAGTCATGCGCGAAGCGGCATTGGCCGTCGACAAGCGCGCGCTGAACATGTAATCACGCGCACGCCTGACTGATTGCAGCACCTTTGCATCACGACGAAGGCGGGCGGGTTGAATCCCTCCCGCCTTCTTTTTTGCAGCCAGAAAATGAACGTCACCGAATACTACGAAAAAGAACTGCAGACCCGGGGTTATCAATCGGACCCGGCGCAACGCGCGGCCGTGGACCGTCTGCAGCGGTGCTACGAAGAGTGGGTGGAGTACAAATCGCGCCGCTCGAACGCGTTCACGAAACTGCTCATTCACCCGGATCTGCCGCGTGGCGTCTACATGTGGGGCGGGGTGGGGCGTGGCAAGAGTTTCCTGATGGACAGCTTCTTTACGGTTGCGCCGGTGCAGCGCAAGACGCGTTTGCACTTTCACGAGTTCATGCGCGAAGTGCACCGCGAACTCGAAGAGCTGAAAGGCCAGGCCGATCCGCTCGATGAACTGGCGCGCCGCATCGGCAAACGCTACCGCCTGATCTGTTTCGACGAATTCCACGTCTCCGACATCGCCGACGCGATGATCCTGTACCGTCTGCTCGACAAGCTGTTCGAGAACCGTGTGCAGTTCGTGATGACGTCCAACTACGACCCGGACCTGCTCTATCCGGACGGTTTGCATCGCGACCGCATGCTGCCTGCGATCGAACTGATCAAGGCCAAGCTCGACGTGATCAACGTCGACGCGGGCGTCGACTACCGGCAGCGTACGCTGGCTCAGGTCGAGGTGTATCACACGCCTCTGGGCGCAGCCTCAGACAAGGCGCTACGCGACGCCTTCGCGCGTCTGGCCGCGGTGCCGGACGAAAGCCCGATCCTGCGTATCGAAAAGCGCGAGCTTAAAGCGTTGCGCAAGGCAGATGGCGTGGTCTGGTTCGACTTCGCGACGCTGTGCGGCGGTCCACGTTCACAGAACGACTATCTGGAACTGGCGAGCCGCTTTCACGCGGTGGTCCTCTCAGGCGTGCCGCAGATGAGCGCGCGCATGGCCTCGGAAGCGCGGCGCTTCACGTGGCTAATCGACGTGTTCTACGACCACAAGGTCAAGCTGCTGATGTCCGCCGCGGTGGCGCCCGAGCAGTTGTACACGGATGGCCCGATGGCTAACGAGTTCGCCCGCACGGTGTCCCGTATCGTCGAGATGCAGTCGAAGGAATATCTCGATGCACCGCGCCGGATTGTCGATACGTCGCTGACCTGAGCGATTCGCAAGCGATACCCGAGCGATACCCGAGCGATTCTTAAGATTCGGCGCCGGTTCCTACAGACGCGCGCTGTATTGCGATAGAGCGTGGTCTGCCGGCCGACTTTCCGGGCGGCCCCGCGGCGTATTTTCAAGATTCGGATTGGTCTTATATTCCGTCCATGGGCGAGCGGATATCTTCTTAGTCATAGATTTTGACCAAGGAGAAATCCATGACCCCCTACCGCGATATCAACGATGAAGAATGGCAGCGTGTGACACCGCTGCTTCCCGAACTGCGTCCGCGCTCCGAACTGCGTGGCCGCCCCCTCGCCAACACGCGCTCCGTGCTCAACGGCGTGCTGTGGGTAATGTACAGCGGCGCCACCTGGTCCGCCATGCCGCGCAAATACCCGTCGTATCAAACCTGCCATCGCCGCTTCAAGGCCTGGTATGAGTCGGGTGTCCTCAAGCGCGTGATGGACGAGTTGTTCGGCGAAGCGGCCAGCGAGTTGTGCGGCATGATGGAGACGCGGATGCGTATCCACGTGAGCCCCGAAGAAAAGGCCGCACGTGCCGAAGCGCTACCCGTGGTGCCGGCACGCCCCGCGCTCTATGGTCAGGCGGGCTCTCAACCGGCGCTGCCTTCGGTATTCGGCATTGCAGGATCTTTCAAGCGCGCTGCATGACGAGTCCAACCAATTGAATCTGCTTAATCAAAAAAACCGGCCGCACGAAAAGATCGTCGGCCGGTTTTTTCATTGGACTGCGAAGTTTGACTGCATGGCGGCGCAGCGCCTTTGCTTACCCCGCATGCAGTGACCTGACAGGCCTTATTGCTGGCGAATCCAAGTTTGCGAGCGGCCCAGCAGCGACACGCCGATATACCCTCGCACCACCAGTTTCTGTCCACCGTCTTCCAGGTGCATCTTGCACTTGTAGACCTTGCCGTTTTCTGGGTCGAGAATCTGACCGCCATCCCAGCCGTCGTCAACTTTCTTCATGTCGTTGATGATCGTCATGCCGAGAATCAACTGGTCTTTGCGATCATCCGTGCATGCCGTGCAACGGCGATCGGGCTTGTCGTTCGGGCCCAGCCCCTTGATGACTTTGCCGTCCAGCGCGCCGCCGCTTTCCTGGGTGATCTGTACGAGCGCTTTGGGCTGGCCTGTGTGATCGTCGATGGTTTGCCACGTGCCGACCGGACTGTCGGCTTGCGCCATCGCGGTAACGGCGCTGGCGAGCAGCACGCCGGCGAGTGCCGCGTGTCTGGCGGTGCGGGTCATGATGGCGCGAGTGCGTTGAGTGAACAGCGTCATTGTCTTCCTCCTTGATAAAAGTCGGCGCGATCATGGTCGCGCGGCATTATTGACCGGGCAGGCGGCAAGGTGCCGGCTCGTTGCTTCGGTCCTGGTCAGCGCAGAATACGTGAAAGTGCGGCCGCCGTTTGATAGTGGACCCTCTAATCAAAACGGCGGCGCAGGCCCGTCGTGTGCACCACTACGCCCTGAATCGCCGCATTGCTCAGTTCAACGAATACGAGAACGTGGCGTTGATACGCGGGCTGCGCGACGGGCTTTCCACGGGCGCATCGCCGAGTGCCTTGCCCACCGAGAGGTCGAGCGTGTAGTACTTCGAATCGGAGATGCGGAAGCCGAACGAGACCGACGAGAGCTTCGACGGCGACGGCGTGCCCGAATGCAAATACACGCGTGCCATGTCGAACGATATGTACGGTGTGAACGACTGCAGATAGGTAAAGCCTGGTGTGAAGCCACGATTGACCTCGACCGATGCCCCCCAGCCTGAATCACCCGATGCTTCACCCGGCTCATAGCCCTGCGCGAAATGCTGGGCGCCAAAAGAGATCTGTTCCGACGTGGGCAGCGAATCGGGGCTGTACTGGCTTGTCATTGCCACCGCTGTGCCGATCTTGAGCGGCCATTCATTGGTTTGCGAGAAGCTGGCGCCGAAGCGCGTAAAGGTCAGCGAGACGGGATTGGTTTCCACCAGCCCCGGGACGTTCGAGTCGCCGGACTTCGACGCGCCCAGGATATTGAAGGCCTGCCCGACATTGACGCTCGCCTTGCGCACCTGGTTTGTCGCCACGCTCGTGTAGTCGGCCTGCAACTGCAGCACGCGGACTTGTGAGCGCAGTCCGATCTGCGCACCGTTGATCGTGTTGTGATAGTCGTCTTCGTCGTGCGACGCGTACGTCGATACGGTGCCCATCAAGCTCTGGCTATTGCTCAGGAGCAGCGGGTAGGCGAGCGAGCCGCCGATCTTGTCGTTGATCACCGTGCGCTGCACGTAGCCGGGCAGACCGGGATTGTCGGTCGGATTGCCGCGGTAGTGCGTCGCATCGATCTTCCCCACCAGGCCATCGCTGCCGATCGGCACCGCAAGGTGAGCGGCGAGGTAAGTGACGTTGTTGGGCCCTTTAGGCAGCAGCGCGGAGACGCTCAGTTGCTCGCCGAGCGAGGTCAGGCCGTTCTCGGTCGCAGTCAGCAGCCCTTGCACGCCAGGTTGAGTGGTGGCGATGCCAGTGCTGACGTTGACCGGGTGGTGTTCGACTTTCAGTTCGAGCGTGGTGGCGCCGTCGGTGTTCTGCGGCGCCGGCACGTTGGCGGCCACCTTGATGCCCGGCAGTAGGCCCAGCACGTTGATGTATCGCTCGAAAGTGGCATGCCGCAAAGGCCGGTCGGCGCGGATGTGTTCGGCGATCGCGCGGATCTTGTCTTCTTCGTTGCCGGGGTTGCCGGTGATCTTCACCTCCGACACATAACCTTCCACGACCGTCACACGCACCACGCCGTTTTCGAAAGTCTGCGCCGGCACGAAGGCGAACGACAGCGCGTAGCCGCGCGCCTGATAGAGTTTGGTGACGCCATCGGCGACCTGGATCAGATCGCCGATGGTGATGTCCTTGCCGACGAGCGGGGTGAAGCGTTGCGCGACTTCGTCGAACGAAATCGATTTCACGCCTTCGACCTGAAACTTGGTGGGCGTCAGGTGGGTCGCGAGTAACGCCTGCAACTGGGGCGCCTGCTGTTGCACCTGCAACGTGACGTTGGGCCCTTTGTCGGGCGCGTTGATTTGCGGTATCGACTCCATCGGATTACCCCCCACGGGGTTGCTGCCGACCGCCGGGCGCGATTGCGCCTGCACTGCGCCCGCGGCCATGACCGCGAGCAGGAGTGTCCATTTGCTGTACCCGAGTTTCATCGGATTTTCCCTCGTATATCTTTCTTATTGAGCGAACCCACTGCCTGGCCTGGCTGATCGTGGACGCCTGTGTGTTGCTTCGCGCATACTGCCATGCTTGCGCGTGTTATGCCACGTGCTCCGTGCGATGCGGAGCGCGTGACTCATGCGAATTGCCTGTACGAACTACGACTTCTTCCATTGCAAGGCGCGGCCGCGAGAGGCGGGCGTGTCATCGAGTGCTGCGGACTACTTATGTTGCGCCGGAAGCAATCCACTCAGCAACGAAGTGGTGCCGCCCGTCGAGCTGCCCGCAGCGCCTGTCGCCGAGCCGAGCGCGCCGGTTACCGTGGTGAGCAGGCCTGTGACTGGCGCTAGCAGCGAGCCGGCCGGAGTCGTGCTGGTCGCGCTGGTGGCGGTGCCCAGCAGACCGGTGACTGCTCCGAGCGGGTTAGAGCTGCTCGTTGCGCTGCCCAGTGTCGATGTGACCGAATTCAACGGCAGGTTGCCGAGCAGGCCGGTGAGCGATGCCAGCGGCGTGCCGGCGGTGGCGCCCGAAAGCGCGGACAGCGGCGTGCTGCCGAGCAGTGAGGTCACCGAGGTAAGGGGAGTCGCGCCGAGTCCGAGGCTGGTCAGCGTCGCGTTCAACGGTCCGAGCAGACCGTTGGCGGCGGCGCCGGTCGGCGGCCCACTCGCCACGACCACCGTGGTGCTGCCGACGAGGCTCGTGATCAGACCGGGAATCGGCGCAGCGCCGTTCGGGCCATTCGGATTGACGAGACCGCCGGCATTGGTGACGGTATTGCCGAGCGAGCCGACCAGGTTGCCCACATCGGTGCTCAACGGATTCTGCGTCGTCGAGGCGACCTTCGAACCGGCCGTGCCGAGCGCACCACCGATTTGCGCCAGCACGCCCGAGACGGGCACGCCCAGGCCGGTCGTCGTGCCGACTGTCTGCGTCAGGATGCCAACCGTCTGTACGAGCGGCGTGATGGCGGTGCTGAGCGGTTGCGTGATCTGTTGCACTGGTGCTGACGACAACGTGTTGCCGAGCGTCGTGCCACCTGCGTTGAGCGCGTTGGCTACGGTGGTCAGCGTGTTGGCAAGCGGCGTCGTCACCGGCGATAGCGGTGCCAGCGTGCCGGTACCGAGGCCGCCGACCGTCGTGCTCAAGCCCTGCACGACTCCGCTCGTGGAGGAGACCACTGACCCGAGTCCGGCGACCGTCGTGCCGACCGGATTCGCAATCAAGCCGGTCTGGCCGACCCCGGTGCTGACCGCGTTGGCAAGTGCAGTCAGCGGGCCGCTCACGGCCGACACCGTGTTGCCGAGCCCTTGCGTCACCTGCGAGCTCACACCGGGAATCGACTGCGACGAGATCGTATTGCCAAGGTCGCTGACGGTTTTGGCTGCGGTCGTCACGGTCCCTGCGGTGCCGGTCGAACCGGTCGTGGTCGTCGTGCCGCCGCCCGTTCCGGTGGTGCTGCCGCCGCCCGAACCGGTGGTGGTCGTCGTGCCGCCTGCGCCGCTACCGCCGCCGTTGCTGGAGGTTGGCGGGGCGGTGACGTCGCTGCCGCCACAAGCGGCGAGCAGGCATGCGATTGCGACTGCGGTGAGTGGTACGCGCAGCAACGACAATCTCACGCGGGCCGCATCGGAAACAAAAAAACGTGCTGTGGACATGGGGTGCTCCTCAATCTCTTTAGGGTCCTGCTGGATGGTCTCCGCGCGCCTGTGCAGCTATTTCCGAGCGGCGCCGCTCAGCTCAGTCGAAGCAAGTGGTCGCGCCTTTGCGGCCACCTGCGTACTGGGTTATCGATTACTTCTTCGTCACGCCGCCGAGCAGGCTGCCGACGAGCGACGTCACAGGCGACAGCAGGTTGCCCGTCGTGCCACTGCCGGTCGTCGAGCTTAGGCCGCCGATCGGGCTGTTCGATGCGGTGGTGGTGACACTTTTGGTCGTGCTGTTGACTGCAGTAGTGGCGGTCGTTGTGGCGGTGGTGAGCGTGCTGGTGACGGTCGTCAGCAGGCCCGTGATCGGCGCAAGCGGGCTGCTGCTGCCGCCGGTTGCGCTGCTCAAGGAACCCGTGAGGCTCGAGACGAGAGTCGTAACAGGCGCGAGCGGGTTGCTGCCCGACGTGCCGCCTGCGGCACCGGTGATGCCGCCAAGCAGGCCGGTGATGGGGGCGAGCGGACCGCTGCCGGTGGTGCCGCCTGCGGCTGAACCCAGCCCGCCGAGCAAGCCCGTCAACGGAGCTAGCGGGCCGCTGCCAGTGGTGCCGCCTGCGGCCGAACCCAGGCCGCCGAGCAGGCCGGTGAGCGGCGCCAGCGGATTCGTGGTGCCGCCCGTAAACAGACCACCTACCGAAGAGACCGTGGTGCCGGTGCTGGTCACGACGTTGCCGAGGCCCGTGGTGATCGGGTTACCGCCGGTCGCGGCCAGCAGGGTGCCGGCCTTGCCGAGTCCGCCGCCGATCGTCGACAGCAGGCCATTGAGCGGCGCGCCGAGACCGGTTGCTGTGCCGACCGTTTGGGTTGTGGACGCAACCATCGTGGTGATTGGTGTGATCGCCGTGCTGAGCGTTTGCGTGACCTGTTCGACCGGACCAGTCGAGAGTGCTGTTGTCAGTGTGCTGCCGCCGTTGGTGACAGCGCCGCCGAGCGTATCGATTACGCCGCCGAGCGGTGACGTAATGGCTGCAAGCGGAGCGAGTGGGCCACTGCCCAGGCTCGTGACGAGATTGCCGGCGCTGGTGACCGCGCCGCCGACGTTGCCGACCACACCGCCCAGACTCGACACGGTAGTGCCGACCGCGTTGCCGCCGGTGCCGAGTTGACCGAGACCCTTAGTGACGCCAGTGCCGAGTGTCGAGACGGCTGCGCCCACGTTCTCGACGATGCCGCCAGCCGATTGCGTCGTCGACGAGCTGACGCCTGGCAGCGATTGCGAACCGATCACCGAGCCGATGCCCGAGACCGTGGAGCCCACGTTGCTGACGATGTTGCCTGCGTTGCCGGCCACCGTCCCGAGTGCGTTCGCTTGTGCGGTCGTGGTGCTCGAGCCGCTACCCGTACCGGTCCCTGTGCCTGTACCCGTGCCTGTACTCGCCGAGCCCGAACCGCCTGCTGCGCCCGTGTCCGAACCCGAACCGTTTGCCCCCGTTGAACCGCTGCCGCTGGTCGTCGACAGTGTGCCCCCGGCACTGCCGCTACCGCTGCTTCCCGTCCCCGTGCTCAAGGTTCCGGAGCCCCCGCAGGCGCTCAGTGACAGCATGGCTGCCACCGTTGCTGCGATTAATGTTGCCCGTACCGTGATGTTGTTCGTTTGAATGTTCATGTCGCCCTCGGATCGCATGTGTTGTTGGGTGGTGCTGCTTGCCTACCTCTGCAACAGCCGTGCCATTTCAACTGCACAATGCGTGGCGAATTTTGTTTTAATCGCTGCGAGCGAGGCGCAGCATGGGCTTGCTTGTGATTGATGGAGTGTTTGTCGAATCGAAATTGCGCGGGAATCGCGATTTGGTAAATCGGTTTCGGAGCCGGCGTAACGTAACGATTCGGATTCGACGTTACGGTGGGATGCGTAACGTGAGAGCAATGACGCTGCTTGAAACGACCTGTTCAAACAGATATTTAGTGCAACGAATCTAACCTATGGTTAATCCTATGTGCTGCAACGCACGAAGTGCCGTTAATCTAGATAGAGACCCAGCCTAAAACAAAATAGTACCAAGCACGCAACGGACAATTGCTTTAATACGATTGGTACGCTATAAACGCCGGGAGCATCGAAGTTTGACGAGGGAGGTGCGATATCGAACAGACGGCCAAACGTAGTCTGATCCTTTGAAGCCGGCTGCGATGAAATGGTGTGGCAGTGCAAAAGACCCGAGGTCGATGAACGAGAGAATCATCGGCCACGGCACTGACCGGACCTTCATCACGTGCAGCGTGAATACAAACGAAATACTGAAGTTCCGAGGGCGAAAATGAAAAAGTTCACTACAAGATTCCTGAGAGAAAACAAAGGGGTTACGGCGATTGAGTATGCACTCATCGCCGCTTTGGTTGCAGTTGCTCTTGCGGGCACTCTGACTACCTTTGAGACCACATTGGCAGGTGTGTTCACCAAGATTGGGAATACCCTGAGTCCAGCCGCTCAGTAAGAGGTTCGACGGCGGCAGTTCTTGTAGGCGCAAACGATGCAGGCTTCGGCCTGCGCGTTGGCTTATTTCGTGCGTCTCACAGAGCTTAGCCATATAGGCCGGATGCGGGTTGCGATTGCAACTCGCATTGGTTTATTTCGCCCGTCGAGTCCGACATGAATACGCTTATCCATTCTTTATTCGTCTTGTGGGCTGCGGTTGTCGCTATATGCGATTGCCGTAATCGGCGCGTTTCGAATGCACTGGTCGCTGCCGGTTTGGCAGCGGCGTTGGCCTGCGCCGCGCTAAAGCACGGCCCATTCAATATTTCACTTACCCAGGCAGCGCTCGGTGCGCTCGTCGGCCTATGTGCGTTGATTCCGTTCTTTGCGCTAGGCGTGATGGGCGCGGCCGACGTGAAGGTTTTCGCGGTGCTAGGCGCGTGGTGCGGTATGCATGCGCTACTTGGACTGTGGATCGTCGCGAGCTTGCTAGGGGGTTGTCATGCGGTCTGGTTGCTGATCTCTACCCGCACCCGGCTTGCCGCGATAGGCCGCCTGGGCGAGCCGACTTTCGAACTGGGCGGAAAACGTGCTACGCCGTATGCCGCCTGCCTGACGGTGCCGGCCATCGTCTGGATGGGATTGCAAGCGTTCGCTGCGAGTGTGAAATGAAAAGGATAACTGATCAACTGACTCCCCACCCCGCTGTGCGAAGGTCACTACCGCGCTCGCGCCGTGAACGTGGTACCGCTGCGGTGGAGTTTGCGATGATTTTCCCGCTGTTCTTCGTGGTTCTTTACGGCATCGTCACCTTCAGCCTGATCTTCGTCGCGCAGCAGAACCTGACCTTGGCCGCAGAAGAGGGCGCACGTGCCGCACTGAACTACCAGACGGCGACCAGCACCGCCAACGCGCTTGCGGCGCGTACGACCGCAGCATGCACTGCGGCAAGCAATATGGTTGTGTCGTTGATCAGCAAGGCAAAGTGCGTGTCAAGCGGGACCACATGTAGTTACGACGCAACGATGGATTGTGTCAACGTGACCCTCACCTACGACTACGCAGACAATCCGCTCGTGCCGAACCTGCCGCTGACAGGCTTTGTGTTGCCTGCTTCGCTGGTAAGCAAAGCGATGGTGCAACTCAACCCGGAAAACATACTGTGATGCACGCGTTCGCTCCTTCTTTCCCGGCATCGTATCCACTGTCCGGGTTGCGCTCAGGCCGGTTCGAACCCGAACAATCAGGCGGCTCCTCATGCCGAATCTGACCCGAATCCTGGCGGGCGCCCTGATCGCGCTCGCAGTGCTACTCGGTATTTTCGCGTGGACGCTCTCGCGCCGGCCTGTGTCACATCCTGCTGTACCGGCCGCACAAGTCACATTTCCTGTCGTGGTGGCCGCACGCGCGCTGCCCGCCGGCAAGCCAAT
>Ga0302317_10003549_pt1 | contig 10258 bp, 5 predicted proteins | sample III_Palsa_N3_3_FD_200450 | JGI IMG/M metagenome (GOLD analysis project Ga0302317, IMG submission 200450) | Peat permafrost microbial communities from Stordalen Mire near Abisko, Sweden - III_Palsa_N3_3 | ecosystem: Environmental > Terrestrial > Soil > Palsa > Peat permafrost | place: Sweden...
CCGCGCATGCTGCGCACGCCGACCTATCACGTGTTCGAGATGTACAAGGTGCATCAGGACGCCCGCTACCTGCCGGTGACGGTGTCCGCGCCGACCTACACCCTCGGCGATCTGTCCATGCCGGCCGTCAGTGTCAGCGCCTCGCGTGACGCCGCCGGCCTCATCCACCTGTCCCTGGTGAACCTGGATCCGCATCATGCGGCTGCCGTCTCCACCCGCATTGCCGGGCAGGCCATCGCGCACGCCCAGGGGCGCGTGCTCACCGCCGCGGCCATCGACGCGCACAACACGTTCGATCAGCCCGACGGCGTGATCCCGATGCCTTTGCATGGCATCAGCTTCAGCGGCAACACCCTGCAGGTCACCCTTCCCCCAAAGGCGGTCGCGGTGCTAGAAATCCGGTAGCGCCCCATGCCGGTCATGTCGAACATAACAAAGGAGAGAACCCGAATGCGCCGTTACATGGCAAGAGCGCTGTTGATTCCGGCCTTGCTGGCCGCTGCCGCCACCGCGACGGCAAGCGAGGTGGCGCCGACGCCGCCGATGGGTTGGAACAGCTGGGATGCGTACGGCTTCACCATCGACGAATCCGCCTTCAAGGCCAATGCGACGGAGTTGGCCGGGCTGCATGCCTACGGCTGGACCTATGCGGTGATCGACGAAGGCTGGTACATGGGCAACCCCCTCGGCGACAAGCTGCAGAACCGCCGGTATCTTCTGGACGGGCACGGGCGGCTGATCCCGGTTCCGGACCGCTTCCCTTCTGCCGACGGCGGCCAGGGATTCAAACCCCTCGCCGATTGGGTGCACGCTCACCACCTGAAGTTCGGCATCCACATCCTCCGTGGCATCCCCCGGCAGGCCGTCGACGCCAATCTGCCGATCGCCGGCTCGCCCTTCCGCGCGGCGGACGCCGCTGACACCAACGATACCTGCGCCTGGGATGACGGCAACTACGGCATCCGCGACACCCCGGCCGGACAGGCCTATTACAACTCCATGCTGGCGCTGTACGCGAAATGGGGGCTGGATTTCCTCAAGGTCGATTGCATTGCGGATCATCCCTACAAGGCCAGCGAGATTCGCCAAATCGCCGCCGCGATCAAGGCCACGGGCCGGCCCATCGTCCTCAGCCTGTCACCCGGTCCGACCCAGCTGTCGCACGCCGACGAGATTCGCAGATATGGCCAGATGTGGCGGATTTCCAACGATGTCTGGGACGGCTGGAGCTTCACGCACGAACACCCGGGGGACGACTTCCCCATGGGCGTACGCGATATTTTCGACAAGCTGGCGGCCTGGACCGGACAAGCTGGCGGCGGCCGCTGGCCCGATGCCGACATGCTGCCGTTCGGCACGCTGGGGCCGCATCCGGGCTTGGGCGAGGCGCGCAAGTCGCGCCTGACCGCGGATGAGCAACGCACGCAACTGACCTTGCTGGCCATCGCGCGCGCGCCCCTGATCCTCGGCGCCAATCTGACGGAGCTGGACGATGCCACCCGGGCGCTGATCAGCAACCGCGAGGTCATCGCCGTCGACCAGAACGCGCGTGACAGCCATCCAGTGACCAGCCTGCCGCCGGGCTTCGACAATGTGCGCGTGTGGGTGGCCTCCGGCAAGACCGGCCGGCGCTTATTGGCGGTCTTCAATCTCGGCGACAAGCCGGCATCGGTCGAGGCGGCATGGGATCAATTGGGACTAAGCCCCGGCAGTCACACGGTGCGGGACCTATGGTGGGGCTATGGCCTGGCGAAATCCGACCGCCTGCGGCTCACTTTGCCGGCGCACGGAAGCGCCCTGTACGAGGTGGAGTGACCGCGGCGCAGGGCGCGCAGAGTCCCGACGGAGAATGCCTGTGAGAAAAGCAAAGATGCGCTCGTTCGCCGGTTCGCTGATGGTGCTGGTTGCGCTCAATTGCGGCGCGCAGGAGCCGGTGCGGGTGAAGGTCGACCTGGGTGCGCCGCAAGGGGCATTCACTCCGATCTACAGCTGGTTCGGCTACGATGAATCCAATTACTCGACGACCCGGAACGGGCGCGCCTTATTGCGCGAACTGCATGATCTAAGCCCGGTCCCGGTCAATATCCGCGCTCATTTCCTGTTGGCCACCGGGGATGGCAAGCCGGAGCTGAAGTGGAGCTCGACCAACGTTTATTCCGAGGATGCGCAGGCCCGCCCGATCTATAGCTGGACCATTCTGGATCAGATTTTCGATGCGTATGCGCAGGCCGGCGTGCGGCCGATGGTGGAGTTGGGTTTCATGCCGGAGGCGCTGTCGAGTCATCCCGCGCCCTACCATATTCCATGGCCACAGGGAGCGGTGGAGGGATGGTCGTTTCCCCCGAAGGACTATGCACGCTGGTCGGAGCTGGTGTACCAGGTGGCGGCGCACCTGGCGCAGCGCTACGGCAAGGATACGGTCGCCGATTGGTACTGGGAGGTATGGAACGAGCCGGACATCTCTTACTGGCACGGCACCGAAGAAGAGTACAACCGGCTCTACGACTTTGCCGCCGCAGGCGTGAAAAGAGCGATTCCGGGCGCCCATGTGGGAGGACCGGCAACGACCGGGCCGGGACCATCAAGCCACTCCGCGCAGTTTCTTGCGGCGTTTCTGCGGCATTGCGCCCAGGACAAGAGCGCCGCCACGGGCGCAACCGTTCCGCTCGACTTCATTTCGTTCCATGCGAAGGGCAGCCCCGACATCGTTGACGATCATGTGCGGATGGGGCTGAGTCAGGAATTGCAAAACGCCGCGACAGGCTTTGAGCTGGTCAGGCAATTTCCGCAGTTCGCCAAGCTCCCGCTGATCCTCAGCGAGGCCGATCCGGAGGGCTGCGCCGCCTGTTCATCGCGAACGCATCCGCACAATGCCTACCGCAATGGCACGCTGTATCCCGCCTATACGGCCGCGGCGTTCAAGTCCCTGTTTGAACTGCGCGACCGCTATGACGTGAACCTGATCAGCATGCTCACCTGGGCCTTTGAATTTGAAGACCAGCCGTATTTCGACGGCTTTCGTACCTTGTCGACCAATGGCATCGACAAGCCGGTGATCAACTTCTTTCGCATGGCCGGAATGATGTCCGGCAACCGGGTGCGGGTGGAGAGCAGCGGCGGCGTCGCGCTCGACGACATTCTCAAGTCAGGCGTGCGCGGGCAGCCGGATGTGGATGCGCTCGCCACCTCGGGCAATGGCGAAGCAGCGGTGCTGCTGTGGAACTATCACGATGACGTGGTGGCAGGCCCTCCGGCAGCTGTGAATTTGCAGCTGCAGGGCCTTCCGCCATCGCTACGCCGCGCGCTGCTGCAGCACTACCGCATCGACGATACGCACAGCAACGCATATGCCGCGTGGCAGGCGATGGGCTCACCGCAAAGCCCCACGGCGGAGCAGTATGCCCAGCTTCAGGCAGCGGGAGGACTGCAGTTGCTGGATTCCCCTGGCTGGATTGATCTGGACTCGGGAACGGCGGCAATCACGTTCTATCTGCCGCGCCATGGAGTTTCCCTGGTCCGGCTCAGCTGGTGATGATGCCAACCCCCATCCCCAGGCGTAGTAGGAGAGGCCGCCGCGCGGCGGCGGGTGAGGGCCACGCTATCGTAGGTCGGGCTTTAGGGAGGCTCCGAACGATTGGATCATCGTCATTCCCGCGTAGGCAGCGAATCCAGTTTTGCGAAGGGCGGCAATCAAAACTGGACCCGCCTACGCGGGGGTGACGAATTGATCAGAGGTTTCTTAACGGATCTTGCTCGTGCCAGCTGACCAAATCGTCATTGCCCCTTCCAAATATCTTTAATTCGTGTCGGGCTGAACTTCACATCGGAAAAGGTGATTGTGGCGCCGTTTCCCACTGGGCACTGCGCGATGAGTCCGACCTTGAGAGGATGCTCTGATTTGAAATTGAAGGCCCTCACCAAATACCAGCTCTTACCGTCATTCGATGAATATAGGTAGAAGGCGTCGCCGGCTTTGGCAACCTCAAGGAATGCAGTGTCTGAGTTGATCTCGATCGAGTTGACGTCGTCGGACAGCTCTTTGGTGACAACCGAGACCACGCGATGGGCACCTGTATAGTCGCGTTCAAATTCGAACTTGAACCAATGCGTCAGGTCTGCCTCGACAATCACCCCGCCAGAATCCCACACGCTGGCGAACTTGTGGCTCACGGCCGCGCTGAAAGTGAAGTCGCCGTTAGAGTCGAAGACCAGGCGGCTAGCTTTGTCCGTCGGATCGCCGCCATCCGGCGCTGCATATTTGTCGGTCTTGCCGGGGGCGGTGATGGTGATGCCGGTCTTGGTGAGCCGGTAGTCGAGCGGCATATGGATCCAGCTCATGGGCGTATCGACACCCGGAACATTTATGGTCTGCGTTTGCGCCTTGACGACGAAAGGCACGCCCAGGGCCAACGCTGCCAAGACTCCGCCTAGACGTACAGTAAAGCTTGGCATTCGTACTCCTCGCTTGCGAGAGAGGGGCTGGGGAGAGGGGCTTTCCCTGGCTTCACAAACTCTCTCCCGGCCCTACGGGCCACCCTCTTCCGCAAGCGGGAGAGGGGAGCTATAGACGACTAAAGTTAATAGACTCTAATTGGCACTCGTGCCCCACACGATACCGCGAGCCCCTCCCGCCAGGTACACCGTTCCAAAGGTCCGCATATCGCCGCAGATCGTGTTCAACTGACCGTACTGATGCGAGCTGTCATTGATCCGCAGCCAGGTGGCGCCGGCGTCGGTCGAACGGTAGATGCCATCGATGCCACCGACATTGCCGTCCAGGAACAGCGTGGGTCTGGAGGAGCCGGCAGGCGCTTTGCCGAATCCCAGATGGTAGGCGGCCTGGACCGTGGACAGGGCGGTGAGCTGCGGCGACGCGGCAGTGCCGGTGTTTGTGTATAGCCCGCTGCCGGCGGCAAGCCAGATATCGCCCCGCGCATCGGGCAGTGCGTACAGAATCCCGCTGGCAGGCAGACCGGTTTGCAAGGTGCTCCAGCTGGCTCCGCCATTGGTGCTGATGTAGAGCGCGGTTCCCGCATAGCCGTAATAAACACCCGCCTGCACCCGGTCGCTGATCACCTGTGCCTGCGCGGGAATTCCAGCGGCCTGCGACCATGCCGCGCCGGCATTGCTCGAATACCAGACCGCGCCGGTATCGGCGGTGGCCCAGACCATCGAGGAGCCATCCGGCGCCACCGCGATGGTCCCCCCACCGGTGGCGGTGCCGGCCGGGGTCGCAGCGAATGCGGTCCAGGTCAGGCCGCCGTCGGTGGACTCGGTGCCGTATGGCGTCGAACCATTGGTCACCCGGACCACTGAAGTGGGCAGGTTCTGCTCGAAGTCCATGGAACTCGGCGGCGCCTGCGGATTCATATACATCTGCTGCGGCGGAGAGCTGGTCAGCGACTGATGGGCGAAGCCGGTGATGTCATACATGCCGCTGAGCAGAATTGTGTTGCCGGAAGGCGGCGCGAGCAGGATGATTGCCACCGACTCCTCCAGGCCTTGCGCACCGACCGTCCAGGCAACCGATCCGCCGCTATCCACAGCCGTGAGATTCGAACTGCTCCAGACGGTCTGGCCGGTGCCGTAGAGCGCATGTGCCGGATTGAATGGGTCGATTGCCAGTGCCGTGGCCCAGTTGCCGGTGCCGACGGAACCGCCGTTGAATGCCAGCCACGGCGAGAGGCTGGCATCGTGCGAGCCGGCGGTAGTGACATTGCTCCAGCTGGAGCCGTCGTTGGTGCTGCGGAAGATCGCGTCACCGCTGGCGTACTGATCCAGGGTGGCCAGCAGCAGAGCGCCGGCGTTGGCAGGATCCAGCGCCAGACCGCCATAACCGCCGCTGCGCGGCAGCGCGAGCTGCGTCCAGGTGCCCGCGGTCCAGGCCGTCCCCGGTGCGAACTTCCACAGCTGGCTGGTGTTCATCGTATTGGGGCCGGGCTGATCGCCATAGAGGATGTACAGCGCCCCGTTCGGCCCCAGCCGCGCTTCCAGCGGTGCCAGCCCGGTCGGCTGCCCGCTCACGGCGGTCCAGGTGCTGGCGCTGCTGCCGCCATTGGTGGTGACGTACAAGCCAGACATGTCGCCGCCGGTGCCGGTGCCCGCCACCGCGGCATAGACCACCGGGGTCGCCGTGCCCGAACTGCCGCTGGCCGCGATCGGCAGCAGCGCGATGACGCCGCTGCCGTTGGCCGTGCTGCTGGCATTGGCTGTGCTGGACACCGTCAGTCCGCTGCTCGCGGCCCAGCTGGCGCCGTAGTTGGTGGACAGCTGCAGGCCCGCCACGCGGGTGCCGAAGTAGATAATGTTGGGTGCATTCGGATCGACCGCGATGCGCTCTCCGGTGTTGCGCCCGGCATCGTTGGAGCCGTTGCGAAAATTCAGCGGGACTGTGTTGAAAGTCGCGCCCTGGTCGGTGGACACCAGCATGGCGCCGTTGCCATCCCAGTCTTCCGCTGCGTACTCGCCCACCGCCAGGTACAGCCGATTGGGGTTGGTGGGGTCGAGGCCGATCGCCTCCACGCCGCCGTACCACCAGTTGGAGCGCCCGACCCAATCCAGCAGCGCAACCCAGGAGCTGCTGGTCGCGTTCCAGCGGTACGCGCCGCCCACATCGGTGCGGGCATAGATCAGATTCTGCTGCGTCGGATGGAAGTAGAGTCCGGTGACATAACCACCGCCGACAACCTGCACATTATTCCAGGCGTACGCGACACTCGGGGACGAACCGCTGCTGCCGGATGAACCCGAGCTGCTGCTGGAACTGCTGCCGGAAGTAGAACCTCCTCCCGAGCTGCCGTTTGAGGAAGCGCTGCCGCTGGAAGAGCTAGAGCTGCCGGAGGCGCTGCTGCTCGATGAACCCGAGCTGCTGGAAGCGCTGCCCGATGAGCTTGAGGAGGAGGAAGTTGATGAGGACGACGACGCGGCCCCACTGCTGCCACCGCCTGAACAGGCGCTCACGGCCACGCAGACCAACATGAGCCACAAGGCGCGCAAAGGGGGACGGCTCGGCGCCGGAACCCTACCCGACCGCGCGGAATACCCTCGAGTCGATACTGTTTTCATTGGATACCTGCATGATTTTCCGCTTCACGCGGCAGACCGTCCCCGCGCTGGCGATGAGAACAATTGGTGCCTGTTGTCACGGATGCCGTGCCTGATTCACGGCTGGTTGCCGGCAGCCACAGTCCCGGCTGCAACGGAACCCGGTTCAGGCAGCGTGCACTTCCTGCTCCCCGGCGGACTGCCCCAGGGCAGACAGGCCAGCGAGTCGTCGGTCCTGAATGGCGAGGCCGGGAGTCCTTCGGCGTTGACCAGATTGGCGGCCTCGGGGTTGTCGCTCCAGGCATAAGCAACCGCGGTCGGATGCTTGACGCCTTCGTTCCACACCAGCACGTGATCTCCGACGACGACCGCTTGCGCCGGAACGAAGCCACGATCCACACCGGCAATGGTAAAGCCCTGTAGCGGCGAGGCTCTGTCGCGCGCCATCAGGCGGGCACCGCGATGCTCGAAGGACAGCTCCACCTTCGCACCGGTGACGCGCATGGCTTTGTAGGTCGGGCCCGAATACACCAGCTTTTCACCATAAGCCAGGTGCCTGGCGGCCAGCGCCAACCGGCGGCCGACTTCCTGCTTGTTGCGCGGATGAATATCGGCGGGATTGCCGATATCGATGATCACGGCTTGCGCGGTGTTGCGCAAAGCGAGCGCCGCCGATTGCGAATCGCGCAGCGTGGCCCAGGGGCTGTATTCGGGTGTGTCGCCACCGGAAGCGAAATTGGCGATTTGCACCCACAGGAACGGGAAGTCGCCCTCCTGCCATTGCTGGCGCCAGCTGCCGATCATGCGCGCGAACTGCTGGCGATACGGGTAAGCGGAAGCGGGCGTGGCATTGGCTTCACCCTGGTACCAGATCACGCCCTTGATCGTATAGGGCTGCAGCGGATGGATCATCTTGTTGTAGAGCAGCGTCGCAATCTGATTCTTGTCGTCGTCGAGGTTCAGCCGCACGTCATCGGGCTTGAACTTCCAGGCATCGGCGAGCGGGTGTGAAACACCATCGGCGGTCCGGACAAAACGCAGCTGCGGATCGCCATAAATACCACCCCCGCCGCCAAGATCCTCCACCCGCACCGCGATGGTATTCCTGCCTGCCCGCAAGGCCTCGCTGTTCACCTGGTAGACGCGCGGCTTGTTCCACGCCACCTGCATGCCGCCGACGAGCTGGCCGTTGACCCAGGTCTGATCGGAGTCGTCGATGGGGCCGAGGCCCAGCACGATGCCCTTGGCCGCATCTTCGGCGGAGAGTTCGAAGGTGGTCCGGTACCAGGCAAATCCATCCATACCTTCGTAACCGGACTCCTCCCATCGCCTCGACATCGGGATTTCCGCCCAGGCGGTATCGTCCAGTTGCGGATCGGCCCACACCGCCCGGCCATCGACCAGGCCCCTGCGGGGAGCCTGCCAATCGACAATCCGCGCCCTCACCTCGTCCAGTCGGCGCTGGTCGTCCGCATCGCGCCCGCGCATCTTCGCCTTGAATGCTTCCGCGTCGACGCCCTGCGTTGCTGCATCCGTCCACGCCTCGATGCTGCTGCCGCCCCAGGTGGTGTTGATCAGGCCGACCGGCACACCGAGCCTGGCGCGCAACTCCCGGGCGAAGAAGTAGCCCGCCGCGGTGAAAGCACCCACCGTCTGCGGCGATGCCGCAACCCATGCGCCGCCCGCAAGGCGGTCATCCGGCGTATCCGACCAGGACTTGGGCACTTTGAACTGGCGGATCAGCGGATCCGTTGCCGCGGCCATGGTAGCCGCCGGATCGTTGGCCTGGCTCACCGTCAATTCCATGTTCGACTGCCCGGAACAGATCCACACTTCGCCTACCAGCACATCGTGCAGCACGATGGCCGTAGCGTCGCCTTCGACGGAAAGCAGAAACGGACCGCCCGCGGCATGCGCCGGCAGCATCGCCTCCCAGCGACCGGACGGCGCCGCCACCGAACTGATCGAACGACCGTCAAATGTCACTCGTATCGACTGCCCCGGTGTAGCCCAACCCCAGACACGTACCGGCTGTGCGCGTTGCAGAACCATGCCGTCCGCAAACAGGCGGGTCAGTTCAATGCCAGCGAACGATTGCGCGGAGAACAGCAGGCCGCAGAGCACGCAGAACACACGCACGGATTTCATGCAGTCGGACTCTCCTCACGCTGGTGAATCAGCCGGCCGGATTGCCGCCGGTGATCGCTTTGTTTATGTGCTTCACCCTTGTGTCTCTGACGGCAATTAAAAAAGCCGGTTCGTAAGGGGGGGCCTACGAACCGGCTCGTCGTGACTGGACAATCCGCTTGTGCTTTTGGAATCGCCACTGACTCGCGTCGTTCCTGGGCACGATTGCTTCCGCAGAAGGGGGGAACCTGCGCGGAAACATCGGAAATCCAACCTGGACAATCACCATCTATTGCAGGTTAGCCGAATGACAAATACGCATCCAATAGAAATTTTCCCGCTTTTGATACGCAAAAACCTATCTCAAAGCGCGCATCTCCCCGGCGCTCATTTTTTTGATTTGACCGGGTCTGGCACGCCCCGTGGCGGGCTGAACCACGCCTGGATCCGGTGGACGATGAGTGGACCCGGCGCACTCGGTTTACTGCTCCCTTGCTGCCCGCGCTTACAGCGCTCCGGAAAGGCCGTTGCGATAAATCTTCTCGATCAGCGCACGGTGAGACGGCAACTCCGCGGCGGCGCGCTCTGAAAATTGCCGTATCTTCTGAAAATCGCGACGGGCGGCATCCGCCATGCGATATGCCGGCGCCCGCGCCCGCAGATCCGTCCGGAATCCCATGCCATAGAGGATGTATTGATAGCTCTGCGGCGTGAACGACTCGTAATCGCTCTCGAAATCCAGGCTGGATGGAACGCGGTGCCGCCAACGCTCCAGCCGTTCCCGCAGGCTGTCCGGAATCGTCTCGGGCCGGATATTGTCGCGCCAGAATGCGGTATCGACGCGCTTGGTGAGGCAGTAGTGCAGCTTCAGGAAGTCGATGATCCGCTCGTAGCGCTTCATCATATGCGCGTTGAAATCCTTGGCCGCGCCCTCCATATCGCCCGCCCATGGAAACAGCCTGGCGAGCAGGGAGGCGGCGACTTCGACCAGTACGATGCCGGTGGATTCCAGCGGCTCGAAAAAGCCGGAAGACAGCCCCACGGCAACGCAATTCTTGACCCAGTGCGCCTCACGAAAACCCACGTC
>Ga0302317_10003560_pt1 | contig 10238 bp, 8 predicted proteins | sample III_Palsa_N3_3_FD_200450 | JGI IMG/M metagenome (GOLD analysis project Ga0302317, IMG submission 200450) | Peat permafrost microbial communities from Stordalen Mire near Abisko, Sweden - III_Palsa_N3_3 | ecosystem: Environmental > Terrestrial > Soil > Palsa > Peat permafrost | place: Sweden...
GCGGATTTCCGAGGCCCTGTCGCTGACCCGCGCCGACGCGCCGCTGGACGAGACGCTGCGGATCACCGGCAAGGGCGGCAAGACCCGGCTCGTGCCGGTGCTGCCGGCGGTGCGCGAGGCGGTGGACGCCTATCTGGCCGCGCTGCCGTTCGCCCTGGCGCCGGATGAGCCGCTGTTCCGCGCCGTACGCGGCGGGGCCTACAGCCCGCGTCACGCTCAGGCCCTGATGCAGGGCTTGCGCGGCCGGCTCGGCCTGCCCGCCAGCGCCACGCCGCACGCCCTGCGCCACTCGTTCGCGACGCACCTGTTGGGTGCGGGCGCGGATCTGCGCTCGATCCAGGAACTGCTGGGCCACGCCTCCCTGTCGACCACCCAGCGCTATACCGCCGTCGACGCCGCCGGTCTGATGGCCATCTACGCCAAGGCCCATCCGCACGCGTAAGCCGCGATGGTCAGAGGCCGGCGCTCATGCAGCCAGGCGGCCGAGTGCACAGCCAAAACAGGACGGCGTAAGGCAGCGCGGCGGCAAGTCCCAGCGCGAACGGGACGCTGAGCAGGACCCAAGGTGCGGCCTTTCGACCCCATCGCCGCAAGCCGGCAAACGACAAGGCCAGCCAGAGTCCGGCGACAACAACCCGCAGCCCGACAAAGAGCCCAATCATTCCGCCCCCGCTGTCAGTGGATCGCCGGCCCCAGCGCCGCGACCGCCTCCGCGACGCTGTGGAAGATGTGGTCGCCGCCGAGCAGCTGGGTGATCCCAAAGCGGTCGAAGGCCTGCTGGGCGCGGACGGACTCCAGCCGCGCCACGGCGAAATCGGCCCCGGCCTTGCGGGCCGCCTTGATGACGCCGCTCAGGATCGTCGCCGCGGTAAAGTCGATCTCGACGATGCCGCTGGCCTCCAGCACGAACAGTTGGACGCCGCCCTGTTCGTCCTTCACCGCCTGGATTATGCCCTGCCGGAACTCGTAGGCGTTGAGGAAGGACAGCGGCGCCTGGAAGCCCATCACCACCACGCCGGACTTCGCCTTGCCGGGGTGGACGTCCGAAACCGGCCACCAGACGGTCGATTTTGGCGCCTGTTCGAACAGGATCGGGCGGGCGCGGGTGATCGAGTAGACCCCGTGCGCCAGGGACAGGAAGATGCCGATGGCCGCGCCGGTCTGGATCGGCAGCAGCAGGATCAGCAGCATGGTCGCCAGCGCCAGGGCGAACTCGGCGCGGGTGCTGCGAATGAGGGTGACGAACTCACCGACGTGGAAGATGCGCTGGGCCACATAGAGCAGGATGCCGGCCAGGGCGGCGGCCGGGGCTCGGGCGAGCAGGTCCGCGCCGAACGCCAGCAGCAGGATTACCGCGCCCGCCGCGAACAGGCCGGCCCATTGCGAGCGTCCGCCCGAGGCGGTCACGGCGGCGGTGCGAGGCGGGCTGGCGTTGACCGGAAAGGCGCCGAACAGGCCGGCAAGCAGGTTGGCGGCGCCGACGCCGATGAAGTCGCGGTTCACGTCCGGATCCTCGTCCGTAGGGTGGAAGGCGCGGGTGGTGGCGGCGGTCTGGACCATCACCACCAGGGCGATGATCAGGGCCAGGCCCGTCAGCTTGATCAGGCCCTGGCCGGTCAGAACGGGCAGGTGCGGCGCGCGCAAGCCGCTGGCGAGATGGCCAAGGACGGGGAGGCCGCGGTGGTCGAGATCGAACAGGATAGTCGCGCCGGTCGCCGCCGCCAGGGCGACCAGGGCGCCGGGGATGCGGGGGTTGAGCTTCTCGGCGCCAAGCGTGATGGCGAAGACGCCGAGGCCAACGACCATGGCTGTCGGGCTGATCTCGCCAACGTGGGCCCGAAGCATCGCCAGCCGTTGGTAGACCGTGCCTGATTCTTCCGGCAGGCCCAGGATGGAGGGCGCCTGGGAGATGATGATGTGCAGGGCGATGCCGGCGAGAAAGCCGGTCAGCACCGGGCCGGATAACAGGTCCGCGACCCAGCCCAGCTTGAAGACGCCGGCCAGCGCCACGATCAGCCCGACCAGCACCGCCAGGGCGGCGGCGTAGTCGAGGTATTGCGGCGAGCCGGCCGTGACCAGCAGGGCCAGGCTGCCGGCGAAGATCGGGGTGATGGTGGAGTCGGAACCGGCGGAGAGCTGGCGGCTGGCGCCGAAGACAGCGAAACCCACGGCGGCGGCGATGAAGGCGATCAGGCCGACCTGGGGCGCAAAACCGCCCAGCCTGGCGGTGGCCATCTGCTCGGGTACGGCGATGGCGACCAGGGTCAGGCCGGCGATCAGGTCGGCCGGCAAGGCGACAAGGCCGCCAGCCGCAAGGGCCGGGAACAGCGAACGCGAAGGCTGCGCCGGCGGCGTTGTCACGGCGATCCGATCCCCGTGTCCTTCATCAGGCCGAGCAGTTTTTCAGTGTCGAGGTATTTCACGAAACCGGTCATGCCGGCGAGCGTCGCGGGGTCGGCGAACAGGTCGCGCGCGGCGGATGTGCCCAGGGCCTTGACGGCGCCCTGCACCGCCTGCGGCCCCTCGGTGCGGACGGCGGTCACCGCCTGGGCCCGGCAGTTGACGGTCACCAGGCGGGTGAGCAGATCGCCCATGCGGTGGTTTGCGTCCTCCCGCATGGGCTCGGTCACCGCGCTCATGGAGTGCAGCTCCGGATTGGCGGACACCACCACAAAGGCCCACCTGGTCAGCACCACGCGATCCTGCGCCGTGGTGGCGTCGACCACGCACTTGCTCAAGGCGTCGGCGGCGGGCCCAGCCTGGGCCTGCGAAGCGGCCGCGAGGGCCAGGGCGAGCGCTGCGCCCGCCATCAGTGTCTTCAGCATGGGAAGTTCCTCTCGCTGCGCGCCGCTCGGACGATAGGCGGCCACGCCTGTACCGGCAACACGCTCGCCGGCCCTATAGTTCCGCTTGCCAGATAACCGCGTTCGCGCCATAGGTGTTCTTGTTATGTACCTATCCAGGAGAGGCGTCATGGCCGACGAAATCGTCTTCTACACCAACCCCATGTCGCGGGGTCAGATCGTGCGCTGGATGCTGGAGGAGGTGGGCCAGCCCTATCGCACCGAGATCATGCAGTACGAGTCGTCGATGAAGGCGCCGGCCTATCTGGCGATCAATCCCATGGGCAAGGTGCCGGCGATCACCCACCGCGGCCAGGTGGTGACCGAGTGCGCGGCGATCTGCGCCTACTTGGCCGACGCCTTCCCCGAGGCCGGGCTGGCGCCGGCGGCCGGCAGCGCCGATCGCGCGGCCTACTATCGCTGGATGTTCTTTGCGGCCGGGCCGCTGGAGTCGGCGGTGACCAACAGGTCGGCGGGGTTCGTCGCCAAGCCGGAGCAGTCTCGGATGATGGGCTACGGAACGTTCGAGACGACAATGGACGTGCTGGAGAAGGCGGTGTCCGGCGGCTATCTGGCCGGCGGTAAGTTCAGCGCGGCGGACGTCTATCTCGGCTCGCAGGTGCTGTGGGGCCTGCAATTCGGCTCCATCGACAAGCGACCGGCGTTCGAGACCTACGCGGCCCAGCTCAGCGCCCGCCCGGCCTACCAGCGGGGCAAGGAGATCGACGGCGCGCTGATCGCCGAGATGCAGAAGGCGGCGGCGGGGTAGCTTGAGTGAGTTCAGGACCCTTAGACCGCTCATCCCGGCGAATGCCGGGACCCAGATCATATGGCGCCGCAGCCAGTGATCGCTCTCAGCGCGGGCTGCCCGTAACCTGCGTTTTGTCATCTGGGTCCCGGCATTCGCCGGGATGAGCGGAGATTTTACAGCCCCGTTCCAACCCGCAGACCTAGGCCTGCATCGTCCACCCCTCAACGCCCATGGCCGCCTGGCGCAGGGCTTCGGAGCGGGTGGGGTGGGGGTGGCAGGTGCGGGCGACGTCTTCGGAGGCGGCGGCGAATTCCATCGCCACGCAGTATTCGGCGATCATCTCGCCCACGTCGGGGCCGATCATGTGCACGCCCAGCACCCGGTCGGTCACCGCATCGGCCAGCACCTTCACGAAGCCTTCGGCCTCGTGGTTGATCTTGGCGCGGGAGTTGGCGGTGAAGGGGAATTTGCCGACCTTGTAGGCGACGCCCGCGGCCTTCAGCTCCTCCTCGGTCTTGCCGACCACGGCCACCTCCGGGAAGGTGTAGATCACCGCCGGAATGACATCGTAGTTCACATGGCCCGCCTTGCCGGCGATGGTCTCGATACAGGCCACCGCCTCGTCCTCGGCCTTGTGCGCCAGCATCGGCCCGTGGGTGACGTCGCCGATGGCCCAGACGCCCGCGGCCGACGTCTTCCAGTGATCGGTATCGATGAAGCCGCGCTTGTCTGGGACAACGCCGACACTCTCCAGGCCCAGGCCGTCGGTGAACGGACGCCGGCCGATGGCAAGCAGCACATAGTCGGCGCTGAGCGTTTCGGACGCGCCGCCGGCCACCGGCTCGACGGTAAGGGTGACGCCCTTGGCGCCGGCCTTGGCGCCGGTGACCTTGGAGCCCAGCTTGAAGCTCATCCCCTGCTTGGTCAGGCTCCGTTGGAAGGTCTTGGCGACCTCGTCGTCGACGCCCGGCACGATGCGGTCGAGGAATTCGACCACGGTCACCGCCGACCCGAGCCGGCGCCAGACCGAGCCCAGCTCCAGCCCGATCACGCCCGCGCCGATGACGATCATGGTCTTGGGAATTTCCGGCAGCGACAGGGCGCCGGTGGAGTCGACGATCCGCACATTGTCCACCACCACCCCGTTCAGCGGCGCCGGCTCCGAGCCGGTGGCGATGACGATGTTCTTGGCGTCCAGGGTAGTGACCGCGCCGTCGGCGCCGGTGACATTGACCTTGCCGGGGCCGGCGATGACGCCCTTGCCCTTGATCCAGTCGACTTTGTTCTTCTTGAACAGGAACTCGATGCCCTTGGTGAGCTGACCGACGCTGTCGCTCTTCTGCTTCATCATGTTGGGCAGGTTGACGGTGGCGGTGGCGTCGATGCCCAGGCCGGCGAAGTCCTTGGTGGCCAGCTCGTACATTTCGGAGGCGTGCAGCAGCGCCTTGGACGGCATGCAGCCGACATTCAGGCAAGTCCCGCCTAGAGTCTCGCGCATCTCGACGCAGGCGACCTTCAGTCCCAGCTGGCCCGCGCGGATCGCGGCGTTGTAGCCGCCGGGGCCACCGCCGATGATGACGACGTCGTAGGCCGACATGGGTTGATTCCTTTGTGCTCGAACGGCCCCGGTTCTTAGTCTGCCGGCGCCGTCCAGTCGATGACGTTGAGCCCGTCAATGCGGGCGAATTCGGTGGTGTTGGCGGTGACCACGGTCCAGCCGCGCGCGAGGGCCTGGCCGGCAATCAGGAGGTCATAGGCGCCGATGGGCCGGCCACGTTTGGCAAGCTGGGTCCTAATGCGAGCGGCCACTATCATGTCGCCCTCATCGAAGGGTACGACCTCCACGTCCGCGAGCACCCAATCGACATTTTTCCGCTGGCGCGCCGGATTGGCGTCGCATTCGGCGCCGAAGTGGAGTTCGTGAAACACGACCAGCGACGCAACGAGCGTTTGATCTTCGGCCTGCGCCTGTCCCAGTCGCCGACGAACTTGTGGTGTCCGCGACCTGATCAGGTCGACGAAGACGTTGGTGTCGATCGACAGCGTCACCAGTCGAGATCGCGTTCCTGCATCGGCGGCTGATCACGATCAGGAAAATCCGCCCCGCCATTATTGTCGATCTCCGCCCAGAACGCGGCCCATTCCTCAGCCGTGCGATGACGGCGAGGCCTGGCCGGCTCCAGGATCACCTTATCGCCCTCGCGACGCACCGTGACCTCGGTTCCGTCGAACCGAAACGCCTTGGGCAGGCGCACAGCCTGGCTGCCGCCATGCTGAAACAGCTTGGCGCGGGCGAGTGGCTCGCCAAAGTCTTTGCGGTCTTCCCGGACGCCGGACATCTTGCCTCGGGGTTTGTATCTACAGCCTGTAGATACGTTTGATCGGCCGCTGATTCAAGGGAGGGATGTGGATGGCGATGTTCAGGCTTCAGGTGGTGTCTGTCGCCCGCCAGTAACCACCAAAGCTACAATCGCCACGATCAGCGGCGAGACGACCCAAACGCTAAGGGGAATGCCAGCCCGGAATTCCGCGACGGTGAAAAGTAGCGCGCCCGCGATCACAACAACCGCGATAACCGCCAACATGACCGAGCCGTGACGCCGGTAACGTTTCGGCCGAAGTCCGACCACGAGCCAACCGAGGGTTGGCATCAGGCCGATCGCCAACAATCCGCCTAGGACCCGCCACCAGTTGGATCCAACAATGGCGACCGCCGACCTGCGCGGCGTTTGGAGCGGTCGTGGCGCTGGGGGCAACGCCTTGAAGAACGCGACCGCGTCGGCAGCCTCGCCAGACGGAACGGCGAGACGAAACCCCTGCAACGCCGCCTGCTCGGTCCAAACGACAGAGCCCCACCCCTGGTCCATCACCAGCGGATGCAACCCGCCTGACGCTAGGGCGCCGGCCGCGATCTGGGCTTTGGGCAGGTTCATGAAGGTGGCGACGACGGTCATCCCCATCGTCGCAGCTTAGCCCTCGTCAGATATCCAGCAACAGCCTTTGCGGGTCCTCGATGTGTTCCTTGACCTTGACCAGGAAGGTCACCGCGCCCTGGCCGTCGACGACGCGGTGGTCGTAGGAGAGCGCCAGATACATCATCGGACGGATCACGATCTGGCCGCCCACCGCCATCGGCCGGTCCTGGATCTTGTGCATGCCCAGGATGCCCGACTGCGGCGCATTGAGGATCGGCGTCGACATCAGCGAGCCGTAGACGCCGCCGTTGGAGATGGTGAAGGTGCCGCCCTGCAGGTCTTCCAGGGCCAGTTGGCCGTCGCGGGCCTTCTTGCCCAGGGCGCCGATGCCCTTTTCGATGCCGGCGAGGCTGAGGCCGTCCGCGTCGCGCAGCACGGGAACGACCAGGCCGCGTTCGGTGCCGACGGCGACGCCGATGTCATAGTGGTTCTTGTAGATCAGGTCGGTGCCATCGATCTCGGCGTTCACGTCCGGCACCGACTTCAGCGCGAACACGCAGGCCTTCACGAAAAAGCTCATGAAACCCAGGCGCACGCCGTGGGTCTTCTCGAACACGTCCTTGTACTGGTTGCGCAGGGCCATCACCGCGCTCATGTCCACCTCGTTGAAGGTGGTCAGCATGGCGGCGGTGCTCTGCGCCTCCTTCAGGCGTCGGGCGATGGTCTGGCGCAGGCGGGTCATCCGCACCCGCTCCTCGCGGTCGCCGATCTCGCGTGGCGTGACCGCCACGGCCGGCGGCGCCTGGACCTGGGCGGCGCGGGATTCCAGCGCGGCCAGGGCGTCGCCCTTGGTGATGCGGCCGTCCTTGCCGGAGCCGGGAATCGCAGCAGCGTCGAGCTTGTTCTCTGAGACGATGCGCTGGACCGAGGGGGCCAGCGGCAGGTCGGCGGCGGGCGCGGCGGCCTGGACGATGGCGGCCGGGACGGGCGCTGGAGCGGCCTGCGCCGGTTGCGCGGGCGCCGGAGCCGGTTCAGCCTTGGCGGCGGGCGCCGGCGCCGGCTTGGCCGCGGGCTTCGCCGCCGCGCCGCCGGCGGTGACCACGCCCAGCACCGTGCCCGGCGTGACGGTCGCGCCTTCCTCGGCGCCGATCGAGCTCAGCACGCCGTCCTCGGGCGCCACCACCTCCAGCGAGACCTTGTCGGTCTCCAGCTCCACCAGCACCTCGTCGCGGCGGACCGCATCGCCGGCCTTCTTGGTCCAGCGCGCCACCGTCGCTTCGGTGACGGATTCACCGAGCGCTGGGGTCATGATGTCGGCCATATAGGTCTGCTCCTTATTCGGACCCTCAAGGGGTCCGTTTATGCGTAGGCTTCGGCGAGGAAGGCCTTCAGTTCGCGGGTGTGGCGGCTCATCAGGCCCGCGGCGGTGGAGGCCGAGGCCGGACGGCCGACGTAGCGGGCGCGCTTGGCGGCGATGTTGAGCCGGGCCAGGGTCAATTCCAGCCACGGATCGACGAAGGTCCAGCCGCCCATGTTCTTCGGCTCTTCCTGGCACCAGACCAGTTCGGCGTTGGTGAACCGGGCCAATTCGGTCATCAGCGACTTGAGCGGCCAGGGATAGAACTGTTCGAGCCGCAGGATATAGACGTCGTCCGAGCCCCGTTCCTCGCGCGCTTCCAGCAGGTCATAATAGACCTTGCCGGAGCAGAGCAGGACGCGACGGATCTTGTCGTCGGGCTGCAGCTTGATGGTGGTTATGCCCGTGTCCTGCTGTGCGTCGTCCCACAGCACCCGGTGGAAGGACGAGCCCTCGGTCATGTCCGAGAAGCGCGAAACCGCCTTCTTGTGCCGCAGCAGCGACTTGGGCGTCATGACGATCAGCGGCTTGCGGAACTCGCGGTGCATCTGCCGGCGCAGGACATGGAAGTAGTTGGCCGGGGTCGTGCAGTTGACGACCTGGAGGTTGTCCTCGGCGCAAAGCTGCAGGAAGCGTTCGAGGCGGGCGGACGAGTGCTCCGGCCCCTGGCCCTCGTAGCCGTGGGGCAGCAGCATGACGAGGCCGCTCATCCGCAGCCACTTGCGTTCGCCGGACGAGATGAACTGGTCGATCACCACCTGGGCGCCGTTCACGAAGTCGCCGAACTGGCCCTCCCACAGGGTCAGGGTGTTCGGATCGGCCAGGGAGAAGCCGTACTCGAAGCCCAGCACCGCCTCTTCCGACAGGGCCGAGTCGATCACCTCGAAGTGCGACTGGCCGGCGCGGATGTTCTGCAGCGGGGTGTAGTGTTCCTCGGTCTGCTGGTCGATCAGGTCGCAGTGGCGCTGGCTGAAGGTGCCGCGCACGCTGTCCTGGCCGCACAGGCGCACCGGGAAGCCCTCGTCGAGCAGGCTGCCGAAGGCCAGGTGTTCGCCGGTGGCCCAGTCGATGCCTTCGCCGGTGGTGATCGCCTCGCGCCGGTTCTCGATCACCCGCTTGACCGTCTTGTGCACGTCGAGGCGCGTAGGGACCGCGGTGATCTTCATGCCGATGTCGCGCAGGCGCTGGGCGGCGATGGCGGTGTCGCCCCGGCGCTCGTCGCCCTCGGCCAGGTGCATGTGCGACCACTTGCCGTCCAGCCAGTCGGCCTTGTCTGCCTGGTAGAGCTTGCCGGCGTCGAACTCGGCGTCGAGGAAGGTTTCGGCGTCGCGCACCCAGCCGTCCAGGTCGTCCTGGCTGATCACGGCTTCCTCGATCAGGCGGCGGCTGTAGAGCTCGCGGGTCGAGGGGTGGTTCTTGATCTTGGCGTACATCAAGGGCTGGGTCATCGTCGGGTCGTCGCCCTCGTTGTGACCGAACCGGCGATAGCAGAACATGTCGATGACCACGTCCTTGCCGAACTGCTGGCGGTATTCGGTGGCCACCTTGGCGGCGTAGACCACCGCTTCGGGATCGTCGCCGTTGGCGTGGAAGATCGGCGCCTCGACCATCAGCGCGGAGTCCGACGGATAGGGGCTGGAGCGCGAGTAGCGCGGGCTGGTGGTGAAGCCGATCTGGTTGTTGACGATGAAGTGCACCGTCCCGCCAATGCGGAAGCCCTTCAGCCCCATCAGCGCGAAGCATTCGGCGATCACCCCCTGGCCGGCGAAGGCCGCGTCGCCGTGCAGCAGCAGCGGCAGCACATGGCCACGCCCGGCGGAGGGGTCTTCGCGCAGCAGGAAGGCCTGTTTCGCCCGCGCCTTGCCCAGCACCACCGGGTTGACGATCTCCAGGTGCGAGGGATTGGCGGTGAGCGACAGGTGGACCTTGTTGCCGTCGAACTCGCGGTCCGACGAGGCGCCAAGGTGGTATTTCACGTCGCCCGAGCCCTCGATGTCGGAGGGCAGGGACGAGCCGCCCTGGAACTCGTGAAAGATGACGTGGTAGGGCTTGCCCATCACCGCGGCCAGCACGTTCAGCCGCCCACGGTGCGGCATGCCGATGACGATGTCCTGGACCCCCAGGGCGCCGCCGCGCTTGATGATCTGTTCGAGAGCGGGAACGGTCGCCTCGGCGCCGTCCAGGCCGAACCGCTTGGTGCCGGGAAAGCGCTTGTGCAGGAAACGCTCGAAGGCTTCCGACTCGATCAGCTTCTTCAGGATCGCGATCTTGCCCTCGGGCGTGAACACGATCTCCTTGTCGCGGCCCTCGATGCGTTGCTGCAGCCACGCCTTCTCGTCGGGCGACGAGATGTGCATGTACTGCACGCCGAC
>Ga0302317_10003566_pt1 | contig 10228 bp, 11 predicted proteins | sample III_Palsa_N3_3_FD_200450 | JGI IMG/M metagenome (GOLD analysis project Ga0302317, IMG submission 200450) | Peat permafrost microbial communities from Stordalen Mire near Abisko, Sweden - III_Palsa_N3_3 | ecosystem: Environmental > Terrestrial > Soil > Palsa > Peat permafrost | place: Sweden...
GCGAAGCGAAGACAGGGGGAGGTGGCGCGCAGCGCAGCGGAGCGACGGTGGGGGCCAGCGCCGGAGCCGCGATGACAACTGTGGGCGGGAATTAGCGAGTGTGCAGATGACGACAGCGACCGTGGACTCCGACGCTGAGCTGGAACAGCGCCTGATCGAGGCCTCGCACGTGGGCATGACCACCGCCGTCTGGGCCGAGATCAAGCCCGACGCTGTCGCCATTTATGACCCGCATGGAACGCGGACGTTCGCTCAGCTGAACGCCAACGCCAACCGCGTCACCCGTCTGCTGCGCGACCATGGGCTGAAGCCCGGCGACGCCATCGCCCTGCTCTGCTCCAACCGGGCCGAGTTCGTCGAGGTGCTGCTGGCCAACTTCCGCGGGGGCTTCCGCATCACCCCGGTGAACTGGCACCTGACGGCCGAAGAGGCCGCGTACGTCGTCAACGACTGCCAGGCCAAGGCCTTCTTCGCCGAGGTGCGCTACGAGGCGGCGCTGAAGGCGGCGGCGGATGCGCCGATGCTGACGCTGAAGGTGGCCATCGCCGGCGATGCGCCGGGCTTCCTGCGCTACGAGGACGAGATCACGGCTTACGACGGCGCGGATATCGTCGACCCGATCCTGGGCAACAACATGCTCTACACCTCGGGCACCACGGGGCGGCCCAAGGGGGTGTTCCGAAAAGCAATCAACGCCATCCCCTTCACCCTTGGCGGCCTGCGCACTGGCTACGACTGGCGCACCGACGTTCAGCTCTGCTCCGGTCCGGCCTATCACGCCGCGCCGTTGGCGATCGACGTCCGCACGCCGATGGCCCAGGGCGTGCCGGTGGTGTTCATGGCCAGCGGCAAGTGGGACTCCGAGACGGTCCTGCAGACCATCGAGACCTACAAGGTCACCCACGGCCACATGGTGGCGATCATGTTCCAGCGGCTCTTGAGCCTGCCGGACGCGGTGAAGGCCCGGTACGACCTGTCCAGCCTGCGCTACATCGTCCACGGCGCCGCGCCCTGCCCGCCGGACGTCAAGCACGCGATGATCAAATGGCTGGGGCCGATCATCTATGAATATTACGCCGGCTCCGAGGGCGGCGGCGGCTTCACCATCACGCCCGAGGAATGGCTCGCCAAGCCCGGCAGCGTCGGCAAGGCGCTGACGCCGGATGCGGTGCGGATCCTGGACGACGAGGGCCAGCCCGTGGCGGCCGGCGTCGCCGGCATGCTCTATTTCCCGGTGGTGACGTCCAACCCGTTCGAATATTTCAACGATCCGGCCAAGACCGCGGCCAGCCACAAGGACGGCTATTTCACCCTCGGCGACGTCGGCTATCTGGACGAGGACGGCTATCTGTTCCTCACCGGCCGCACGGCCGAATGCATCATCTCCGGCGGGGTGAACATCTATCCCCAGGAGATCGATAACGAGCTGATCAAGCACGAGGCGGTGGAGGACAGCTGCGCCATCGGCGTGCCCAACACCGAGTGGGGCGAGGAGGTCAAGGCGGTGATCATGCTGAAGCCCGGCTACGCGCCCAGCGAGGCGTTGAGCCAGGACATCCTCACCTTCGCCCGCCAGCATCTGGCCGGGTTCAAGGTGCCGCGCTCGATCGACTATGTGGAGGATATGCCGCGTTCCCCCGCCGGCAAGGTCCAGCGCGGCAAGGTCCGCGCGCCGTTCTGGGCCGGGCGCAAGGTGCAGATCTAGAACCCATGACCATCCACTGGCCCGACCGTTATGCCCCTGAGCGGGTCGCCGTGCGGGTGCGCAACGAGATCGCCATCGACGCGGCCCCGGAGCGGGTCTGGGCCTGGCTGACCCGCGCCACCGACTGGCCGGCCTGGTATCCCAACAGCAGCGATGTTCGCATCGAGGGCGGGGGTAAGGACCTCACGGCCGACGCGCGGTTCACCTGGCGCACTTTTGGCGTCCGGGTGCGCTCAACCGTGCGCGAATTCGAGCCGCATCAGCGGATCGCCTGGGATGGCGCGGGAACGCTGCTGGACGTCTACCACGCCTGGCTGATCGAGCCGCGTGGATCGGGCTGCTGGGTGCTGACCGAAGAGAACCAGAACGGCCTCGCGGCCCGGGCCCAGGCCCTGTTCATGCCTTCCCGGATGCACGAGGGGCACGAGGTTTGGCTGGCGGCTTTGAAGGCGAAGGCGGAGGGGTAGCCGCGGCGGCCTTCGGGTTCGTCCCGCACATGGTTTCGTGGATCGCCTCGGTGAGGTCGTTGTTGGTCTTGATCAGGGTGTGGATGTCGTTGCTGATCTCCAGCAGCGCCTCGGCGTCCTTGTAGGTCTGGTAGGCCTGTTTGTCGGACGCGGCGGCGGCGACCTTTTGGCCGACCATGATGATGGAGAGCAGCACCAGTTGCAGGAAGGTCTGGGCGATCCAGGCGACCAGGGCGGCGGTGCCGGCCTTGATGGCGTCGGGCAGGCTGATCAGCGCAATGGCCGCAAAGGCGTAGGCGCACCACATGGTGCCGACGGTGTTGGTGATCAGGACGGCGAGCCAGCCGTTGAACCCCGACAGTTCCTTGGCGATGGTATGGACGCCATATTTGTTGCGTTCCACGATGCGGGCATGGGGTTTGGACGCCATGGTCTGTTCTGTCCTCACGAACGGTTGGTGGGTCTGGCGCAAGGCTGGCCCGCGCGCTGAGTCTGTCAAGGCGCCTCAACGATCTTCCGCTCCCGGTCGCCCGTGAGCAGACTGCGATGGGTTTGCTCGACCCGACGGATATTGCCGCACCAGCGGCTCTGCGTCCCCGCCAAGGCGGTTCTTAACAGATTGTGATCAGCGCCGCCGTTGTCTTGTCACAGACCTCTGCCAAGAGGTCGCCTGTGGCGGGCCTACGACGGAACGATCGGAAATCCCATGATCGAGGTGATCACCGTGGCGCCCGAGCAGGATGGCTGGACGGTCGCCCACGAGGGCGAGGCCGAGCAGCGGTTCCAGAGCGGCGCCACCGCCGAGGCCATCGCCCGGCAGCTTGGCCAGGCCATCGCGCGGGGCGGGCGTCCCGCCGAGGTGCGCATCTTCCTGCGCGACGGCAGCCTGGCGGGACGGTTTCTCTGCCCGCCCGCGTCCAGCTGACCTCGCGCGCCGAACTCTGGTCATAGTCAACAAAAGACTATGGTCTATAGTTTATAGACAATGAATTGTTGAGCGCCGACGTTCACTCTTCTTAAAAGCGATCGAACATATAGTCCACGGGCCATCCTTGTGGAAAACGCCCTTGTTCAAGACGCGCCAGACAACGGCCCTGTTCGGGCCCCAGGCCATTGTGGCGACGGGCGCGATCGTCGTGCTCCTGGCCAACCTGTGCCTGCTCGCCGCCCACATCGGCCAGGGCGGCCAGTTGACCTCGATGCTGCTGGTGGTGGACGCCCTGGCGGCCGCTGCCCTCATCCTGTTCCGCCAGCTGCGCAAGACCACCCAGAGCCTGATCGCCAGCGAGGCGCGCGCCCAGCACATCGCCCTGCACGACAGCCTGACCGCGCTGCCCAACCGCACCCAGTTCCTGTCCCGGCTGACCGAGGCGCTGGATCACGCCCGCCGCGCCCGCGGCCTGGTGGCGGTGGTGACGGTGGCCATCGACGATTTCAACAAGATCGTCGACGCCTATGGCTACCAATGCGCCGACGAGATGATCGTCGAGGCCGGCCGCCGGCTGAGCGGCGTCTCCCAGGGCAGCGCCCTGCTGGCGCGGGTCAACTCCGACAGCTTCGCCCTGATCCACACCGCCCCCGACACCCTGGACGCGCTGATCCTGCAGATCCGCGACGTCATCCCCAGGCCCTACGGCCTGTCGGCGGGGCGAGCGGTGGTGACCTGTTCGGTGGGCGTCGCCGCGGCCTTCCGCGAGGCGATCGACGCCGACGACCTGTTACGCAAGGCCGACATCGCCCTGCGCACCGGGCGGGAGACCGGCCACGACGGCCTCGGCTTCTACGAGCCGGCCATGGACCAGGCGCTGCAGACCCGAAAACTGGTCGAGGCCGACCTGCGCGCGGCGCTGATCGCCGGGCAGCTGAATGTGGTCTACCAGCCGCAGACCACGCCCCAGGGCGCCATCGGCGGCCTCGAGGCCCTGGTCCGCTGGCGCCACCCCCGGCGCGGCGACGTGCCCACCGACTATTTCGTCGGCCTGGCCGAGGAGGCCGGCCTGATGCCGACGCTGGGCCGGTTCGTGTTCCAGCGCGCTTTCCGCGACGCCGCGCGCTGGCCGCACCTGAAGATCGCCGTCAACGTCTCGGCGACCCAGATCGTCCGCGCCGACTTCCTGCCCGACGTCACCAACCTGCTGGCCGAGACCGGCGCCAACGCCAGCCGGTTCGAGATCGAGATCACCGAGGGCGTGCTGCTGGGCGAGGACGTTCAGACCCAGGCCAACCTGCGCGGCCTGCGCAGCCTGGGCTTCAGCCTGGCGCTGGATGATTTCGGCGTCGGCTATTCCAGCCTGGGCTATCTGATCCAGCACCGGGTGGACAAGATCAAGATCGACCGGTCCTTCGTGACGCCCCTGGGCTCCAGCCCGTCCGCCGACGCGGTGGTGGGGGCGATGATCAAGCTGGGCGACGCCTTGGGCCTGCGGGTCCTGGCCGAGGGCGTCGAGACCGAAACCCAGCGCAAGCGGCTGTCCGAACTCGGCTGCAACGAGCTGCAGGGCTATCTGATCAGCAAGCCCATCACCGCCGACGAAGTCGACCGCTTCGTCGGCTTCGCCGCCCGCCCGGCGATGGCGGCGTAGCGTTCACCAAAGCCCTCCCCTTCGATAGGGGAGGGTGGGGTGGGGATGTGCGCGCGGTGTTTGGGCGAAGAGCGCGGTTGGGCGCCGGAGCCTATCACAGCTTCGGTCGTCACCGCCGGTGCGAACACCCCCAACCCTGCCCTTCCCCCATCGAGGGGGAAGGGTTCTAAGGGGTTGCCCAGGGCGCGATCTTCCAACATCGTCTGAAACTAAAGTTCGACGTGGCGGAGGGATGATCGACATGAAACGACAGCATTGGCTGGCGGCGCTTGCCGGCTTCATCCTGGCCCTGGGTCTGTCGAGCGCGCCCTTGGCCGCCTGCCCGCCGGGGCTGCCCGCCGGCATCGGCTGCGGCGCGCCCGATCTCAAGCTCGCCCCCGCCGGCGCCTATGACGTCGACCCGTCCCATGCCGGCGTGATCGCCCGCGTCTCGCACATCGGCTACTCCTACAGCATCTTCCGGTTCGACGCGGTGAAAGGCCATCTGACCTGGGATCCGGCCAGCCCCGGCAAGTCGACCTTGAACGCTGACGTCCAGACCGGCTCCATCGCCACCAATGTGCCGAACTTTCCGGCCGAACTCAGTGGCCCGAGGTTCCTCGACGCGGCGGCCTTCCCCGACGCGACCTTCGTCTCCACTGCCTTCCATAAGACCGGAGCAACCACCGGCAAGGTCGACGGCGTTTTCACCCTGCATGGCAAGTCCGAGCCCTTGACCCTGGGCGTGACCCTGATCGGCGCCGGCCCAGGCTTCGGCGCCCCGCGCATGGGCGTTCACGCCGAGGGCTGGATCAAGCCCCAGGACTACGGCCTGCCCGCCATGTTCTCCGCGCCGATCCAGCTCGTGATCGACGTGGAGTTCGTGAAGGCCAAGTAGGGCCATATTTTTTCATCGCCATCCCGGCCGCAGCGCAGCGGAGCGCCGGGACCCAGGGGTTCAAGCCCAGTCGCCTGGGTCCCGGGTCGCCCTGCGGGACGCCCGGGATGACGAAGAATATTGCCCACTTGACTCATCCGTGCGTCCAGACTAACCGTTAGTCATGGCTAACGCAGCAGCCCTTGCGATCGAGGCCTTCGGCGCCCTGGGAGAGCCCACGCGGCGGGCGATCTTCGAGCGGCTTGCACAGGGGCCGGCGGCTGTCGGCGAACTGGCCGCGACCCTGCCCGTCACCCGGCCGGCGGTGTCCCAGCATCTGAAGGTGCTGAAGGAGGCCGGGCTGGTGAGCGAAACCCCCGAAGGAACCCGCCGCATCTACCGCCTCGACCCCCGGGGCATCGGCGCCATGCGCGACTGGCTCGACGCCCACTGGGCCGAAGCCCTGGACGCCTTCGCCCAATACGTCGACGAACAGGCGCAGCAGGAGAGCCCTGAATGACCATCGCCCCCATTGTCCGCAGCGTGGAGGTCAAGGCCTCGCCCGCCCGCGCCTTCGACCTGTTCGTCAGCGGCATCGGCAAATGGTGGCCGGCGGGCATGACCATCGGCCCGAGCCCGCCGGTGACCATAAGGCTTGAGCCGCATGTGGGCGGCGCCTGGTTCGAGACCGCCGAGGACGGGACCGTCACCCAGTGGGGCGACGTGCTGGCCTGGGAGCCGCCACAGCGCCTGGTGCTCGCGTGGCGGATCGGCGCGACCTGGGCCTACGACCCCGCGCTGCTGACCGAGGTCGAGCTGAGCTTCGAGCCCGTGGGCGACGGCCGCACCAAGGTCACTCTGGAACACCGCAAGCTGGAGGCCCTGGGCGCCGACGCGGCCAGGCACGCCGACCAGCTGGGCAATGGCTGGCCCGGGTTCCTCGTCAAGTTCAGCGAGTATGTGGAAGCACAGGCATAGGGGAGACCATCCATGTCACAATTTGTCGTCTACAGCATTCCCGGCAGCCCTTATGGCCGCGCGGTCCTGGCTGCGCTGAAGGAGAAGGGGGCGGCATTTCGCTATGTGCCCGTGGCGCCGGGGACCTTCCGCCAGGAGCCGCACATCGGCCGCCACCCGTTCGGCAAGGTGCCGGTGCTCGAGCATGACGGCTTTGTGCTCTACGAGACCCAGGCCATCCTGCGCTATCTCGACCGCGTGCTGCCCAATCCGGCCCTGACCCCCGCCGATCCGAAGGCGGCGGCGCGGATGGATCAGGTGATGAACATCAACGACTGTTATTTCTTCAACGGCGTCGCCAACACCATCGGCCTGCAGCGCGTGGTGGGCCCGAGAGTTCTGGGCATGACCCCGGACGAGGACATCTGCGCCGCGGCCATGCCCCGCGCGCACATGGTGTTCGATGAGTTCGCCCGCCTGCTCGGCGACCAGCCCTATTTCGCCGGCGACCAGGTCAGCCTCGCCGACCTGATCGTCGCCCCGCAGATCGACTTCTTTGTGGACTTGCCGGAATGGGCGCCGCTGACCGCCAACAACGGCAAGCTGGTGGCCTGGCTGGAGCGGATGAACGCGCGGCCGAGTCTTGCGCAAACCACCTGGGACCACACGGCGGCGATGGCGGCGGCGTAGAGCGCGTTGGGTTTCATTCACCATTGTCATCCCGGCCACTTGAGCCGGGATCGGGCTAGGCGCTTGCGGCGGTCCCGGCTCAAACCATCCCGGGATGACAGCGACGGGTAGGTCGATCAAAACCCAACGCGCTCTAGACGTTCGGGATCGGCGTTCGCGCGGGACGACGACAAGCTGGCGCTCCAGCTCAGCGTGCGTCTCCAAACACCGAGGTTGTCGGAGTCTCGACGGTGCGCCACGAGCCCGCGGTGGAAACCGCGAATGCCGACGTGCCGCGCAACGCCGCGGTTCGCGCCGGCGGCTCCGTCTGGATTTTCACGTTGGCGGATTTCAGCGCCGCCAAAAACTCGGCCGTGTAGGCCCCGCTCGGGACGGCCTCAGCGCCTGGATCCGCCGAAGCGTATGGGATCAGCAGCGGGGGCGCCGCGGCCCATTGCCCGGGCTCGCCGCCGCCCAGCAAACCCGCGGTCATGCGAGTGGTTTCCGGCGTAAGCGAACTCCCCACCGTCGCCACGGCTAAGACGGGCTTTCCGTTCCTCAGGGCGACGAGCGGAACCATGTCGGCGGGCACATGGGCCCGCGGCGCGAGCCCCGCCATCCGGGATCTATAAAGGCCCCCGGCGCCGGACAGCGGCACGCCGCCCACCACGATCCCCGTGTCTCCCCACATCGTCATGTTGATCGAATGCACCAGCGCCGCGACATTGCCCCACCGGTCCACCACCACAACCGCGTCGCTGTGGTGGCCGGCCCCTTCCGTTGCCGAGCGCAGCGCCCGGGCATAGGCGGCGAAGGTCTGCGGGTTGGTCCAGTAGGGTCCGGCCACCTTCTGGCGGTCGAGCGTTGTCAGGGCCTGGAAGATTATCCGCGCGCCTGGGTTCGTCCCATCGGGCCCGAACACGGTGGCGTCGCCGAACCGAATGCTGGCGGGCGTCTCCCAGACCGGGCGATAGGCGGCGAGGTCTTCCAGGGTCACCGCGCCGCCCTCGCGCCGTACGATCTCGACGTACTGACGCGCCCACGCGCCCCGGTACATGTCGTCAGCGCCCTTGTCGGCCACCGTATGCAGCAGCGTCGCCAGCTCCGGCTGTACGAAACGATCGCCGATCCGCGGCATTGCCCGACCGGACTGGCCAAGGAAACGCCGGCCCTCTTCGGTTCTCGCCAGCTGGCCCCCGACCATGTTGAAGTAGGTTCCGAGCAGAGGCGAAACGGTGACGCCATTTTCGGCGTACCAGATCGCCGGCTGAAACAGGCTGGACCAGGGTAGCCGTCCGAACCTTGTATGCGCCGCTTCCATGCCGGCCATGAAACCCGGCACGAGCGTCTTGCGACCCTGTGCGCCCGGCGTCGCTGTCGAGGCGCCGCCGGTGATCAAACTGATATCCGCCGCCGGAATTGTCGCCGGCGACCGTTCGTCGGCATAGGTTCCCCAGCCGGCGTCGAGGACGTAGACCCGTCCGGTTTTCGCCTCGTAATAGACCAGCTCGGCGACCCCGCCGTAGGACACCACCGAGCCCAGGTTGGTCGCAACTTGCGTGAGCGCCACGGTTACGGCGGCGTCGGCCGCGGTCCCACCCTGATCCAGCGCCTCCATTCCGGCCCGCACGGCGGCGGGTGACAGCGTGGCGGAAATGAGCTGGCGTCGCGCCTGGAGCGTGCGCGCGGCGGGGGGAAAGGGAGACCTTTCCATCTGCTCAATCCGGTCACGCTCCGCCGTCGGCCATCGCGCCGGGGACAGGTCCGCCGCCGTCGCCGCCGTGCCTGCCAACGCCATTGCCGCGCCAATCCACCACCGCCGCATCCCATCGCCTCCGATAAGCCTGCCTGCACTCTGCAACCTGGACCTTAGGTCCAGGTCAAGGGCGTTGACAGAGGTGCGGCCGCCGCCCCTATCCTGGCCATCGTGGAAGAGTATCTCAGCCCTACGGAGACTGCTCGCCGCCTCGGGGCGACGGTCAAGGCGCTCAAGGTGTACGAACGTCTGGGCCTGGTGCGGCCCATGCGGACGGCCGCGGGATGGCGTCTCTACGGCCCGGCCCAGATCGTGCGATTGCACGAGGTCCTGGCGTTGAAGGGCCTTGGTCTGTCTCTGGCTCAAATCGGCTCAGCCCTCGCGGGGCGCACGACCGATCTGGACCACACCTTGGCGACGCAGGAGACCGCGCTTCGCGACCGTCGCCGCGAAATCGACCGGGTCCTGGTCCACGTCCGCCGCGTCAGAGCGCGCCTTGCCGCGGGCGACGTGCTGTCCACCACCGAATTGATCGCCGCCGCCCGGGAGACGACCGCGCCGCCGCCCAGCTGGCAAGAGCGCATGATGGGCTACTACCACCGCCATCTGGGAGAGACGGAACTGGCGCGCCTGAGGCCAGGCGGGCCGGACCTGTGGTTGGGCTTGATTGCTGAATTGAAGACGCTGGTTGCAGAAGACATCGCGCCGGACGCCACTGCCGCTCAAGATTTCCTGCGGCGATGGATTGTCGCTTCAGATGCGGTTTCGGGCGGCGATCCGCAGATCAATCGTCACGCCCATGCCGCCTGGACTGAGGCCGTCCAAGAGCATTCCGGCGACGCCCCACTGCCCATCGGACAAGCCGAAATGGACTATATAGCCAAGCTGGGCGCCGCTCGATCTTCTCCTGGCGAGCCCGAGCCGTCGTGAGGGCCTTCGATCAGCCCGGCGGCGGGCTGGCGTTGAACGCCGCCAATTGCGCCTCAAACGCGCGCTTGTAGGCGGGCCGCGCTTCGCCGCGGGCGACGTAGGCGGCCAGGTTCGGATAGTCGTTCAGAAGGCCCGACATTTTCAGCCTGATCAGCACCGACACCATCATCAGGTCGCCGGCGCTGAAGGCCCCATCGAGCCAGTCAGCGCCGCCAAGGCGAGCGGACAGTTGCTCCAGCCGGTCGCGGACGCGATCCCTCACCAGAGGCAGGCGCTCGGCGCTCCAGGGCTTGTCGCTCTCCAGGA
>Ga0302317_10003569_pt1 | contig 10227 bp, 4 predicted proteins | sample III_Palsa_N3_3_FD_200450 | JGI IMG/M metagenome (GOLD analysis project Ga0302317, IMG submission 200450) | Peat permafrost microbial communities from Stordalen Mire near Abisko, Sweden - III_Palsa_N3_3 | ecosystem: Environmental > Terrestrial > Soil > Palsa > Peat permafrost | place: Sweden...
GCAGCAGCGTGCTCTTGCCGGAACCCGACGGGCCGATGATACACAGCACCTCGCCCCGGAACACCTCGATATCGATGTCGGTCAGCGCCTGGAACTGGCCGAAATGCTTGTTGAGGCTGACGGCCTTGACGATTGGCGCGCTCATGATGCGGCCCCGCGCCGGCCGGCGCCGCGGGCGAAGCGGGCTTCGATCTGGGACTGGCCCAGCGACAGGATGGTGACGATCACCAGATACCAGATCGCCGCCACGATCAGCAGCTCGATCACCCGGGAATTGGCGTAATAGATGTTCTCGGCGTTATGCAGGATCTCGGCATATTGGATGACACTCGCCAGCGAGGTCAGCTTGACCATGCTGATGAATTCATTGCCGATCGGCGGAATGATGACCCGCATCGCCTGGGGCAGGATGATCCGGCGCAGCGCCTTCAGCCGCGCCATGCCGATCGCCTTCGCCGCCTCGTATTGCCCGGTATCGACCGACAGCAGGCCGGCGCGCACCACCTCGGACGAATAGGCACCCTGGTTGATGCCGAGCCCCAGCAGCGCCGCCACGAACGGCGTCATGACATCGACCATGCGCGCCTCCCAGACGCCATGGATGCCGATGGTCGGAAACACCAGCGCCAGATTGAACCACAACAGCAACTGCAGAATCGCCGGCATGCCGCGGAACAGCCAGACATAGCCCAGCGCCACCCAGCGCATCACCGGGTTGGTCGACATGCGCATGATCGCAATGACGACGCCCAAGACGACGCCCAGCGCCATCGCCAGGATCGACATGATGATGGTGTTGGCGAGCCCGAACATGATCGACGGCACGGTCAGGAACCGGCCGACGAAGCTCCACTCGATCTTGCCATGGGCGAAAGCATCGGCCAGGAACGCCAGGAACAGCAGAATCAGCCCGGCCGAGACATAGCGCCCCCAATAGCGCCGGGGCACATGGCGCAGATGGGCGATGTCGGTCATGCCGGGCTCGTTCAGCATCTCGGGCCGCCGTATTCCTCGGCCCAGGCCGCCTGGGCGGCGAGACCGGTCTTCAGCCGCTCGATCTGTTCCCAGACCCGGACCGGCGCCGTGCCGCCATAGCCGACGCGGGCGGCGACCGCGGCGTCGAGCGTCAGGCAATCGAGCATGTCCGGCCGCAACCGGTCGTCGACCTCGCTCAGCATCTGGGGCGTCAGCTCCCAGAGCTCGATCGATTTTTCCTCGCAGAGGCGCACCAGCGCGCCGGTGATCTCGTGTGCGGTGCTGAACGGCACGCCGCGCAGCGCCAGCCAGTCCGCGACCTCGGTAGCAAGCGTGAAGCCCAGCGGGGCCTGGCGCCGCAACTCCGCCACATCGACGCGCATGGTCCGGATCATGCCGGCCATCGCCGGCAGCGCCAGGTCGAGCGTATCGAGGCTGTCGATCGCGGCCGACTTGTCCTCGGCCAGGTCGCGGTTATAGGCGAGCGGCAGGGACTTCAGCGTCGAGAGCATGCCGGTGAGGTTGCCGATCAGGCGGCCGGCCTTGCCGCGCGTCAGCTCGGCGATATCCGGATTCTTCTTCTGCGGCATGATCGAGCTGCCGGTGGCGTAGGCGTCGTCCAATTCGACCCAGCGGAACTGGCGCGAGGTCCAGACGCAGATCTCTTCGGCCAGGCGCGAGATGTTCACGGTCATCATGCTGACGACGAACAGGAACTCGGCGACATGGTCGCGGCTGCCGACCGCATCGATCGAATTCTCGCAAGGGGCGTCGTAGCCCAACTCCTTGGCCGACAGCTCCGGCCGCGTGCAGATCGCCGAACCGGCCAGGGCCGCAGCACCCAAGGGCGAGCGCGCGGTGCGCCGGTCCCAATCCTTGAGCCGTTCGATATCGCGGAAGATCGCCTGGGCATGGGCCAGCAGGTGATGGGCGAACACGACCGGCTGCGCCGGCTGCAGATGGGTGAAACCGGCCGAGATGGTCTCGACGTGGCTTTCGGCCTGTTCGACCAGGGCCGCCTGCAGATCCAGCACCAGGGTCGCCATGACCCGGCCCTTGTCGCGCAGATAGAGGCGCAGGTCGTTCGCCGCCTGGTCGTTGCGCGAGCGGCCGGCCCTGAGCTTGCCGCCGATCGGCCCCAGCCACTCGGTCAGCACGCGTTCGAGGAACGTATGTACATCCTCGTCGCCGGCCGACGGACGGACCGTACCGGCCAGGACTTCACGCTCCAGCCGGTCGATCGCCGCCAGCATCTGGCTAAGCTCGCCGTCGTCGAGGATGCCGGCCCGCTGCAGTTCGCGCGCATGGGCGCGGGAACCGGCCAGGTCGTACGGCGCCAGGCGGAAGAACCGGTCGTCGGACCGGGAGAACGCGGTCAGCGCCGGTGCCGGCGGCGTGCGAAAGCGGCCGCCCCAGAGCCGCTCGGTCGTGTCGTTGCCGCTGTTTTTCATGCCGCACCGGATTCGTTTGTTGCTGTGATCTGCCTTCGAATGTTCCGGTCTTTTCCAACTTGAGCGCAACCGATTTTATCCGCAGTGTAATACTGAATTTTTCTCAGCATTGGAGTCGCGATGCGTCGGCGCCTGCCCCCGCTCAATCCGCTGCGCGCGTTCGAGGCCGCGGCACGTCACCTGCAGGTCGCCAAGGCGGCCGCGGAATTGAACGTGACGGCGAGTGCCGTCAGCCATCAATTGCGCACGCTGGAGGAAGCGCTGGGCGTCGTGCTGTTCGATCGGACCCGGCGGCAGCTGAAACTGACGCCCCAGGGTGCCGCCCTGCTGCCGTCGATCAATTCGGCGTTTCAGACCATCGCCGATGCCACCGCCAAGCTGGGCGACGGGTCGATGGCCGGCGACCTGGTGATATCCTGCCCGATCGCGCTGACCTCGCGCTGGCTGGTGCGCCATGTCGGCGAGTTCCTGCGTCAGTATCCGCAGGTCAATCTGCGCATCATCCCGTCGAACGACGACAAGGAGATCTACGCCCCGGCGGTCGACCTGTGCATCCGCTACGGCAATGGCCGCTGGGGCGGCCGGCGGGTGACGGCGCTTTGTTCGGTCGCCTTGTTCCCGGTCTGCAGCCCGATGCTGATGAACGGCCCGCACCCGATCCGCGCCGTGCGCGATCTGGAGCATCATCTGCTGCTGTGCGAGGACCAGGGCACCGAATGGGCGCGCTGGCTGTTGAGCGCGTCCGGCAGCCTGGCCGAATTTCGCACGACCGGTCTCGGCAACGCCCATATCGCGCTCGAAGGCGCCATCTTCGGCCAGGGCGTGGCGCTGGGCGACAATATCCTGGCTAAGGACGACCTCACCGAGGGCCGCCTCGTCCGCCTGTTCGAGGCAACCATCCCGGCCGAGCACGCCTATCACATCGTCTGCCGCCACGAATTGGCCGAGACGCCGCTGGTCGGCGGTTTCATCGCCTGGATCGAAGGCAAGATCCGCGACGGCCAGGCACCCTAATTCCCCTTCTTACCGGCGATCAGATTGTCGATGTATTGGTTGGCGAAGTCGTAGACCGCGCCGTTATCCTTCTTTTTCTTCTTTTTCTCGTCGTCATTGTCGCCGGTTTGATCGTCCGTCCCGGTCTCGTCCGCGGCCGCGTTGTCGCCGGCGGCCGCGTTGCTCGCGACCTGCTGGGTGGCGCCCAGGATTTCCTGAGTGATGTTGCTGGCCCCGCCGCTCAGCGCCGTGGCGGCGTCGATGCCGCCGATCGAGCCGGTCACCGTCACGTTGGTACCAGTGATGTTGGCCGAGGTCGCGGTCACCGCCTCGTCCACGGTCGGCGCGGTCAGGTTGACCTGGCCGCCCGTCACGCTGCCGGTGATGCTGTTGGACGCCGTCACGTTGACCGTACCGCCGCCCTCGGCCACGATCGTGCTGCTGACGTTCGTCGCCGTAATGCCGATCGAGCCGCCGGTCGCGGTCACGGCACCGCTGACGTTGCCGCCCGCCGCGATCGCGACGGAACCGCCGGTAATGTCGGCCGAGACGTTCTGGGTGGCGCTGATCTGTGCCAACCCGCTCGAGGTTACGCTGCCACTGATGTTGGCGCCGCTGACCGTGGCACTGCCACCGCTGACCGAAATCTGGCCCGCCTCGTCGCCGGTCGAGGCGATGTTGGCGGAACGGGTCGCCGCCACGGAACCGGAGAAGCTGCCGTCTGAGACCGTGGCCGTATCGGCGGTGATCTGTTCATTGACCGCGCCGGTCGCCGTCACATTGACCGTGCTGCCCTGGATGATGCCGGTGACCGAGGTGGCATCGACCGTGGCGCTGGTGGTCGAGATCACGCGGCCATCGACCGAGGTCGCCTGGATGGTGACGACATCGTCCGATTCCAGCGAATGATCGCCGAAGGTCAGCGTGCCGCCGATGTTGGTCGCGACGAAGTCATGCACGAACAGCGAGCTGTTGTTCAGCACCGTCGCGTTGTTGGCGCCGGCGATCGACAGCAACGTCAGCCGGGCCGTCGACAGGCCGACCGTGCCGTCGAAGAAGACATTGGCGTTGGTCGACGCGAGCGCCAGGTTGAACTGACCCTGCACCGTGCTGCCGAACGTGATGTCGCCGGCACCGCCGTTGATCGCCGTATTGGCAATCAGGGTCACCGGTCCGGTCGTGGTGAAGGTCTGCGCCGTGTAGGTGCCGCCGACCGTCAGTGCGCCAGAATAGCTCTGCGCACCGGTGGTCGCGATCGAACCCGCGACGATGCCGCTCGCCGTCACGGTCAGGCTGCCCAACGCCGTCGTGCCGCCGACCGCACCGCTGAAGCTGACCGTGCCGTTCGCATCGCTCAGTACCAGGCTCTGCGCCCCATCGAGCGTTCCACCGAAGCCGATATTACCTGTGCTGACCGTGACCCCCGTAGCGCCGCCCAGCACGTCCGCTCCATTCGCGGTGAAGCCGCTGCCGCTGTAGGTGCCGCTGAAAGTCGTGGTGCCGTTATAGGCCTGCGTACCCGTCGTGGTGACGGAGCCCAGCGCGATGGCACCACCATTGATCGTCAGGCTCGACAGCGCGGTCTGGCCGCCGATCGTGCCCGTGGTCACGCTCCCGGTGCCGGCATTGAGCGTCAGGCCGAAGCCGCCATCGACCGTGCCGATCACCATCGGCTGATTGTTGGTCGAGGTATCGAGCACCGTGGTGCCGAGCAGGGTCAGCGCGTTGTTGCCGAGTACCAGCGGCGTGGTCAGCAGGAAGGTACCGGCCAACGACACGTTGTTGAGGCCGCCCGTCGGCGTGCCGCTGCCCGTGTTCGGCAGGGTCAGCAGCACCGTATTGCCGAGTGGCGAGATATAGCTGTCGAGCTTGAGATTGCCCTCCACGGTCAGGCTGCCGCTGGTCCGCTGTTCGGACAGCAGGTCGGCCGCGACGCCGCCGCCGATGGTTATGGCGCCGCCATTGCCGCTCAGCACCAGCGCCGCCAGCCTGTTGCCGCCGCTGCTGCCGATGCTGCCCGTGACGTTGACGCTGCCGTTGCTGGCGCCGATGCGCAGGTTTTCGGTGTCCGGATCCTCTGCCACGATCGAGCCCAGGATCCGCACCGAGCCGCCCTCGCCCGCCGCCCCGCTGGCCGAGATCACGACGCTGTCACCCCGATCGAAAGAGACGCTGGGCGCGCTGGCGGTCGTAAGGCCGGTGCTGCCCAAAGTCAGCACGCCATTGACCAGAGTGACGCTGGTGGTGAGCGTATCGACCAGTTCGACCGCGCCGCCGAGGGCGGCACCGGACGCGCTGCCTTCCAGCAGGATAGCACCGCCGGCGTTGCTGACCGTTCCGCCCTGGTCGGTGTTGAAGACGTCGGTGACCCCGACCTCGCCGCTGCGGGTCGTGAGCGTGCCGTAGGTCGCTGAGGTCGCTGTTGTTGCCGCCCAGGATGATCGTGTCGGCACCGGTGCCGGTCGCGATCAGCGTGATCGAGCCGCCGGTGCCGCCGCTGGCCCCCGTCCCGGTCGCGGCCGTATCGCCGCCGCGCGCAATCGCCCGGCCCAGCCCGATCGTCGTCCCGGTGATGGTGATCGAGCCGCCATTGCCGCCGATGCCGGTGAGCGTGTCGCCGCCATGGGTCGCGACGTCGGCGACGAGCACGCTGCCGGTCGCGGAGATGACGATGTTGCCGCCCGCACCCCCGACACCGCCGGCGGCCAGCATCGACGCGCCGCCGGTCGTGGCCACGCCGACCTCGCCGTAATCGCTGTCGATCCGCACATCGCCGTCGGTCGCGATCAGCGTGATATTGCCGCCATTGCCGCCGATCGAGCTCGCCGCACTGGCGCTGTTGGACTGGCCGCCGCCAGCCTGGACCGAGGCGAGCTGCAGCGAAGAGCCGATGATGGTGATGGCGCCGCCGTTGCCGGCGACGAAGCTTGACGTGGTCGAGGTGCTGTTGATGTTGGCACCCACCGATTGGATATACAGCCCGCCGACACCGTCATTGTTGGTGCCGATCGTGACCACGCCATCGGCATCGATGGAGATCGATCCGCTGGTCGAGGCCGCGGTGAGATTGCTGCGCACCGCGGTCGATAGGCCGCCCAGCATGGTGAAATCGCCGGTAAGCGGATGGGCGGCCGTGCCGGCGGTAAACGACAGGGCGCGGAATTCCGAGATGCCGTTGGTCAGCGAGGTCTGCACCACCGCCGGGCCGTTCACATCGTCGGCGCTGCCGATGGTCACCGCCCCCAGCGCCGCCAGATTGCCGACCAGACCGTTGAAGGCGATGTCGCTGGTGCCGGCATTGAGCGTGAGCGAGCCGCCGCGCGCGGTCTGATCGTCGAGCGTGCCGTTGAAGGTGATGCCGCCGGGGCCCGTGATGCTGACCGCGCCGGAAACCGTGGTCGGGCCGCTATAGACCTGCCCGCCGGTCGTGACGATCGCCCCGCCCAGCACGATGCCCTGGGCGCTGATGGTCAGGCTGGCGAGCGGGTTCGTAGTGTCGGTGCCGCCGGTCAGGCGCACGGTTCCGACCGCATCATTCACGGTCAGCGCATGGGCGCCGGCAACGCCGAAGCCGATATTGATATCGCCGCTGGTCGTGGTCAGCGTCGTATCGCCGATCAGAACCAGTTCGCCGGTCGCCGTGAAGGTCGACGTGAAACTATGGGTGCCGGTCAGCGCCCCGGTGCCGAGGTTGATCGTCTGGCTGCCGGTCGTGAAGATCGCCGGCAGCGTGCCCTGGAGCGCCGTCGCCGAGAAATTGTCGAGCGCCACGGTGCCGCCGACCGTCCGGTCGAGGTTGAGTTCGTTCGCTGCCGAGAGCGTCAGCGACTGCTGGCCCACCGTGGTGCCGTCGATCGTACCGGCGAAATGGATCGAGCCGCCGCTTGAGGTGATCGTCGTATCCGACGCCAGTGTGACCGGACCGGCATAGGCTTGGTCGCCCGTGGTCGTCAGCGCCCCGCCGAGTGTGGTCGAGCCGGCGTTCACGGTCAGGCTGGTGAGCGCCAGCTCCGAGCCGATTGCCTGGCCGAGTGCCACATGGCCGGTGGCGTTCAGCGTCAGGTTCGCCGCGCCATCGACGGTCGTACCCAGATTGATCGACCCCGCGGTCACCGTCGTGTCGCCGAGCAGCCCGATCTCCCCGCCCGGGGACACGGTCAGGCTGGTGAGCGCCGTCGTGCCGCCGATGATGAGGGCAGCCGGCGCGCTGCTCAGCAGCGGCGTGGCGCCGAGCACGATGCCGGTACTGGGCGCGTTCAGCGTCAGGGCATGGGCGCCGTCGATCGTGCCGCTCAGCTCGATGCCGCCCGAGGTCGCGGTCAGTGTCGTATCGCCGGCGAGCGTGATCGCACCGGCATCGAGGAAGATATCGACGCTGTAGGTGCCGCTCAGCGCCGTGTTGCCCGGATCGAGCGTCTGGTCGCCGGTCACGTTGAAATGCGGCAGTACGCCGGTGACGCTGCCCGCGATCAGGACGAGGCTACCGAGCGCGTTGGTGGCGCCGACCGCACCGCCGAACGTGATGGCGCCCGTGGCGGAGAGCGCCAGCTCCTGCTGACCGGCGGTACTGCCGTCGACCGTGCTGGAAAAATCGATCGCGCCAAGCGTGTTGGTCGAGCCATCGGAATTGCGCAATCCCGCATTGAGCGAGGTGTCGAACGCGAGGACGACCGGACCGTTGTAGCTCTGGTTGCCCGAGGTCGTGATGCTATTGTCGAGCGTGATGCCGCCTCCGGCCGTGACCGACAGGCTGGTGAGCGCCGTGTCCGAGCCGATGGTGGCACCGGACAGCGACACCGTCCCGCTCGGGTCGCTGAGCGTCAGAGCCTGCGCGCCGTCGATCGAACCGCTGATCGCGATGCCGCCGCCGGTCGTCGCAATCGAACTGTCGCCGGCCAAGATGATCTGCCCGCTGTCGCTGAAGCTGGCGAAGCTGAAACCGCCGTCGAGCGTCACCGACCCACTGATGGTCTGGATCATCAGATTGGTGGCGGGCGCCGACAGCGTGCCGGCGAGAACGATCGACACCGGCGCCTGATCGTCGCCGACGACGAGCGGCGTAGAGCCCACCGCAGTGGCGAGTGTCGCGAAGGTCTGGCTCGACAGATACAGGCCGGGCGAGGCTCCGGACGAACCGCCGAGCGTGATGGTCGGCTCGGTTCCCGTGTCGATGCCGTTGGTGTCGGTGCCGAGGAAGACGGTGCCCGCGGTGAAGGTCGGGGCCCCGCTGCCGGTGAAGACGAGATTGTCGGTGAACAGCGAAACGTCGCCGGCTCCAGCATTGATCGCGGTACTGGCATCGATCGAGAGGGTGCCGCCGTAAAATGTGACCGAGGTTGGGAAATTGAGCGCCCCGCTGAGATTGGCGGTGGCCGAGTTGCCGGGCAGGCCGATCTGCAGCCCACCGACCGAGCCACTGCTGCCCGCGAATAGGTTGATGTCGGTCTGAGCGATCGAGAAGGATCCGGCGGAGATGCCGACCCCGATGGGGATGACCGAAGCGCCGCCGGGGGTCGCGTTTTCGATCACCGCCGTCGAGTCCAAGAGCGGATTCGGCAGCACGAGCGCACCTGTCAGCACGCCGTCGCTCGACGCCGGGCTCAGGATCACCGTGCCGGTGGTCGAGATCGACGAGGGGGTCCCCAGTCCCAGGTTCAGCGCGTTGGCGGTGTTGAGCGTATCCGCCACGAACGCGATGTTGCCGGTGCCGCCGTTGAGCATGACGTTATGATCGATGGTGATCGTGCCGCCCGGCCCCGTATAGAAAATCATGTCGGCATAGTTCGGCGCGTTGTTGCCGGAACTGCCCGTGGTGTTGAACACCGAGCCGGAGTTCAGGTAAATCGCGCCGGCGGTCGAGGGAAAGACGTGCGGGTCGGCGGCGAGCACCTCGATCGCCGGCGCGGTGATGGTCCCGGCGATGCTGATGAACGAGCCCGCGGTCTGGCTGCCGGTCAGGTAATCGTCGTTGTAGATGAGCACGCCGGTGCCGGCCGTGATGGTCGATCCGGTCTGCTGGTTGAAATTGCCGCTGGGGCCGAGGCCGATCTGCACCGTCCCCTGGGTGGCCGTGATGTTGGCGGTCGAATAAAGATAGACCCCTTGGCCCGTGGATATGAGCTGGATGTCGGCCCCCGCCCCTGTCGTGGTCAACGGACCGTAGAGATAGAGCTGGTCTGGAGCCGTGATCGAGATCGGTCCGGGCGCGGTGATGCTGGCGCCGGTATTGATCGAGACGCCATTGCCAGTCGACGTGAGGGTGACGCCGCCGCTGGGCCCGGTGATGGTAATCGGTGCCTCGACCGTGAGACCGCTGACGGCCGTGGCATCGAGCGAGCCCCCGACCGAAAGCGCATCGGTGATCAACAGGATGTTCGTCGAATAGAGCGTCAGGTTCCCCGCCGCCGTGACGCCCGTGCCGATGGTGAATCCGGGAGGATAGGTCCCGCCGCCATAGATCGTCGTATCGAGCGCAAAGCTCGCGTTGCTGACCGACACGGTGTTGGTCGCACCGGGCACGCCGATTTGCAGACCGCCGGTGGTGCCGCCGTTGATCGGTCCGCTGCCGCGATTGCCGCCGTCGAAGAAATCGATGGTGGATTGCGGCAAGGTGCCCGGTTGCTGCGATCCGGTGCCGCCGATGGCGAGCGTGACGGGGGTGCTGCCGTTCGTGCCGATCAGGATGGCGGGCCCGGGTCCCTGCAACGTGCCGACCGTCGATGCCGGCGAGAAAATGATGGTGCCGGCCGGCGCCGACACGTTGGAGGTGGTCGAGGGCGTGTTGAAGCTCAGATTGTCGGTCACGAAG
>Ga0302317_10003571_pt1 | contig 10218 bp, 8 predicted proteins | sample III_Palsa_N3_3_FD_200450 | JGI IMG/M metagenome (GOLD analysis project Ga0302317, IMG submission 200450) | Peat permafrost microbial communities from Stordalen Mire near Abisko, Sweden - III_Palsa_N3_3 | ecosystem: Environmental > Terrestrial > Soil > Palsa > Peat permafrost | place: Sweden...
CGCGATAGTGATGCAGACCCTGTCGCCTATGCTTTTTCATCTGGCTACTTTGACTACGGTGGCGGCGGGTTCGCTGGTGTCTGCGGTTTGGAAGGGCGCGGTGATTGCGGCCTGCGTTGCTTTGTGCCTGAGGCTGTTGCCGGGGGTTGGGGCGTCGGCGCGGTCGCTGGTTTGGATGGTTGTGTTCTTGATGCTGGTGGTTCTTCCGTTTGCTTCCGGGTTTCATGCGGAAGGTGGGTTGGGGCAGGCGGCCAGGCTGCACTTTGATGTGCGGTGGGCGTGGGTGCTGGGTGGGGTTTGGGTGGGGCTGGCTGTTGCGCGGCTGGGGCAGTTGGTGCGGAGTGCGGTTCATCTGCGTGGGATCTCGAAGAGGGCGCGGGGGATTGAGCTGCCGGCAGAGCTGGATGGGCTGTTTGAGGATGCTGAAAAGGCCGTGGCGGGTCCGAAAAGCGTACCTCAGCGGCTAAAGCCGAATTGCAATGGAAGCATTTATGGCACGGCTGAAGCCGTGCCCCTTCAAGGCTTTGCTAATCCTGTGAGCGCGTCGGCAGGTAGAGATTTTATGTCGGGCCTACAGCCCTTGGATCAAGGGGGTCTTGTTACCCAGGGCGTTGCCCTGGGCTGGGATATGGCCGCGCCTTTGGCGCTAAACGTGGAGAGCTTAACAAAAACAAGGCCTTTTCAGCAGGGGTTGTTTGGTCGTCGGGTGGTTCGGGTTTGTATGTCGGATGAGGTGAGTGTGCCTAGCGTGGTTGGGTTCTTCAGGCCGCTTATTCTGCTGCCGCCTGGGTTGTTGGCGAGTGTTTCGGCGGCTGACCTGCGGCAGATTCTGTTGCATGAGATGGAGCATCTGCGGCGGGGGGATGATTGGACGAATTTGCTGCAGAAGGTGAGTTTGGTTTTGTTTCCGGTGAATCCGGTGTTGTTGTGGGTGGAACGCCGGCTCTGTGTGGAACGGGAGCTGGCCTGTGATGATGGTGTGCTGCGGGCTACCGGGGCGCGGAAGGCTTATGCGACCTGTTTGGCGAATCTGGCGGAGCAGTCGCTGATTCGGCGCGGGGCTTTGCTGGCGTTGGGAGCGTGGGAGCGGCAGAGCGAACTGGCTCGTCGGGTGACGCGGATTCTACGGACGCCGGTGGGTGAGATGGGACGGGTGCAGACTGCTGCGATGGTGGCCGTGATGTTGGCGGGGACGACGGGCGGGGTGTTGGCATTGGCTCGGACGCCGCAGTTGGTTAGCTTCAATAACGGTCCTGCGGTTGAGACGGCTGCGATTGGTGTTCCGAATTTAGCGGTTGCTCCGCCGGTGTTGCGGATGCCTGAGGCAGCTCATGCCGAGTTGGTGAAGGCTGTGATGCCGCCGAGGCGTGTTGCGGTGTCGGTACAGGCTGCGAAGCAGGCGCGGGTGAGCCGGATTCCGAATGCGGTGGAGGCTCGGCAGGTTCAGCGTGGGCAGTCCGAAGAGACTTTGATTGGATGGAGGCGTGATGCCGCGGGTAGTTACAGGCCGGTTGCGGTGACGTTTGCACAAGATTCGCAGTTTACTTATGCGGCTATCGCTGTTCCGGATGGCTGGCTGATCGTTCAGTTGTAAGGAGGTCTTGTATGAGTGGCAAGCATTCTCTCAGTGGCTAAAGGCACATTCCAGCCATTGAGTTTATGGCGGGATTGAAGTCCCGCCCCTTCAAAGCGTGGCTGGTCCTGCGAGCGCGTCGGTAGGGCGAGATTTTATGTCGGGCCTTCAGCCCTTGGTTCAAATGGGCCTTGTTACCCAGGGCGTTGCCCTGGGCTGGGATATTGCCGCGCCTTTGGCGCTAAACATGGCGGACTAAAGTCCAGCCTTCAAGACGACTACTTATTCAGAGATTCACTAACCCTGTAGGTGCTTCAAAGGAGATAGTTCCATGACTGCAATGACTAATAAATTAGTAGGTAAATTCCGGGACTCGCTGGTTCCGGCATCAGTCGCCGCCACGGTTGCTCTGGGCGTCGTTTTGTTTGTTAACCACAATGGGGTCCATGCCTCATCGGATCAAGTGTCTGCGTTGGATGACCATAGCGTGGCGGCGTTGACTTCGCTGGATAATGCGATGGAGTCGGTCGCTGCGCGTGTGACGCCGGCGGTGGTGAATATCGCGGTGACGTCGAAGGGAAATGAGGAAGAGGCGGAGGACCAGCAGCAGGGAATGCAGGGGCTGCCGCCGGGATTTGCGCAGTTCTTTGGGCAGGGCGGCGGGATGCGGATGGTGCCGCAACAGCCGCAGACACAGCATGGGATTGGAAGTGGTGTGATTATTTCCTCCGATGGCTATATCGTGACCAACGACCATGTGGTGGATGGTGCGACGCAGATTCGGGTGACGCTGCATGACCGGCGAATTTTGACGGGCAAGGTTGTGGGCGTGGATAAGCTGACGGATATCGCGGTGGTGAAGGTGGATGCCAAGGACCTGCCTGCGATTGCGTGGGGCGACTCTGGGAAGTTGGAGCCGGGGCAGACGGTGCTGGCGTTCGGAAGCCCGTTTGGATACTTCCAGTTTTCGGTGACGCGCGGCATTGTGAGCGCGGTGAACAGGCCGAATCCTTACTCGGATGATGCGAGGAAGCCGGGTGGGTATATACAGACGGATGCGGCGATCAATCCGGGTAACTCGGGTGGGCCGCTGGTGAATGCGCATGGGGAGCTGGTGGGCATCAATACGTTCATCATCTCGAACAGTGGGTCGTTTGCTGGCGCGGGGTTTGCGATTCCTTCACAGATGGTGCGTGCGACGGCGGACCAGTTGATTGCGCATGGCAAGGTGGACCATGGATACCTGGGCATCACGATGAACGATGTGACGCCGGATAATGCGCAGTTCTTCAACCTACAGGATGCAACGGGCGCGATTGTGGCGCAGGTGACTCCGGACTCTCCGGCGGCGAGTGCGGGGCTGAAGCAGGGCGATGTGATTCGCGAGCTGAATGGGCAGAAGATTGCGAACGGAAGCGCGCTGCAGGTTGCGGTGAGCGAAGACCGGCCGGGGACGAAGATTGCCCTGGGTGTGATTCGTGATGGCAAGCTGGTGACACTGAACCTGACGGTTGGGTCGTTCCATAGCAAGGACGATGTGGAGACGGCGGATAACGACGGTGCGTCGCAGCATGGCAAGCTGGGGTTGGCGGTCGGTGAGCTGACGGAAGATGCGCGGCAGCAGATTCATGCTCCGGAGCAGGTTCATGGTGTGCTGGTGCAGCGGGTTCGTCCGGATAGCCCCGCGGAGGATGCGGGGCTGCAGCCGGGAGATGTGATCCTGGAGGTGAACCGGAAGCCGGCTTCTTCGGCTAGTGCGTTTGTGGATGCGGTTCACAATACGCCGGCGGGGAAGGACGTGTTGTTGCTGGTTTGGTCGAAGGGGAATGCGAGCTATCGGACGGTGCATCCTGATGGGTCGAATGGGTAGGTTGTTGTGATGAGAAGGGCCGCCATGCGATTTCGTGGCGGCCCTTTTAGTTTGTGTGGGGGTTCTGGTTCAGGCTGACAGAGTGCGGGTTAGTGAAGATTTTATGTCGGACTTTCAGTCCTTTGGGTTTGTGGCGGTCCTAACCCAGGGCTCCGCCCTGGGCTGGGATATGGCCGCGCCGTTGGCGCTAAACAAGAGCAAGAGAGCGAGGCGAGGTTGTGAGGCTATTTGAGGCGTTCGGTTAGTAGGTGGTTGGAGATGCGGATGGCGTTGGCGATGATGGTTAGGGAGGGGTTTACGGCGCTGGCGGAGACGAAGCACGAGGCGTCGACTACGTAGAGGTTGTCGAGGTCGTGGGCTTTGCAGTGGGCGTCGAGGACGCTGGTGGTGGGGTCGTTGCCCATGCGGCAGGTGCCGTTCTGGTGGCCTACGCCTTCGAGGGGGATTCGCTTTTTGAAGTAGGCGTGGAGGGGGACGTGGGTGGTGGCGTGGCCGGCGCGTTTGAGGACGTCGACCCAGCGGTCTTTGAGTCGGTTGAAGGATTCGACGTTGTTGGGGGTGTAAGAGAGCTGGATGCGGTGGGGCGCGGCGGTGCTGACGGGCTCGGATTCGTTGGTGCGGCCGGTGTCGCCGGAGGGGTGAGGGCCGATGGTGCTGGGCTGGGTGGATTCGGCGGAGCTGGGGGTGGTGTTGTGGAGGGTGACGCGGTTGTTGGGGTCGGGGAGGTCTTCGGTGGTAAGCCACCACGGGACGGCGTGGTGCTTCATGGTTTCGAGGACGAAGCCGGGGGTTAGGGGTGGGGCGTCGCCCTTCATCATCTCGAAGTGGAAGCTGCCGACGGGTTGGACCTGGCCGAGGGGAAATGGATAGGCGGGGTCGGTGTCTTTGAAGTAGAAGTCGTTGGTGCCCCAGGTCTTGGTGTAGGCGTCGTCGTTGGTTTCGGTGGAGAGAGCGAGGAGGGCGTCGGCCTGGTGGTACATGAAGTTGCGGCCGACCTGATCGGAGCTGTTGGCGAGGCCGGTGGGGTGTTTGTCGTTTGCGGAGGCGAGGAGGATGACGGCGGAGTTGATGGCTCCGGCGCAGACGGCGAATATGCCGGCGGTGTAGGTTGCGGTTTGTGTGGAGGCTGCGGGTGCGTTGGTGATGGAGGGAGCGGGTTCGGAGCCGTAGGGTTTGCCGGGGCCGGAGTGGAGGACTTCGACGGCGGTGACGGCTGTGCCGGTGGAGTTGGTGAGCAGGCGGAGGACGCGGGAGTTGGTCATCAGCGTGACGTTGGGCAGATGCATGATCTGGCGGATGCAGTTGATGTCGGCGTCGGATTTGGCGTGGACGAGGCAGGGGTAGCCGTCGCAGGTGTCGCAGCGGATGCACTTGGAGGCGAGGGGGTCGGCTTCGTTGCGTTTGAGGCCGAGGGGGATGGGGAAGGTGTTGACGCCGAGCTTGCGAACGTCGTCTTCGATGGTCTGCATACGAGGTTCGTTGGCGAGGGCGGGGTAGGGATATTTTTTGGAGTGGAAGGGCTCGGTGGGGTCGAAGGAGGAGCCGAAGCCGCCGGGGACGGAGGGCGCGACGCCGAGGTCGCCGTGGACGTGGAAGAGCTCTTCGGCTTGGGTGTAGTAGGGTTCGAGGTCGGCGTAGGAGATGGGCCAGGCGGGGGAGATGCCGCCCTGGTGGTGGATGACGCCGAAGTCTTCGGCGCGCATGCGGAACATGGCGGCGCCGTAGACCTTGGTTTGGCCGCCGACGAAGTAGGACTGCTGGGGGTGGAGGTCTTTGCCGTCTTTGTCCTGCCAGGTTTCGCGGGTGTGGTAACGGTTGTCGAGGAAGACGGCCTGGGTGTCCCAGTTGAGCTTTTCCTGGGGCATGAAGGGGCCGCGCTCGAGGATCAGAATGTTTTTGCCGGCTTGCGCGAGGTGGAGGGCGAGGGTTCCGCCGCCGGCTCCGGTGCCTATGATGATTGCGTCGTATTGAGTGGGCATAGGGGTTGGATGCAGAACTTTCAGGGTTCGGTGGGGTGGCGGTGGTTGGGGAAGTGGCAGAGGAATGGGCAGGGGTATGCGGGGTCGGGGTGTAGCTTGGCGCAGAGGATGCGGTCTTCGCCGTTGGTGCGGAGGTAAACTTCGGCGGAGAACATCATGCCGAGGATGGGAGCGAGGAAGTAGAGCCAGAGCGCGGTGAAGACGTGCGCGAAGACCGCGGAGCCGGCGGTGCGGGCGGGGTTGATGCTGAATCCGGAGATGGGGGCGAAGAGGAGAATGTAGAACATGATGAGGATGCCGACGCAGTAGCTGGTGTAGGGGGCGATGCGGGGGCGGTTGGATGTCCAGAGAACGACGGCCATGAGGAGGGCGGCCATGAAGAGCTCGGCGAAGAAGGCTCCGGTGATGCCGTAGATGCCGGGGATGGTGACGGCGTAGTCTACGGCGGGGTCGGCGATGCGGGGGCCGAGGATGAGGGCGGAGAGGGCTACTCCGAGGATGCCTCCGATGAACTGGAAGGCGATGTAGAAGAGGGTGTCGCGGGTGGCGATTTTTTTGAGGCGGAAGTAGGTGAGGGTGATGGCGGGGTTGAAGTGGGCGCCGGAGCGTTTGCCCATGGGGGAGTGGATGATCGCGATCGCGGTGAGGCCCATGGCGATGCCCATGAGGACGCGGCGGAGGATGGGGTTGGGGAAGAGGCGGAGCGCGGGGTAGTTAGGGTGGTAGAGGAGGACGGTGAAGATGCAGGCCGAGAGCATGAAGATGGCTAGCTCGGCGGCTTCGTAGAGGTAGAGAGGCCAGTGGGATGCGGTTCGAGGTCGCATCCTAGTGGGCGCCTTTGGAGAGGCTGTAGAGGAGGATTAGCAGGACGAGGGTGCTGATGCCGGTGTAGAGCTTGTTGTGTTGGCGGGCGAATCCGAAGATGCAGTAGATGACGCGGGCGATGGGAGTGGCGATGAGGATGATGAGGCCGAATTGGACGAGAGCGCGAGGGTTGAGGCGGAAGGCGGAGGCGGTGATGCCTTTGAGGGAGCGGAGGGAGGGGTCGACGGCGTGGAAGTGGGTGTAGTCGGGGATGGGGATGAGGGGTTGGCGGAGGAGGAGGATGCCGCCAGCGAAGACTACGAGGGCGGCGATGGAGACGCCGATCATCAACATGCGGGCTACGGAGGCGTCGAGTTCTTTGTCGCTGGGATGTGACATTAGATCCTTCCTGACCAGCCGCTGTAGATCATCTCAAACCCGAGGAGGATGAGGACGAAGCCGAAGAACATTTTGAGGGTGTGGGGGCGGGTTTTGACGAGGACCTGGGTGCCGATGACGGCTCCGGTGAGGACTCCGAGCATGACGGGCATGGCGATCATGGGGTCGATGTAGCCGCGGGAGAGATAGATGCCGGCGCTGGCGGCGGCGGTGACGCCGATCATGAAGTTGCTGGTGGTGGTGGAGACTTTGAAGGGGAGCTTCATGGCCTGGTCCATGGCGAGGACTTTTACGGCGCCGGAGCCGATGCCGAGGAGGCCGGAGAGCGTTCCGGCGCCGAACATGATTCCGAAGCCGAGAGGGACGCGGGCGGCGGTGTACTCGACTTCGCAGCCGGCGTCGGGGTAACAGCCGTTGAGTTCGAGGCGGGTGGCGAGGGCGTTGGGGGTGGTGGAGATGTCTTCTGCGCGCTTGCGGCGGAAGGAGGCGAGTGCGGAGTAGAGGAGGACGATGCCGAAGACTATGGCGATCCAGTGGCTGGAGATTCGGGCGGTGAGATAGGCGCCGAGGAGGGCGCCGAGGGTGGTGGCGACTTCGAGGAACATGCCGATGCGGATGTTGGAGAGGCCTTCGCGGACGTAGGCTACGGCGGCTCCGGAGGAGGTGGCGATGACGGAGACGAGGGAGGCTCCGATGGCGTAGCGGATGTCTACGTGGAAGAGGAGGGTGAGGACGGGGACGATGACGACTCCGCCACCGAGGCCGGTGAGAGCGCCCAGCAGGCCGGCGAGGATCGAGGTGCCGAAGAGCAGGGCGGAGAAGAGGAGGACGGTCATGTCTTGTCCATCGTACTGGAGGGCGTTGAGGATGGTCGAAGAGGGATGAGAGTTAGAGGAGTGAGGTTTGAGGAAGAACGGGTGAGGGCAAAGGCAAGTGCAAGTGCGAATACAGGGATCTCTCCACTGCGGCGCAAAAGCGCGCCTTCGGTCGAGATGACAGGGTTTGTGGGTGGGGAAGGAGAGCGGTCGCCTCGCGATACCACACCCTTTGCAAAAAGCGCAAAGGGTAGGGCACCCCGAGTTGGGGTTGGGCGGGAGATAATGGAGGGGTGAAGATTACTGTGGTTTCTCCGCATCGTGGTGATGCGGCTTTTTCGCTGGCGCTGGCCATTGGATCGTGGATTGAGGCGGGACATAAGGTCGCGGTGATTAACTGTTTTTCGCGGAGTGTTGAGGCTCCGTACTCGGATGCGGATTCGGTGCATGCGAATGACAGGATGTCGTTTGTGACGGCGTTGCGCGGCAGGGAAGATGAGGTTTGGCGGAGGCAGTATGGGTCGGCGCTTTCGCTGGTGGATTTGAATATGAAGGATGCGCCGCTGAGGCTGCACTGCAAGCCTGAAGAGGTTTATGGGTTGACGGTGAATCCGAATGATAAGTGGCTGCTGAAGATTGAGAAGGCCGTGGAGCAGCGGGGCGGGGATGCGGTGGTACTGCCGCTGGGGTTGGGGGGGCATGTGGACCATCTGGTGGCTCGGGATGGGTCTTTGAAGCTGGCGGGGACGGAGACGCCTTGTGCCTTTTATGAGGAGCTGCCGGTTGAGGCTGGAGTTGCGGAAGAGTTTGTGAGGGAGCTTGAGCGGGAGGGTAAGTTTGCGCTGACACCGGGGTTTGTGGGGGCGGCGGTGGATGGGTCTGCGGCGGTGAAGAGGAAGCGGCGGGCGGTGTTTTGTTATGACTCGCTCATTGACGATGCTACGGTGGCGAAGATCGCGGCGGGCTGTGAGGTTTATGGCGGGCGGGAGCGGCTGTGGGTGAATGCTGCGTGGCAGGGTGCAGAATTAACGGCAGGAAGCTGAGATGCTGCGTTAGGCTGGATGAATCTTTAGGAGTGGGACTGTCGTGCGAATTGGGATTGATCTGGGTGGAACGAAGATAGAGGGAATTGCGCTGGATGCGGCCGGGGCGGAGCTTCAGCGGTTTCGCATTGCTACGCCGCGGGGGGATTATGACGGAACCGTGGCGGCGGTTAGCGGGATGGTGCGCGATCTGGAGAAGGCTACAGATAGTACGGGTAGCGTTGGGGTGGGGATTCCGGGGACGATTGTTGCGGCTACCGGTCTGGTGAAGAATGCGAACTCGACGTGGCTGAATGGGCGTCCGTTTGAGCGGGATTTGAGTGCGGCGCTGGAGCGTGAGGTTCGTTGCGCGAACGATGCGAATTGCTTTGCGGTGAGTGAGGCAACGGATGGTGCGGCGGCTGGGGCTGAGGTTGTGTTTGGCGTGATTGTTGGGACGGGATGTGGCGGTGGTGTGGCTTTGCATGGGAACGTTCATGCTGGAAGAAACGGGATTGCAGGCGAGTGGGGACACATGCCACTGCCTTGGGCCACGGGGAATGAGCTGCCGGGGAGTAAGTGCTATTGCGGGCGGAGTGGGTGTTTGGAGACGTGGATCTCGGGGACGGGGTTTGAGTGGGACTTTGCGCGGACGAGTGGACGTGATCTGCGGGGTGCGGAGATTGTGGCGCTGGCGGAGGCGGGGGACTCGGATGCGGTGGATGCGGTGGAACGGCTGGCGGACCGGATGGCTCGGGGGCTGGCAATGATCGTGGATGTGCTGGACCCGGATGTGATCGTGGTGGGTGGTGGGCTTTCGAATGTGGAGAGTCTGTATCCGATGGTGCGGGAGAAGCTGAGGGATTATCCGTTTGGGGGTGGGGTGGATACGCCGGTGGTGCGGGCGATGCATGGGGATTCCAGTGGGGTAAGAGGGGCGGCTTGGTTGTGGCCGCCGGTGGTGCGGTAGGGGAATTTCGGTGCGGTGAAGGAGAGCCAATACAGGGGTCTCTCCACTGCGCTGCGCTTCGGTCGAGATGACAGCTTTGAGGCTGGGTTTAGGAGAGCGGTCGAGCTTCGCTCGATACTCCACCCTTTGCAAAGTGCGCAAAGGGTAGGGCACCCAGAGTTGGGGTCTCCGTGGGGGGATGGGGTGATGCTGGCGAAGAACGGGAGAGTGCCAATACTGAGATTCTTCGCTGCGCTCAGAATGACGGCATTTTGGGTTAGGGGAGGACGGCTTCGGCTTCGATTTCTACGCGCCATTTGGGGTTTAGGAGGGCGGCTACGACCATGGTGGCGGCGGGGCGGATGGTGGCGAAGACTTCGCCGTGGGCGCGGCCTATTTCTTCCCAGTCTTCGGCGCGGGCGAGGAAGATGCGGGTGCGGACTACGTGCTCGAATGTGGCGCCGGCCTGGGTGAGGGCGGCTTCGATGAGTTTGAGGACGGTGCGGGTTTGTTCGGCGGGTGAGAGGTCGTCGGCGCCGACAGGGCCGGTGCCGGAGACGTGGACGACGTTGCCGATGCGGACGGCGCGAGAGAAGCCGATGATGGGCTCGTAGGGGCTGGTTCCTGGGATGTTTTGACGTTCCATAAGAGGTAGTTTAGCCGAAGGGCTGTGGGGCTTGAGGTTACTGAGAGGCCGTGGCGGGCCTGAAAGATTCCCCTCAGCGGCTAAAGCCGCATTGCATCGGAAGCATTTATGGCACGGCTGAAGCCGTGCCCCTTCAAAGCGATGACATTTGAGCAGCATCT
>Ga0302317_10003581_pt1 | contig 10202 bp, 8 predicted proteins | sample III_Palsa_N3_3_FD_200450 | JGI IMG/M metagenome (GOLD analysis project Ga0302317, IMG submission 200450) | Peat permafrost microbial communities from Stordalen Mire near Abisko, Sweden - III_Palsa_N3_3 | ecosystem: Environmental > Terrestrial > Soil > Palsa > Peat permafrost | place: Sweden...
GACTGACAGGCAAAGGGCGATGGCCCGAGGCCAGGTCATATCCGTACCTTCTCTCTTCCCGGCAGCGTCTATCGGCAGTTCTTGGCGTTGACCTTCTTCCAGCCCTTACCACTGTCGAAGAGGTTCATCTGGTAGCACGCCGTGGCCTGAAGACCTGCCGGTGCTGCGGCGACGTCCTTGACGATGCTGATCAGAGACGGGGTGACCCCGACGGAGCAGGCCACGGAGAGGAACTTCGAGATGAGCGTGGGGAGCTTGGCGAGGCCGGAGCAGGCGACGACCATGCCGCCGTGGACCACGACCACGGCGGACGCCCTGGTGGCGGTGAGGGCGGCGCCGCCCATGTTCATATAGAGGCCCATGCCGAAGGTGAACAGCGGGTCTGCGACCACGGGGAACGCGGTGGTGGCGCTGGTCTGGACTGCCTGGACGAGGGTGGTGCCGTCAAGGGTGTAGTGCGTGGGGACCGGATCGCCATTGGCGTCCTTGGCCCAGGGGGCGTCGATGTGTCCCAGGGTGAGGACTCCGCCACCGGCGGGGGTCTGGACGACGTCGTAGCCGCCGTCGTCGCTGGGCCGCAGGGAGGCGTCGGCGGGCAGGCCGAGGTCGAAGCGCTGGGTGGTGGGGGCGTTCGCGTTGTTGAGGGTGACCAGGGCGCGGGCTCCGCCGTCGGTGGTGGCCTGGACCGCGAGGCTGGTGTCGGGCGCGGCGCCGGGGTAGACGGTGGTGCCGGCGGGCGAGGTGGTGCCCGGTGCGGCGTTGACGGCGGGCAGCCCGAGACTGATCGCGGTGCCGTTGGGGGCGGTGACGGAGACCCGTCCGGTGGCGGTTGCGGGCGCGGTGACGGTGACGGCACCGCCGGGGGCGGGGATGCTGGCCATCGCGGTGGCCCCGTCGCCCGCAGCGGTGGTGGGGGCGATGCCGGTGGTACCGGTGGCCTGCTGGACCACCGCCGTGGCCTGCGCGGCCTGGCTGGGGGCCGTACCGCCGGAGGCGGCGGCGAACGCGGGCGCGGCCGTGGCGCACAGGCTGAGGGTGGTGACGGCGGCTATACAGGTGCGGGTGAGCTTCATGGGGAGCTGGGGTCTTTCGGACAGGCGTGGGCCCCTACGGACATACGGAAGGGGATGTTCCGAAACCGTCGCACATCCCGCACAGCCTGCCCACCCCCTGCCAGGTGCTTCGCACCCCGTCGATCGGCGGGGGAGCTTGTGGCCGCCTGGATGACCCGCAGGCTGCGCCTGCTTTCGACGGGGCTTCGGGGTCGACCGGTCATTCGCCGGAGCACATGAGCCCGCTCCCCCGGGCCCACGAGGCGATCTCGACGCAATTGCGCGCTCCGAGCTTGCCCTGGACGCTCGCCACGTGGCTCTTGACCGTGCTCGGCGAGACGGTACGAGGCGGGGCTCTACGCCCTGGCCACCGCGGTGCCGGCGGGCCTGTGCTTCTGGCGGATCCGCGGCCGGCTCAGTTGACCTGACGGCCGACACCCCAGCGGGTGGGCGCCATCGGCAGGGCGCCCACCCGGCACGGTCAGACCTGCGCGATCAGGGCATACCGCTCGTCATCCACAGGACCGCCCCACAGATCAGCATCCCCACTCAACTGTTCGATGCGCAGTTCGGCGACGAACGGCCGCAGGACGGCCGCCAGGTCATCGGCACCCACACCGCCGTTCCACGGCAGCAGCTCCGCCCCGGCCGCATACGGCACACCGCTCTGCCCGGACCCGTGCCACCGGCCCTCGACCAGCACCAGTCGGCCGCCGGGCCGAAGTCTCGTCGCCCACTCCCGCAGCGCGGCCTCGGGGTCGGGCAGCGTCCACAGCAGGTGGCGCGACAGTACGACATCGAACGCCTGGCCACCGGTGGGCGGCACGGCCGCGTCACCCACCAAGAAGCGGCCCGACAGTCCCGCGGATGCCAGTTTCCACTCGGCCTGCTCGACCATCCTCGGCGCCAGGTCCACACCCGTCACACGATGTCCGGCCCCTGCCAGGAGCAGCGCCAGCGAGCCGGTTCCACACCCGACATCGAGTATGTCGACCGGACCGGACGGCACCCATGCCTCCAGCAGCCGCCCCCACGCGGCCCGCGTGTGCTCGGCTCTCAGCCCGTGATCGGGCGCGTCGTCGAAGGACGATGCGGCGGCGTCCCAGTAGCGGGCGATGGCGGTGGATTGGTCACTCATGGCCGGAATCCTCGCATCCGCCACTGACCATCGGCGCCGACCAGCCGGGGCGCTCGTCATAATGCCGGATGCCCGATGACACGGTGACCTGTCATGGTGTCTCCGTGTCTGACGAACCGATGGAACTGTCGCCGATGCCGTCCGCGACGTGGTCGGCTGGATCCCTGCGGATCACGAGCTGGACCGTCCGTGCGAGTGAGATGTCGGTGCGGCTGGGCATCATCCCTGATCACGAGTACGAGCGGGGAAGCCTCTCAAGTCCACGGAACCCACTCAGCCGTCGGCGTGACAGCTCCGTCTGGATTCTCAAGAGCGGCCTGGGGAACGACCGATGGCCCGAGGAACACGTCAGCGAACTCCTCCGCCGCCTGGCCGGCAAGCACGAGGCCCTGGCGAGCCTGGCCGCCGACTGCACGTTGGAGCTGTTCCTCGGCTTCGGCAGTGAGAGCGGCCAGGGCGGATGCACTCTCCCCTCCGCGCTCCTGCGAGAGGCCGGAGCCCTGGGCCTCGACATCACGCTGGACCTGTACCCGCAGGCACCCGACGACGGCGCCGCCCCCGGTGACGCGGCCGGTGATCCTGACCGGCCTGACGCCGAGGCAGGATAGGACGACCCTGCTACCGGCTCCGCAACGACGACTTCGAGATACGAGTGATGCCCTCGCGCCAGGCTGTGACGGGCCCGGGGCGCCGGCCGCCTCCGGTCCCGTGAGAACCAGCGCTGGTGCTGGCGCCCGAAGGTTCACCCGAGAAGTGACGACAGGCGCTGGGCGAACTCCTCGGGTGTCTGCACCTCGATCCCCAGTGAACGGGCCTTCTCCAGCTTCGATCCGGCGTTCTCCCCCGCGACGACGAGGTGGGTGCGTGCCGATACGCTTGAGGAGGCCTTGCCGCCGGCCCGGGCGATGAGCTCGTTCATCTCCGTGCGGGAGCGGTCGGCCAGCACTCCGCTCATGGCCCCGGTGACCACCACCGTCCGTCCGGCCAGCGGCAGCTCCGCGGCATCGTCCGCGCCCTGGGTGTCGTCGTCAGTGTCGGCGGCGGCCGTGGGGGCACCGGGCTGAGTCATGTTGACGCCCGCCCCGATGAGCTTGTCGATGACCGGGGCGACCTCCAGGAGTTCGGCCACGATCACCGGGGCCTTTTCCCCGCCGATGCCGTCGACCGCCTCCAGGGCCTCCGCGTCGGCGTCCCGGATGGCCTGCATCGAGCCGAAGTGCCTGGCGATCCGCAACGACATCGAGCGCCCGGTGCCCAGCACCCCCAGGGCGCAGAACACCCGGTTCAGCGGCTTCGACCTGGCCGCGTCGATCGCGGCCAGCAGGTTGTCGGTGCTGCGCTCCCCCATCCGGTCCAGCAGCAGGATCTGGTCCCGGGTCAGGGCGAACAGGTCCGCGAAGCCCTCGATCAGTCCCAGCTCGACGAGCTGGACGACGATCTTCTCGCCGAGCCCGTCGATGTCCAGGGCGTCGCGTGCCACCGCGTAGCGGATCGCCTCCACCTGGCCGCACGCCCGTCCCCGGGCGCAGCGCCAGCGTTCCTGGGTTCGGTCGATGTCGGCGCCGCAGCGGGGGCAGGCCGTGGGAAAGGTGATGGGCTGTTCGGTGCCGGTGCGCAGGGTGGTGACGGGTGCTTCGACGCGGGGGATGACTTCGCCGGCGCGGTAGACGGTGACGTGGTCGCCGAGCATGAGGTCGCGGCGGGTGATGTCGGCGGGGTTGTGCAGGGTGGCGTAGGTGATGGTGGTGCCTGCGACGGTGACCGGGTCCAGGACCGCGCGTGGGGCGATGATTCCGGTGCGGCCCACGCTCCACTGGACTTCCCGCAGGACGGTGATCTTCTGGGTGGCGGGGAACTTCCAGGCGGTGGCCCAGTGCGGGGTCCGTGAACCGGTTCCGGCCTGGTCCTGGTCGGCCGGGCTGTCGGCTTTGACGACCGCGCCGTCGAGCTCGAAGTCCAGGGTGGTGCGCAGCGCGCCGATGGCGGTGATCCGGTTCAGGACCTGGTCGAGGTCGGCGCAGGCCGTGGTGGCGGCCTCGGTGGCCAGGGTGGTGTGGATGCCCAGGGCGGCGAGGCGGGCGATGAGCCGGGTGTGGGTGAGGTCGCGCAGGGTGGGGTCGCTGGTGTGCTCGGGGCTGGTCAGGGCGCTGTAGCCGATGAAGGTCTGCTCGACCTGGTAGGTGCGGTCCTTGGCGCGCAGCGACCCGGAGGAGGCGTTGCGGCGGTTCGCGAACACCGCCGCGCCATGGGCCAGGCGCAGTTCGTTCGCGGCCTCGAACTGGGCTGTGGTCATCAGCACCTCACCGCGGACCTCGATGGTCACCGGCTCCGTGAGCCGGTCGGGCAGGCCCAGGACCGTCCCGATCGCGTGCGAGACGTCCTCCCCCGTGCTGCCGTCGCCACGGGTCACCAGTTGCTCCAGGCGCCCGTCCTGGTAGCGGGCGGCCAGCGCGACACCGTCGAGCTTGGGTTCCACCGACCACCCCGCCACCGCGCGTCCGTCGAGGCGGCGTTCCAGCGAGACGGCCCAGGCGGTGAGCTCGTCTGCGGAGAAGACATTCCCCAGGCTGAGCATCCGCTCCCGGTGCGCCACCTCACCGGAGGTGACCCCCGCGGCGACCTGGCGGGTCGGGGAGTCCGCAGCCACCTGCCCGGGGTGCTCCCGCTCCCAGCCGGTGACCGCGCGCAGCAGCCGGTCGTATGCGTCGTCGTCCAGACCGGACTCGCCGGAGCCGTAGTACGCATCCGCGGCTGTGCGGGCGGTCGCCACCGCCTGCAGGTAGGAGTCGTGGTCGGGCAGGACGGCAGGCAGCGGGGCACTGGTGGGTGTCATGCGTGTCATCCTGCTGTACGGGTCTGACAGATCAGCTCAGTGACGGTTCTGGATGACTGCGAGCCGAGCACTGCGGCCGGCGAGCGAGTTGATCTCTGTTGATGTCGGTGTATGCGCTTGATCGTTGCCGGGGGTGTGCATAGGGTCGGCGGCATGGCGACACGGCTTGTTCAAATTGCGATGAATGCCCGCGACGACTCAGCGCTCGGCCGGTTCTGGGCGGAGGTGCTCGGCTGGGGCATTGCCAGCGAGGAACCCGGCGTGACCAACCTCGAACCCGTGGGCCTGGTCTATCCCGACCCCGTCGCTCTCTGCGTCGACATCCTTCGCGTCCCGGAACCCAAAACGGTGAAGAACCGTGTGCACATCGACCTTGCCACCACCTCTGCGGCCCATCAGGCAGAGCTGGTCGCGCGCCTCCAGGTGCTCGGCGCGACGCCCGCCGACGTGGGCCAGGGCGATGTGCCGTGGACGGTCCTGGCCGACCCGGAGGGCAACGAGTTCTGCGTGCTGGAGCCGCGATCGATCTACCAGGACACCGGGCCGATGGCCGCGGTGGTGGTCGACTGCGCGGATCCGCGCGCCATGGCCCGGTTCTGGGGCGAGGCGATGGACTGGACGCTGCACGAGGTGGAGGACGACTTTGCGGCGCTGCGCTCCGCCAGGGGTGTCGGCCCGTATCTGGAGTTCCTCCGCACACCCGACGCGAAGACCGTGAAGAACCGCATCCATCTCGACCTCCGCCCGTACCCCGGTGACGATCAGGCGGCCGAGGCGGCCCGCCTGCGAGGTCTCGGCGCCACCGACGTCGACCTCGGCCAGGGCGACGTGCCATGGACCGTCCTGGCCGACCCGGAGGGCAACGAGTTCTGCGTCCTCGCCCCGCGCTGACACGGAGCCTTGGTGGTGCGGCCCGCCGAGCTCCGCGCACCGTTCAAGGAGCTGCTGAGGCGCTGGACCGGCAGGTCCACCGCCTGCGGCCGCCCGTTGCCCCGCCCATACGGCCGAAGCCCGCGCATCGGCCCTCGTCCCAGCCCGGCGAAGCGCTATTGGCCGACGGCCTGCCTGACCGGGGGCGGGAAGGTGGCCCCGGCCAGTGACAGCACGGTGGAGGCCACGCCCATCCGGCCGTCGAGGCCGACGTTCTGGGGGCCTCCGTGCACGCTCAGGGCCACCCCGGCGCAGCCGCCCACGTGCACATCGGCGACAGCCACCGGGGTTGTGCCGTTTCCTGGGTAGAACGACAGCCGCAGGTCCGCACCGGTGTCGGCGGGGCAGGACGTCGAGGCGTCGGCGGGCATGGGCAGGCCGTTGAGCAGTTTCACGATCTTCGCGGCGACCGCCGGATCGGTCACCGTCGGCAGTACGACTGTCCGGCGGGTGCCGCGGCCGAACTGGCCCCCTGGTGTGGCCACCAGGGTGATCCGGGTCACGGAGTCCGGGATCGTCGCGCCTGCGGGCCGGGCCGGCAGCCACATGACGACGGCGTCCGTCCGAAGGACGGTGCGTGTCCCGGTCCCGTCGAAGGTGATCTCAAGTGAACGCTGCCCCAGCTGCGGGTTCGCTGGGCGGTCGTACGACAGAGCGCCGGTCGAATTACCGGCAGCACCCAGGGCGTCGGCGCCCGGGGTGGTCCCGCTGGGTCCATGCGTGCGTATCCAGGCCAGAGCCTGCTGCGGCGTTCCCGCGTAGGACCACCACTCGGTCAGCAGGACCAGGTCCGGGGAGGCGGGCCAGCCCACCCCGGGGTTCATCAGTGCCTCCGGAAGCGGGCTGGGCCGGCGTGCCAGCCTCGTCGCGCCGGGCGGCGGGACGAACGCGGCAAGGAGCGAGGTCGCATCCGCCCGCGCCGCGGCCTGCGGCGTCGGGGATGCGGTGGTGACGGTGGTCCGGCTGATGGGCGGCGTGGCAGTCTGGGTACCGCATCCGGCGAGTAGCGCGCACAGGGCCAAGGGAAGTGTGGGACGTAGCCAGGATCGAGTCATGCTGCTGTGACGCACCATCATGCCGTCGGGTTCCACACCCGCAGCCACCTGCTGCCCGCCACGACCAGGACCACGTAGGACCCACGACCACGCCCGGCCCGGTACCGGCGCAGTCAACTGCCGCAGCGCTACGAAGGGGCAGCTGGGGCGGTGCGGGAGGGGTTTCGGGTTCGCGCGAACCTGGGCCGCCCGGTCGGTGCAGGAAAGGGTGTGTCACCGTCCAGGGCACCCACTTCCGCCACCACCCGCGCGGTCTGCGCCATGTCGGCGCGCCGCTCGGCGCGGGCGAGATCCACGGCGGGCGAAGCCCGGCCGCCCATCTCGGTGTACTCGCCCGCACCAACGCGATCCCGCTGCGGCGGTGGACGAGGTGCTGAGCCAAGTCGGGCCGGCGGTCGCCGCGCGGTGCCGGTTCGGCAGCTTCTCGCTGGGCATACGACAGCGCCTGGGCATCGCCGCCGCGCTGCTGGGCGACCCACCGGTGCTGCACCATCGGCATCGTCGTACTCAACGTCGACGCGGCGCTCGCCGACGTCCGAAACTGGTAGCAGTACCCGTCGGCCATGTGTGCCGACTTCGCGCCTGGGGGTTCGTTCCGCGACGCGTTCACCAACAACGCGGGCATCGCCGAGCTCTTGGCGGCCGGCGCCCTCGGGGCGATGTCCCTGGTCAGCGAGTACGCGTCCGGGCTGGTCCGGGTGACCTTCGCGGCCGTCCCCGCCCGGCGGGCACTGCTGGCCGCCGTGGTCGCGGTGTTGACGGCGGTGATGCTCGGGTTCGGCGCCATCGTCACCGGGCCTCGTTCTGCTCAGCCAGGCCGCCTTGTCCGGCAGGCATGCCGGCATCTCGATCACCAGGGCGGGCATCCGGCAGGGGCTCACCGCCGCGGCGCTGCTCCCGGCGGTCAGCACTCTGGTCGGCCTGCCTGTGCCACGCCACACCGTTCCGGGCCTTCCACGTGCCGCACGAGCTGACATCGGCCCAGGTCAACCCGTACCTGCGGTAACCGGCCCAGCCAGGCGGCGAGTGGTGGGTCCTCCTGCTCCGGCCGCCGGCCCGGAACAGTGTCCCGGGCCCGGCCGGGGGCTCAAGATATTTTTTGAGGTTCCTCAAGTAATGCACAGAATCATGACGACGCTGTTGACACCCGGACCCGAAGCGCGGAATCGTGCAGTTACCAAGGCCGGGCAACTGGGCCGGAATGGATCTCCGGGGGGAGCCCATGAACATCTACGGGTGGGACACTGTCACCGCGCTTTCCGTCACTGAAGTGAACAAAGCACTCACGGCCGGCGCCACGAAACTGATCCAGCAATTCAAGGTCAGCGGGCAGACAATTTCGACCAGTTATGAACTGCAGGGTGAATTTGGTCCCTGGCAGATTGTCCCGGGCGGTTCCGGGAACCTCCTGCGGCTGGCGGTGCCCATCGGCGCGGGGAGCATCCGGGCCGGGTCCGGCAACCCGATCGACCTGGCCGGAGCCACCGCCGTGGTGGACGTGTCACTGGAACTGCTGCCCGCTCCGGACAGCCGCTCCCAACAGCTGGTCTTCGCCCTGCACAAGGCAGCAGTGCTGGGGGACACTCCCCAGCCCGGGGTGGTCACCCCGGTCAGCCTGACCGCCTCGGCCGCAGTCACCGACGCGCTCGGGCCGCTCGGCAGCGGGCTGGTCCTGAACGGGGTCGCCGAGGCGCTCGCCTCCGACGCCGCCGCGGTCTCCTACGTCTTCGCCTCGGTGAACCTGGTCCCACCGTCCGTCAACAGCTGGCTGACGCCGGTGCACAGCGCCTACGTCTACCAGGAGGTGATCGGCGGCGGCTCCTACCTGGCGATCCTGAGCACCACCACAGACCGGGACGTCTCCCAGCTGCAGCACACCGTGGACCCCGAGCTGTTCTCCGGCGGCGGGAACACCGCCTTCGCCATCTCCGAGGACCTGTTCCTCACCCAGCTGGTCACCCCGGCCCTGCCGCAGGTGCTCGGCGGCAGCACCAACCCTGGCTGCTTGGGCTACGACCCGGTCAAGCACACGATCACCGCGGCGCACAGCTTCGGGATCGCCGAGGTCAAGTCCGGCGCCATCTGGTACACCCCGGTGGTGACCTCGCTCAACCTGGGCGTGGTCGGCGGCGCGCTGACGCTCGCCATCAACGGGAACTGCGACCTCAAGGCCGGGATCTCCATGGACTGGTGGGTCACCAGCCAGTACCCGATGGTCTACAGCGCGGCCGCCCAGAAGATCACCTTCGCCGGGGACCCGAACTCCCGCTCCGGGCACTCGGCGCACATTCCCTGGTACTTCTTCGCAGGGGGCCTGCTGGTCGAGGCCATCACCCAGGCGGTGGTCGCCGTCATCACCGAGAGCCTGGCCTCCTCACTGAGCAGCCGGCTCGGCTCGGTCGGTCTGGCCGGTCTGGCCGGCCAGACCGTCGCCTGGCAGGGAATGCGCCAGTTCACCGTCAGCACGGCACGCCTGGATGGCGCGTTGTGCCTGGACGGCACCGCGGCCTGACCGCCGCCCCGATCCGAACGACCTGTGCCCACCGCCCCACCGCACGTCTCGCACACCTCATCCACAGGACTCGTGGACCGTCATGCCCGTTCGCCCGCATGCCGCTCCGCCGTCCCGACACGCCCGAAGGAGCCCGTCATGGCCGTCACCCACTTCCTGCCGCAGATCGACGAGGACAAGGTCCTGCGCATCTCGGTCGAGCACGCCAAAGCCAGCTCGGAGCACACCGCCCCGAGCACCCACGTCCAGATGGCCTCGGCGCTCGGCGCCACCGCCGCCGTCACCACCCTCTACAACACCAACGGCTGGGACACCGTCTACGTGATCCCGCTGCCGGACGTGAACACCGCGATCGCCGCCAAGAAGACCTCCCCCACCAGCTGGACCGGGAAGGTCCCGGCCGGTGACTTCAACCCCGAGATCGACGCGACCGGCACCTTCGACACCTGGTCCCTGGCCACCGGCGGCTCCGGCTCGATCGTGCGGATGCACATCCCGTTCACCGCGAACCTCAGCTACAGCGGCACGACCAAGGCGATCACCGGCGGCATCGCCTACGTCGAGGTGAAGCTGGTCTACATCCCGCAGGCCCCCAGCGACGGCACCACGCCCAACAACCTGAAGGTGCGCAACAGCGGCGGTTCCGCGGACGACCCGGTCGTGGGCGGGTGGGCGGGGACCA
>Ga0302317_10003583_pt1 | contig 10197 bp, 6 predicted proteins | sample III_Palsa_N3_3_FD_200450 | JGI IMG/M metagenome (GOLD analysis project Ga0302317, IMG submission 200450) | Peat permafrost microbial communities from Stordalen Mire near Abisko, Sweden - III_Palsa_N3_3 | ecosystem: Environmental > Terrestrial > Soil > Palsa > Peat permafrost | place: Sweden...
CGGCCCTGGTCCACGCGGGCCGCCGCGATGATGTCGGCCGTCTCGCGGCAGCGCTCCAGCGGGCTGCTGATGATCGCGTCGAGCGGCAGGCGGGCCAGTCGCTCGCCGACCGCCTGAGCCTGCGCACGGCCGCGGTCATCCAGCGATATCCCCGGCGTCCAGCCCGCCAGCACGTGGCCGGTGGCCGCGGTCAGGCCGTGCCTGACCAGCAGAACGGTCGTCACCCGAGAGACTCTAGCCGGACTAAGATCCTGCGCCGCCCGGCGCGGCCGGGCCGGCGTCCCGCGGGCCGGCAGTATCTCGTTCGGCAGTGTTTCGCTCAGCAGTGTTTCGCTCATCGGGGCACACCACGAACTGCGCGGAACCGAATGCGACCAAATCCCCGGCCTGCACCGGCACGGGCTGGCCGACCCGCCATCCGTTCAGCCGGGTGCCGTTGGTGGAGCCGAGGTCGGTGAGGAGCCACCGGCCGGCCGCGCGCTCCAGCCGGGCGTGCCAGCGCGACACCGTAGTGTCCTCGATGAGCAGGTCGCAGCGGCTGTCCCGGCCGATCGAGTAGCGACGGCCCACGGGGCTCGCGGTGGGCGGGAAGTACAGCGGGGCCGGGACGGGCGGGACGGGCCCCGGAGCCGGGTCAGAGCGGCCGCGGAAGCTGGACCGGACCGCATCGGCCAGCGCGTCGGCCTCCGCGGCCAGCAGCGCGCTCCCGCGCGCGGCGCGCCGGCTGAGGCTGGCCCGCAGGGCGGCCAGGGTGCCCGTGCCGGGACGGCGGCGCGGGACGTCGGTAAAGAGCCCGTCGAGCTGGCGCCGGTCCCGGGCCCCGAGCGCCTCGTCCATGCGCCGCATGAACGTCTCGTGCGAGAGCCGTCCCTCCGCGAACAGCTCGCCCAGCTCGCTGGCCGCCTCCTCGCGTTCCTCGTTGGACGCGCGGATGGCCTCGGGGTTGGTGGGCGCCCCCGCCGACGAGCCTCCCATAACAGGAGTATCACGGCCTTATCCCGCCGGAGGCAAGCGATTCGCCCCGGCCGTCATGCACCCGGCTCGGCCCTGGCCGGAGCGGCCGCAGCCGACGCGGCGGCGCCCGGATCGGGGGTCTGCCGCGGGAAGTGGCAAGCGGCGACGTGACCGGGACCGAAGGAGCGCAGTTCTGGTTCCTGATCGGCGCACAGTTCCTGCGCGAACGGGCACCGGGTGCGGAACCGGCAGCCGGATGGCGGGTTGATCGGGCTGGGCAGCTCGCCCCGGATGCCGACCTCGGTCTTGGCCGTTTCGCGTTCCGGTTCCGGCACCGGGATCGTGGCGATCAGCCCGGCGGTGTACGGGTGCGCCGCGCGCTCGTAGATGTCGTCCGCCGAGCCCATCTCGACCAGCTTGCCGAGGTACATGACGCCGATCTGGTCGGCCATGTACTTGACCACGGCGAGGTCGTGGGAGATCACCACGTAGGTCAGGCCGTGCAAGGCCTGCAGGCGCTTCATCAGGTTCAGCACCTGGGCCCGGATGGACACGTCCAGCGCGCTCACCGGCTCGTCGGCCACGATCACCCGCGGGCTCACGGTCAGCGCCCGGGCCAGCCCGATCCGCTGGCGCTGGCCGCCGGAGAACTCGTGCGGGTAGCGCTCGACCGAGTTGCGCGGCAGGCCGACCTCGCCGAGCAGTTCGAAGACGCGGTCCTGCTGCTCCTTTCCGCTGCCGATGTGCTGCACCGAGAGCGGCTCGCGGATGATGGCGCCCACCCTCATCCGCGGGTCAAGCGAGGAGTACGGGTCCTGGAACATGAGCTGCAGGTCGCGGCGCACCCGACGCAGTTCACCGCCCCGCATCCGGGACACGTCCTGGCCGCGCAGCGTCACCGAGCCGCGGTCCGGCCGTTCGAGGGCGACGATCATCCGGCCGATGGTGGTCTTGCCGCACCCGGACTCGCCCACCAGGCCCAGCGTCTGCCCCTCCGGGACGCCGAACGACACCCCGGAGACGGCCTTCACGCTGGACACCCGGCGCTTGAGGACGCCGCCCGAGGTGACCGGGAACTCCTTCACCAGGTCGCTGATCTCCAGCAGGTAGCGGGCACTGCCGCCCGCGTGCCCGTTCCCAGTGGCCTGCCCGTTCCCAGGGGCCTGCTCGGTCACCCGGGCCCGGTCGCCGTCTGCCGCCGGGGCCGCCATCGGGAGATCGGCCAGCGCGACGTCGGCCACCGGCTCCTCGTCGGGCGCTTCGGTGACCGGCCCGGCCTCGGCCTCGGTCTCGGCGTCTATGGCCGCGCCGGCGATGTCGAGCCCGATGCTGGCCGCGTTGGGGCCGCCGGGGCCGACCACCTCCAGCGCGAGCGGGCCGTCCACCGGGTGCCAGCAGGAGAACAGGTGGACGGCGGTCTTGCCGTCCAGCGGCGGCTCCGTCTCCCGGCACTTCTCGGTCGCCCGCGTGCAGCGGGGCGCGAACCGGCAACCCTGCGGAAGATGAGCCAGGTCGGGCGGCAGCCCGGGGATCGCGTGCAGCGCCTCCGCGCTGTCCTGGGTGAGCCGCGGGATCGAGGCCAGTAGCGCCTGCGTGTACGGGTGGTGCATGTGCGAGAACAGATCCCGGACGTCCGCCGTCTCGACGATGCGCCCGGCGTACATCACGTTGACCCGGTCGGCGTGCCCGGCGATCACGCCCATGTCGTGCGTGATCAGCAGCATGGCCATGCCCAGGCGGTCCTTGAGGTCGTCGAGCAGGGCCAGGATCTGCGCCTGGATGGTGACGTCCAGCGCGGTGGTCGGCTCGTCCGCGATGAGCAACTTGGGCTCGTTGGCCAGCGCCATCGCGATCATGACGCGCTGCCGCAGGCCGCCGGACAGCTGGTGCGGGTAGTCGTGCAGGCGTTCCTTCGGCCGGGGCAGCCCGACCATGCCCAGCACCTCGACGGCCCGGTCCCGGGCCTGTTGCCTGCTCACTCCGCGGTGCAGCCGGACGGGCTCCGCGACCTGGTAGCCGATGCTCTTGGTCGGGTCCAGTGAGGTGAGCGGGTCCTGGAAGACCATCGCCATCTCGTTGCCGCGCAGCGCCCGCAGTTCGGCTTGCTCCAAGCCGACCAGTTCCTGGCCGTCCAGCTTGATCGAGCCGTTCACGATGCTGCCGCCGGGCGGTAGCAGGCCCATGATCGACAAGCCCGTCATGGACTTGCCGCAGCCGGACTCGCCGACGATGCCGAGCGTTTCTCCAGCTTCCACGCGCAGGTCGATGTTGCCGACGGCCTGCACCACGGAGCTGGTCAGCTTGATGTGCGTCGACAGGTCCTGGATGTCAAGGACTGGGGCCACGGGGCGGTTACCTCTCGGTCACGGGTGGGGGCGCTTTTTTCTGCTGGCCTACCTGCGTCTCAGCCGCACGTCCAGGGAGTCCCGCAGCGCGTCACCGATGAAGTTGAGCGCCATCACGGTCAGCACGATGCAGATGCCGACGGGGTAGATAAGCCACCAGTAGCCGTCCTGGAGGGAACTGACGCCGTCCGACAGCATGTCGCCCCAGTCAACGTTGGGGTAGTGCAGCCCGAAGCCCAGGAACCCGACCGCGGCCACGGTCAGGATCGCGTCCGCGACCTGGAACGTGACGTTGACGATCACCACGCCGAGTGCGTTGGGCAGCAGGTGGCGGCTGATCAGCCGCCCCTGGGTGGAGCCCGCCGCCCGCGCGGCCGCGACGAAGTCCCGTACCCGCAGCGTCAGCACCTCGCCGCGGACCAGCCGGGCCGGGACCAGCCACGAGAACCCGCCGATGACCAGGCTCAGCGACAGCACGGTGGCGCCGAACCGGACGGCCAGGATAAGCACCACGAACAGGAACGGGATGGCCAGGAACACGTCCACGACGCGCATCATCACCGAGTCGATGATGCCGCCGAACAGCCCGGACACCGCGCCCCACAGCGCCCCGACGAAGATGGCAACGAACGCGGCGAAGAAGCCAATCTCCAGCGCGGCCTGGCCGCCTAGCATAATCCGGCCCAGCTCGTCGAAGCCGTTGCCGTCGGTGCCGAGCAGGTGCGCGCTGCTGGGCGCCTGGTTGGCCGCGGTGAGGATGGTACTGAGCTGGTCGGTGTGGTAGATCAGCGGCCCCACGAAGCAGAACAGCACGAAGAACACCAGAATGGACAGGCCCGCGACGGCCAGCCGGTTGCTGGCGAACTCACGCAGCGCCAGCCGCCAGCCGCTCTGGACCGCGCCGATCTCCCCGCCTTCGGGCCCACGCGTCACGTCCAGCGGCGGTAGTGGTTGAACCCGTTCGACCACGAGGGTGCCTCCTTCCTGCCAGCCAGTCAGGCCAGCCGGATCCGCGGGTCCGCGACGGTCAGCGCGATGTCCGCGACGAAGTTGCCGGCGACCACGAAGACGGCACCTATGAGCGTGTAGGCCAGCATCACCGGGTAGTCGGCCTTTTGCAGGCTCTCGTAGAACAGCAGCCCCAGGCCCTGGAAGTTGAACAGCGTCTCGGTGATGAGGTTGCCGGCCAGCAGCAGCGGGATGGACAGCCCGATCAGCGTCACCATCGGCAGGCAGGCGTTGCGCAGCAGGTGGCGGCTGAGCACGAGCCGTTCCGGGAGGCCCTTGGCCCGGGCCACCTTGATGTAGTCCTGGGCGAGCACATCCATGGCCGACGACCGCATGTAGCGGGAGAAGCTGGCCACCGTGATCAGGGTCAGGGTGGCGATGGGCAGCAGCATGTCGTGCCAGTCCCCCATCACCGTCAGTACCGACGTCGACTGGCTGGCCTCGAACCCCAGGATGGGCCAGGACAGCGCGAAGACCTGGATGAGGATCAGCCCGAGGAAGAAGACGGGCATCGAGTAGGTCACGAAGGCCAGGCTGGTGGCGATGTTGTCGCCGATCGTGTTCCGCTTGACCGCCTGGTAGACGCCGAGCGGGATGGCGATGGCTATCGCGAACACCAGCGAGATGCCGGACAGGTAGATGCTGCGGGCCAGCCGTTCGGCGAACAGCGCCGCCACGGTCTGGTTCTCCGCGTAGGAGTAACCGAGGTTGCCGTGCAGCAGCTGGTCCACGTAGTGCCAGTACTGCACCACCACCGGGTCGTCGTAGCCATGCTGCTTGTCCCAGAGGTTGACCTCGGCCACGCTGGCGTGCAGGCCCAGCACGTCCCGGGCCGGCGACGGGTAGATCACGTGCAGCAGGATGAAGATCGCGATCGATACGCCGACCACGACGATGATCGAGGTGCCCACCCGGCGGGCGATGTACGTTAGCACCGCTAACCAGCCTCCCTTCGCGGCCTGGGCCGCACGGACGCCGGCGGCCCGGGATCTGGCCGCCGGCGTCTCGCCCGCTCCGTCCTGGTCCCCGGGTTCGTATCCAGGGACCAGGACGTTTGAGCGCTGAGGTTACTTACTTAGTGAGGTACGAGTACTCCGGGGTCGCGTAGTACTGGGTCAGGTTCTCGAAAGAGGCGGGCTCCCCGGAGACGTCGGTCTTCCAGGCCCAGAGCAGGTCCGGGTTTGGCTGGAAAATGACCGGCTGGTTGGAGGTCAGGAAGGACGCCTCGTTCTTCACCGCGGACGAGTTGCCGCTGGCGATCGAGGCGTTGATCAGGCTGTCCGCGGTCGGGTTGCTGTAGTCGCCGACCTGGGTCGACCCGCCGGTGTTGAACAGCCCGAACGTGGTGGGGTACGGGTTCAGCGTCTCGCCGCCGAAGTCTTCCATGGCCCACTTGTTGTCGTTGGCCGGCGCGGCGGGGTCGAGGTAGTTGGTGATCATGTAGTTGAAGTTGCTGCTCTGCAGGGTGATGTTGATCCCCGCCTGCTTGGCCTTGGAGGCCAGGTCGGTGACCTGCGAGCCGATGAGGGCGGGGCTGGTGCTGTAGATCAGGTTGAAGGACAGCTTGGTGCCGGCCGGGATGTCGGCGCCGCACTGGTTCGATCCCGAGCCCGCGCTGGAGCAGGCGTCGGTGCCGTTCGCGTTGATCGTCCAGCCGTGCGACTTGAGCAGGTTCACCGCGTCAGTCACGCTGAACGGATACGGGTTCGTCGCTGCATTGGAGGGCAGATAGGGGCTCTGCGGGTAGGCCGGGATGGGCCCGTAGGCCGCGGCGCCCGCGCCGTGCATGAACGCCGTGATGTAGCCCTGTTCGTCTTGGAGGTGGGCCATGGCCTGCCGGAAGTACAGCTGGTTGGCGATCGCGTCGAAGTTGCCCGTGGTGTCCTTGAAGTTGTAGTTGACGAAGTTCATGCCGTAGTCCGGCATACCGAACACGTTGTAACCAAGCCGCTTGACCGCGGGGACCTGGGGCACCTGGTCCGGCTGGATCATGGCGACGTCGATCGAGCCCGCCTTCACCGCGTTGAGCTCGGCGGTGGTCGAGGTGAACGGCACGCCCTGGAAGACGGACATCTTGGCCACGTGCGGGCCGCCGTAGTTTGTGTTCGGCACCATGGTGAACCCGCCGGTGGTGGCGTTGAACGCGCTCAGCTTGTACGGGCCGTCCACGACCTGCCAGAGCGGGTTGGCGGCGTAGGTGTTCACCGACTTGTTCTGCGCGGTCAGGAAGTTGAAGATCTTCGTCGCGTTGGCCGGGTTGGTGAAGTCGAGGATGGGGCCGTTGGCCGAGTCCTTGGCCCAGGCGTGCGAGGGGAGCGGGGTCGTCGGGCCCGCGTAGGACAGGATGTCGTCGGTGAACCAGCTTGGGTTGACCGACCCGGAGAGGTTGAGCACGAGCGTGCTCGAGTTCGGCGTGCTCGCGCTGGTCCAGCCGTCCGGGAAGTGCCCGGGCACGTAGGAGGCCCAGTTCGAGGGACTTTCCTTGACCCCGGCCTTGATCAGGTCCAGGTCGAAGAGCAGGTCTTTGGACGTGACGGGCTGGCCGTCGGACCACTTGTAGTTACTTTTCATCGTGATCGTGACGGTCTTGTTACCGTTGGAGAACGTGGGCAGGTTGGCCAGGCTCATCGACGGGACGACCTCGGGCACGACGCCGTTCTGCGTCCAGTACAGCGGCCGCCACATTTCCCACCCGAACACCTCCACGTTGTAGACCGTGTTGGTGGCCGAGGTCGAGATCGGGAAGATGGAGTTCGGCGTGGCGCCGGGCTGTAGTGCGTAGGTGATCGTCCCGGCGTGCTGCGTGCCGCTCGCGGCCGCGGGAACCGACCCGTACCCGCCCGGAGGTGTGGTGCCCCCGGAGGTGCCGCCGCCGCTGCTGCTACCGCTGCTGCTGCAGGCAGCAAGAGCGGTCACGCCCGCGGTCACCACCGCGGTCGCGGTCCCTGCTCTGATCTTTCCCAAGCTCATCACTTACCTCCCCGACCTCGATATGCCGATATCGTGGTCCTTTTGGGTGTCACAAAAGTGGGCGTAACTGCATAAAGATCGTGCTGGCTTCCGCGTGAAGCAATTGGATCGCCCGGGCATCGTCATTAGGCTCGGCCAGGGTGCAAAGTGCTTCGGCACGGCGACCTGAATTCTGGGCAGGCTCCCATTCGCCGTCAACCGACGATCGCCCAGGCTGATCAACCGCGCTCGGGCGATCGTCTCACATGCCGGACTCACCCAGTACACCGGTGCCTACCCGGGCAAACACACAGGAAACTGGCATAGCGGCGATGATAGACACTGCGGCGGCCAAAAGTACCCATCCTTAACCTGCGTTAACAATGCCTCCCGGAAATGGCTGCGTACTGCGTAGCCCCGCTAAAGATAAAACAACAGAAGTGTGACAAATTGTCATCGATGTCAGCATCGGTGGCCGCGGCTGGCCCGGCGCCGATCGGGCGGCCCTCCTGCTGGGCCACCCGGCGGGGCGGGGCGCCGGCCGGGCCAAGGAGCGCGAAGAACGTCGGGCGGCTGGGTTAGGCTGGCCCGGATGTCCACCGTGAGTGACGAAACAACCGCCGGGCTGTTCGGTGAATTCTGCCTCGCCGGGCTCTGGCCCGGAGTCGGCCGTGCCCTGGTGGACAAGCTGCAGGCCGCCGGGATCACCGCCCCGGACGATGTCACGGCCGGCCGCCTGGAGCTGGTGGAAGGCATCGGGCCGAAACGAGCCGCGCGGCTGGCCGCATCCTTCGCCCGGGCGCACCCGGCGTACGAGACCGCGGAGCTCCTGATCGCGTGCCGGGTCCCGGCCCGGTTCGCAGGGTCAGCGGTGGCGCTGCTCGGGCCGTCCGCGGCCCGGCAGCTGCGTGCGGATCCGTGGAAGCTGCTCCAGATCCCGCAGATCCGGCCGGACCAGGCCGACTGGTTCGCCCGCCAGCTGCTGGACGGCCAAGCCAGCCGGCAGGACCCGCGGCGCGGCCGGGCCCTGGTGGTGCACCTGCTGGTCAAGGCCGCGCGCGACGGGCACACCGCGGTACCCGCCGAGGCGGTGCTGACCGCGCTGAACCGGTTCGGCCTGGACGAACCCGGCCCCGCGGTGGTCGCGGCGATCGATGACGGCTCAGTGCTGCCTTTCGAGGCGTTCGGGGCGGCGGAAGATCCGGCTGGCGAAGCGGGCGCCGCGCAGTTCGGCGAGGCGGAGGCGACCGCCGCCGCAGACGTGGGCACCCCGGACGTGGGCACCCCGGACGTGGGCACCCCGGACGTGGGCACCCCGGACGCAGACGTGGACCAGCCGGCCGACGATGACGCCGTGGGACCGGGCACGCTGCTCGCGCTCACCCAGTACGCCATCGCCGAGGAGTCGGTGGCCGAGGGACTGCAGCGGCTCGCCGCGACAGCCGAGCCCGTCACCGGCACGCCGGCCGCGGCGGACGGCGCAGACGCCGAGCTCGATGACCGCCAGCGCGCAGCGGTGGAGGCGGTCGCCGAGCACGGGGTCTCCGTCCTCACCGGCGGTCCCGGGACCGGGAAGAGCCGGACGGTCGCGGCCGTGGTGGCGCTGGCCGCCGAAAGCGGGCTCCGGGTGGCCCTGGCCGCGCCGACCGGCCGGGCCGCCAAACGGCTGGAAGAGCTGGCCGGTGCGCCGGCCACCACACTGCACCGGCTGCTCGGCGCGCAGGGCCGGGGCCTGGCCCGGTCCGGCTCAGCCGGCCCGGACGGCGGCGCGGCCGACGGCGACGGGCTGTTCGCGGACGCGGGCGCCGAGGGGGCCGCCGCGGACGCCGGCGGTTTCCCGCGCGGGGCAGGTGAGTCCGGCAGCCGGGACGGCAGCTGGGTCTTCGCCCGCGGCGAGGAATGGCCGCTGGACGCGGACCTGGTGGTCGTCGACGAAAGCTCGATGCTCGACGTGGAGCTGGCCGCCGCGCTGGTCGAGGCCTGCGCGGATGGCACCCGGCTGCTGCTGGTGGGCGACCCGGCGCAGCTGCCCTCGATCGGGCCGGGCCGGGTCCTGGCCGACATCATCGACTCCGGCGCCGTCCCGGTCACCGAGCTGAAGACGCTCTACCGGCAGCGCGACGGGGGGACGATCGCCAAGCTGGCCACTGCCGTCCGCGGCGGTGAGCTGCCCCCCGTGGACTCCCCGGAGCGGGAGGTGGTGGTCGTCACCGCGCGCGGCAGCGCGGAAGCCGCGCGCCGCGTGCTGCAGCTGGTGACCGACTCGATTCCCCGCGCGCTGGGCATCGCCGCCGAAGACGTCCAGGTCGTCACCCCGGTACACAAGGGGCCGGCCGGGACGATCGAGCTGAACCGGGCGCTCAAGGGGAAGCTCAACCCCGGGCCCGGCGCCTACCGCGGGTTCGACCCGGGTGACCGGGTGGTGGCCATCGCCAACCACGCCGACGAGGGGTTCGCCAACGGCGAGGTCGGCACCGTCGCCGGCACCGCGGACGATGGCCTCACCGTGTCGTTCAGCGGGATGCCGGTCACGATCCCGTTCCGGCTGCTGGGCGACCTGCGGCACGGCTGGGCCCTGACGGTGCACCGGGCCCAGGGCTCGGAGTGGCCGGCCGTGGTCGGGGTGTTTCCCGCCGAGGCGTCCGGGATGCTGTCCCGCCCGCTCGTCTACACCGCGCTGACCCGGGCCCAGCAGCACCTGTCGGTGGTGCACGGCGCAGGCCCGGCCCTGGCCCGCGCCGTCCGCACCGTAGGCGAGCGCCCCCGCGAAACCCGCCTGGCCGCCCTCCTTGCCGAGTGATGACCTAGAAGGTGTAGAGGGCGCGGGTTACGGCGAGGCGCCCGTTACCGGCCCAGATTTCATTCGCCACTGCGTGGCGCTGCCGTGAGGACGATAACTGGGTCTCCTCCTGCTGGTGACGGGGTGGGGGGTGGCTGGGGG
>Ga0302317_10003588_pt1 | contig 10193 bp, 10 predicted proteins | sample III_Palsa_N3_3_FD_200450 | JGI IMG/M metagenome (GOLD analysis project Ga0302317, IMG submission 200450) | Peat permafrost microbial communities from Stordalen Mire near Abisko, Sweden - III_Palsa_N3_3 | ecosystem: Environmental > Terrestrial > Soil > Palsa > Peat permafrost | place: Sweden...
CCGGAGCCGAAATTGGAACGCGACAGCAATGCAACCTTGGGCGCCAGATTCAACCTTGTCATGCTTTCCGCTGCGGCGATGGTGAATTCGGCAATTTGCGCCGCGCTCGGATCGTCGTTGATATGAGTATCGACCAATGCCACCGTACGATCGTCGAGCAGCAGGATATTCATCGCCGCATAGGTTTGCGCGCCGGCTTTGCGGCCGATGACCTGATCGATAAATCGCAAGTGGTCGTGATAGGCCCCCACCGTACCGCACACCATGCCGTCGGCATCGCCGAGCCGCACCATCATCGCGCCGATCAGCGTCAGGCGGCGACGCATTTCGACCCGGGCCATTTCCTTGGTGATGCCGTCGCGGCACATCAATTCCCAATAGGTGGTCCAGTACTGGTGAAAGCGTTCGTCATAGCCCGGATTTGTCACTTCCACATCGTGGCCCAGGCGCAGGCGCAAACCATATTTTTCGATACGGGCCATCAACACTTCCGGGCGCCCGACCAGGATCGGGTGGGCGAGCTTTTCGTCGACGATAACCTGTACCGCGCGCAGCACCCGCTCTTCCTCGCCTTCGGTAAACACCACGCGCGCCTTACCGCCATCACGCACAATCTGCTTTGCCGTGGCAAACAACGGCTTCATAAACGCGCCGGAACGGTAGACAAATTGTTGCAACTGCGCGGCATAAGCGTCCAGATCCTGCAGCGGGCGAGTGGCCACGCCGCTTTCCATCGCGGCCTTGGCCACCGCCGGCGCAATGCGCACAATCAGACGCGGATCGAACGGCTTGGGAATCAGGTATTCGGGACCAAACGAGACGCCATAGGCCCCATAAGCCGCGGCAACCACGTCGTTCTGTTCTTCCTCCGCCAATGCCGCGATGGCGTAGACCGCCGCTTTTTCCATTTCAGGCGTGATGGCGGTGGCGCCCACATCCAACGCGCCGCGGAAAATATAGGGGAAACACAGGACGTTGTTAACCTGGTTGGGATAGTCGGAACGGCCGGTCGCGATGATGGCGTCGTCGCGCACCGCCAGCACCTCTTCCGGGAGGATTTCCGGCGTCGGATTGGCCAAGGCCAAAATCAGCGGACGCGCGGCCATGCGCTTGACCATCTCGGGCTTCAACACGCCGCCCGCCGAAAGACCGAGAAAAATATCCGCCCCGTCGATCACCTCGTCCAGCTTGCGGGCTTGGGTTTTCTGCGCAAAACGTATTTTCTGCGGGTCCATCAAGGTGGTGCGGCCCTCGTACACCACCCCTTCAATGTCGGTTACCCAGATATTCTCCCGCGGCAAACCCAGCTCCACCATCAGCTCGAGGCAAGCCAGGGCGGCTGCGCCGGCGCCGGATACGACAACCTTGACCTGCTTGATATTCTTGTCCGCGACCTTCAAACCGTTGATAAAGGCGGCGGATACGGTGATCGCGGTGCCATGCTGGTCGTCGTGGAAGACCGGGATTTTCATGCGCTGGCGCAATTCGCGTTCAACGGTAAAACATTCCGGCGCCTTGATGTCTTCAAGGTTGATCCCGCCGAAAGTCGCTTCGAGGCCGGCGATGATATTGATCAGTTTGTCGGGATCGGTTTCGTTAATCTCGATGTCGAACACGTCGATGCCGGCGAATTTTTTGAACAGCACGGCCTTGCCTTCCATCACCGGCTTGGACGCCAAGGCGCCGATATTACCCAGCCCCAAGACCGCGGTACCGTTGGTAATCACACCCACCAGATTACCGCGTCCGGTATAGCGAAACGCATTGAGCGGGTCGGCGGCGATTTCTTCGCACGCGGCGGCAACGCCCGGGGTATAAGCCAGCGCCAGATCTCGTTGAGTGACCAGGGGTTTGGTGGCGGTGACCGAGATCTTTCCCGGTACCGGAAATTCGTGGTAATCGAGTGCAGCCTGCCGATCTGTCGTGTTCATATTTTTCCCTATCTCCGAGCGCCTTTGCGGCGCGAGTCAAATGACAATCTCGCCACACCGTTTTATCCAGCGAGGCCGTTTTTTTGTACTGCATGCCAACAAATGGGCAGCGTAGATGCCGGAAAATGAGACCGGAGGCCGTTGCCCTGGCCCCTACGATTTTCCTGATAATTCTCGTCGCCACCCCAGACATGCACTTATTCTAGGCAGGATTCATAACAAGAACATTTGGATTTGATATGATCCCATTACCTTTTTATGATGGTGAGGCACGTTATGGCAGTCTTCGACCCCAACGCGGTTGTCCGAAAACTGGCAACACGTCTAAAAATGCGGCACCTCACGCTGCTACTGCAAATTCAGCAACACGGCTCGCTGACGCGAGCGGCGGAACACCTGGCCAGCAGTCAGCCTGCCGTCACCAATGCCCTGGCGGATCTGGAAAACATGTTTGGGGCGCCGCTGTTTGATCGCTCCGTGCGTGGCATGGCCCCCACGGCGCTGGGTCAAGTTGTCCTGGCCAGAGCGCGGGCCATGACCGAAGATCTCGATCATTTGGTGCGGGATATGGAGGCGGTCGCGTCCGGGCACGCCGCGCACCTGCATCTCGGCGTCACCTCGTTTATCCCCGGTCAAATGGTATCGGCGGCCATTCAACGGGCGCGTTCGGAAGAAAATCGGCGCTTGAGCGTGACCATCCACGAAGGAACCAGCGATCAACTGCTGTCCCAATTGCAAGACCATAGCGTGGACATTGTCGTGGGACGAGCCTCCTCCGCCATCGATCTGCAGCAAGTCGCCGTCGAAGTGCTATACCGCCAGCAACCGCGCCTGATTGCCAGCCGCCGCTTGGCCGCGCGACTCGCACGCTCGCGGCTGGACTGGCACACACTGCTGGAAATGGACTGGATCCTGGGCGCGCCGCACACTCCGATGCGCGAGCAGGTAGCCAATATTTTTCTGGGCGCGGGCCTTACGCCGCCCACACCCGTGGTCGAAAGCTATTCATCGAAGCTGATCGGCGAGATGATCGTTGCCGGCGAGAAATCGGTCTCTATCGTTCCGGCGGATATCGCCGAAGAATTGGTGCGCATAGCGGGCGTCGCCATCGTCCCCTACTCGTTCGAGTGGACCTTGCCGCCGATTGCCATGTTTATGCGCATCCAGGAACCGCGCCGCCTGGCGGATCGATGGTTCGCCGATGCGCTGCGTCATGTGTGCCAGGAGACATATGCCAGAGCGTTGGTGTAATGGCATACGACTTCCCGTGTCACCTCACACGCGATAGCCCTTAATAAATCTTCGGTGATCGGCCGGTCCGACGACATTGCCGCGTGCCGCAAGGTTGCGTTGATCGTTGTCACGCATCGACCATCCATGCTGTCGTCCCCGGGGATTAAAGCGGATAGCAAATGCTTGTGAAAATGGCGAGACGCTGTTGTCTTTGCGAATGCCACCTCAGTCCCTCATCTCGCAAACCGTTGCCGATACTCCAGAGGCGTCAGCGAGGTCAGTTCCTTGAACATGCGGCGCAGATTGGAATCGCTACTGAAACCCAGTTCTGTGCTGAGGCTGCTGACTGGCGACGAGGTGCGAATAAGGCGTTCGCTGACCTGGTTCAGTTTGATACAGCGGGCATACGCCGCAATCGCAATCCCAGTTTCGCCGCTCACCTTGCGTGCGAGCGTGCGCTCCGACATGCCAAGTTGCTCCGCCAGTCGTTGCACCGTAATCTGTTCGGCCGGCAATTGCTCGACCAGCGCATGCAACTGGCGCAGCAAACTGCTGGACTGCTCAATCAGACTCATTGCCTGAAAGGCCCTGTGAGGTTGAACGGGACGGGGAAGTACCATCAGATTAACCAGATCGCGCATCACGTCAGGGCTGACATGCTGCTCGATCAGCGCATGGGCAATCGGCAGATAGCCGTTCACGCCAGACGCCGTGGCGGTATGCGCGGTGAAGATGCAATTTCGCTCGCTTTGCCATTTCACCTTCTCGTAGCGCTGCGCCATCGCCCCTGCCAACCACCATGTGACGGTCGCGGGCTCCTCATTCAATTGTCCGCTTGCGGCCAGCAGACAGACGCCACTGCAATAGCTCCACAGCCGCAATTTTTTGGGGCGCGTCGCCAGAATCGATATGAGGCTTGCGTTGGCGACGATGGTGCTCTCCACCTGTTGCGCCGATTCGGCCCAGAAGCCGGGTAACAGGATTGCGTCAAGATTGGCGTGATCCAACGACTTGGCAACATGCAATGACACGCCCTGAGCACATTCAATAGCACCGGCGCGCAGCGCAACGTAATGCGTTTCGAAGAGCATACGGTTCGCCCGACGATTGGCCGCATGGAGCATGTCGGAGAACGCGAATAACCCTGCCGGCATACAGCCCGGGAACAGAAGCAAACCAACTCGAAGTGGCTTTTGCATGGCAGAAAAAGAATTGATTATGTCTAATCTCGCCATTCTCAACCGGTTTTCACGTCGACACAATAGAGTCTCCTCCCAGAGGCTTGATCATGAAAATTCACCAGCTTCGCAACGCGACAATCATTGTGGAAATCGGGCCAAATCGGATTTTGATCGACCCCATGCTTGCGCCGAAAAATGCACTTCCGCCATTGCGCGTATTCGGCGCAATGCAACGCAACCCGCTAGTCGAATTGCCCGGCTCAGCGGCGACAGCGCTTGAATCGGTCACTCATTGTTTGATCACACATTGTCAGAAAGGTCATTTCGATCATCTGGATCGCGTGGGGAAAAAATGGCTACGCGACAAGCAGATTCCTGTCATTAGCACGCCGCACGATGCAGGTCATTTGTCCAAACGAGGATTGAATGTCCAGCCCTTACCGGAACAGCATGAACAACCGAACCCTTTCCTGGGAGGGCAGATTCGCACGGTCCGCTGCACCCATGGCCGAGGCTTGATCGGGAGGCTAATGGAACATGGAGTCGGCTATCTGATTGAAGCACCGGGTGAGCCCAGCCTCTACCTGAGCGGCGACACGTTACTCACACCCGTTGTTCGAGAGTTCGTGGCTCGCCATCGTCCACAAGTCTGCGTCGTACCCGCCGGAGGGGCGCGATTCGATTTGGGAGGCGACATCATCATGGGCATTGATGAGGTCATCGAGTTCACTCGCCTGGCGCCTGGCACCGTGGTTGCAAATCATCTGGAGGCGCTCAGCCACTGCCCGGTAACACGCTCCGCGCTAGCGCTCGCCGCAAGGAAGGCTGGTGTCGAATCTCGGTTACGCGTTCCGCTGGATGGCGAGGTGTTGCACCTGACGGTTTCGGGGTCACACGCGCAACGGCCGGAAGGGGCTGTTGCGGCTGGTGGTCGCTAAACAATGTGGGCACAACGCGCCTGGCAGAGACCGAGCACGATCCTTTCGCAGCCGTTACGACTCCTGTTCCGCGACGTGCAATTTGAGGTCCAGTGGCTGCAGGGCGCGGACTGCGATCAGCTCCGTGCCGTATGAAAGGTGATCGCGTAGCCATCGGGGTCCCCGGTGACGAAGAAGCGACCGAAGGGGCCATCGGCGAGCGGGCTGAGGATGGCGCCGCCCCGCTTGACAATGAGATCGTGCAGCGCGTCGGCGTCGGCGCAGGCGATCCAGAGCACCATGCCCACGCCAAGCGGCCCCGTTTCGGGAAGCGCACGCAGAGGCTCCCGCAGCGCCAATGGGATCGGCTCGGTCTTGAAAATGACCGCTCCGGGAGGACAGTGCGCCGAGGCTTCGAAACCGAAGATTTCGACGTAGAACTTGCGGGATGCGGCGAGGTCGCGCACCTGCAAGGCGATGAAGTCGGGGCCGATTGGCGTTGTCATACTCGCTCCTATCAAGTAATATCAGTGAGCTGATATTAATATAAGGGCACTGATATGTCAACTGCGAAGCAGGCGCCTCGACGCGGAGTCGACTGGATAGGCTACAACCTGAAGATCACGCAACATCGATTGCGGCTACGCCTGGATGCCGAACTAGCGCGGTTCGGCATCACGGCACCTCAGAACGCAGTCCTGCTTGCCGTCGCCGGCAATCCGCGAATCTCGAATGCCGAGTTGGCTCGCGCGGCGTTCGTGACGCCCCAGACCATGCAGGCGATCCTGGTCAATCTCGAACGCGGAGGCCTGATTGTGCGCAGCCCACACCCGGAGCATGGCCGGGTCATCATGACCGAGCTGACGATGGCCGGTCAAAAGGCCGTAGCCGATGGCGCGAAAGCTGCCGACGCGGTGGAACGGCAGATGCTCTCCATGCTGTCACCTGAAGAGGCCCGGCTTCTTTGCGAGTTCCTCAAGCGTTGTGCCGCCGCCCTGGACGACGAGCCGTACGACAGCCAGGGATTGTCTACGGCTAAGAGCGAGCGTCAGGCCTCTACAAAGACGACGCTAGCCTGAAGTCCGGCGCTTCTCAAAGACGGCGCATTCGCGCACGCTGGGCCGGCCGCTCACAACCGCTCGGTACGGTTCTTGAGCGACTGCTTCCGGGAAACTCGACCGACTTTTGAGGGTCGACAGTTCGCGTCCGCAAAATTTGGAACCGGAAGATACGATCGTGCTCCAGCCGCTAAATACGACCGGGAACAAGCGTACGTAGGCGGTTTCTTTTCCACGTCTAAATCGTGATGACCAGTTCCGAATATGCGGCCAAGTGAACATCAGCAGTGATTAGCCGAAGCGGCTCGCTCATGGCCTGCGCCACCAAAATCCGGTCGAACGGATCGCGATGAATCTCGGGCAAGTCGCGAACCAGCGCGGCATGCACTGCCCGCACCGGCAATTCAACAAAGCCGCTGCCTTCAATCTCGGACACCAAGCGATTGACATCGACATCCAACTTGCCCAAACCCACCTTGATCGACGCTTCCCAAATGCTTGCGCTACTGACAAATACCTCGTCCGCATCGACAATCAACTTACGCGCGGCTTGGGTTAATTTGCGGGAGTCCATCACAGCCCAAATATAGACGTGCGTATCGAGAAGCAGGCGCATTAACGACCCTCGAACGAATCGAGCACGTCGTCGGGCAAAGGTGCGTCAAAATCATCAGCAATGCGGATCTGGCCTTTCAGCGCACCAAAGCGACGCGTCACTTTCACACGCTCCATGGAGACCAGCCTTGCGGTGGGTTTGCCCGCTTTCGCGATAATAATTTCTTCGCCGGCGGCGGCGGCATCGACCAAGCGCGAGAACTGAGTCTTCGCATCGTGGATATTGACTGTTAGCATAGATACCTCGCTGAAGTTAGTCCATGTTAGTCCACACGAGGCTTTTGGTCAATTAAAACGCCATCTCATTACGCTGCTGCTTGACGGTTTGATCTGGTCGTCGGGAACCACACGGGTCAGACAGTCCATGGCCGGGCGATTCATTCGCCGCCGATTGGCGCGCTTTCATGGTACGTCCCGGATTGCGTTGCCGGTTACCGCGCCGTGGGTTTAACCGTGGTCTGACCCGTGTTGTTTCTCAATCGAAGCAAAAAATAAAAATCGACTTGATTTATTTCTCCAAATAGGCGAAAAAGTCTTTTCCTTTTTATTTTAATTAAAATGTTCCCTCTCTCGATTAAATCAGCATTTCTGGCTTGTGCTTTTTTTTGTATCTCGCTGGAAAGCATTTCCGCTCACTCGCAAGATGTCGAGCGCAACCGGCTAATTAGCGCGCTGGTGCAAGCTCAACAGGGCGGTAAATCAGGCAATGTCGAAAAAAGCACGGCTGAATTATTATTACAACAAGCCAGGCAAATTAATCAGGGGGCTACACCAGATCAATGGAAAGAAGTGCAAACCGAAGTGTTTCAATCGGTTTCTCAAATGGCCTCGCATGGCGGCGGGATGGTCGACACCTTGACTCGGCTTGGCGTAGCCGACCTTAGTAATGCAGAGATCGCTCACCTGATCACCATTATCGGAGATCCGGTCCTGGCAAAATATACAGCTGCCTCGTCGTCCCCCGCGGCGCAGGAGGAAGTTATGAAAGCCGCGATGGTGGATGGGCAACACATCAACGCGCTTATCAATACGGTCCTGGCCAAGGAAGGCTTGCGGGAAATGCATTGAGATAAATAGTCAATACAACTCTCCCGTTTGACGTCAAAGGTAGCGCGGAGGGCAATCAGGGACGCACCACGAAAATGCGTAAATCAGCGGCAGATGAACCGGCTAATCGGGGGGGCCGTCCACGATTGTTCCCTCTAGCCATCTCGCCGTCACGCACGGCCCGCCCGTCGCAAGCAACACGGAGAAAGAATCTTGAAAAGCACACTCATCCTGGCTGCGCTTGCAGGCTTGTTAGGCGTACCCGTGGCGCATGCGCAAAGCAGCGCGACGTTCATTGGACTGAGCAAGGCTTATCTGAGATACGTGGCCGACCCGAACGGCGAGCAGGGGTGGTTCAGTTACGACGTGCCGCATTGTCGGCAGTTTGGAATGGGAAATATGGAGGATCTCGGGCCACGCTTCCTCCTGCATTTCGTGTTCGAGACCGATCCGATGTCGTCGACCGATCGCCGGGTCGGTGCGATGACCACTGTGCACGCGCAGCAAGGGTCCAGCGGGCTGATCCGGCGATGTTTTTCAAGCTCCCGCTACCGTGGCGCTAGACAGGCCTATGCCACGTGCGACGGCTAACGTCGTAACATGTCCGATCGTTTAACCGTCGTCTGACCCGTGTTGTTATGCCACTGCACCAGGATAACGATGTGCTGATGGTCCGACTTTTCGGCCCGCTTCAATTCGATTTTACGGCCGTCATCGCGGGCGTCGTCACGTGTACTTCGCGAAGGCGTTTTGCGAACGCCTCACCCATTTGCTGTCCGCATGACGCAGCGTCATTCTGGGGATTCAATATGCTGTCCATGCACACCGGCCCCGACAACTGAACGCGATAGACCGCCTTATAGACAAGGCGGAACTTGCCGGGATTGGTCAAAACGTCCAGTGGCTCCACCTTCACGTCCATTAGGTCGAGTTGCCATACCAGCGTAAGGGGCTGCTCAGATCGGGATATCACGGAGACGACGTGCAGTCGTATTAACTGGCTTGGCTTTGCCGAAATAACTGCCTTTGCGACTTCATCCTGCAGTTGCATCGCATTGGTCGTGACAAGCGACACGGGGATATCGCCTTCGCTGCTTTTAAGCGCGGCTTCCATAGCATCTACGTAAACCTTGCCATTGCGCCCAAAGCGCGTTGGCAAGATCATCGAGTCGTCGACTGCGATCACAAGGCTACGAACCTGGACAGTATTTTCAGGGACCGCTGATTCCCGAACAATTTCAGGCTGCATGCATCCCTCGAGTAACAATCCCATTACCGTTGCTAACAACCAGCGTTCTATCTTCATTCCTCCCCCTTTAGTTATTATCTGAAAAGACCTTGCATGCGTTTTGTCGAGAGATTAAAGCACATCTTCCCTTCATGTCGCCAAAAATCGGACGTTGACCCATCGGTATTTCAACACCGAATAATCAGTCACCTGGGACCACCGGTTTAGACATTACTTCTGTTCAATACGCTTCCGATAAGCAGTGACGCGACACGTGCGGGATTCCTGCGTACCACGAGCGAACTGGTAATTGCGAACATGCCGATTTTGATTTTTATCTATGCATGGTTCGATGACCAGTTACCCGATATATGGCCTGCGACGCAACGGCAGCACCCCAACAAACGGTAATGACTAACGCCGCCCCAAAAAGAAAAAGGGCTACAGACCGAAATCTGTAACCCCTTAATTCTTTGATTCTTGTGGTCGGGGCGAAAGGATTCGAACCTTCGACCCTCTGGTCCCAAACCAGATGCGCTACCAGGCTGCGCTACACCCCGACGAGCCAAAGAATTTAACATGGTTGTTTAACGAAGTCAATCATGGACGTTCGGCCTATCATCGGGCTGACACGTGGCTGGCTTACACTACTCTCTTCTGAATAGGTCATCCCTCATCTATGAATTTGATTTTGTGGCGCCATGCCGACGCTGAAGATATGCCCGAGCGGGCCAGTGATTTGCAAGCCGGCGATATGTCGCGTCCGCTGACGCAACGGGGCAGGAAGCAGGCCAAGGCGATGGCGGAGTGGGTCTTGGCGCGCGTCGACCCGCAGGCGCAGATACGCGTTAGTCCAGCGGTGCGGGCGGTCGAAACCGCACAGGCGCTGTCCGATCAGTTTCAGATCGTGCGCGAATTGTCTCCCGGCGCGGATGTAGCGGCCGTGCTGGCCGCCGTGGGCTGGCCGGATGGCTTGGGCGGTG
>Ga0302317_10003593_pt1 | contig 10187 bp, 9 predicted proteins | sample III_Palsa_N3_3_FD_200450 | JGI IMG/M metagenome (GOLD analysis project Ga0302317, IMG submission 200450) | Peat permafrost microbial communities from Stordalen Mire near Abisko, Sweden - III_Palsa_N3_3 | ecosystem: Environmental > Terrestrial > Soil > Palsa > Peat permafrost | place: Sweden...
AAGGCCAGGGGTGATGGTTGTTGAGAATGAGTTGGTGTCGGCGGGGAGTTTGGTGGATTGCTTTCGGTTGAGCTGGGGTGAGAGCGAGATCGATGCGGACGGTGCGATGCCGATGGTGGCGATGAACTGCGAGATTGCGTATGAGACGGCGGGGACGGCGTTGAACGCGGGGATGGACCGTGGGCGGATGCTGGCGGCGATGGACGGGGAGTTGCTTGCGGCGGTGAAGGCGTGGCCGCAGACGGCGTTGAAGAGGAACTATTCGGGGTTGGCGTTTGGCAAGGCTGTGACGGCGATGAAGACCAACATCTGGTGGGGCGATGTGGTGCTCGGTGCGGTGACGGTGGAGGGTGAGAGGTTGAAGCGCGTGGCGACGGTGCAGGTGATGAGTTATCAGGAGGCGGGTGAGCTATGAGTGAGACGATGTCGCCTGTGGTGAAGCGGGTGCGAGCTTACTTTGCGCCGGTGATGCGTGGGGTGGGGACGTATGAGGGGCCGACGATCTTCGATGCGGCGCAGAGTGGTGGGTTTGCGTTGGACAGTCCGCCGGCCCCTTGGGTGAGCCTGGGGTGGATCGATGGGTTTGTGAGGAAGTGTGGGACGAAGGTGGTGGCGTTGCGGTCGGGCGCGCCGGCGACGACGCAGATGCAGGTGAGGACGGAGATTGAGGCTACGGTTGGGTTTGCGTTTGAGAGCTGGGGGAAGGCGCAGATGGCGCTGGCCAGCGGGACGCAGCAGATGAATCTGTTGAAGAGTGTTGGTGGTGCTGTCGCGTTGGAGACAGGATCTACGGCTACTGTGTTGCAGGTTGGGGCTGCGGTTGCGGGTTCGTTTGCTGTGGGGGAGTTAGTGGCTGTCGATGTGGACTATGCGGGGGCTACTGGTTTCGTTGGCGCGGGGTTGAGTGGGGCTTACGTTAAGACGGCGCTGACGGATGTGGACTATGTGAGGCGTGTGACGTTGAATGTGGGACGGATTGCTTCGATTGCCGCGGGTGTTTTGACGCTGGAGGCGCCGTTGTTGGCGGGGGTTCCGATGAGTGCGATGAAGGTGAGTGGGGTGGTTGGGTTTTGCGATCGCGAGGGGTCTAGTTTTTTTCAGGAGTGGTCGGGGCTATTTGTGGGTGAGGGGCAGCAGGGTGAGCGGGTGGTGTGGCACTATCCGCGGCTGCAGACGGCGGTGGGCATTCGTGAGGATGTGAGTGCTTCGCTGGGTGGGTATGAGAAGACGCGGTTGGCGGGGGAGTTTCGGGCGCTGCCGGTGGTGGATGCGGTGGATGGGGAGACGGTGGTTTGCTTTCGGAGTTATGTGGCGGGGTAATGCATACCCCAGGGGCTAAAGCCCGATTCTTGCTGGTCCTATGAGACCCAAGGCTGAAGCCTTGGGGTACTTGGAGGCAAAAGCAACGACAACGACAAGAGCAACGACAACAGCAGATGCCAATACGGGGATCTCTCCACTGCGCATCGCAAAAAGCGCGATGCTTCGGTTGAGATGACAAGGTTTTGGCGGCATGAAGGAGAGCGGTCGAGCGTTGCTCGATACCCCACCCTTTGCAGAAGCACAAAGGGTAGGGCACCCGGATTTGAGGTGATGCGGAAAGGGGATTCATAGTGCGGATTACGATCGACAATCTGGATGGGTTGGGGGCGGTGGACTATTCGGGCGCGGTGGCGGCGGATGGGTTAGTGAGGGTGCAGCGGGGGTTGAATGTGCCTTCGCGATGCACGATGCAGTTGCTGGTGGGTGTGGGTGGGTTGAAGGTGCCGGTGAGGAAGGCGCGGGTGGTGGTTACGGCTCGTGATGCTGCGGCTACTGTTTTGTTTACGGGGTATGTGGCTACGGAGCCGGTGCAGGTTTATGTGGGTGAGGGTTTGGCGGGGGCGGCGTACCAGGCGAGGGTTTCGGCGGTTAGCGATGAGTGGCTGCTGGATAAGCTGGGGTCGGGTGCGGGGACGAACGATGCGCTGGCTGTGGGGTTGATTGGGAGTGCGTTGGTACAGCAGTTGACGGGGCGGGTACAGGCGGGTGGCGCGGCAGCGTTGAACGTTGCCAGTGGTGTGGAGGGGTTAGTTACGGGGGCGTTTGCGGTGAAGCCGGCGGCAGCGTGGAGTGTGAATGCGGGTGCGGCTTCGAGTGCGAGCTATGCGGGGTATCGGGCGATGGATGGGGTGGTGTTGCTGCAGCCGGCGGGGTCGGTGACGCATGCGTTTAGCGATGCGGCGGGGACGTTGTCGATTGCTGAACTGGCTACGAGTGCGGTGAGAGAGTTGGCGAATGATGTGACGGTGTCAGGTGCGGAAGAGCCGGCGGCTTATGTGCAGGAGAGTTTTATGGGGGATGGCTCGACGACTGTGTTTGAGCTGAGTGAGGCGGCGTTTCGGGGTACGAATCGGACACTGGTGAGCGACAGCTTTACGGGTGCGGCGTTTGATTCGACGGTGTGGATGGTGAGCGATGCGGGGAGCCATCTGTCGTTGACTTCGGCGGGGTTGACGATGAGTGGCGGTACGGGTGTGGATGGGGCGACTACGCTGGCGCTGATAGATGCGGTGGAGATGGGTGGGAGCCTGGTGGTGCAGCTTGGCGGGGTTGCGCTGGGTGCGGGTTGCGATGGGATGTTGGGTGGGATGTATGAGGGTGTAACTGTGCTGGCGAATTGCTTTGCGGGATTTCGTGTGAGGCAGAGTGTGAGTGGGACAGGTGGTGTGACGCAGGTTGTGCCGGTGGTTAATGGGGTTGAGGTTGGGACTGTGTTTACTCCTGTTGCGGGGCATCTTTATACGCTGCGGATGAGGCTGCATTGTGTGGAGATGCAGCGAGTGATGCAGCGGTATTACTGCATGGTGGATGGCGTGGTGGAGGGGTTTGGCAGCGCGAGTGGTGTGAGTGCGCCGATGGATGTGGTGTTTGAGCTGGTGGATGAGGGTGCGGCTTCGAATACTCCGGCTACGGTGCTGTGGGACTCGGCTGCTGCTGGTGGAGCGGTGTTGGGGACGCCTTCTACTTGTGTGTTTGTGGCGGCGAATGCGACGCAGATGTTTGGGTCGGTGGGTAACGTGAGTGTGACGAGGCCGGGGTCGATGTGGGTGGTGAGTACGCTGCCGAGTGGTGTGTTGCAGACGCGGCTGGTGGGTAGTGCGGGGCAGGGTGTGGACTGCGAAGTATCGTATGGAACGGTTGCGGGGACGGTGGGGAAGGTTACGTTCTTTGCGGGGCGCGTGCCGGTGGCGGGGGAGCGCGTGGCGGTGATGTATCGCGTGTCGCAGAGAGCTGTGGCGCGGCTGGAGGATGCGGCTAGTGTGGCGGCGGAGGCGGCGGGTGGCGCGAGTGGGACGTGTCGATGGTTGGGGAAGGTGTTGGAGCCGGTGGCGAGAAGCAGCGCGGATTGCGAGAGTGCGGCGGAGGCGATCCTGGCGTTTGCGACTTCGAGGACTGCGGCGGTGGCGGGGACGTATGTGTGTGTGAATCCGGCGGTAGATATATGGCCGGGGGATGTGTTGAGTGTGACTAGCGCGGGGGTGACTTCTTCGTTCCTGGTACGGAGTGTTGTTGCGGAAGATGGCGGCGCGGTGCCGGAGGTGAGGACGTACAGGATTGCGTTTGCGAATGATTGGGCGACGGAGTGGGCCGATGGGATCGGGCTCCGGCTGAGTGAAGAGATTGCGGCTGATGCGATATTGCCGCAGACGGCGTCGGGCTCGGGGGGTGAGGTGCTTGCGAACCTGCAGCAACTTACGCTGACGAGCGTGACGGAGACTGCGCTGCAGGTGGATGCTGGAACGGCTCCGCCTGCAGGCGGTGGGTTTGAGGTGAGGCGGAAGGATTGGAGCTTTGGCCTTGGGGTGGATGGTGCGGACCTGGTGCTGCGGAGTAGCGTGCGGAGCTTTTCGATTCCGAGAGCAGCGCAGGTGGAGCGGTATTACGTGAGGATGTATGACGGGACGGGGATGTACTCGAGGTTTTCGAGTGCCGTGTTTGTGAATTGGCCGGTGGGGTAGAAGAGGCAGGGAGTAGGGAGTAGGGAGTAGGAAGAGGGGTGTGAGTGACGGATTTTGAGGCGAGGGTGTTGGAGGAGTTGAGTGTGTTGAAGGCGCAGATGCATCAGTTGATGGGGATTGGGCAGCCGGGGAGGTTGAACCAGTTGGAGCTGCGGGTGGATTCGCATGAGCGAAGTGTGCAGCGGCTGAAGGGGCTGGCTGGTGCGTTTGGTGGGTTTCTAACGCTGTTGCATTTGGGGATTGCCTGGTTGAGCAGGAAGTAGGAAGTAGCGAGTAGGAAATAGTTCGGTGTGGATGAGCGCTCTCGCCTGCAACTGCGAACGCTGCGTTCGCGGGGTACGCGGTGTTGCGCGGCGTGTTTGGGGTGGGTGCGAGAGGTTGGGTGTTTAACGAAGGTCTAACGATAAGGAGAATGGGATGAGTGTGGGAACGGTACTTGCTGCGGTTGGGGACGACCTTAAGGGTTTCTACGTGAAGTTATCTGATGACTTCAAGAAGGCGAAGCAGGCTTGGTTGATTATCTCCAGTGCGCAGACTCGTTCGTTGCTGTTGACGATTGGGGCGGATGCGATCAAGACGGTGAAGGATGCGAGTGCGGCGGGAGCGGCGAAGGGGTTTTCTTTGACGCTGGATGAGGTGGTGATTGCGGATATCGAGCAGTTGATTGCGGATGCGAAGACAGGGGATGGGGTGATTGTTGCGGATCTGAAGGCGTTGGGGATTGTGGTTTAGAGAGACCTCGCCCGTGTCCACGAAAGGCCGTGGCGATGCGGGCGAAGAGCGGGAGACAGCAGGTTCGTTCGCAGCGCTCAGAATGACAACTAAAAAAGCAAAAGCAAGGGCCAATACAGAAATCTTTCACTTCGTTCAGGATGAAGGCGAAAACAGCAAAAGCGGCAGACTTTGTGGGGTCTGCCGCTTGCTTGTTGTGAGGTTGGTTGTTAGCCGATGTCTTCGGACCAGTTTTCCAGGTAGGCCTTGAAGTCGGACATGAATTTGCCGGCGTCGGCGCCGTCGATGGTGCGGTGATCGAAGCCGAGGGTGAAGCGCTGGATGCTGCGGATAGCGATGGAGTCCTGGCCGTCTTTGTCGGTGAGGACTACTGGCTCTTTGTTGAGGCCGCCGATGCCGAGGATGGCGGACTGCGGCTGGGCGATGATCGGGGTTCCGAACTGCTCGCCGAAGATGCCGGAGTTGGTGAGGGTGAAGGTGCCGCCGGAGACTTCGTCGGGAGCTAGCTTCTTGTTGCGGGCGCGGTCGGCTACGTCGACGATGGCGCGGGCGATGCCGAGGAAGTTCTTCTCTTCGGTCTGCTTAATGACCGGGACGATGAGGCCCCAGTCTAGCGCGACGGCGATGCCGATGTTGATGTTCTTGTTGTAGAGGATGGCTTCGCCCTGCATCGATGCGTTGACGATGGGGTGCTTGCGGAGGGCCTGGATGGCGGCGCGAGTGATGAAGGGCATGTAGGTGAGCTTGACGCCGTTGCGTTGCTCGTACTTGTTCTTCTCTTTTTCGCGGAGCTTGACGATGCGGGTCATGTCCACCTTGAAGATGGTGTGGACGTGGGGGCTGGTGGCTTTGGACTCGACCATGCGCTTGGCGATGATGCTGCGCATCTTGCTGAGCGGGACGAGTTCGCCGGGCTGGGGCTGCGGTGCGGCGGGAGCAGCAGGCTTGGCTGCGGCTGCCGGTGTTGCTGCTGCTGCGGGGGCTGCCTTTGCGCCGCCGCCTTCGAGGTGGGCGGTGATGTCCTGCTTGGTGATGCGGCCGGAGGCGCCGGTGCCGGGGACGGTCGAGAGATCGACGTTGTTCTCGGAGGCGATCTTGCGGACGAGCGGCGAGGAGCGTAGGCCTTCGGTCGAGGCTGCTGCTGCGGGAGCGGCTGGCTTCGCGGGGGTGGGGGTTGCGGCCGGCGCGGCGGCTGCGGGTTTGGCGGCGGCTGGTGCTGCGCTTCCTCCTCCGACTACGGCGACGATGGTGTTGATGGTGACGGTGGAGCCCTCGGGGACTTTGATCTCGGTGAGGATGCCGGCGATGGGTGAGGGGATCTCGGCGTCGACCTTGTCGGTGGAGATCTCGAAGAGGGGTTCGTCGCGGGCGACGGTGTCGCCGACCTTCTTGAGCCACTTGGTGATGGTGCCTTCGGTGATGGATTCGCCCATCTGAGGCATGGGGATCTCGGTTCCGGGGCCGGTGGAGGCTGGGGCCATGGCTTCGGCGGTCGCGATGGCGTCGATGGTGGCCATGTCGGCGCCGGAGGGGGTGACGGTGTCTTCCTTGATCGGGAGCGCGTTGGCGGATGCGGCTGGTGCAGGTGCCGCGGCGGGCTTGGCGGCTGCTCCGCCTTCTTCGCTGATGGTGCAGACGAGGGCGCCGACGTTGACGGTGGTGCCTTCCTGGACCTTGATCTCGCCGAGGACGCCGGCTACGGGCGAGGGGATCTCGGCGTCGACTTTGTCGGTGGAGATTTCGAAGAGAGGTTCGTCGCGGGCGACGGTGTCGCCGGGCTTTTTTAGCCACTTGGTGAGGGTGCCTTCGGTGATGGATTCGCCCATCTGGGGCATGACTACGTCGGTCGGCATCGCGATTATTTCTCCGAATTCGTTAGATAGTGCGCAACATTGGATTATATGCGGATGAGGCGGGGGTTGCGCTGGGCGTGCGTTTAGCGGACGTGGTGTGTCGAAGGAACTGCAAACGCGGGGTTCGCAGGGTACGCGGAGTTTAGGTTGCGGTGGTGGCGAGGAGGTCGTCGAGGGTTTCTACGGCGAGGATCTGGCGGTGGAAGACGCGGCCGAAGTTGGTGGCGATGGAGTTGGCGGCCTGGGTGAGGGTTGGGGGTGGGTCGAGTGGAGATTCGAGTTCGAGCGAGGTTACGGTGCGGTCGGTGATGCCGCAGGGGACGATCAGGTCGAAGTCGCGGAGGTCGGTGGTGACGTTGAGGGCGAAGCCGTGAGAGGTGACGGCTTGCGAGACGTGGATGCCGATGGCGGCGATCTTCTTTTCGCGGATGGTGCCGCCGGCGAGGGTCCAGACGCCGGTTAGCTTGCAGATGCGCTGGGCGGGGACGCCGAAGTCTTTGCAGGTGAGGATGAGGGCCTCTTCCATGAGGCGGACGAAGTCGACGGGGCCGAGATGGGGGCCTTTTTTGCCGGGGAGGTCGCCGCGGAGGTCGAAGATGGGGTAGCCGACGAGTTGGCCGGGGCCGTGGTAGGTGACGTCGCCGCCGCGGTTTATGTCGTGGACTTCGACGTGCTTTTGGGTGAGGAGGTCGTCGGAGGCGAGGATGTTGGCGCGGGTGGCGTTGCGGCCGAGGGTGAGGACCGGGGGGTGCTCGAGGAGGATGAGCGTGTCGCCGATGCGGTTGGCTTTGCGGGCGGCGACGACTTCGGCCTGGAGGCGGAGGCCTTCGGCGTAGGATATGCGGCCGGGTTGGAGGAGGTGGATGTGCATGGGTTACAGGCCGAGCTCGGAGAGGCCGGGATGATCGTCGGGGCGGCGACCCTGCGGCCAGTGGAAGAGGCGCTGTTGTTCTGTGATGGCGAGGTCGTTGATGCTGGCGTGGCGGGCGGTCATGAGGCCGTTAGCGTCGAACTCCCAGTTTTCGTTGCCATAGGAACGGAACCAGTTGCCGTTGTCGTCGTGCGACTCGTAAGCGAAGCGTACGGCGATGCGGTTGCCGGTGAAGGCCCATAGTTCTTTGATGAGGCGGTATTCTCGTTCGTTTGACCACTTACGAGTGAGGAAGGCGATGATCTGATCGCGTCCGCTGAGGAACTCGTTGCGGTTACGCCAGCGGCTATCGACCGAGTACGCAAGGGCTACCTTTTGCGGATCGCGTGAGTTCCAGCCGTCCTCCGCCTTTCGCACTTTTTCCTTTGCAGTCTCAAGTGTGAAAGGCGGAAGCGGAGGTCTTTGTTCGTTTTCCATCAATGGTCCTAAGCAGTGGCGCCGTTAGACGTTGATCGCCATACCCTCAACACTGGAGAAGCCGTCGAGCAGGCTTTCGGCGAGGGTGGGGTGGGCGTGGATGGTGAACATCAGCTCTTCGACTGTGGCTTCGAGTTCCATGGCGACGACGCACTCAGCGATCAACTCGGTGGCTTGTGGGCCGATGATGTGGACGCCGAGGACTTCGCCGTATTTGGCGTCGGAGACGACCTTTACGAAGCCGTCGTGCGAGTCGAGGATGGTGGCCTTTGAGTTGCCGACGAAGGGAAATTTGCCGACCTTGACCTGGTAGCCCTTTTCCTTGGCCTGCGCTTCGGTGAGGCCGACCGAGCCGATTTGGGGGTCGCAGTAGGTGCAGCCCGGGACGCGGTCTTTGCGGACGGCGCGGGCGTACTTGCCGGCAGCCTTTGAGGCGACGACGACGCCAGCCATGGCGCCGACATGGGCGAGCTGCGGCAGGCCGGCGACGATGTCTCCGATGGCGTAGACGCCGGGCTCGGAGGTCTCCATCCACTCATTGACGGGGACGAAGGCGCGGTCAAGCTGGATGTTGGTCTTGTCGATGCCGGCGTCGTAGGTGCGTGGGCCGCGACCAACGGCTACGAGGAGCTTTTCGGCTTCCTTGACCTGGGGCTTGCCGGTGGAGTCGGTGAAGCTGACCTTTACGCCGGTTTTGGTCTTTTCGATCTTCTCGACCTTGCAGGAGACGTTGATATCGATGCCGCGCTTCTTGTAGGCGCGGGTGAGTTCTTTGGAAACCTCTTCGTCTTCGACGGGGACGATACGCGGCAGGGCTTCGAGGATGGTGACCTCAGCGCCGAAGCTCTTGAAGACGGATGCGAACTCGACGCCGACAGCGCCGGAGCCGATGACGATGAGCGACTTCGGGAAGGTGGGCAGAGAGAGGATCTCTATGTTGGTGAGGATGGTGTCGTCGGCTTTGTAGCCGGGGAGCATGCGGGCGTCGGAGCCGGTGGCGAGGACGACTTTCTTGGCCTGCACCTTGGTCGCGGTCTGTAGCTCAGCGCCCTCGCCTTTGCCCTTGTCTTCGGCGGTGACGTCGAGCGTGAGCACGCCCGCAACGGCGGGGCCGGTGAGGCGGCCGTGTCCGCGGACGACGGTGATCTTGTTCTTCTTCATCAGGAAGTCGAGGCCCTTGGTGTGCTTCACGATGATGTCGCTCTTGCGCTTGAGGACGTTGGCCCAGTTGAGCTTGGGCTCACTGACGCCTTCGATGCCGTAGCTTTCGGCGTGCTTGAGGTGATCCCAGACCTCGGCCGAAAACAGCATGGCCTTGGTGGGGATGCAGCCCCAATGGAGGCAGGTACCGCCAAGCTTGTCGGTCTTTTCGATGAGGGCGACCTTGAGGCCGAGTTGTGCGGCGCGGATGGCGCAGGTGTAGCCGGCGGGACCGCCGCCGAGAACTGCCAGGTCGTAGATAGTTTCTGCCAAGGGAGAGGCTCCAATCGTGCGATTTTGCGGGTGAACTGCTGACGCCTTAGTTTACGCCGCAACCGCAACCCAACGGAATTGGATGTGCGAGTACCGAATTGGATTCGGGCTCGGCTTGAGGACAAGTTTTGCCCAAAGGAGGGGTGTGGATGAATCAGTTTAAGTACAGCGATGCGGGGATGGCGCTGACCAAGGGGTTTGAGGGGCTGCGGCTTACGGCGTATCAGGATGTGGGGGGCGTTTGGACTGTTGGATTTGGGCATACCGGACCGGGGGTTGCGGCGGGGATGACGATCAGCGAGCCTTATGCTGAGCTGCTGTTGGCGGCGGATCTGGCTTCGGCTGTGGCTTGCGTGAATCGTGCGGTGCAGCGGGAGATCTCGCAGAACCAGTTCGATGCGCTGGTGGACTTCTGCTTTAACGCGGGGCGTGGGAGCTTCTTGCAGTCGACGCTGCTGAAGAAGGTAAACCTGGGAGACTTTGCGGGAGCGGCGGCGCAGTTTGGGCTGTGGGTGCACGCGGGCGGTGAGGTGGTGCCGGGGTTAGTGCGGCGGCGGAAGGCGGAGGCGACGCTGTTTCAGGCATGAGGCTCGCGGCGGGTAGGATGTTGCTACTCGCTTGAGGGGAGATTTGAATTTGCGACGCAAGGTGCTGATCGATACCGATACTGCTTCCGATGATGCTGTGGCCCTAATTATGGCGCTGCGGTCGCCGCTGGTGGAAGTGATTGCTATAACGGTGGTCGCGGGCAACGTGCCGGTGGAGCAGGGGACTCGGAAT
>Ga0302317_10003601_pt1 | contig 10174 bp, 8 predicted proteins | sample III_Palsa_N3_3_FD_200450 | JGI IMG/M metagenome (GOLD analysis project Ga0302317, IMG submission 200450) | Peat permafrost microbial communities from Stordalen Mire near Abisko, Sweden - III_Palsa_N3_3 | ecosystem: Environmental > Terrestrial > Soil > Palsa > Peat permafrost | place: Sweden...
ACCGGCGATATCGCCTGCGATCACTACAACCGTTACAAGGACGACGTGCAGCTGATGCGCGCGCTCGGCCTGCAGGGTTATCGCTTCAGCATCAACTGGGCACGCGTGCTGCCGGAAGGCACCGGCAGGGTCAACGCGAAAGGGCTGGATTTCTATTCGCGCCTGGTCGACGAGCTACTGGAAAACGGCATCGCGCCCAACGCCACGCTGTTCCATTGGGATCTGCCGGCGGCGCTGGACGATCGCGGTGGCTGGCTCAATCGTGACATCGCGCACTGGTTCGCCGACTACGCCGAAGTCATGTTCAAGGTGCTGGACGATCGCGTACCGCGCTGGGCCACGCTCAACGAGCCCTGGGTGGTCACCGACGGCGGCTACCTGCACGGCACGCTGGCGCCCGGACATCGCAGCAAGTACGAGGCACCGATCGCCGCGCACAATTTGATGCGCGCCAGCGGCGCCGGCATTCAGGCCTATCGCGCGCACGGCAAGCACGAGATCGGCGTGGTGTTCAATATCGAGCCCAAGTATGCGGCTTCGGACAGCGCCGACGATCTGGCCGCGACCAAGCAAGCCCACGCGTATATGAACAAGCAGTTTGCCGACCCGGCGCTGCTCGGCAGCTACCCGCCGGCGCTGAAGGAAATCTTCGGCGACGCATGGCCGGATTTCCCGGAAGACGACTTCAAGCTGACGAATCAGAAGGTCGATTTCGTCGGCATCAACTACTACACCCGCGCCGTGGTGAAGCACGACGCCGACGCCTATCCGCTGAAGGCCGTGCCGGTGCGACAGCCGAACAAGACCTACACGGAAACCGGCTGGGAAGTGTTCGAGCAGGGTCTGACCGACACGCTGACCTGGTTCAAGCATCGCTACGGCGACATTCCGCTGTACATCACCGAAAACGGCTCCGCCTTCTACGATCCGCCGGTGGCCGAGGGCGGCGTGCTGGACGACCCGCTGCGCACCAACTATCTGCGCAAGCACCTCGGCGCCGTGCACAAGGCGATCGAGGCGGGCGTCAATATCAAGGGTTATTACGCCTGGTCGCTGATGGACAATCTCGAGTGGTCGCTGGGCTTCTCCAAGCGCTTCGGGCTTTACCACGTCGATTTCGCTACGCAGAAGCGCACAGCCAAGGCGACGGCGAAGCTGTATGCCAGGGTGATCGAGAGCAATGGCGCAGTGCTGAACGAAGAAGCGTAAGTTGCGTAAATCTGGGCGAAGGCGCGGCTGATTCTTTATGAACGCATGGATATCAGGCGTGACCGAGTACCACCAGACGGCGCTCGGCATCGAGCCCAGGCACCGCCAGCACGTGCGTTTCTCGCACCATAAAACCGGACGGCACACCCGACAGCTCGTCCTCGGACTGCTTGCCCTTCATCGCCAGCCAGATGCCAGCAGGTGCCAGCAGATGCCCGCCCCAGCCGAGCATGTCGGCAAAGCTGGCGAAGGCGCGCGCGGTGACGCAGTCAAACTGGCCTTGCACATCTTCGACTCGCGATTGCACGGCGCGCACGCCATCGAGCTTCAGCGCGCGGATCGCCTCACGCAGAAAGCGCACCTTTTTGCCGTTGGAATCGACCAGCAATATCTCCCGCCCGGGTGCGGCAATCGCCAGCACAATGCCCGGCAGTCCCGGACCGGTGCCCAAGTCCGCCAGCGTGGCACCCTGCACATGCGGCAGAATCGCCAGTGAATCGAGCAGGTGCCGGGTGACCATTTCGTCCGCATCGCGCACGGCGGTGAGGTTATAGGCAGCATTCCAGCGTTCCAGCAGGGCCTGATAATCCAGCAACCGCGATACGGCTTCGGCCGGCAGGCTCAGCTTCAACTCGGCTACGCCCTGTTCCAGTCGGGCCTGCAAGGTATCGCGCACGGTCATCCTGATTCCTGTGAGCTTGAAGGTGGCCGGTAAGTATCTCCGCCCGGCGCCATTATTGCCAAAGACCAACGTAACAGCGTGGCGCAAAAGAAAACCCGCCGTAGCGGGTTTGCAGGTTTCAAATCCCCTGTAGCATCGACGCTCTGGGGCGCCCTGATGCGGTACTTGTTGGATCAGGCCGCGTCCAGTTCGACCCGCGTCACCATCATGCCGCGCTCGCGCAGGGCCTGGTTCAACGACTGCTTCATGTGCGTGCCCAAAAGGTGGCGATCGGCATGCACAAATTCGCCTTCGGCGCACAGCGCTTCATGGGTGCTGCGACGAATCAGCTGATCGACGTGATCGAACACCGCGTCGGCGCGCTCCGGCTCCAGCACCTGCCAGTAAACCGTACCGCTGACCTCGCGTGCGTCAGCCATCGGCTCTTCAAAGCGCAGCACCTGACCGGAAAGATTGATCTTGTTGGCAACCCGCTCCAGCAGCGGCAACACCATATGGACACCCGGCTGCAGCAGACGCACCGGTTTTCCCTGACGGTAAAGACTGTAGACCTGACCTGACGGCACACGCTTGACGGCGCTGGCAAACAGCGCGGCTAGAAAAGCGGAAAGAATGATCAGGGAGGTGAGCATAATGTTCAGGAACAGCGACTTAGCTGCTTTTTCTTAATTATTTGCAGGAAGTGAAGGATACAATCGATTGAACGACCAAATATTAACCTAGATTTAACGACAAAACAAAAAAATTTAACAATCCTTTCGTCTGCTGTTGTCGGTTGTCCTTATTTGTCGGCCGTCCTTATTGGTGTCAGCAGGCACCTTAAAAGCGTCAGTGAACCTAATAAAGTGTCAGATGGCGCTTGGCCGCCTTTCTACACGTCGAAGCATAAGGCTTGCCAAAAGCTCGCTTAAGCTATGGGTAGGACTAGATCAGCCGGAAGACACGAGGATCTAAGGCCGATGTAGCCTGTTTCAGCGCAAGACCTCGGATGAGATCAATTCTCGTTTAGGCGAGTGTGCCATGCACTTTTTGGCGGTTATTGACCAAAATGTGCGCCGACCCGTCGGGTGTAATCCGCCGGCTGGTTCAGCGACATGGAATTCATCAGCAAGCGTCCGGCGAGTTTAGGAGACCGGGTACCGCAGATTGCGGGCGCTGGGCCGAATTGATTACGGTGTAAGTTGGTGCTGGTCAGACGCGCTGGGTTGGCGAATGAACAGCGTACCGGTTTCCGCCTCACACACCAGACATTTGGCAGCATCAAATACCACCATGTTTATATCTTCTGGACGGAAGTTGCTCGCCAACATGGACTACGCGATCCATTTGACTCGCCTGATCTCCAAGACGCCCTTCATCAAGCCGCTTCACGCACATAAATATATGAAGTGGGAAAAGAGGTTCGCGGATATCCTTTTGAAGAAAACCGGCGCTATGTGCTCGTCGAGCTAGTCGGTGAAACGATGGATCTGTCGCCCGAGCTGGCGGAATCCGTAGTGCATCCTCATCGACGGCTCGCTTGCTCCTAGCGTGGGCTTCAGACCAATGGTGAGGAACGTCTGTTGTTCGGTTGCACACACAACGAAACTTCTCGTCGGTGAACGCAAAGTTTGGCCGCCAGAGCATTCAAGTAACCGACGAAGCTGGTTCACTGCTTACCCGAGTGCATCCTTCTGCATCGGGACAATCGCGCTCATTCTTTCAGACAATTACATACAGTCAGTCCTAGCCATGTTCGGTGGTGGGCGTGCAGCCACTGGTTAACTTTTCAGCATGGCCGCGCCATTGGATGCATTATTGATGTCCTGCGTCGACCGGATTTGAACTGAAATGTGGCAATTCAAGGCAAATTCTCCCATTAGCTCCGATGCGATCTTGGAGCTGATTCGAGGCTGGAAGTGGTTCGAGAATGTGCCAGCGGAGGCCCACGATTGGCTTGCCCAACAGTCACGCATCCGCAGCGTCCCGAAAGGGCATCACCTGTACCGATCGGGTGATCCCGCTACGCACATATACGGTGTCATCAGTGGCGTATTCCGCATCTATTTGGCAACACCGGACGGTGACGAGGTTACTGGTGAGGAAGTCGTGCATGGAAGCTGGTTTCCTCACATGATTCTTTCAGACAGTCCCGAATATTACGGGAATTGTGTCTGCCAGCGCGATGCTGTGATCGTGCAGATCAGTGTGCCTGCGATCGTCGAATTCGGTGAACGTTGGCCAGGATATTTCCGTGGCCTCTATCAGGAACTCGTGGCACGCGGTCCGGCAACCTTAGGGCGCATCATGTTGCTGAGTCTGTACAACATCGATGTCCGGCTCGCGGTGTACCTTCTGCGGATGGCCCGTCTTCGCGGTGTGCAGGAAGCAGGAGCAACCGTCCTGATATCCGGTGAAGTTAGCCAGTCGGAGATCGGAGCACGCGTTGGCGCCACAAGACAACGCGTCAATATGCTGTTGAATGACTGGGCGGCCCGCGGGCTCATCGAGATATCCGGTATCGGCACACGGATTCTGGATACCCAGCGCCTTACCGCTGAGGCAACCAAATTCGGATTTGATGTCGAGCAGTATCTCGCTGCCTGGCACGGCGGATGGCAGGGGACGAAATAAGGTGTTGTAAAAAGTGTGACACCCCCGTGTAACCGCTTTGATCGCGAGCACGTCATTAGTCCTCCAGACTTGCGGCCTTTAATGCAAGTTGGGGCTTAAAGCGGCAAATGACCAAAGTCCATCTGAAAATCGGCGGCCTCTCAGGCAGTCAGGAAAACCGCTTTCGAGTTTTCTGCGAGATCCCACTTTTCACCGACACGTCCGCCACCGCGGGCTGACTCATGTCGATGATTCCTGTTTCCGAGGCTCTCCTGCGTTTCGCGCGTGCCGGCGTGGATCTCCCTGCGCTAACGGTCGACGGCCAGACATTGAGCCGCGACCAGCTGGAGCGGCGCACCAATCGCCTGGCCCGTGAGTTCGAACGCCGTGGTGTATGTGAGGGTAATTTCGTCACAATCTCGCTACCAAACTCGCTGGCCTTCGTCGAGAGCGCGTTGGCAGCGCTCAAGCTCGGCGCGACGCCGCAGCCGATCTCGAGTCGCCTCCCCAAGGGCGAGTTCTTGGCCATCATTGAGCTGGCATCACCTGCGTTGATCGTCGGAGCCGAGCCGAGGGAATTTCCCGAGCTGCAGGTGATCCCACCCGGCTTCGAGCCGTCCGCGGAGCTTTCGGACGAACCGTTGCCGGTGCGCGTAGCGAAGTACTGGAAGGCGCCCACCTCAGGCGGCAGCACCGGTCGGCCGAAACTGATCGTTTCGGGCAGTGCCGGGCTGGTAGACGAGGATGCACCGGCCTTTGCGATGCCCCTGCTGCTGCCGCGCGAAGGTGCCGTACTCGTGCCGGGTCCGCTATATCATAACGCTCCGTTCACCACCTGTTTGCAGTCTTTGTTCCGTGGCAATCATGTTGTGGTGATGCGTCGATTCGATCCAGCGCAAACGCTGGAGTTGATTGAGCAGTATCGAGTGGGCGCAGTGCTTTTGGTGCCGACGATGATGTCGAGAATCTGGAAGCTGCCCGAGGCGGAGCGAACGAAGTTCGACCTTTCGTCACTGCGCGTCGCCTATCACATGGCCTCGCATTGCCCGGATTGGCTGAAAGCGGCGTGGATCGAATGGCTTGGCGCGGATCATATCTACGAGCTGTACGGTGGCACGGAGATGCAGGCGCTTACCGTGATTCGCGGCGACGAGTGGCTGCAGCATCGCGGCTCGGTGGGCCGCTGTGTATTGGGCGAGATCCGGATCGCCAGCGAAGACGGGAGCGAACTCCGGCTTGGCGAGGTCGGCGAGATCTTGTTGCGTTCGACACCAGGGGCTCCGCCCGCCTACTTCTATATCGGCGCTGAGCCGACGCGAGTCGGTGACTGGGATACCCTGGGCGACCTCGGGCGGTTCGACGCTGACGGTTATCTGTACTTGTCGGATCGGCGCACGGACCTCATTTTGCGAGGCGGCGCCAACATTTTGCCTGCTGAGGTCGAAGCGGCTATCGACGAACATCCAGCCGTGCATTCGAGCGCTGTTATCGGCTTGCCCGACGAAGATCTCGGGCAGCGCGTGCACGCGATCATTCATACCCGAAAGCCGATCGGCGTGGAGGAACTCACTCAGTATCTAGACGAACGCCTGGTGCATTACAAGATTCCGGCCTCGTTCGAGTTTGTCGCAGAACCCGTTCGCGGCGATGACGGCAAGGTACGCCGCTCAGCGCTGCGCGACGAGCGGATCGCATTTAAAAAGTTCGCAGAAGTGCCCGCATCTTCGTTCCCAGCTACGTCGACGGCTACTCGTTCATGAAGCGCAAAGTCTTGGTAGCCGGCGTCGGTATGGTTCCTTTCGCCAAGCCGGGCGCCTCAGAGATGTATCCGGCGATGGCAGCGAAGGCGATCAAAGCCGCGCTCCATGACGCCGGCCTGGGCTATGAGCTAATGCAACAGGCTTATGTCGGCTATGTCTACGGCGACTCGACAGCGGGCCAGCGCGCGCTCTACGAAGTCGGCATGACCGGCATTCCGATTGTCAACGTAAACAACAACTGCTCAACAGGGTCAACGGCGCTGTATCTCGCTCGACAGGTTATTGATCTGGGGGGTGCAGAGTGCGTACTTGCGCTCGGCTTCGAGCAGATGGAACGTGGCGCGCTCGTCTCCAAGTTTTCCGACCGGCCGTCGCCTTTCGATAAGTTCGATGCCGTTGCCGACGAATTAGTCGGCAACGGCGAGATACCGCTGGCAATTCGTTACTTCGGCGGTGCGGGCCTCGCGCATATGCGGCAATACGGTACGAAGCTCGAGACCTTCGCGAAGATTCGCGCCAAGGCCAGCCGCCACGCCATCAACAATCCGCTGGCGCTGTTCCGCGAAAAACTCACCGTTGAGCAAGTTATGAATTCGCCTGCCCTGTGGCCAGGCGTTATGACGCGGCTGATGGCCTGCCCGCCAACATGCGGAGCCGCCGCAGCGATCCTATGCAGTGAAAATTTCGCCAGCCGTCATGGGATTAACGCCAGCGTATCAATCGCAGCACAGGTAATGACTACCGACACGCCCCGATCGCTTAGGGCCCGCGATATGCGCGAGGTTGTGGGCTTCAGCATGACCCGGGCCGCCGCCCATGCCGTCTATGAGGCCGCGGGCATCGGCCCCGAGGATATTGATGTAGTCGAGCTGCATGACTGCTTCGCACAGAACGAGCTCATCAGTTACGAGGCGCTTGGATTGTGTCCCGACGGTGGCGCAGAAAAGTTCATCTGCGATGGCGACAACACCTATGACGGCAGGATTGTGACCAATCCCTCAGGCGGCCTACTGTCCAAGGGCCATCCCTTGGGCGCGACCGGTCTCGCGCAATGCACGGAACTGGTCCAGCAGTTACGGGGGATCGCGGGCGCGCGACAGGTGCCAGGCGCGCGCATCGCTCTGCAGCACAACTTGGGTTTGGGCGGTGCTTGCGTGGTCACTCTCTATCGTTCGGAGCAAAAAGCGTGAAACAGAAACTCAATAGAAAAGTAGCGCTAGTGACGGGCTCCGGCCGCGGCATCGGACGCGCTACGGCACTGAAGCTGGCTGGCGAAGGCGCGCGTCTGGTGATCAACGATCTCGATGAGGGGCCGGCGAATGAAGTAGTGAAAGAAATCCGCTGGCGCGGCGGCCGTGCCGTTGCGTGCATTGGAAGCGTGACCGATCCGGAATTCGCCGATCGCTTCGTAAAAACGGCCATGGATGAATTCCAAAGCGTGGACATCGTGATCAATAACGCCGGCTACACTTGGGACAACGTGGTGCAGAAGATGAGCGACGAGCAGTGGCAGGCGATGATCGACTGCCATCTGACCGCGCCATTTAGAATCCTGCGCGCTACGCAGCCCGTCATTAAAAAGCTCAACGAGGCGGACCGCGAAGCCGGGCGCCGAGTCGTGCGCAAGATCGTGAACATTTCCTCGATTGCCGGCCTTTTCGGCAATGCCGGCCAGATTAACTACGCGGCGGGCAAGGCTGGCATCGTTGGCATGACGATGACCCTAGCCAAAGAATGGGGCCGGCTCGATACGACCGTGAACTGCGTTGCATTCGGATTCATCGAGACGCGGCTGACCGTCGCGGCAGACAGCGGCGCCACGGCCACCATCGAGGACCATGAGATCAAGATCGGCATCAACCGCGAACTGAAGGAAAGTATCCTGCGGACCATCCCACTAGGACGAACGGGCACGCCGGAAGACGCGGCGGGCGCGATCTATCTTTTTTGCGCTCCCGAGTCGGACTACATCAGCGGACAGTGCTTGCTGTGTAGCGGAGGCGTCACCGGAATCTGATCCTATGTACAGCAAGGAATACATAATTTCGAGGACCGCGGCGCAACGTCCAACGCGATTGGGATGCGTTGAAGGGTTCGAACGCATGGGGATCGAAATCTATCTGGGGCTGCGCTACGCCGAACCCGTGCAGCGTTTCCTACCATCCATTGTCGCCACGACGCCCTGGCAGGGCCGCTATGACGCCACTCGCTATGGCGCGATGGCATTGCAAGCCGCGGTCGTTGAAGAAGTCTACGGTCCCCAGTTAGATGCGCCTTTTTCCGAGGACTGTCTGTTCCTCAACATCCACACACCGCAGGCGCCGGCGTTGACTCCGCGCCCAGTGATCGTGTTTATTCACGGCGGCAGCTTCACCGCCGGCAGCGGCAACTTCTACGATGGCACGGCGCTAGCGCTGGGTGCCGATTCGGTAGTGGTGTGCATCAACTATCGGCTGGGCATCTTCGCTGCTTTCGATATCGAATGGCTTGGCACCAAGAGGGATGGCGGCGGCCAGCTCTGGCTAGGCGACCAGATCAACGCGCTGCAATGGGTGCGGGACAACATCGCCGACTACGGCGGCGACCCAAGTCTTGTCACTATTATTGGCGAGTCCGCTGGTGCGGTGTCGGTGGCCGCTCTGTGTGCTGCGCCTGAGGCTGAAAGCCTCGTGCACCGCGCAATGGCATGCAGTACCGGGTATCTGACCACCGATGCCTCCACCGATGTCGTCGGCGTTATCAGCAAGACTCGTCGTTGCAGCCGGACGAAGGCAATCGACTACCTCAAGTCAGCGCCCGCGGACGAGCTGATCGCACTTCAGAAGCGGGGCAAGCAGGTGGTGCCCCGCCCCGTTGCAAATACGCCCTTGTTGCCCGGCCGGATGGAGGACCTGATCCACGCACGCGGCAGCAAGGCAGTACCGCTCATCGCAGGTTATGCCACCCACGAGGGCGCCTCGCTTGAGTTGATGCTCAGGGCTAAGATCAGGCTGCCGTCGCCAATCCTTCGGCTCATTAGTCACTTGATCGCACGCGCTGTGGCAGCGCATGGTGCGAAGGGCAAAGCCAATATCAAGCCCTACCTTCGGCGGTTGAAGAAGGCGGCAGGCATACGGGGTTTCGGAGCGGCGTTCAACGATCTGGTGTGGACGGATGGCTTTCGCCGTGGAGCTCATGAATACGCGGAAGCAACGGCATACTCCGGCGCAAAGGCCTACATCTACGTGATGGACATTCCGATGCGCTTTGCGGGCCAGTCCATACCCTCTAGTCATGGCATCGATCTGGCGCTGACTTTCAACGTCGGCGATGACCCCGAGGCCACGGTGCCTCCCTTCGCCGACCATCCGAACGCGAATGCACTGGCACGCCGCTGGGTACGCATGCTCGGGCACTTCGCCCGCCACGGCGAATCTGGTGATGCGCTGGGCGACTGGCCGGTCTACGGAGCACAGACGCGATTTTCGATGCGCGTGAGCGGGGACGGCTGCGTTGTCCAAGACGATGTCGACCGCCTGTATCGCGAGCAGGTGTGGGACCGCGTTCCGTGACATCGAATATCCGCGCTGGGTCCGGCTAACAATGGGGCGTATAACCGCTTAGACCACCCCGAGCAGGACGTGCCGAGCGCATCGTGTCAGGCGATGCGAAACCCGCATACCTCAGAACTTGCCGGCACGAAAATCGGCGATCGCCTCGTGGATCTGCGCCTGCGTGTTCATCACGAACGGGCCATAGCGCGCGACCGGCTCGTTCAACGGGCGACCGGCGACCATGATCAGGCGCGATGGCGTGTCGCCGCCCTTGAGCTGGATGCTGTCGCCGTCGGAGAACACGCCCAGCTCGCTGCGCTTGAGCTGTTCGCCGCCGACCAGGGCCGCTTCGCCATCGAACACGTAGGCAAAGCCGTGATGACCCTTCGGCAGATCCA
>Ga0302317_10003603_pt1 | contig 10169 bp, 6 predicted proteins | sample III_Palsa_N3_3_FD_200450 | JGI IMG/M metagenome (GOLD analysis project Ga0302317, IMG submission 200450) | Peat permafrost microbial communities from Stordalen Mire near Abisko, Sweden - III_Palsa_N3_3 | ecosystem: Environmental > Terrestrial > Soil > Palsa > Peat permafrost | place: Sweden...
GCGATTTTGATCGGCGCCTTTGTAGCACTAGCGAGCATCCCAATGGCGATCGTGCTGCTGGTGGCCATCTTCACCGTCCACCTGCCGTATGGCTTCAGCTCAATAAAACTTCAGGCCGTGACACCAAGCGGAGCCCACTTCGGCCAGCCGGGGTATGAATGCGATCTGCTGTACCTGATGGCGCTGGCGGCGCTAGTCATGGGCGGGGCCGGCCCCTTATCGGTAGATCGGCTCCGCGCACGCAGGCTGGCGGCATGAGCTGGCCGGAGGCTAGCACTCACAAATCAGTGGGCTGAACAACCATCGCTGAACAAAGGGCCTCCCAGACGCTTGATTTCAAAAAGAAGCGTTTTCTTCCTTTGGTTAGCCTAGCGATCCGTCAGCCTCAACTCGATCCGCCTGTTCTTCGCATAAGCCGCCGGCGTCGTTCCGATATCGATAGGTTGAAACTCACCGAACCCGGCCGCCGCTAGCCGGTTGGCGGGAATACCCTCGGCGGCCAGCAGCCGCACCACATTAATGGCGCGCTCGGCCGAAAGCTCCCAGTTGCTGGCGAACTTGCCGTGCACCGCCTGTCGATCCGCATGCCCGTCCACGCGCAACACCCACGGCAGATCCTGCGGAATATCATGCTCCAGCGATTTCAGCGTCGCCGCCAATTTGCGGATCTGCTCCGTGCCTGCCGGGCTCAAATCGGCACTGCCGGGCGGGAACAGCACCTCACTTTGAAACACGAAACGATCACCCACCACCGCAATGCCGGGGCGGTTCGCCAGCACCTGGCGCAGTCGGCCGAAAAACTCGCTGCGGTAACGCTGCAATTCAGCCACCTTGGATACCAGCGCGGCATTCAGTTTCGTGCCCAGATCAACAATCTTCGCGTCCTTGGCCGCACCCGATTTCTGCTCCAGCTGCAGTGCCGCCGCGATCTGCGCCAATTGCGCGTGCAGCGCATCGATCTGCTTGGTCAGCAACGCCACCTGCGCCCGCGCCTGGTCGCCCAGATGCACCGCGTCGGTCAGCTTCGTGGCGCTGGCACTGGCTTCCGCTTCCAACTGGTCGCGCAGCGCCATCAACCCGCGCACCTGATCCGCCATGCGCGCCAAATTTTCGGCCGCATCCGGGCGGGCGCTCGCGTCGGCCAGCTTGGCCTGCACCGCGGCCAGGCGCTTGCCGGCCGATTGCAGTTCCAGCCCCTGGTCGGCCAGGCGGCTGGTCAGCGCCGCGGCGGCTTGCGTAGCCGTGTCTCGCGCGGCACTCGCCTGTGCCAACGCCGTGCGCAGCCCGGCCGCATCCAGCGCCGCCGCATCCCGCGCGGCCTGCGTGGCGCGCAGATTATCAGTCAGCCGCGCCACCGAGGCCGTCAGATCCGCCTCCCGCCCACGCTCCAGCGACAGCATGTCGGCCAGTTCAGCCACCTGCCGGCCCAGCCGGTCCAACGCCTGGTCACGGCCACTGATGGCGACCGAGAGGAAGGCCTGGGCCAGCACGAACACCAGAAGCACAAACACCAGCACCATCAGCAGGGTGCTGAGGGCGTCTACGTAACCGGGCCAGGGGCTGAGGGCGCTGACGGCGCCGCCGCGGCGACGGGCCATTAGGAAGGAAGGCCAGGGGCTCTGCCCCTGGACCCCGCTAAGGACAAGTCCTTAGAACCTGTTTGTTTGGGTGGGGAATATGGAGGGGGCGCACGCACCGTCCCAACAGCCCGTACGCCCCCTCCATATTCCCCACCCAAGTAATGGGGTCTGGGGACTTGTCCCCAGCGGGGGTCCAGGGGGCAGAGCCCCCTGGCCTTCTTCCTAAGGCGCCCGCTCATCCACGCGCCCCGCGATCATGCGCGCCACCAGCCGCATTTCCTGCCGCAAATCCGCCGCCAACTGCGCCTGGCTCACGGACAGCTCCCCGCTCAGCCGTTGCAGCGCGTCCGCTACCGTGCCCATCCGGTCCGTCAGCGTCAGCAGCGCCTGGTTGGAAGCAGCGCGTCCTTCCTCGCCGCGGCTGATGATCCGCTGCAGGGCTTCAAGATTTTCCGCGGTCTGTTCCAGCAGCGCCTGCACATAAACCGGGATCGGCGCTTCGCCCTCGCCCAGCGCCCCGCCGGAAACCCGCGTCAACCCGGCGAGCCATTCCTCCAGCTCGTTAAAAAACCGGTTCTGCGCCTGCCCCGCGGTCAGATCCAAAAACCCCAGCACCAACGCGCCGGACAACCCGAACATGGAGCTGGAAAACGCCGTCCCCATGCCATGCAGCGGCCGCGCCAGCCCGGCTTTGAGCTGTTCAAACATGGCATTAATGTCGCCGGAGCCCACCGAAAGGCTGCCGATCACATCACTGACGGACCCCACGGTCAGCAGCAGTCCCCAGAACGTGCCCAGCAGCCCCAGGAAAATCAGCAACCCCGTGGTGTAGCGCGACAGCTCCCGCGATTCATCAAGCCGGCTGGAAAGACTATCCAACATGCCGCGGGTAGTCGCGGCCGAGAGCGTCAGCCGCCGACTTTCGCGCCCGGAGGCGCGGGGCTCCTCCACGCGGGCCACCAGCATGCTGGCCATGGGCGCCAGCAGCGTCGGCGGCCGCGCCGTGGCGGTCCGCTCCGGCGCCGTGCGAAAAACCTCGATCCAGCGCACTTCCGGGCTCAGCCGCAGCACTTGGTGCAGATTCCAGATAATGCCGGCCAACAGCACCGCGCCGATCAGGCCGTTCAGAGGCGGGTTGTTGGCAAAGGCCAGCGCCAGCTTGTCGAACAGCACGGCGCCCAGCATGGCTACGACCGCCAGGAACAGCAGCATTCGGATCAGATAGGTGTGCGGCCGTGTCACGGCGGCGGCTTGCCACTGGTGGCGTGCGCAGAAGGAGCGGCGGCGTCAGCGCCGGCAGTCTTAGATGTCGAAGTGGTGGCGGTGCCCGCGCCGGAAGCGGATGCGGCAGGCGTTGGCGCGGGCGCGCCGGTGGGTGTGCTCTTCGGATGGGCGAGGCCGATATCCACGCGATCGGGCGGCCCGCCCTCGATATTCGTGTACCCCTTGGCCACCGCCATGACGCGATCCGACACGATACCGGCATTGATCAGTACGGCCCGCACCGCCAACGCCCGGTCGAGCGACAGCCGGCGCGGCGTGGACGGATCCTCCGTCGTCCCCGGCGCCCAGGCGGTCACCGAGATCGTCAGCGCCGGATCGGCCTTGGCGCGCGCCGCGATATCCAGCAGCGCCTCATCATTGGCGGAATTAAGGTCCGCGACGCCGGCCCCGAAGGTGAGGCGAATGCCGCCGGTAATGAAGCTGGGCGCCCCAGGCGCGTCGGCCTTGATGGGCACGGGCGGCGGCACCGGCCGCGGATGCACCGGCAACACCTGCGGCGGCGGCAGGATCACCGCGTTGGTCGGCGGCGCCAGTGGCACGACGGGCAAAGGTGCCGGGTGCGCGGGCGCGGTCTTGGTGGCATGGGCGGTCGATGCGGTGTGGTGAACCGCATGATGCACCGGGTGCGCCGGCGTCTCAGCGGGCGTCAGAACATCGGATTGCGCCGGTGCCGCGGCCTGCTTGGGCTTGAGCGAGTCAAGCGCCTGGTCATTGGTCGTCACCTGCGCCAAGGCGGGCAGCGGGAGTAGGCATAGCAGAAACAGTGTGCGCATTGCGCGGACCCTAGGGCGAGTGGCCGCGCCGCTCAATTCTTTCACGGTGAAAGAGCGGCAATCTTCATAAAAACAACGCCCAGGAAGTAAGAAAGCGCTTCTTTTTGAAAAAAGAAGCAAAAACTTTTGCCCATTTGCGCGCGCGCTGGCCCCACCGCCCGCCCCAACAGTCAAAAGTTTTTTGGTTCTTTTTTTCAAAAAAGAACTGCTTCCTACTCTAGACGACCCCCTCACGCCCCATAGCCAGAAACTTCTCGCGCCGCTGCGCGCGCAGGGCCGCCGGATCCAACCCCAGCAAAGGCCGCAAATAGGTCTCGATGCAGTTACCCACCGCATGGACGGTGGCTTCGGGATCGCGATGCGCACCCCCAAGCGGTTCGATAACCACCTCATCCACCAGATGCAGCGCCTTCAAATCGGTGGCCGTCAGCTTTAGCGCCTCGGCCGCCTGGGCGGCCTGGGCCGCATCGCGCCACAAAATGCTGGCACAGCCCTCGGGTGAAATCACCGAATAGATGGCGTGTTCCAGCATCAGCACCTTGTTGCCGGTCGCCAGCGCGATGGCGCCGCCGGACCCGCCTTCGCCGATCACGGTCGCCACGATCGGCACCGGCGCTTCCAGGCAAGCCTCGATGGAGCGGGCGATCGCTTCCGCCTGGCCACGTGCCTCGGCATCGATGCCGGGGAAGGCGCCGGACGTATCCACGAAGGTCAGCAGCGGCAGGTTGAACCGGCCGGCCAGCTCCATCAGCCGCCGCGCCTTGCGGTAGCCTTCGGGCTTGGCGCTGCCGAAATTATGCTTCACGCGGGTATCGGTGTCGCTGCCCTTCTCGGTGCCCAGCACCACCACGCTCTGGCCGCGGAACCGGCCGAGCCCGCCGACAATCGCCTCATCCTCGGCAAACGCGCGGTCGCCCGCCAGCGGCGTGTAGTCGGTGATAAGATGGCTGATATAGGACAGCGCGCGCGGCCGGTCCGGATGGCGGGCCACCTGGGTTTTCTGCCAGGGCGTCAGCTTGGCGTAGGTGGCGCGCAGCTGCTTGTCGGCTTTGTCCGTCAGGCGCGCGACCTCGTCGGCGATGTTGATGCCTTCCGGCTCAGACATGCGCCGCAGCTCTTCGATCTTGCCCTCAAGCTCGGCGATCGGTTTTTCGAAGTCGAGAAAATGCCGCATCCGCGCCGCTTAACCACAGGCGGGGCGTAATGGCCAGGGGCTCCGCCGGATGCCTGATCGTTTCACGATGGCCGGGTCATGTAGGGGCGTGCCGGGACATGCTGCCGGCCGCTGGCGGCCTAGCGCCGCCCTAGGCCGCCTTCACCTGACGCGCGGGCGCCTCACCCGGCTTGCCGTTCTGTCGCGCCGTCCGCAGGGTGGCCGTGAACACGGTAATGCCGCCGGCTGGCGCCGCCCCTTGTGGGGAGAAGCAACAGTCGCGATGCAGGAACAGTATCCGGTCAGGGCCAAAGCTGTAATCGATACCACCGGTCGGCGCTTCGGTCAGCACCTTGCCGCGCAGCGCCTTCGGCCCGAGATGAGACCGCTCATCCAGGCAGATCCGCGTCCGCTCCGCGCTCCAAAGCGCCAGAACACTGACGATGCCATGCCGGATGGACGAGCCTTCGGCCGCCAATTCGGACAGGCTGGCGACGCTCACACGGGCAATGTCAACATCGCCCAGCATGTAGAGCCCTAGCAGATCCTGCGCGATCACTTCCGGCTTGATGGAGGCGGGGATGTCGCTGCCGGCACGCCGGGTCGGGCGCAGGCCGCGCTCATAGGCGCCGATGCCCTGCACCGCCTTCAGAAAATCGTATTCCTGCTGTTCCAGCCAGCCACGATCCTGCATCCAGGAAACGCTGCCCGGCGATATCGACCCAAGATCGGGGCCCACGGTTTCGGCTTCATCATCGGGGCCGATCAGCCGGCTGGTATGCTGGATCAGCGCCGCATCGGCATTCTGCAGCTTAACGACAACAGCGCCGAGATTTTCGCCATCCGCCAGATCGATCGCGAAATCGAAGCCGCAAAATCCGCGGTCGAGCTCCGCATCCAGCAGGTCCTGGCGAAACCGGTCCACCTTGCCGGCCCCAACACAGCGAGCACCCACAAAGGCAAGGATGAGTTTGTCGTGAACGACGTCCGCGCTGCAATAAATCCACCCCGCCACACGGTCGGGCTGCACTAATTCAATCGAACCTCTAATCACGACTATTCCCCGGCCCCTGAGTCACGTTTACGTTAACACGCTTCGAGGCAGAGAAATCAATCTTTGTGGTGCGAGTATTCGAGTGATTGCATCCGTATGCATATGCCCGCCGGGGGACTTGAACCCCCACGCCCGAAAGCTGCGGATTTTAAGTCCGCTGCGTCTACCATTCCGCCAGGCGGGCGTAATTGCTGAAGTTTGTGAATGTTTCCAGCACCATACTCAATACCGGAACCACGCGCTGGCAAAACTAGCGCAGGGCCCCGGTGATTGGATAGGTCGCGGCCCTGCCAAGCGCTAACGCCGCCGCACCACCTCATGGCGAGCAAACGCTGCGAGTACGCACGTAGCGCGCGAGTCACGCATAGAGACTGCGTTGCTGGTGCGCGTTTTCAGAGCATCGCGCCTCTGGTGCGCGGTTTCAGAGGTCCCTCAGATCGCGCCGGCGACCCATTGCTTCAACGCGCTCTTGGGCAGGGCGCCGACCTGAGTGGCCGCCGGCTTGCCGTCCTTGAACATGATCAAGGTAGGGATTCCGCGCACGCCGTAAGTATTCGGCACGGTCGGATTTTCGTCGATGTTCACCTTCACGACCGTGACGCGGCCGCTGAACTCGGCGCCGATTTCTTCCAGGGCCGGGGCAATCATCTTGCAGGGGCCGCACCATTCCGCCCAGAAATCCACCAGCACCGGGCCCTCGGCCTTCAGTACGTCGGTCTCAAAGCTATCATCGGTCACGGCAACGGTATGGGCGCTCATGGTGGTCTCCCTTGCAGGGGCGGTGGAACGGCACGTTTAACGAAACGCCGAAATGGCCCGCCGGCGTATCTCAATCAAGCGGCGAGTAGGTGCGGCGCATGGCTGTCAAGCAATTCGCCGGGGATTTGCATGGCGACAGCCCCCTCGGTCCATACCAGCACACATTGCACGGGCCGATCCGGATACACCAATCGCAATACGGCCCGGTAGGCGGCGAGCTGACGCAGATACAGTACCGGCACGGCCTGCGGCGTGGCGGGCGGCCGCCGCGCGGTCTTGTAATCAGCGACAATCACCCGGTCGGCCAGCACGGCCAGGCGATCGACGCGGCCCGTGATGATCTTCCCGGCGGCGACGCCGGTAATGGCCTGTTCGGCACGGCTGCCGGGCCCGAACAAGGGCGCCAACACGGCATCCCGCAAAATCTCCATCAACTGATCGGCGATGGTCTCTGCCTCGCCGGGCAAGAAGCTGGCGGCATACCGCGCCGCCGCCTCGCGCTGCGCCTCCGGCGGCAGATTTGGCAAATATTGCAGCAGCGTATGCACCAACGCGCCCCTTCCGGCGGATGGCGGCCCGGCGGATGGGCGTCCGGCCTGTGCCGCGGCGCCCTCCCGCAGCAAGGGGGAGCGCGCCGGCGGCACGCTGCCCAGGCGCACGCCATCGGGCCGGCTGGGCGCCAGCGGCCGCGGCAGCGCCGGTTCCGGCGGTAGCGTGCCGGGCTGCCAGTACGGCGCGGCACCCGCCCACTCCGGCAAGGCTTCGGCCGCCTCCGCTGCATACTGCGTGGCGGTATCGGCCGGCACGGTCTGGCGCGCCGCCAAACGCAAGGCGGTACCCCAGGCATGGGCTTCGTGCCCGGCGCCGGCGCGTGCCAGCCCTTCTGCGGCTAGCGCGTACCAGCTCGCTCCCGGCACCTCGCCGCGCGGCTGCCAGCCGCAAATCAACAGGTGATCCCGCGCCCGCGTCAGCGCCACGTAAAGCAGGCGGTTATATTCCTCGGCGCGCCCACCCGCCGCGCTGGCGCGCAATTCCTCCACCGCGGTGCAGCGAAAAGCCTTGTTAGGCGCCCACAGAAACAGCGGAATGCCGTCCTCAGGGTCGCGGGTCCAGTGCAGCCGATCCTCGTCGGGCGGCTGCGCCACGGTATCGGGCAGGATCACGACCGGCGCTTCCAGGCCCTTGGCGCCGTGCACGGTCATGATGCGCACCGCATCGCCTGCCGCCTCGGCCTCGCGCTTCACCTCGGCGCCCGCCAGCTCCAGCCAATGCAGAAAACCCTGCAGGCTCGGCGGATGGTCGGTCGCATGATGCAAGGCCGCGGCCAGCAATTCATCCACCGGCTCGGCGGCCTCCGGCCCCAACCGCGCGAACAACCGCGCCCGGCCACCGAGCGGGCCCAAAGCCTCTGCCAGCAGCGCATAGGGACTGGCGTAATCCACCCGGGCCAGCAAGGCGCTGAAGAAATCATGCGCCGCCTGCCAATCGGGCCGCTCGCCGGCGCGCTTGCGTAAGCATCCCCACAAATCGCCCGTGCGGCCCGCGGCCAGCCGCATCAGGCTATCATCGCTCAGCCCCCCCAGCGGGCTCACCAGCATTTCCGCGAACGTCAAATCATCCTGCGGCAGCAGCAGCGCCGCGCACAAAGCCAGCAAATCCTGCACCGCCGGCTGCTCGGTCAGCACCATGCGGTCCAGCCCGGCCACCGGCACGCCGAGCTTCTTCAATTCGCGCACCAGCCCCCGGTCGAAATCGCCGCGGCGGCGCACCAGCACCAGGAAATCGCCGGCACGCATCGGCCTTCCGGCACTTTCCAGCGTCACCTGATTGCGGATCTGATCACGCATCCACGCCGCCAAATGGCGCACCAGATCCTCCGGAGCGCTGCGCGCCGGGTGGTTATGCTCCGGAATGGTCCACGGCAGCACCTCCGGCTGTTCCGGCCGCGGCGCCAGCGGCCACAGCGTCACCGATCCGCCCTGGCCCACGCGGTTCGGGATATGCCTCAGCGCGTCATCGCCACACACACCACGCGCGGCCAATGGATTGGCGAACACCGCATCCACCACCGCCAGCACCGGTGCGGTGGACCGGAACGACACATCCAGCACGGTCTCCCGCCATTGCTGCCCCGCCTCCACCACGCGCCTGCCGGTCACCCCCCGCCGGCGGCCAAACTCGTCCGGCTGCGCGCCCTGAAACGAGTAGATCGACTGCTTGATGTCACCCACGGCGAACACGGTGCGCTTGATCTCGACGCCGTTTTTATCGGTCCGCGCCCCCTCGCCCGCGAAGAAATCGCCGGCCAGCGCGTCCGTAATATCCCATTGCACGCTGGCGCTATCCTGCACCTCATCCAGCAACAGATGATCGATGCCGCCATCCAGCTTGAACTTCACCCAGGCGGCGCCGTCATCCTGCAGCAGCCGCAGACTGCGACGGATCAGGTCGTCATAATCCACCAGCCCGCTGCGCGCTTTCGTCTGCCCGTACGCCGCTAGAATAGGCGCCGCCAGCCGCAGCAGGCTGGCCGAAGCCTCGGCCACGCGCAGCGCCCGGCTTTCATCCAGCACCGCGGCCACACGCGCCTGCTCGGCGCCACAGGCCGGGCGGATATCGTTATGAATGCCATCCAGCTTGTCGTTACAGAAATTGCGCAGCGACTGCGGCTCGCCATCCTGGCGGAACAATTCAGCGAGCCACTGATCCCAATGTTCCACCCGGTACTCCGGCGGCAGTCCCAGCCAGGCGAGCATCCGCCCCGCCTTGTCGGCGCAGGCCGGCGAGCCGTGAGATTTCGCCCGCATTAAACAGGCCCGGAGCGAGGCCGCCTCCGGCCATTCCACCGCCGCTGCGATCAGTGCCGCATCGGTGGTAGCCGTCACCCCCACGGCGCGGTGCAGCGCCGCGCGCAACGCCGGCTCCGGCAATGCCAGGGCCGGCCGCAGCCTCTCGCGGTTACGTTCCAAACTCGCAACCAGTGCGGCGAACCCATCAGCACTGACCAGCCCGGCCAGGGCGGCAACAAGTCCGGGTGCCACCACCGGCAGGCAGGCCTCGCGCGCCCGGTCCAGGGCCGCGCGCGCATCGGCATCCTCCACCACGCGAAAATGCGGCGAAATCTGCGCTTCCAACGGAAAGCGGCGCAGCAGCGACTGGCAAAACGCATGAATAGTGCTGATGCGCATGCCGCCCGGCAAATCCAGCACGCGCACGAACAGCGCCCGGGCGCGCGCCCGCGCCACTTCATCCGGCGTGATCTGCAGCGATTTCAGCGCTGCATCCAGGCCGTCATCGTCCATGGCGACAAAGCCACCCAGCCTGCGCTGCAGGCGGATCGCCATCTCAGCCGCGGCCGCCTTGGTGAACGTCAGGCAAAGGATGCGCGCCGGATCGGCGCCCGCCAGCATTAGCCGCAGCAGCCGGTCGATTAGCAGTTTGGTTTTGCCTGTGCCGGCATGGGCCGAGACAAACGCGGAAACGCCGGGATCGCTGGCCAGCCGCTGCTCAGCCTCGGCACGCAACGCGGGACGATGTTCAGTCATTTGCCGGGTATGGCACAAAAG
>Ga0302317_10003604_pt1 | contig 10166 bp, 9 predicted proteins | sample III_Palsa_N3_3_FD_200450 | JGI IMG/M metagenome (GOLD analysis project Ga0302317, IMG submission 200450) | Peat permafrost microbial communities from Stordalen Mire near Abisko, Sweden - III_Palsa_N3_3 | ecosystem: Environmental > Terrestrial > Soil > Palsa > Peat permafrost | place: Sweden...
CAGCAGGCGCTCCGCACCTACGCCGCCGCCCTGGACCACTCGCACAAGGTCAAGGGGCGCCGCAGGCCGGTTGTCAAGCGCCGCAAGGACACGCTTGCGTCGCTGGAGTACACCGTCCGGGGCTTCTGCGTCCGCGCCGGCCGGCTGGTCCTGCCTAAAGGCGTGACCGTCCCGGTCGTCTGGTCCCGGGAACTGCCGTCCGAACCGGCCAGCGTCCGCGTCTACCGGGACAGCCTTGGCCACTGGTACGCCTCGTTCGTCGTCACCCGCGAACCAGCGCCAGCGCCAGAAGCGGACGGCGCGATCGGCGTTGACTGGGGTGTCGCTACCACCGCCACCACTACCGATCCCGCCTATGACCTGCCGTACGGCGGTCACCGGAAACGCTGCGCCGCCGAACTGGCCAAGGCCCAGCGGAAGATGGCCCGCAGGCGACGCCAGCGTCGGCAAGCCCCATCCAGCGGATACCGGCGGGCCAGGCGCGAGGCGGCGAGACTGCAGAAGAAGGCCGCCCGGCAGAACACCCACGCGGCCCGCGTCTGGGCCAGGCGGGTCGTGGACAACCACCAGACCATCGCCGTTGAGGACTTCCGGTCGCTGTTCCTGGCCAAGTCCACGATGGCACGCAAGGCCGCTGACGCCGCGATCGGTGCGGCTAAGCGGGAACTGGCCGAATGTGGCCAGCGGGCGGGCCGGAAGGTGGTGCTGGTTCCGCCCGCCTGCACCACGATGACCTGTTCGGAGTGCTTCGCGAGAAACAAGCTGCGCCCCGGGCTGGGTGAACGAACCTTCCGGTGCGAATCCTGCGGGCATACCGCCGGGCGCGACCGGAACGCTGCGAGGGTGATCCTCACCATGGCAGAACGCGGCCATGCTGGTGCTGACGACGTAAGACATCCCTCTCGCCTCCTCCTGGTCGCGGGCGGTATGCGGTCCGGGCCTGAAATCCCCCGGCTTTAGCCGTGGGGAAGCGTTAAAGACGGTGGGTCCTCACTGTGTGTGTGAACCAGGACGGTCAGCCGGGCTGGCTCCCCTACCGGGCCCGCTCCGCACACGAGCAGGTTACGGTGCGCCTGGCCGATGACGTGAACCAGGACGGCTAAATCGGGGCTGGGCCAGTGGCTGGCTGGTCCCGGCTGCCGGCCGGGCGGGCCTCCCACTTCTGCTCGATGCGGCCGAAGCGCCAGATGCCCAGGGCGACGACCCAGGTCAGCACGAATACACCAACGACGATGAAGCCGGCCGTGTTGATGTTGAAGTTCGCCATGAACGACCAGAACGAGCCGTTGAGGTTGGTGTCCTTGGCGAGCAGGCCGAGCAGCTCGGTGGCCCCGATGAACACCGCGACGAAGACGGACAGGCCGGTGATGGTCAGGTTGTAGTAGACCTTGCGGACCGGCCGGGCGAACGCCCAGTCGTAGGCGAAGTTCATGAAGCAGCCGTCGATCGTGTCGAACAGGCTCATCCCGGCGGCGAACAGGATCGGCAGCGACAAGATGGCGTAGAAGGGCAGCCCGCCGACTACCGCCGTGCCCGCCAGCACCAGCAGGGCCACCTCGGTCGCGGTGTCGAAACCAAGCCCGAACAGGAACCCGATCGGGTACATCTTCCACGGCGTGTCGACCCGGCGGGCCAGCGGCCCGAGGAAGCGGTTCATCAGGCCGCGCTTGTTGAGCTGTTCCTCCAGCTGCTCATCGTCGTAGGCTCCGGACCGCATCTCGCGGAACACCTTGAGGATGCCGGCCAGGATGACGACGTTGAACGCCGCGATCAGGAACAGGAAGAACCCGGACACGCAGGTGCCGATGATGTTGGTGGTGTACTGCAGGTGCGAGCCGCCGTCCTTGACCTGCTCGTCCAGCCCCCGGATGCCGAAGTTCAGCAGCACGGCCAGCGCGAACACGACGCTGGAGTGGCCAAGGGAGAAGAAGAACCCCACCGACAGCGGCCGCTTGCCCTCGCCCACCAGCTTGCGGGTGGTGTTGTCGATCGCGGCGATGTGATCGGCGTCGAAGGCGTGCCGCATGCCCAGGGTGTAGGCCAGCGCCCCGGTGCCGACGCCGAAGACCGTCGTCTTGCTGATGTGATAGTGGCCGCCCAGCGCCGCCGCCAGCATGCCCCAGCCGGCCACGTTGAGCCCGACCACGGTGGCGGTCATCGCGCCCATCCGGGCCCACTCGGCCGGGCTGAGCCCGCGCCGGATAGTGGCCAGGCGGGCGAGCGGATCAGCCATCGGTGCAAACCCTCCGCGGATTGTCCTGGTCAGCGCTGCTCTGACCAGGACAGTCTAGGGAAAGCTGCAACTATGTTGCAATAACTTATGTCACGCAACTAAACGGCAGCCGGCGGCACCGGTGACCCGCAGGCCCTGTCCGCTGACCCGGGGCTTTACGGCCGCCGGACTAGATCATGATGAGCAGCATGAACGCCATGGTGACGCCCATCGCCACCCGGCAGCCCTTGACCACGGCCGGAGAGAGCAGCAGCCGCTCCGGCGGGCTGGCGTTGACCGGGCCGGTCACCAGGTCGCCGGATGGTACCTCTGCGGCCTCCGGCTGCACCATGGTCGCGACGGCGCTGTCACCGCCGCCGGCGAGCCCGGCGGGCCCACCTTGGCCGGTCACGCCTGCGGCCGCGGTGGCCAGTGCGGGCCCGGCGGGAGTGACGTGCCGGCCGACGACGTGGAAGTACCCGTCCGCGCAGGCCTTCCGATCCACGTCGCGGACCGAGTAGGCGATCAGGAGCAGCGCGAAGACCAGCGCGAGCGTGGGGGCGTGCAGCGTCTGCATGCCGCCTGATGCCCCGGTCGCCATGCCGGCCATCCCAGCGCCGCCGCCCGATGCCGGGCCCGCGAGCGCGGCGAACATATAGAGCATGGCCGCACTGTGCAGCAGGTGCGGCGCGTGGTGGCCGCTGACCAAAGCGCCGGCGCCCTGGCCCCGTGTCTCCCGCCACAGGTACCAGGCGAACCAGGCCGTCATGACGGCGAAGATCACTATCCAGGCAGCGTTGGGCAGCGTGCTCAGGCTGGCCACCAGCGTCCCCGCCATGGCGACGCCCATCAGCAGATGGGAGAGGGCAATATCAGCGTCTCTCGCCCCGGCACGCGTCCAGGCGCGCGCCACGACCAGCTGCCCGGCGCTCACCGCGGCGACCAGGAGCATGACCGCGGCGAAGATGTCGAGGATCCACACGGGGATGCTCATGCCGTTATCCCTTCAGGACGTTCATCAGCTACCGAGCGGTCGGCGCGCGGCGTCCCCGCGGCGGCCAGCGGCCAGTACGTCAGGGCCAGGAGGGCGAGCAGCGGGCCGGAGTTGGGATCGGTGCCGCCACCGGTCAGGATGGTGCCGAATCCCTCCCCGACCACCCAGATGACCGCGGCCAGCACGATGGCCAGGACCAGCGTGGCCTTGGCTACCGGGGCCGGGAGGTAGGCCCCCACGGCGACGATGGCCAGCGCGACGGCCAGGACGATCGAGGCGGCCAGCCCCTGGTGGGCGACCAGGGCAGCGGAGTGCTTGTCGAGGGCGGCCAGCCAGCCGGGTTCGCCTGACGCCATTCCCGCGATCATGTCGTGCAGCGCCTGCGGCGCCCGGTTGGCGGGAGTCAGGGCGAAGTAGGCCAGGCTGCCCCAGAGCACCAGCCACAGCGCCCGGGCCACCTGGGCCCCGACCGCGCGGGCCGCCACGAACGGGGCCGGCGCGCCGGACGGCCGGTCGGACGGCCACAGCAGGACGGCCAGCAACGCGTAGATGATCACCGCACCGGGGGCGCCGTTCACCGGGTCGGCCGCCCCGCTCAGCACGCCGCCGAGTCCCTCGCCGAACCACCACACCCCGAGCGCCCACACGATAGAGGCGGCCAGTGCCAGCCGGACCGTGGGACGGTAGGCAATGCCCAGGCCCAGCAGGAGCTGGACGGTCGCGAAGATGGCGTTCAGCAGCACCAGGTGGTGCTCGACCAGGGCCGCGTTCCAGTTGATGGCGTGGGAGACAATCACCGGGCTACCCGACGACGTGGCCCCGATCATCTGGCCGAACGCCTTGGTGAACATGAACGACTGGAACTGCAGAACGCCGTCCAGCAGCCAGATCGCGGCCAGGCCGAGCTGCAGCGCCCGGCGCACGTCCAGTCCGGCCGCAGAAGCTCCGGCCGCGTCGAGCCGGTCCCGCGCTGCGGCCCGGGACCGCCCTGCCACGGTATCGCTCATTTCCGCCATCCCCGCTCGCCGCGCCTGGATCGGCCGCCACCGGGAATGCCGGGAACGGGCCGGGATTCACGGGGCAGCCGGGACAATTAAATAAAAGGGTAGAGGGCGCCCGGCAGGGCTGCAATGAGAACCGGCTATTCCCGGCTCACTTCGCCTGATCCCGGGCGAAGTCCCAGTTCAGAGCGCTGACTGAACGACTACGACAGTCCGCGTAAAGAGGGCCGGTAAACCCCCCGGCGGTATTCATCGAACGGGGCGACGGTATCGGTAAAACCCTAAGGGGGTATCACCAAACCCGGCCAGGGTATTGATAAGTGCCGCAGAAAGAAAGGCGGAGCAGTTCTTAGCGGCGACGGGTTGACGGACCGTTTACTGCATGTGACGCTCAGTTGGAGTTGCCGAGGAACGGAGGCTGGTTATGGACGGTGCCGAGCGTCTCACCCGATTCGCCCTGCTGTGCGGGCAGTGCAGCTGCGGCTGTCCCGAACTGTTCGTCGACCACGACGCCCTGCCGGAGCGCAAGATCGTCATCACCGATGACTTCGGGCAGCGGGTGCAGATGAGCGCGGACCAGTTCGCGGTGCTTATCGAGGAGGCCCGCTCCGGCCGCCTGGACGAGGCCGTCGCCGAGCTGACCGCCCGCTGAACCCAGCCCGGCGCCGATCGGACGGCGGGCCCGGCCTGGTCAGGCGCCGGGCGGCGTGCTGGCCTGCAGGATGAGGCCGTTCCCGTCCGGATCGTCGAAGGTGACGAAGCGGCCCCACCGCGCCGCCTGAATTCCGCCGTCGATCCTGACCCCGCGGGCCTGCAGTTCGGCGACGTCGCCGTCGAGGTCGCTGGTCTCCAGCACCGTGCCCTTGACCGAGCCAGCGGGCATGGTGTCGAACCAGGTCACCAGCGCTATGGACGCCTGCCCGTGCTGAGGGCCGACCTGGACCCAGCGCATGCCGGGACCCATGGGGGTGTCCGCGACAAGCTCGAAACCGAGCGTGTTGACGTAGAAGTCCCGCGCGCGGTCCTGATCGGTGACCGGGAGCGAGATGACGTTGATGTGCGTAATAGCCATGGGAGGCGTCAGGGGGCGAGGAGGTAGCCGCCGGCTTCGTCGAGGGCTTCGGTCACGGCGGTGTCGGGCAGCGGGCTGCCGCTGGTCACAGTGACCTGGGATACGCCGTCCGGAACCAGGTCGACGGTGACGCCGGAGACGCCGGAGACGCCGTCCAGGCTGGTCAGCTCGCTGGTCACCGCGTTCACGCAGTGCTCGCAGGTCATGCCGGTCACCTTGTAGGTCGTCGTGGCCATCGGGGTCCTTCCTGAGCTGAGGCGGGCACGGTCATCGAGACTACTACGCGCCATAGGTACGCCTGCCCAGGCCCAGCCGTGGGCTGATATGCGGCGATATACGTCCGCCGGAGGTCAGGAGCGGACGAGGCGGGCGATGGCTTCGGAGGCTTCCCGGACCTTCTCGGTCGCGCCGTCGCCGCCTTCGGCCACCGCTTCGGTGACGCAGTGGCTGAGGTGCTCCTCGAGCAGGCCGAGCGCCACCGACTGCAGGGCCTTGGTCGCCGCCGCCACCTGAGTGAGGATATCGATGCAGTACTTGTCGTCCTCGATCATCCGCTGCAGGCCACGCACCTGGCCCTCGATACGGCGCAGTCGCCTCAGGTAGTTGTCCTTGTCGTGGCTGTACCCGTACATGCGGCCCCTCCGGCCCGGTGGCTCGTTCCGCGGCTGGCTTCGCATCCAGTGAACATCAGTGCGGCGACCAGTCAACATCAGTATGGCGACCGTTCCGCACTGGTCATGACTGGTTATGCCGTTTGGTCCCGCCTAGGCCCGGCGGCTTGGTCCCTCCTGGGCCCGGCTACCCGGAAGCGGCCGAGCCGCAGGCTGTTCCACACCACGAAGACCGACGACAGCGTCATCGCGGCCGAGGCCACGATCGGGTTCAGGAAACCGAGCGCGGCCAGCGGGAGGGCGGCCAGGTTGTAGCTGAACGCCCAGGCCAGGTTGCGCCGGATGGTGCGGAACGTGCCGCGCGCGAGCTTGATGGCGTCCGCGACAACCTGCAGGTCATCGCGGAGCAGGATCAGATCCGCGGCGCAGATCGCCACGTCCGTGCCAGAGCCGAGGGCGAGCCCGAGGCCGGCGGCGGCCAGCGCGGGAGCGTCGTTGACGCCGTCCCCGACCATGGCCACCGAGCGCCCGCGGGCCTGCAGATCCCGGACGACGGCCGCTTTACCGGCGGGCAGCGTCCCGGCGATGACCTCGTCGATCCCGGTGGCAGCGGCCACCGCCCGGGCGGTGGCCTCGTTGTCCCCGGTGAGCAGGACCGGATGCAGGCCGAGCGCCCGGAGCTCGGCGACGGCCGCCGCGGCGGACGGTTTCACCGTGTCGGAAACCGCCAGCGCGCCGCGGACGGCGCCGTCCCAGCCGACCAGCACCGTGGTGCAGCCCGACTCCTCCCAGGCCCGGCACGGCCCGGCCAGCTCCGCAGGGGCCGGCATGCCGCTCTCGGCCAGCAGCGCAGCCCGGCCGACGACGACCTCGCGGCCGCCGACCGTGCCACGAGCGCCGAGCCCCGGCAGCGCCCGGAAACTCAGCGCGGCGGGCAGCGGCCCGGCCCCGGTCTCGGCCCCGGCCCCGGTCTCGGCCCCGGCCCCGGTCTCGGCCCCGGCCCCGGTCTCGGCCCCGGCCCCGGTCTCGGCCTCAGCCCCGGTCTCGGCCTCAGCCCCGGTCTCGGCCTCAGCAGCCGCGGTGATCGCGGCGGCGACCGCATGCTCGGACGCCTGCTCCACCGCGCCGGCGTACCGGAGCAACTCAGCGCGGCTGGTCCCGGCCACGGTCTGGACGCCGGCCAGCGACATCCGGCCGGTGGTGACCGTGCCGGTCTTGTCCAGCACGACCGTGTCCACCGCGCGGGACGACTCCAGCGCCTGGTACCCCTTGATGAAGATGCCGAGCTGAGCGCCGCGCCCGCAGGCGGCCACCAGGGCGGCCGGGGTGGCGAGGCCCAGCGCGCAGGGGCACGCGATGATCAGCACGGCCAGCCCGGCCGCGAACGCGTGCTCAGCGGTGCCGCCGGCCAGCAGCCAGCCGGCCAGGGTCAGCGCGGCGCTGATCAGCACGGCGGGGACGAACACCCCACTGATCCGGTCGGCCAGCCGCTGGATGGATGCCTTGTCCGCCTGGGCCTGCTCGACCAGCCGGATCAGGTGAGCGAGCTGGGTGTCGGGGCCGACCTTGACCGCCCGGACGACCAGCCGCCCGGTCAGTGCAATGGTGCCGCCGACCACGCTGTCTCCCTCGGCCGCCTCGCCGGGCACCGATTCCCCGGTCATCATGCTGCGGTCCACCGCGCTCTGGCCGAACAGCACCTCACCGTCGGCGGCGATGGTCTCCCCTGGCCGCACCACGAACATGTCCCCCGGCCGCAGCCGGCCCGCCGGGATCTGGTGCTCGGTCCCGTCCGGCGTCAGCACGCAAACGTCCTTGGCCCCCGCGGCGGCCAGCTCGCGCATGGCCGCCCCGGCGGTGCGCCGCGCCCGGGCCTCGTACAGCCGCCCGGCCAGCAGGAAGGTGGTGACCGAGGCGGCCACCTCCAGGTAGATGCCGCCGCCGGAGCCATGGCTGAGCTGGTGCAGCACGCTCTCGCCCGCCGGGCCGCGGTCGAGGAAGAACATGGCGTAGACCGACCATCCGCAGGCCGCGATAATGCCCAGCGAGACGAGGGTGTCCATGGAGGAGGTACCGTGCCGGGCGTTCTTCAGCGCGGCCCGGTGGAACGGCCACGCGGCCCACAGCGCCACCGGTGCCGCGCAGGCCACCAGCGTCCACTGCCAGCCAGGGAACCGCACCGATGGGACCAGTGACAAGGTGAGCGACAGGTCGGTCAGCGGGACGAAGAAGATGAGGGCGACGATCAGCCGGCGGCGCAGGTACGCGGCGTGCCGGGCGGCCGCCGTGGCCCCGTCCTCAGTCTCCGCAGTCTCCGCGCCAGCGGCGTCCGCGCCAGCGGCGTCCGCGCCAGCGGTCGCCGCGGTGGAACCAGTGGGCCACGCGGTGTAGCCGGCGTTCCCGATCGCGGTGGTGAGCGCCTCCACCGGCAGCGCGGGCGGCGCGGTGACCCAGGCGGTTGCGGTGGCGTAGTTCACTGCGGCCGCGACGTGGTCCAGCTTGTTAAGCTTCTTCTCAATCCGGACGGCGCACGCCGCGCAGCTCATACCCTCGATGGCGAGCTCGACCTCCCGCGTGGCGGGCGGGGCCGCGACGGGCGGGCCGGCCGACCGGGTACGCAGTGGCGAAAGCATGATCCGCGCCTGCCTCCCCGGGCCCGCTGGGTCATGCCCGGCCCGTCGACTGCCAGAGTTCCTGCAATCTGGCAGCTTAACGCCTGGCAGGATGATCAGGTGCGTCAGCGTCACGCCGCCGAGACACGCTCGGGTGAAAGAGAGAAGGCGATGGCCCGGTGAGCCAGGCCACGAAGCTGTGCGGTTTCCTGCTGCTGCTCGTGGTGATCTTCGTCTGCGCGTACGCCGCCGGGGCGCACCTGGGCCCGGTCACGCTCGACTCGCACCTGCCGTGGAGCAGCAGCCCCGGCGGGAACCCGAACGGCGGCGGGGGCGGCGGGTCGATGAACATGGGCGGCCCATGACCGGCATACGGACCGGCGAAACAGAGACGGGCGCCGGCGTCCAGGCCGAGCTGATCGTCAGCGGGATGAGCTGCGGCGCCTGCGCCGCGCGGATCGAGCGGCGGCTGAACCGGCTGGACGGGGTGACGGCCAGCGTCAACTACGCCACCGGACGGGCCTACTTCGCCCGTACCGGCGGCCGGGAGCCCGGCGAGCTGATCGGTGTCATCCAGTCCTGCGGGTACACGGCGATCACGCCCGCCCCGCAGACCGGGCCGCAGGATCTGGCCGCCGAGCAGGCGGCCCGCGCGCTGGGGCTGCGGGTGGCCGTCTGCGTCCCGCTGGCCGCCGCCGTCATCGCGCTGGCCATGATCCCGGCCCTGGAATTCACCGGCTGGCCGTGGGTCAGCCTGGTGCTGGCCACCCCGGTGGCGGTCTGGGGCGCCTGGCCGCTGCACCGGGCGGCCTGGACCGGCCTGGGCCACGGCGCGGCGACGATGGACACGCTGGTCAGCATGGCCGTTGCCGTGTCGTTCGGCTGGTCCGTCTACGCGCTGTTCACCGCGGGCGGCGACAACGCCATGCGGATGTCTACCGGGGTCATGTTCGGCCTGGCCGGCGGGAGCCATCCGCTGTACCTGGACGTAGCGGCCGGGGTCCCCGCCGCGGTGCTGGCCGGGCGCTACCTGGAGGCCCGGGCCCGGGCGCGTTCGGGTGCCGCGCTCACCGCGCTGGCCGGCCTCGGCGCCAAGACCGTCGCCGTCCTGCGCGACGGTGCCGAGCAGCGGGTGCCGGTGGAGACGCTCGCCGTGGGCGAGCAGTTCGTGGTGCGCCCCGGTGAGAAGATCGCCACGGACGGGGTCGTCACCGAGGGCGGCTCGGCGGTGGACGCCGCACTGGTTACCGGCGAGTCCACGCCGTCTGAGGTCAGCCCCGGCGACGAGGTGACCGGCGCGACGCTCAACATGAGCGGGCGGCTGGTGGTGCGGGCCACCCGGGTCGGCGCCGACACGTTGCTGGCGCAGATCACCCGGCTGGTCAGCGACGCGCAGAGCACCAAGGCGTCCGCGCAGCGGCTCGCCGACCGGATCGCCGCGATCTTCGTGCCGTGCGTGATCACGCTCGCGGTGGTCACCCTGGGCTTCTGGCTGGGCGCCGGGCTGCCCGGCACCGCGGCCGGGGGCGCGGCCGTGGCCGTCCTGGTGGTCGCCTGCCCCTGCGCGCTCGGCCTGGCCACCCCCACGGCGCTGCTGGCCGCGGTCGGCCGCGGCGCCGAGCTGGGCATTCTGGTCAAGAGCGCCCGCGCACTGGAGGCGGCCC
>Ga0302317_10003608_pt1 | contig 10157 bp, 7 predicted proteins | sample III_Palsa_N3_3_FD_200450 | JGI IMG/M metagenome (GOLD analysis project Ga0302317, IMG submission 200450) | Peat permafrost microbial communities from Stordalen Mire near Abisko, Sweden - III_Palsa_N3_3 | ecosystem: Environmental > Terrestrial > Soil > Palsa > Peat permafrost | place: Sweden...
CTTGCTGGTCAGCTTTTCCACCGCACCGTTGTTGCCGTCGAGGGCCGCCGCGGCCGGCCGCCCGGCCCTGACGCCTGACCAGCTCGACAGTTTCATCGCGCTGCAATCCGACGGCACCGCCATCGCCTACTTCGGCAAGATGGACCCGGGCCAGGGCGTGGACGTCGCCATCGGCCAGATCGTCGCGGAAGAGCTGGATCTGCCGGCCGGTGCCGTGCAGGTGGTCCAGGGCGACACGGCGCGAACGGTGAACCAGGGCGGCGCCTCCGGCAGCACCGGCATCGAAAAGGGCGGCGTGACCTTGCGCTATGCCGCCGCCGAGGCGCGTCGCATCCTGGTAGAACGCGCCGCCGTCCGGCTGGGCCTGCCGCCAGAGCAGCTCGCCACCGAAAACGGCGCCGTCTTCGCGCCCGCCGCACCGGCCAAGCGCGTCCTCTACAAGGACCTGCTGGGCGACGGCTATTTCGAGAGCGCGCTGCAGTGGAACGGCCAGATGGGCAACGATCTGCTGTCCCGGGGCCGTGCCCAGCCGAAGCCGCCGTCGGACTACAAGGTCGTGGGCCAGTCGGTGCCGCGCACGGATATCCGCAACAATGCCTTCGCCCGCCAGACCTATGTCACCGATATCCGGCTGCCTGGCATGCTCCACGCCCGCATGATCCGCCCGCCGGTGGTCGGCGCCGAGCCGCAGTCGATCGACGAGGCCTCGGTGAAGGACATCCCCGGCGTGCGGATCTTCCACGAACGCGGCTTCGTCGCCGTGCTGGCGGAGAAGGAATGGAACGCCATCCGCGCGGCCGAGGCCTTGCGCGTGACCTGGACCAAGCCGGTCGACCCGCTGCCCGACCAGGCCCAGCTCTATGACTACCTACGCACCGCTCCGGCGCTGGCACACAAGGACGAGTTCGTGAAGGGCGACGTCGCCGCCGGCCTCACCGGTGCCGCCAAGACCGTCTCCGCCATCTATGAATGGCCGTTTCAGAGCCATGCCTGCATGGGTGGCGCTTGCTCTGTCGCGGACGTCAGGCCGGACGGCGTCAGTTTCTGGACCGGCACGCAGAAGCCGCACTACGCGCAACAGGGTGTCGCCAAGCTGCTGGGCGTGCCGGTCGAGCAGGTGCACGCGATCTGGACGCGCGGTCCCGGTTCCTACGGCCGCAACGATGCCGGCGACGCGGCCATGGATGCGGCGTATCTGTCCCGGGCGGTCGGGCGCCCGGTCAGGGTGCAATATATGCGGGACCAGGGCACCGGCTGGGACCCGAAAGGGCCGCCGTCGGTTCATCTCTGCACGGCAGCACTCGACGCGCAGGGGCGGGTGGTCGGCTTCCGTTTCCTCAGCCGCGGCATTTCCCGCATCGACGTCACGCCCAATGAGTCGGACCCGCGCGATTCCCTCGCCGGTCAGTTGCTGGGCCTCGGCCAGAACGCCAATCAGGCGTTCGGCGCGCCGACCGAAACCTACAATTTCGACCATCAGCAACGTCGATGGGAGACCGTGGCGCCGCTGGTCAAGAACGCGTCGCCGCTGCGCACCTCGCATCTGCGCGATCCCGTCGGACCGCAGATCAATTTCGCCTCGGAAAGCTTCATCGACGAGCTGGCGGCGGCCAGCGGGACCGACCCGGTGGCGTTCCGCCTCCGCTACCTGACCGACGCCCGCGCCGTGGCCGTGATCAAGGCCGCCGCGGAAAAATTCAACTGGCAAGCCCGTTCCGACTATCCGCATCCACCCACCGGCGGCGGCGAAATCGTACGCGGCCGAGGCATGGCGCTCGCCCAGCGCAGCGATACGCTCTGTGCTGCCATGGTGGAAATCGAGGTGAACCGGACCACCGGCGGGGTGCGGCCGGTCCGCTGGGCGGTGGCGCACGACTGCGGCCTGATCATCAACCCGCACAACCTGACGCTCACCATCGAGGGCAACATCATCCAGGGCAGCAGCCGGGCGCTGATGGAGGAAGTGACCTACGACCGGAACATGGTCACCAGCCTGGACTGGTCGACCTATCCGATCCTCGACATCACGCAAGTTCCCGACCGCATCGACATCGTGACCATCAACCGCCCGGAGCTGCCGGCGGCCGGTGCCGGCGAAGCCTCGACGCGCCCGGTTGCGGCCGCGATCGGCAATGCCATCTTCGACGCCACCGGCATCCGCCTGCGCCGCGCGCCCTTCACCCCGGAACGCGTCAAGGCCGCTTTTACCTAGCCTCCGCTGCGCGGGACGCCGATTTCGCGTCGGCGAACAGAGTCGGCAACGGCCCGTCCGGCGTATCGACGCAGAACCCGACGGTCTCGCCGTCGAGCTTCAAGGCGTAGACGATCCATCGCTCGTCGGACGAGGCCTCGGCCGTGGCGGTCATCGCCTTGTCGCTGGCGAGGTCGAACGGGAAGCTGGCGCGATAGCCCCGCGCATTGTCCAGGTCGAAGGCGTCGAGCAGGTCGATCACCGAGGCGAAGGCGCCCAGCAGCGTGCCGCTGTGCCCGCGGCCGAACCAATAGGCCGTGCCGCCGACCTGGACCTCCCAGCCGTGGCCTTGGGCGCTCTGCACATGTCCGAGGGTCATTTCTCGCTTCCTCAAGCCGGCTCGGCAGATGCGCCAGAATAGGACGGCGGATCGGAACGAGCGACAGCGTCCCGCGCATGGCGCATGGCCGCCTTCCACCGCTAGGCAGGCGGCCAGGTTCGCGGCATGATGCCGGCCGCAAAGAATGGGGCGTTTGATGTCGACGGAAGCACCGAAGCAGTATGATTTTGCCGCCACGGAAAAGAAGTGGCGCGAGGCCTGGTTGGCGTCCGGCACTTATGCCTGGGACCCGTCGGTTTCGCGCGCCGACAGCTACGTCATCGACACCCCGCCGCCGACCGTCTCGGGCGTGCTCCATATCGGCCATGTCTACAGCTACACGCAGACCGACCTGATCGCGCGCTTCCAGCGCATGAGCGGCAAGAACGTGTTCTATCCGATCGGCTTCGACGACAACGGCCTGCCGACCGAGCGTCTGGTCGAGAAGCGCCGCAACATCCGCGCGACCGACATGAGCCGCGAGGAATTCATCCGCATCTGCCACGAGGAAGTGCAGGAAGCCGAGCAGGATTTCCGCAACCTGTTCCGTGAGATCGGCCTGTCGGTCGATTGGACGCTCGAATACCAGACGATCAGCCCGTCCTCGCGCCGCATCTCGCAGATGTCGGTGCTGGATATGTTCGGCCAGGATCATCTCTATCGCCAGATGCAGCCGACGCTGTGGGACCCGGTCGACCGCACCGCCATCGCCCAGGCCGAGGTGGTCGAGAAGGAAAGCCCCGGCACCATGTGGCAGGTGGCGTTCGACGTCGACGGCGGCGGCACGCTCGAGATCGCCACGACCCGGCCGGAGCTGATGGCGGCCTGCGTCGCCCTCATGATCCATCCGGAGCATCCGCGCGCCAAGGAACTGGCCGGCAAGACCGTGATCACGCCGCTGTTCCGGGTCGAAGTGCCGGTCGTGCTCGACGAGCGGGTCGATCCCGAAAAGGGCACCGGCATGGTCATGTGCTGCACCTTCGGCGATCAGACCGACATCGAATGGTGGCGCGAGCATAAGCTGCCGCTGCGCGTGATCCTGACCAAGGAAGGCCGCATCGACGATCTGGCAGGCCTCGGCGGTCCGGGCTGGCCCAGCCGGGATACGGCGGCGGCCAAGGTGGCGACCGACCAGCTGACCGGCCTCAAGGTCAATGCGGCACGCGAGAAGATGGTCGAGTTGCTGACGGCCGACAATCGCATCGTCGGCTCGGCCGCGGTCACCCGCATGGTGCCGGCGGCCGAGCGCTCCGGCGCGCCGCTCGAAATTCTGGTGACGCCGCAATGGTTCGTGCGCGTGCTCGACAAGAAGGCGGCGCTGATCGAGAAGGGCCGCCAGATCGCCTGGCATCCGGAATATATGCGGACCCGCTTCGAGATCTGGACCGAGAACCTGAAATGGGACTGGTGCATCAGCCGCCAGCGCTATTTCGGCGTGCCGTTCCCGTTCTGGTATTCCAAACGCGCCGGCGAGGAGGGCAAGATCCTGGCCGCCCATCCCGACGACCTGCCGGTCAATCCGCTGACCGACCTGCCGCGCGGCTATGCGAAGGACGAGGTCGAGCCCGATCCGGACGTGATGGACACCTGGGCGACCAGCTCGGTCTCGCCGCAGATCAATGCCGGCGCGGTCGCGGCCCGTTACGCGACCGACACCGACCGCTATGCCAAGCTGTTCCCGGCCGACCTGCGTCCGCAGGCGCACGAGATCATCCGGACCTGGGCGTTCTACACGATCGTGAAGTCGCATCTGCACGAGGACAAGGCGCCCTGGAGCGACATGGCGATCAGCGGCTGGTGCCTGGCCCAGGACCGCACCAAGATGTCGAAGTCCAAGAACAACAACATCGACCCGCGCGAGCTGATGGGCAAATACGGCGCCGACGTGGTGCGCTATTGGACCAGCACGTCGAAGCTGGGCCTCGATACGGCCTATTCGGAGGACGTGCTCAAGGTCGGGAAGCGCCTGCAGACCAAGCTGTGGAATGCGGCCCGCTTCCTGATGCTGCAGCTGGAAGGTTTCGACGGCACGCCCACGACGCCTGCGGCCGACGTCGCCAATGGCCTGATCGTCGAGCCGTTCGACAAATGGGTGCTGAGCCGGCTCGGCCGCACGATCGAGCGGGCGACCGGCCAGTTCGAGGCCTATGACTATTCCGACGCGGTCGAGACGATCGAGCGCTTTTTCTGGAACGACCTGTGCGACAATTACCTGGAGCTGGTGAAGGCCCGCTCCTATGGCGAAAGCGGCTCGGCCGCACGATCGAGCGGGCGACCGCCCAGTTCGAGGCCTATGACTATTCCGACGCGGTCGAGACGATCGAGCGCTTTTTCTGGAACGACCTGTGCGACAATTACCTGGAGCTGGTGAAGGCCCGCTCCTATGGCGAAAGCGGCTCGGCCGCCGGCAAGACCTCGGCGCATTACACGCTGTGGCATTGCCTGGAGACCGTGCTGCGCCTGCTGGCCCCGGTCATGCCGCATCTGACCGAGGAGTTGTACGAGCAGCATTTCCCGGCGCGCGCCAAGGCGCTGGGCTCGGTCCATGCCCGCGGATCGTGGCCGAAGCTGGCCGATCAGGCGATCGACGAGGCGGCCGAGACGCTGGGCGCCGCCGGCGTCGGTATCCTGGGTGCCGTGCGCAAGCTGAAGAGCGAGCGCAAGGTCTCGATCAAGACGCCGGTGACCCGGCTGGTGGTGGCTCCGGCTGCCGGCACCGTCGCCGGCATCGAGCGCGTCTTCGCCGACTTGGCCCCGACCGTGTCGGCTGCCGGCATCGACCAGGCCGCCTCGCTCACCGGTGAAACGGTCGCGACCGAGGATGGCATGTTCAATCTGACGATCGAGCTGGGCGAGAGCGGGAAGGCGGCCTGACCCTCACCCGGCGAGCGGTTGCTCGCCGCCCTCTCCCATAAATGGGCGAGGGCTAAGATAATGACTCCCTCTCCCATTTATGGGAGAGGGCCGGGGTGAGGGGCGCGCAGCCGCTCAGTAGACCGGCTTGCGCTTCTCCGCGAATGCCTTCAACCCCTCGGCCAATTCCTCCGACCGCGTGCTCGCCCGGTAGGCAGCCTGGGCCGCGTCCCGGTCGAGCGCGCCGCGGGCGATGGCGTTCAGGCTGTGCTTCATGCCGCGGACCGCGTCCGGCGCGTTGGCGGCCAGGATACCGGCGATTTCATCGACCTTGGCGTCGAACAGGTCGGGCCCCGTCAGGTAATCCAAATATCCGATCGCCAGCAACTCCGTCGCCGGGACCGGTTCGGCCAGCAGGAACAGCCGCTTGGCGGCCCCGAGGCCCAGGCGGGTGACGGCCCGTTCGAGCCCGCTCGGATAATATTGAATGCCCAGGCGTCCGGCCGGCATGACCAGCTTCATGCCCGCAACCCCGATGCGGAAGTCGCAGGCGAGCGCCAGATCGGTCGCCCCGCCATAGACGCTGCCCTGCAGCGCCGCCACGGTCGGGCGCGGGAAATGTTCCAGCCGATCGACCACCTCGTCGAAGCCGACGGTGCGGGTGCCGGCCGCCAGCGCCTTCAGGTCGAAGCCGGAACAGAAGCTTGGGCCCGTGCCGGTCAGCACCAGCACGCGCAGCTCGGGACGGACGGCCAGGTCACCCAGCAACCCCATCAGCGTTTCGAGGTCGGCCGGCTCCAGGCGGTTGTGCTGGGCCGGGCGATCGAGCCGGATGGTCGCCCGCGGCCCGTCCAACGTCAGGACCGGTCCGCCGGGCGCCGCCATCAGATGACCTTGAACTCTTGCGGCTCGGCGGCGCGATAGCCTTCGCGCGCCGGGTAGCGGACCTCGATCCGGCGCTTGGCGTTCTCGATATCCTCGCCATAGACCAGATAGCGGCGACCATGGATCCAGTCGCCGTCGGTCGGCATTGCGCCCTCCAGGCGCACCGGCACCAGCCAGGGCTGATGGCTGAGCTGGATGATCTGGTCCAGCACATAGATCAGGCTGGGGATGCGGTTGCGCGCGTCGCTCAGGCGCTGGCGCCGTTCCTCGATGGCGCCGGTCTGCTCCGACAGCTGCCGTTCCAGATCCGCGATCGTCTTCTCGTTCTGGGCGATGGTGGTTTCGCTGATGATGGATTCGTTATGGGCGAGGGCGAATTGCTGGGCCAGGATCTCTGCCGTTTCCGGCACGGAGCGCAGCCGCGTCCGCATGTTGGCGATCATGACCAGCAGGATCGTGACGGAGATCGCGGTGAACACGATCAACGATCCGAAGGTGCTGCCCTGAACGATATCTTCCATGGCCAGGGCCTCCTAAACCGAATCGACGCGTTCGGCCGGGCGGACCGTGAAGCCGTCGGCGGACGGGAACCGGGCCAGCGCCGTCGCCATCGCGGATTGCGCGTTCCGGCTGCGGCAGCGCAGCAGGCGCGGGCGTGCCCACAGGTCGCGTTCGGGCCCCTTGACGTCGCCCGGTTCGGACCGGCGCACGCGCGAGACGATGAACTCGAACAGGGGCACCGTGGTATCGCTGCCGCCCAGCTCGAACACGAGCGTATAGACCATCTGCGGCATGGTCTTCAGCTGCTGATCCAGCTTGGAAAGCTCGCTGCCGGCATCGTCGAGTTTGTTTTTCAGCAGCTGTTTGCGCTGTTCGAGTTCGGCCGCGCGGACCTTCGCTTCGGTGCGGGCCTTGCGGGCCTCGGTGACGGCCTTGCGGGATTCGGTCAGGCCATGCCGGTCCTCGAAGGCGCGAATCATCGGGCCTCTGATCGAGAGGCAGGTGATGATCCCAATCAGCGCGAGGGTCAGGATGGCGATCAGCAGGATCGACATGCGGAGGATGTGCTCGTTTATGCGGTTGTCGGACTATCTCATGGCTCAGCCGTGGAGCCGTCGTCAATGTATGAAACAGCAGATCTGAATACAGGGTGGAGTTTGTGACGCCAGCATCGCCTTTATCACTGGTCGGCGAGGGTATCCGGCTCAGGGTCCGGGTCAAGCCCGGTTCGCGGCGCCAGGCGGTTTTGGGACGGACGGTGCTGCCCGGCGGCGAGGCGGCGGTGTCGATCGCCGTCTCGGCGCCGCCGGAGGACGGCAAGGCCAATGCGGCGGTGGCGGCCCTGCTGTCGAAGACGTTGGGCATTCCCAAGACCAGCATCCGGGTCCGCGTCGGCGCCAGCGGCCGCAGCAAGATTCTGGAGATCGACGGCGATCCGGCAATCCTCGGGCCACGCCTGCGTTTATGGGTGGATTCCCTCGCGGAGGTCTGAGTCCGGATCCTGTCGCGGCCGCTCGCGGCCGGTCACTTCAGCGTGAGACCCCTGGTTTCCTCTCGCTTTAGGACGATCTAGGGCACAGCGTAGTCGCATCCGGTGCTGGGAGACCGATCATGATCCACGATTGCAGAGGACTTGAGGTCACGGCGGCCGGCCCGGCTGCGGTCGTGGCGTTCGATCGGGCGATCGAGGCGGTGCTCGGCCACCGCGCCGACGCTGGCGCCGCGATCCAGGCGACCTTCGATGCCGATCCCGACATGACCCTGTGCTGGATTTTGCGCGGGGCAGCGCATCTGTTGCTGGCCAAGCAAGAATCCGTCCCCGTCGCCAGGGAAGCGTTGGTCAGGGCCGAACGCAGCCTGGCCGCGCGCGGCGGTACCGCCCGGGAGCAGTTGTTGGCGGGTGCGCTCCGGGCCTGGGTCGCCGGCAACATGCGCCAGGCGACCGACCGGATCGACGAGGCGCTCGGGCTCAATCCGCTCGACGGCTTCGCGCTCAAGCTGGGCCACGGCCTCAAATTCATGCTGGGCGATCTGGTCGGTATGCGGCGCAGCCTGGATCGGGTGCTGCCCGATTGGCGCGCCGACGTGCCGGATTCCGGCTATGTGCTGGGTTGCTATGCCTTCGTGCTCGAGGAATCGGGTGATCTGGTCCAGGCCGAGCGGGTCGGCCGGCAGGCGCTGGAGCGCGCGCCGCGCGACGTCTGGGGTGCCCATGCCGTCGCCCATGTGTTCGAGATGCAGGGCCGCGCCGCAGACGGCATCGCCTGGCTTGCCGAGCAATCGGCCCAGCTGCCGGATGTCAATAATTTCGCCTATCACATGCATTGGCATCGGGCGCTGTTCCATCTGGCGCTGGGCGAGATCGATCCGGTGCTGGATCTTTACGACGGGTCGATCCGGGCAACCTCGACCGACGATTTCCGCGATATCGCCAATGCGGTCTCGCTGCTGTGGCGGCTCGAAGCCCAGGGCGTCGATGTCGGCCGGCGCTGGGACGAGCTGGCGGAACTGTCCGCCGCCCGCGGTGCCGATCCGTCACTGGCCTTTTCGCTGGCTCATCGGGCGTTGGCACTCGCCGCCGGACGGCGGCTTGACGTGCTGGCCCGCCTGATCGGCGAGCTGGAAGCCTGGGTGGTGGACAATGCCACCTGCCAGGCCGGTGTGCTCAGGGTGATCGGCCTGCCGCTGCTGCGCGCCATTCTGGCCGAGGCGGCTGGACATCCGGATCAGGCCGTCGATATCCTGTTCCCGATCCGTCATCGGCTGCAAAGCCTCGGCGGCAGCCATGCCCAGCGCGATCTGTTCCATTGGTTCCTGACCGATGCGGCGATCGCGGCCGGGCGACGGGCGGAGGCATTCGAGCTGTTGGCCGATCGAACCGACCGCCACGCCACCACAGACTGGGCAGCCGATCGGCTGACCGGCCTGACCCAGATCGCGGCGTGATCCGACGCGGCGCGTGGTTCGCCGTCTTGGCCTTGGTGGTGGCCGGCCTGACCCAGCCCGCCGCGGCCCATCCCGCCGATGAATCCGATCCCTGGCCCAGCCTGAATTCGGGCGGGCTGGAGCGACATTATCTGCTGCATCTGCCGACGGGTCTGAAATCCGCGATCGGGCCCGTACCCCTCGTGATTGTGCTGCATGGGGCTGCGGGCGACGCGCGCTCGACCGCGGACATGACCGGCTTCAGCCCGCTCGCCGACGAGGCCCGCTTCATCGCGGTATATCCCGAAGGCACCAGCATCGGCGTCGATCCGGTGCGGCAGACCTGGAACGCCGGGTTCTGCTGCGGGGCGGCCGTGCGCAGCCATGTCGACGATCTGGCGTTCCTGAACGCGCTGATCGACAGCCTGTCCGCGAACTATCCGGTCGATCCGCATCGGATCTATCTGACCGGCCTGTCGAACGGCGCCATGCTCGCCTACCGCTTCGCCGCCCAGTACCCGGAACGGATCGCCGCGATCGCGCCGGTTGCCGGCACCATCGGCGGCACGGCCGGCACCGACCAGCCGCCGATCGCCATCGCGCGGCCCGATCGGCCGGTGCCGGTGCTGATCATCCACGGCATGATGGACGGCTATGTGCTGTACCACGGCGGCGTCTCGCCCAACGTGAACACGCCCGGCCGCTTCAACGTCTCGGTCGATGATGCGGTGCGGTTCTGGACCGCGGCCGATGGTTGCGCCGGCCGTCCGGCGCCGAGCGCCATCGCCGGCGGCCGCGTCATCGTCGAGGAATTCGCCCATTGCCGCGACCGGGCCGAGGTTCGGCTGGTGGCGCTGACCAACGGCCCACACGAATGGCCGCTGGCAATCGCCCAGCCGAACGGCGTCGAAGAACCGACGGCGA
>Ga0302317_10003612_pt1 | contig 10153 bp, 14 predicted proteins | sample III_Palsa_N3_3_FD_200450 | JGI IMG/M metagenome (GOLD analysis project Ga0302317, IMG submission 200450) | Peat permafrost microbial communities from Stordalen Mire near Abisko, Sweden - III_Palsa_N3_3 | ecosystem: Environmental > Terrestrial > Soil > Palsa > Peat permafrost | place: Sweden...
TTGTTCGTGCCGTGGCAGCTGCTGTTCGTCAATGCGACGGCCGGGGCGTTGCACTACGACAAGAACCACATGCCTATCTTTGTTTGGCTGGTGTATGTCGCGTCAGTAATCCCGCTCGCGGCGGCCTCGCATCATCTTATCGAACGGCCCGCGCGCAGCCTGATGCGGCGCGGCCCGCCACGGTTCGAACGCCCGTTCGCCACCGTGGCCTAAACGTCACGTCAGGGGAAAATTAGCTTTTCATTTCCAATATCGGCGGCTATTCCGACCGCAGTATCCGCGACGGGGGAACCTCGCATCATGAGTCACCGCGTAAGAGCCGCTCTTGGCTCCCTAGCGATGGCCGCCCTGTTGATGTTTTCAACAGCCGGCTCGGCGAACGCCGAAGACTACCTGCAGTGCGTGCCCTTCGCGCGCACGATGTCGGGTATCCAGCTGTTCGGCGACGCCTGGACCTGGTGGGAGAAGGCTGCCGGCAAATACGCCCAGGGCTTTACCCCCAAGGCGGGCGCGGTGCTGGTGTTCAAGCCCAATGGCGTGATGAGCAAGGGCCACGTGGCCGTGGTCAGCCATGTGCTTACTGACCGGGTCATCCAGGTCAGCCACGCCAACTGGTCGATCATCGAGGGTACGCGCGGCCAGATCGAGAATGACGTGACGGTGGTGGATGTCTCGCCCGCCGGCGACTGGAGCCAGGTCAAGGTCTGGTTCGATCCGATCCGCGACCTCGGCCACACCGTCTATCCGACCTACGGCTTCATCTATCAGTCGACCCAGACCGCGGCGCAGAGCGCGGCGCGGGCGGTGGCGCAGACCGCCATGAGCCAACTGGCCGGCGCGGTCCCGCAAGGGGGCTCCGGTCCGGCCCAGATCCTCAGCCAGGCCGCCAGCGCGCCTGACCGGATCGCCGCCCTGCTACAGGGCCTCACTGGCGGCGGGGACGACCGCTCCGGCCGCTAAGGCTGGTGGTTTGCGCCGGCTACCTATTCCGCTCATCCCGGCGAATGTCGGGACCCAGATGGCATAGCGCCAGCGGTTGGTCAGCCTTCCAAACTATAATCTCGGCGTCCGCGCCATATGATCTGGGTCCCGGCGTTCGCCGGCATGAGCGGGAAAGTTCGATCCATCCGACCAAAGGTCCCGCTCGATAGGTGCCGCTCCGCCTATTGACCGTTTGGTGCGTTTGAAGCCGGCGGCGTGCTGGCGGCGTCCTGCTTGATCGCCTGACCTTGCGACTGCAGCTTCTGGCCGGCGGTCTGCGCCAGCGCGCTGGCCTTTTGCGCCGCGGTCTGGAGGGTTGGAGCCGCGTTCGAGCCGACCTGGGCGATCTTTGAGTCGATCGCCGCGCCGCCGCCCATGAAAGAGCCCTGGCGGAAGGAGTAGTAGAGCGTCACCGCGCCGACCGCCGCGACCAGCAGCAGCAGCAACGTCAGCATCGGCGATCCGTGATGGCGGCGGCGTTCTTCCTGGCGTCCCTTGTCATAGGCTTCGCGCACCTTGGCCTTCACCAAAGGGGAATCCACGGCGGGGGCGTTGGCGGGAACGACTTCATCGTGTCTGAAGATGGACATCGGTTTCCTCTGTTCCGCACGGCGATTGCCGATTACCAAATATGAACGCGGTCGCGTATTGGCCGTTCCCTTGCGGCGGGCCTGGTTGAGGACACGATGATGACGGCAAAAGGGTTGGCGGTCTTGTGCATGACGGGGGCTGTGCTGGCGCTCGGCGCCTGTGCGACGCCCGAAGAGCCGGCGCAGATCTCGCCGGCGACCCCGCCGAGCAGCGGGGCCCAGGTGGCGCCCCCCGGGGCTGTGGTCGCGCCGCCGGCGCCGGCCGGCCAGGCCGCGAGACCGGCGGCCCCCGCCAGATCGCCTCACCGGCAGTATCTCGATCAGCGCACTGGCCGGTACTACTATTTCGACCAGACCAGCCACCGCTACTACTGGGAAGACGGTTCGCCCCGGTACTAGCCCGGCGCCGGCCCTACTTCACAACGCACCGGCCCAAGAAAAAGCGGCCCCCGGGGGAGGGCCGCTTTAGTTGTTTGTGCATCATCGAGAATTGGGGTGCGGAGGCAGCTGGACTGACTGTGGCCAGTCCTATGTCGGGGGGGCGTCGCCGCCTCCGCAAATCATAAACCCCATACCCCTCGATATGGTTCCGGGAGTTGCGAATATTTTTCGCGTGGGGGACGAGCCGGAAGATTTGGACCCTTTCGTCCCCCGAGTGGTTCTAACCAGCATGATCTTCAAAGGGAGGCCGCCATGGCCGACACAGAACACGCCCCTCATCTTTCCGTGACCGAGGCCCGGCAAGCCTTTCGCGGGCGACACGTCCTGATGGTGCTGATCGCGTCGGTGGCGCTGGCCAGCATCGCACTGGCGCTCGCCTGGGGCTGGCGCGCGGGCGATTTCCACCGCGCCGACTCCAGCGCCGCCTCGCGGATCGCCGCCGCCAGTCAGGCCGGTGCGCCGGCCGCCCCAACCTCGAAGCCGCGGACCGCAGCCACGAGCGGCTTCTATTGATCGGAATGGGGCGGCGGATAACGCCCGCCGTCCTCGGTCCGCCATGTCGCTAGACCACTGATTGGCCGCGGATCGCGCGGATCACGAAGCTGACCACCAGCAGGACCAGGAAGACCAGGAACAGGATTTTGGCGATGCTGGCCGCCAGGCCCGCCAGACTCATGAAGCCCAGGACGCCGGCGACCACCGCCAGCACGAAGAAAAGGAACGCCCAACCGAGCATATCAGCCTCCAGAGACGCAAAACGCCGCTCAGCGCTAACGCGGGCAGCGTTCCTTGCGTTCCGAGGCGCGGGCCTAAGCCGCCTGTTTGCTGCGCGCGGGGTGGAAGAACAGCGCCTGGCCGATCGCCGCCTTCACCGTCTCGGGTTGGAACGGCTTGGTGATCAGGAAGGTGGGTTCAGGCCGCTCTCCGGTGAGCAGGCGCTCGGGAAAGGCGGTGATGAAGATCACCGGCACGTCATAGCGGCCAAGGATGTCCTTCACCGCATCGATGCCGGAGGAGCCGTCGGCCAGCTGGATATCGGCCAGCACCAGGCCCGGGGTGCGCCGCGCCACCGACTCAGTAGCCTCGGTGCGGGTGGCGGCGATATCGATCACCCGATGGCCGAGTTCCTGGACGAGGGCCTCGATGTCGGCGGCGATCACCGGTTCGTCCTCGATGATCAGCACATCGGTGGCCAGCTCGGCGTCGATCTCGACCTGAGCCTCGGCGATCAGGGTTTCGATCTCCTCGAAATCGGTTTCCAGGATCGCGGCCGCCTCGGATTGGGTGAACCCTTCCAGCGCCGTCAGCAGGAAGGCCTGCCGCGAGCGGGGCGCGATGCGCAGGATGCGCCGCGCCGCATCGTCGCTCGGCGAGGCCCGGCGCTCGTCGTTGCGGGTCTCCAGCTGTGCGCCGGTGGACGACCAGATGGCGTGGAAGACGTGATAGAGCGCCACGCGGGGCGTCATCGAGGCGTCCAGGTTGCGCTCGCCCGCCGCCAGGGCCTCCAGCGCCGCGCGCACATAGGCGTCGCCGGTGGCTTGATCGCCCGTCAGCGCCCGCGCATAGCGGCGGACGTAGGGCAGGTGCGGCGCCAGACCTGACAGAAGACTCATGCAATACCCCTTTGCGACCGATCGATGCCGCGCTGGCGCCGAACCATCCAGGACCGAGCAGGACCTTGGGGGCGACGCCAACCTCCGACTTAGCTGTTACAAACGTCCGGAAGGGTCATCGGTTCCAGATAAATCGACCGGATGACGGAACCGGGCGGGCGGGCCGGCGTTTCTTTGCCTGCATCACGCGCAAGACTATAGTTGATTTTAAGGGGGGCGTTTCGTGAATGACCGCAGCGCCAAAGGTATGATCGAGCCGACATCGAACGAAAAACGTCGTCGCCAGGCCAAGTCATCGCTGGACGAAGCCAGGCTTAGGCAACAGGCGATCGGCGTAAAGCTTCGCCAGATGTTCGACGATGTCGTGGCCGAGCCGGTGCCCGACGAATTCCTCGATATTCTGCGCCGGGCCGACGACAGATCAGCGGCGGGTGAAGGCTGATGGCCGGCGAACGATCAGCGAGCCCCGGCGCGCCAAAACCGGCCAGCAGCGACGACGCCCGCTTCAAGGGCGAACTGGTCGCCTTGATCCCACACCTGCGCGCCTTTGCCCGCACCCTCGCCGGCGAGCCGGCCGCCGCCGACGATCTGGCGCAGGACGCCCTGGTCAAGGCCTGGGACGCCCGCGCCAGCTATCAGATGGGCACCAATATGAAGGCCTGGACCTTCATGATCCTTCGCAACCAGTTCTATTCGGAACGCCGCCGGTCCTGGCGGCAGACCCAACTCGACCAGGAAGCGGCCGAGCGCACCCTGGTGGCGGTCGACGACCCGACCTCGCCGCTGGCCCTGGACGAATTGCGCCTGGGCCTGGGCATGCTGCCCGCTGAACAGCGCGAGGCCCTGATCCTGGTGGGCGCCGGCGGCTTCGCCTACGAGGAGGCCGCCGAAATCTGCGGCTGCGCGGTCGGCACGGTCAAGAGTCGGGTCAGTCGGGCGCGCCGGGCGTTGCAGACGATCCTCGACGATGGCAGCTATGATCGCGACGGCCTGTCGGCATCGGACGCGATGCGCTCGATCATGGCCGATGCGGAGCGGCTGAGCACGCCGCGCTAGGACACCATGGCGCGGCCACCTTTCCGGCTGACCTTTGGGCCAATGACGTCGATCCGGGCGCGCCTGGGCGCGTCCCTGGCGATCGCCCTTCTGCCGGTGCTGATCCTCGGCGCGGTGCAGGCGATCCTGACCTTTTCCAAGGACGCCGATCAGCGCCGGACCGAACTGGCCCTGGCCGCGCAGAGAAGCGCCTCCACCGCCCGCGCGCGCATGGACGGCGCGGCGGTGCTGCTGCAGACGGTGGCGCCCGAGGCGGTGGGCGTGCAGTGCCCGCAGCGGCTGTCGGAGATCGCCGGCCGCGTTCCCGGCTATATCAATCTGATCCGGTTCGATACGCTCGGCCGCGTCAGCTGCGCGGCCGCGAGCGTCCCGGCCAATTCGGACCGTCGCGCCGCTCACTGGTTCCAAGAGCTGGCCGCCGGCGCGCCGCAGCTGGTGATCAAGGCGCCGCCGGACCTGACCACCCGCCCGGCGCTGATGGCGGCGCAGCCGGTAACGGGCGCGGGCGGCCATTTCGATGGCGTGGTCGCGGCGGTGATCGATCTGGCGGCGCTGCGCCCGACACTGGCCGACCCCAGCCTGCCCCAGGACACCGAGGTCGCCCTGGCCAATGGCCGTGGGCGGCTGCTGTTCGCCACCCAGCCCAGCGCCTTCATCAAGCCGCCGCCGGCCTTTCCGCGCGAGGAGACCTGGCGGCGATCAATGATCTACTACGGCCGCGACCTGACCGGGCAGTCCCGGGTGTTTTCCGCCGCGCCCTTGTCGGGCGACCTCTATGTGGTGCTGTCGACGCCGCGGGAGGGGCTGTGGTCCTGGGCGCGGCTCAACCCGCTGTCCAGCCTGCTGTTTCCGCTGCTAGCCTTCACCATCGCCCTGGCGGCGGTCTGGGTTGTCGCCGACCGCATCGTGGTGTTCTGGCTGCGCTATCTGCAGCGGATCGCGGCCATCTACGCCAAGGGCCGGCTGACCGTACGGCCGGTCCAGGCCGATCACGCGCCGCCGGAGATCCGCGAACTGGCCCAGACCCTCGACCAGATGGCCATGGCGATCACCGCGCGCGACGAGGAGCTGCTGAGCTCGCTCTCGGAGAAGGACGCGCTGATGCGCGAGATCCATCACCGGGTGAAGAACAACCTTCAGGTCATCACCTCGCTGGTGAACATGCAGCAGCGGGCGATGACCGACCCCGCCGGCCGCGCCGCCATGACCGACATGCGCCACCGGATCGGCGCGCTGGCCCTGATCTATCGGGCGCTTTATCAGGGCCCGGACCTGAAAAGGGTCGATCTGCGCCAGTTCCTGTCGGACCTGATCGGCCAGCTGATCGCCGACGATCATGACCGGGGCGGCGCCGTGCGCACCGAGCTGGAGGTGGACGAACTGATCATCGACCCTGACAAGCTGGCGCCCATCGCCCTGTTCGCGGTGGAGGCGATCAGCAATGCCCGCAAGCACGCCCTGGCGTTGAAGCAGGGCGCGCTGTTCGTGCGCTTCTCCCTGGACGGCGACGAGGCGGAACTGGTGATCGCCGATGAGGGATCGGGCGCGTCGCCGGTGCTGACCACCGAGGGGGTCGGTCGAACCCTGATGACCGCCTTCGCCCGCCAGCTGCGCGGCCGGTTCGAACTCAGCCCCAACAAGGACGGCGGCGTGACCGTCCGGCTGGTGTTCCCCAACCCCGCGGCGGAGCCCGGCGCGCCGCACCGCGCGCGGCCCAAACGGAACCGTGCGGTCGCCTAGGACGTTTGCTCTTGTGTCGAACACAAGGAGAAGACCCCATGCGTAAGCTGATTGTACTGGCGATGCTCGCCGCGGGCCTGACCCTGGCCGCCTGCAACACTGTTGAGGGCGCCGGCAAGGACGTTTCGGCGGCGGGCAGCGCCGTCACCGATACGGCGCGCGACGCAAAATAGCCCGCGCGGATCAGGTTTGAGTTTTCAACGTCGCCCGTTCCACGCCGTGGGGCGGGCGATCGCGATTCTGGGGTGCGGAAGGCCGCATGCCCAGCGTGCGTCCTTCGAGACGCCCCAAGAGGGGCTCCTCAGGATGACGAAGATTTTTGGGCTGCAAATTGGCTAGTCATGGTGAGGAGCGACGTCTTCGTCGCGTCTCGAACCACGCACCCTTAAGCCGCCTTGCGGAATTCCGGGTTGGGGGCGTAGACGCCGCGGCGGCCGGCGATCGGGCGCAGGGCGTCGGTGAAGTCCGACGCGGTTTCCTCGATCCCCAGGATCAGCCGGCCATCCTCTGGCAGGGCGGCGGCGAGCTGATCCAGCACCCGGCGGGCCACCTGCGGGTCGAAGCCGGACACCACATTGCGGCAGAAGATCACGTCGAATTGGCCCAGGCCGGTAAGATCGGCCAGCAGGTTGACCCGCCGCCACCGCACCGATTGCCGGATGCGCGGGTTCAGCGACCAGGTCTCGTCGTTCTTCTCGAAATGCCGCACCAACAGCCGGATCGGCAGGCCGCGCTGGACCTCGAACTGGGTGTAGAGCCCGCTCTGGGCCTTCTCCAGGCAGCGCTCGGACAGGTCCGAGCCGAACAGCTCGATCTTCAGGCCGGGATATTTGCTGGCCTCGTCGTCGACGATCATGGCCAGGGAATAGGGTTCCTGGCCGGTGGAACAGGCCGCGCTCCAGATGCGGATCGGCGCCCCGTCGCGGGCATGCGCCAACTCGGGAAGGATGTCCTCGCGAAATTGCTGGAACGGCGCGCGGTCGCGAAAGAAGCTGGTCTCGGTGTTGGCCAGGGACTCCGTCACCGTCCACATCAGGTCGCTGTTGCGCTTGGTCTGGATGTCGCGGATCATCTCGGAGATGTCGCCGAAGCCCTCGCGGCGCGCGACGGGCGCAAGGCAGGTCTCGATCCGGTAGGTCTTATCCGGATCGATCACCAGGCCGGAGCGGGCCTGGACGATCCGGCGGATGATCTCGATCTCTTCGGGCTTCACGCGACCAGCCCCGCCTCGGCGAACTTGGCTTCCAGGATGTCGCCGTCGAACGGCTTCATGATGTATTCGTCGGCGCCGGCCTCCAGCGCCTGGGTGATGTGTTCCAGGTCGTTCTCGACCGTGCAGAACACCACCACGGGGGAACGGCCGTCGGGCTCCTTGCGCAGGGCGCGCAGGAAGATCAGCCCGTCCATCACCGGCATGTTCCAGTCTAGCAATATGGCTTCCGGCATGGAGGTGCGGCACCAGGCCATGGCTTCCATGCCGTCGGACGCCTCGGCGATCTCGAAACCGAGATCTTCGAGGATGCGGCGGGCGACCTTGCGGATCACCCGGCTGTCATCGACGACCAGACACGTTCTCACGACTGACAAAACTCCACGCGTTGAGGTGGTTTTGCGGCCGGGAGGGTTAAGGACCGGTATGGGCGGGGGAATTTTTATTAAGATGCTGTGGACGGCGGCCGCGCAGATTCGGCGAAAGCGGCGGTTGGCGCGCGCTCTGTATTTTCACCACGAAGCACACGAAGGAAGAGATCCAACGCAAAGGCGCGAAGGACGCCAAGGCGGCCTTCGCCCGCATCAAAACCTTCGAGAGCCATGCCGACTGAGCGCGCTTCGCGCTTTCTTTGCGTCTTAGCGCCTTGGCGTCAAAACCTGCGAAAGCGCCGGCCCCTTCGTGCTCTTCGTGTGCTTGGTGGTGAAATCGGCGTGGGCCGGCCCGCCAGCCTAAGCCGGCAGGTTCACCGTCAGCATCACCCGTTCCTCGAACACCGCGTGCTCGAGGGTACCGCCGGCGGCGGTGACCAGTTGGTGCAGGTAGTAGGCCTGGACCCAGAGGCCGGCGAGGCCTTCCTCCAGGCGGCGGCCCTCAAGCCCGTCGATCACGGCGGGGCGCAGGCGCGCGCGGGCGCCGACGCAGTCGATCGCCAGCACCAGGCCGCCGCCTTCCTCCACCGCCGTCAGGGTGGCGATCCCGCCGGTGGGCAGGGCGCCGAGGCCGATCTGGACCAGGTTGAGCAGGGCGCGGGCTGCGGGCTTGGGCAGGGTTCTGGGCGTGACGTTCCAGATCAGCTGGGCGCGGCCATGGGTGGAGACGCCCTTGGCCAGGGTCTCCAGCTGGTCGGCGCCGAAGGTCTCGGCGGCGGCCGAGGCGCCCAGGGCGACGCGGTCGAAGGACAGCAGGTCCACCAGCTTCCTGGCGCTGGCGGCGATCAGGGTCATGGCCTCCTCGCGCATGTCCTGGGCGCCGGGGTCTTCCAGCAGATCCAGGCCCGACATGATCGCCCCGGCGGGGCTGATATAGTCGTGGCACATGCGCGCGGCGAGGAAGGCCGCCAGTTCGACCGGCGAAACCGGGACTTGCGGATCGCGCGTCGGGTCCAGCAGCTCCGGGGCGATGGTGGAGGTGGATGTCTGGGTCATGGGGGCATCGGCGATCAGGTTCGACAAGCGCGCATCGTTGGCCTGATTTGCGACTTTCGCAAACGAGATCGCTATGCCAGACAGGCGCCCATGACAGCAAATCCGGGCGCGGCCTTCGCCGACATTGTCGAGGCGGCCAGCGCCGTCATCCTGCCGCTGTGGCGCTCGGGCCTGACGGTCGACACCAAGAGCGACGACAGCCCCGTCACCGAAGCCGACCGGCGCGGCGAGGCGCTGATCCTGGAGCGGCTCAAGGCTGAGTTTCCCGACATTCCGGTGATCGCCGAGGAGGATTCGGCGGCCGGCGGCGTGCCCTTGAGCATCGCCCGCAGGTTCCTGCTGGTGGACCCGCTGGACGGCACCAAGGCCTTCGTCCGCGGCGACGCCCACTTCACCGTCAACATCGGCCTGATCGAGGATGGCCGGCCTGTCGCCGGGGCGGTTGCGGCGCCGGCCACGGGTCAAGTCTGGTTCACAACCGGCGACGGCGCTCATAAGCGGGCGTTCGGCGAGACGACAGGCAGGCCGGTGCATGTGCGGCCGCTGGAGCCGGGCCGGATGGTGGCGCTGACCAGCCACACCCTGAAGGACGAGCATTACGCCAAGCTGCAGGCGGAGTTCGGCATCACCGACCGGCTGCCGATGGATTCCTCGCTGAAGCTGTGCATCATCGCCGAGGGCGGGGCGGACATCTATCCGCGCCACGGCCCGACCATGGAATGGGACATCGCCGCCGGCCACGCGGTGCTGGAGGCGGCAGGCGGAAGTTTGCTGACCATGGAGGGCGCGCCCTTCATGTACGGAAAGTCGGCGGAGGGGTTCAAGAACGGGTGGTTCGTGGCGCGGGGCGGGCACGGCTCACGCGAGGCCCGAACCCGTCCTTAAGTCCTGGATGCGGAGTCTGCTCTGGCGCTCGACGCAGTCAAGGACGAGGCCCTTGGCCTCGCCGCGACGCGGTCGGCCCAAAGAGCCGATCCTTGAGTGCGTCGAGCGCCAGAGCTTCAATCTCGCCAGGACCTTGAGGGCGAGCCAGCATCGGTGGCCGATGCCTGGCCGAGCAGATCGGCGCGCTCATGCTTCGACAAGCTCAGCATG
>Ga0302317_10003613_pt1 | contig 10153 bp, 19 predicted proteins | sample III_Palsa_N3_3_FD_200450 | JGI IMG/M metagenome (GOLD analysis project Ga0302317, IMG submission 200450) | Peat permafrost microbial communities from Stordalen Mire near Abisko, Sweden - III_Palsa_N3_3 | ecosystem: Environmental > Terrestrial > Soil > Palsa > Peat permafrost | place: Sweden...
GCGGCCGGACCACCGACTGCATCAACGGCGACGGCGCGCACACGGTGCACGTCTGGGGCGTTGGCGACGTGCGCGAGGATGAACTGCCGCAGATCATCGTGCTGACGCCCAGGGACGCCCGGATCTCTACCAGCGGCGCGACGTTTGGCACCATCGAACGCTCCAACGCCGTGCGCCTGTCGATCTCCGGCTGCGACCAGTGGACCATCGCCAATGTCGAAGGGCAGCTCGAGCTGCACGACGCCGGAATGGGCATCGTCCATGCGGGCACCGCCGGCTCGATGGAGCTGCACATCGCCGGCATGGCCGATGTGACGACCCATGAGATCAGCAACGGCGCGACGTTTCAGGTCGCCGGCGTGGGCAAGGTCCACACCGTGTCGGTGTCCGGCCCGATCAAGGTCCATATCGCCGGCCACGCCGACGTGACCATCGACGGCGGTCATGCCTCGGACATCGACGTGCATATCGCCGGCTCGGGCAAGCTGAACGACCTTGGCTCCGCCGACACCCTTGAAGCGTCGATCGCGGGGGCGGGCGACATCAATGTCGCGCACGTCTCGGGCGCCGTGACCAAGTCCGTCGCCGGCGTGGGCACCATCAACGTCGGGCGGTAGGGGCCGGTTCTTGGCCCGCCTCGCCCTTCGACAGGCTCAGGGTGAGGCTTGCTGAAACGGCAAGGTCTCCTGAAATTCAGTGGAAATCCTCATGCTGAGCCTGTCGAAGCCTGTCCTGAGCGACGCCGCAGGCGGCGTCGAAGGGCATGAGAGGATTTCGCTCCCTCTGGCCCTGCTTCACCCTCCCGAAACCCCACCGCCCCTATCGTGACGCCGAACCAATCCAGGGGCGGCGCTCATGTCATCCACCTTCGGCCATCGGATCGAGCAACCGCATTCGGAGGGCGATACGCCGCCCTCGGCCCAGGACCTGGAGGCCGGGCCGTCCGATCTGGATAGCCTCAACCGCGCCGCCGCCGCTGTGGGCGGCGGGCGCAACAGCGTGGCGATTGAGTGGTCGGGCTATGGTCTGGGGGCCTGCGCCTGCGCCCTGGCCTTCTACGACCTCTATCAGCCGAGCCTTATCGTTGCGGCGATCCTGCTCGCGCTTCCGTTGGCGGTTATGGCGTTGCTGTTGCAATCACCGCGCAGCTTCGAGGTCTATCACAGAGGGTCGAGCACCCGGGCGGTAAACGTCATTCTGCTTGCGCCCTTCGGCTGCCTGCTGCTGCCCAACACCTTTCATGCCCAGGTCGACCCGATGTGGCCGGTGATTCCGGCGGTGGTGACCGGGTTGGCCATGCTGGCCACGGCCTGGACGCTTAAGGGCCGCCAGGCGTTGGAAAGCCCCACCGCCTTCGTTGTGTTGGTGGGCCTGTTCGGCGCTCTCTACGGCTACGGCGCGACCTCGCTGGCCGACATTCAGTTCGACATCTCGGCCGGTCAGACTGCTCCGCTGCAGGTGATGGACACCTATAAGAGTTGCGGCCGTTCCTGCAGCTATCGCATCGAACTTCCCGCCGCGGGACCGCGCGAGCAAGCCGGCTGGGTGGACGTCTCTTCCAGCCTCTATTCACAGCTGCACGCAGGCGATACAGTTTGCCAGGTCAGCCACCGCGGCGCCCTGACGCTGCCTTGGTACCGGGTCGGGCTGTGCAACTCAGGTTGGACCGGGCAGGGGGTTTAAAGCCGCCAAATCCTCGTTTCACCGCTCAAACCCAGCGCCTTTGGTGTTGACGCGGCCGATTCTTCCAAGTATCCACCGCGCCTCTGTTGGACCGGCTGTAAGCCTCGGTTTAGACGCGGTCCGCGAGACGACCAGTCATAGCGCCCACGGGTTTGCCCCGAAGCGCGATTGTTGGACCGGCCCCACGGCGACGTGAGGGCCATATTCGTTTTGCGGGTCTCGCACGCACGATTTGCGTAACCGGACTTGAAGTCGTTTGGAGCCCTCGGGTTCCGACTGGTCTTTGAAACAGTATTCGGGCGTGGCGAGCGCTATTGGGAATTCGAGCGATATGGATCGACAAAATATCCGCATCAGGCTCAAAGCCTTCGACCACCGGGTGCTGGATCATTCAACACGTGAGATCGTCAACACGGCCAAGCGCACTGGCGCCACCGTGCGCGGGCCCATCCCGCTGCCGACCCTCATCGAAAAATTCACCGTCAACCGCTCGCCGCACGTCGACAAGAAGTCGCGCGAGCAGTTCGAAATCCGCACGCATAAGCGCGTGCTCGATATCGTCGACCCCACCCCGCAGACCGTGGACGCGCTGATGAAGCTCGACCTGTCCGCCGGCGTGGACGTCGAGATCAAGCTCTAAGGATCGCGGATCGATGCGTACCGGCGTGATCGCAAAGAAACTGGGCATGACGCGCTTCTTCGATGAAGCGGGCGTCCATGTGCCCGTCACCGTACTTTCGCTCGACGGCTGTCAGGTCGTCGCCCAGCGCACGCAGGAGAAGGACGGCTATGTGGCCCTTCAGCTCGGCGCGGGCGCCAAGAAGGTCAAGAACACCCCCAAGGGCATGCGCGGACATTTCGCCAAGGCCCTGGTCGAGCCCAAGCGCAAGCTGGCCGAATTCCATGTCTCCGAAGCCAACCTGATCGAAGTGGGCGCGGAAATCACCGCCGATCATTACCTCGCCGGCCAGCCGGTGGACGTATCGGCGCTGACGGTGGGCAAGGGCTTCCAGGGCGGCATCAAGCGCTGGAACTTCGGCGGCCTGCGCGCGACCCACGGTGTGTCCGTATCGCACCGCTCGCTCGGTTCGACCGGCAACCGCCAAGACCCAGGCCGCACCTTCAAAGGTAAGAAGATGGCCGGCCACCTGGGCCAGGAAATGGTGACCACCCTCAATCTGACCGTGTTCCGCGTGGATGTGGAGCGCGGTCTTATTCTTATCAAGGGCGCGGTTCCCGGCACCGAGGGGACCTATGTGAAGATCCGCGACGCCATCAAGAAGGCCGCGCCCGCCGATGCGCCGCAGCCCGGCGCCTTCCGCAAGCCCGGCGCCGAAGCCGCGACCGCCGCGCCTGCGGAAATCGAGGCCCCGGCCGAAGCCGCCGCGCCGGAAGCAGGGGACGAAGCCTGATGAAAATCGACGTCATCACCCTGGCCGGCGTCAAGGCCGGCTCCATCGAGCTCAACGACGCCATCTTCGGCCTCGACGAGATTCGCGGCGACATCCTCGCCCGCTGCGTCAACTGGCAGCTGGCCAAGCGCCGGGGCGGCAACCACAAGGTCCAGACGCGCAACGAGAATTCGCGCACCGGCAAGAAGATGTACAAGCAGAAGGGCACCGGCGGCGCTCGCCACGGCTCCCGTCGCGCGCCGCAGTTCGTCGGAGGCTCGCGCGCCTTCGGCCCGATCGTTCGCGATCACGGCTTCGACCTTCCCAAGAAGGTCCGGGCCCTGGCCCTGCGCCACGCCCTGTCCTCCAAGGTCAAGGCCGGCACGCTGATGATCCTCGACTCCGCCGAGATCGCCGAACCCAAGACCGCGGCCCTGCGCGCCCAGTTCGCCAAGCTCGGCCTGAAGAACGCACTGATCATCGCCGGCCCGGAAGTGAACAAGGGCTTCGGCCTGGCCGCCCGCAACATCCCGATGGTGGACGTGCTGCCGAACGCCGGCCTCAACGTCTATGACGTGCTGCGCCGCGACACCCTGGTGCTGACCCGCGCGGCGATCGAGGCGATCGAAGCGCGGTTCTCTGAGAAGGAAGCCGCGTAATGCCGACGGCCAAGCACTACGACACCATCCTGTCCCCGGTGATCACCGAAAAGGCCACCATGCTGTCCGAGCACAACAAGGTTGTGTTCAAGGTCGCCCACGAGGCCACCAAGGACGACATCGCCGCCGCGGTGGAAGAGCTGTTCAAGGTCAAGGTGACCAAGGTCAACACGCTCATCACCAAGGGCAAGACCAAGTTCTTCCGCGGAATCAAGGGCCGCCGGTCGGACGTCAAGAAAGCGATCGTGACGCTGGCTGAAGGCCAGTCGATCGACATCACCACGGGGCTGTGATCCGATGGCGCTGAAACACTTCAATCCGACTTCGCCCTCGCGCCGCCAACTGGTGCTGGTCGACAAGTCCGAGCTGCACAAGGGCAAGCCCGAGAAGAGCCTTGTCTCCGGCCTGACCAAGTCCGGCGGCCGTGGCGGCGGTGGCCGCATCGCCGTGCGCTTCCGTGGCGGCGGCGCCAAGCGCCTCTATCGCCTGATCGACTTCAAGCGCCGCAAGTTCGGCGTGGTCGGCGTGATCGAGCGCCTGGAGTACGACCCCAATCGCTCGGCCTTCATCGCCCTGATCAAGTACGCCGATGGCGAACTGGCCTACATCCTGGCCCCGCAACGGGTGAAGGTGGGCGACGAGGTCATCGCCGACGAGAAGGTCGACGTGAAGCCGGGCAATGCTTCGCCCCTGCGCTCGCTGCCGGTCGGCACCATCATCCACAACGTCGAGCTGAAGCCTGAAAAGGGCGGCCAGATGGCCCGCTCCGCCGGCGCCTACGCCCAGCTGGTCGGCCGCGACGCCGGCTACGCCCAGATCCGTCTGGGCTCGGGCGAGCTGCGCATGGTGCAGGACAGCTGCATGGCCACGGTGGGCGCGGTGTCCAACCCCGACCACATGAACGAGAACCTCGGCAAGGCCGGTCGCGTCCGCCACATGGGCTTTCGCCCGCACGTACGCGGCGTGGCCATGAACCCGGTCGACCACCCGCACGGCGGCGGCGAAGGCCGCACCTCCGGCGGCCGCCACCCGGTCACGCCCTGGGGCAAGCCCACCAAGGGCCGCAAGACCCGCACCAACAAGACGACGGATAAATTCATCATCCGCTCGCGTCACGTTAAGAAGGCCCGCTAAGCCATGACCCGTTCGGTATGGAAAGGTCCCTTCGTCGACGGCTACCTTCTGAAGAAGGCGGACGTCACGCAGAATTCGGGCCGCAAGGACGTCATCAAGACCTGGTCGCGCCGCTCGACCATCATGCCCCAGTTCGTGGGCCTGACCTTCGGCGTCCACAACGGCCAAAAGCACGTGCCGGTCACCATCCGCGAGGACATGGTCGGCATGAAGCTCGGTGAGTTCGCGCCGACGCGCTACTTCCCGGGCCACGCGGCCGACAAGAAGGCCAAGAGGAAGTAGCATGGGCCAGAAAACCAAAGAACGGCGCCTGAAGCCGGTCGAGGCGATGTGCAAGGTGCGCACATTGCGCACGGGCCTGCGCAAGCTGAACGTGGTCGCCCAGTCGATCCGCGGCATGAAGGTCCAGCGCGCGCTGAACGAGCTGGAGTTCAGCCACAAGCGCATCGCCAAGGACGTCCGCAAGGCGCTCTACTCGGCTATTTCCAACGCCGAGAACAATCACTCGCTGGACATCGACGACCTGGTGGTCGCCGAAGCCTATGTGGGCAAGAACCTGGTGATGAAGCGGTTTTCGGCCCGTGCGCGCGGCCGTTCCTCGCGCATCGAAAAACCCTTCTCGGAGATCACCATCGTGGTCCGTGAACTTGGCGAGGCGGCCTGATGGGTCAGAAAGTCAATCCAATCGGTCTTCGCCTGGGCATCAATCGCACCTGGGACAGCCGCTGGTTCGCCGACGGCGAGGACTACAGCCGTCTGCTGCATGAAGACATCAAGGTCCGCCGGGAGCTGAAGAAGCGCCTGAGCCAGGCCGGCGTCTCGCGCATCATCATCGAGCGTCCGCACAAGAAGTGCCGGGTGACCATCTATGCCGCGCGCCCTGGCGTGATCATCGGCAAGAAGGGCGCCGACATCGACAAGCTGAAGAAGGACCTGCAGGCGCTGACTGAAGGCGAAGTTCACCTGAACATCGTCGAAGTCCGCAAGCCCGAGACCGACGCCCAGCTGGTGGCCGAGAATATCGCCCAGCAGCTCGAGCGCCGGGTCGCCTTCCGCCGCGCCATGAAGCGGTCGATGCAGTCCACCATGCGCCTCGGCGCCAAGGGCGTGCGGATCAACGTCTCCGGCCGTCTCGGCGGCGCGGAAATCGCGCGGATGGAGTGGTATCGCGAAGGCCGCGTGCCGCTGCACACCCTGCGCGCCGACATCGACTACGGTTTCGCGGAAGCCAAGACCACCTACGGCATCATCGGCGTGAAGACCTGGATCTTCAAAGGCGAGGTGCTGGAGCACGATCCGATGGCGCAGGACAAGCGCCTGGCCACCGAGTCCGGCCCGGCCGGCGAGGGCGGCGGACGTGAGCGGGGCGATCGTCCCGACCGTGGCGATCGCGGCGGCCGTCGCGAGCGTGCGGGAGCCTAGTCATGTTGCAACCGAAAAAGACCAAGTACCGCAAGCAGTTCAAGGGCCGCATCCACGGCCTGTCCAAGGGCGGCACTGCGCTGAACTTCGGCGCCTATGGCCTCAAGGCGCTTGAGCCGGAACGGATCACCGCGCGTCAGATCGAAGCGGCTCGTCGGGCGATCACTCGCCAGATGAAGCGCCAGGGCCGGGTGTGGATCCGCGTCTTCCCCGATCTGCCGGTTTCCGACAAGCCGGCCGAAGTACGGATGGGCAAGGGCAAGGGCGCCGTTGAATACTGGGCCGCGCGCGTCGCGCCGGGCCGGATCATGTTCGAGATCGACGGCGTCGCCGACGACGTGGCGCGCGAAGCGCTGCGCCTCGGCGCGGCCAAGCTGCCGATCAAGACCCGTGTCGTCACCCGGATCGACGCCGGCGCCGCGATGGAGCACGCGTGATGAAGATCGCAGAGGTCCGTAGCCTGACCGCCGACCAGCTGGCCGACGAGCTTTTGAAGCTCAAGAAGGAGCAGTTCAACCTGCGCTTCCAGTCGGCCACCGGCCAGGTCGAAAAGACCCATCGTTTCGGGGAAGTCCGCAAGGACATCGCCCGCGTCAAGACCGTGCTTCGCGGCAAAAGCGCCAGCGCGGCCTGAGGAATCAGCTATGCCAAAACGAATTCTTGAGGGCGTGGTCGTCTCCGACAAGGGCGACAAGACCGTGGTGGTGAAGGTCGAACGGACCTTCCTGCACCCGTTGCTGAAGAAGACCGTGCGCCGGTCGAAGAAGTATCACGCCCACGACGAAGGCAACGCCTACAAGGCTGGCGAAGTCGCCCGCATCGTCGAGTGCGCCCCGAAATCCAAGCTGAAGACCTGGGAGGTCCTTCCCAAGGCCGCTCAGGCTTCGGCCTGATCGTGCTCTGGAGGGTATGACACCATGATCCAGATGCAATCCAACCTCGAGGTCGCCGACAATTCCGGCGCCCGCCGCGTCATGTGCATCAAGGTGCTGGGCGGGGCCGGTCGCCGCTATGCGTCCGTCGGCGACACCATCGTGGTGTCGGTCAAGGAAGCCATTCCGCGCGGCCGTGTGAAGAAGGGCGAGGTGCTTCGCGCCGTCGTCGTTCGCACCGCCCAGGGCATCAAGCGCAAGGACGGATCGCTGATCCGTTTCGACCGCAGCGCCGCGGTCATCGTCAACAAGCAAGGCGAGCCGATCGGCACGCGGATCTTCGGCCCGGTTCCTCGCGAACTGCGCGCCAAGAACCACATGAAGATCATCTCGCTTGCGCCAGAGGTGCTGTAAGCCATGGCCGCGAAGATCAAGAAGGGCGACCGCGTCGTCGTCCTGACCGGAAAGGACAAGGGCCGTCAGGGCCAGGTCCTGCAGGTCATGCCCAAGGAAAGCCGCGTGCTGGTTGGCGGGATCAATATGGTCAAGCGCCATACCAAGCCCAGCCAAGGCGATCCCAACGGCGGCATCAAGAACAAGGAAGCCTCGCTGCACATCTCGAACGTGGCCTACGCCCACAACGGTGTAGCGACCCGCGTCGGTTTCCGTATCGACGGCGACAAGAAGGTGCGTGTGGCCAAGAAATCCGGTGAGGTCATCGATGGCTAACGAAGCCTACGAACCCAAGTTGAAGTCCGACTATCGCGGCCGCATCCGGCCGGCGATGAAGGAAAAGTTCGGCTATACCAACGAGATGCAGATCCCGAAGATCGACAAGATCGTCGTGAACATGGGCATCGGCGAAGCCGTCAACGATTCCAAGAAGGTCAACGCGGCGGTCAAGGACCTGGCGGCCATCACCGGCCAAAAGCCCGTGACCACCAAGGCCCGCACCTCCATCGCCGGCTTCAAGCTGCGCGAAGGCATGGTGATCGGCGCCAAGGTGACCCTGCGCAAGGATCGCATGTACGAGTTTCTCGACCGTCTGATCACCATCGCCCTGCCGCGGGTGAAGGACTTCCGGGGCCTGAAGCCGACCTCCTTCGACGGGAACGGCAACTACGCCCTGGGTCTGCGCGAACACATCGTGTTCCCGGAGATCAACTACGACGAAATCGATCAAATGTGGGGCATGGACGTCATCGTCTGCACCACGGCCCGGACCGACGACGAAGCACGCGAGCTTCTGAGAGAGTTCAAGTTCCCGTTCGTGACGAACTGAGCGGGGGAAGGACCAAGCCATGGCCAAGAAAAGCGCCGTCAATCGAAATGAAATGGTCAAGCGTCTCGTCAAGACGATGGCCGCCAAGCGCGATGCGCTGAAGGCGACCGCCAATGACGAGAGCCTGCCGCTGGAAGAGCGCTTCTCGGCGCGTCTGAAGCTGGCGAAGCTGCCGCGCAACTCGTCCAAGACCCGCATCCGTAACCGGTGCCTGATCACGGGACGTCCGCGCGCCTTCTATCGCAAGCTGAAGATGTCGCGGATCGCGCTGCGGGATCTGGGTTCCAATGGCCAGATTCCCGGCCTTGTTAAGTCGAGCTGGTAGGAGGGTCCAATGGCTGTGAACGACCCCATCGGCGATATGATCGCCCGCATCAAGAACGCCGCCATGCGCAAGCGTGGCAAGGTGGTGACGCCGGCCTCCAAGCTGCGTCAGCACGTGCTGGATGTGTTGGCCGACGAAGGCTACATCCGCGGCTACGCCCTGGTTGAAAAGCCCGGCGAATTTCCTCAGTTCGAGATCGAGCTGAAGTATTTCGACGGCGAGCCGGTAATCGTCGAAATCTCCCGTGTTTCGAAGCCGGGCCGGCGCGTCTATTCGTCAATCAAGGACCTGAAGCCGATCAAGAACGGCCTTGGGATCTCGATCCTGTCCACGCCCAAGGGCGTGATGTCGGACAACGCCGCGCGCGACGCCAATGTCGGCGGCGAAGTGCTCTGCCGGGTGTACTGATCATGTCTCGGATTGGAAAACGGCCTATTCCCGTCGCCTCCGGCGTCAATGTGACGCTCGACGGCCAGACGGTCACGGTCAAGGGGCCCAAGGGCCAGCTGTCCTGGACCGTGGTCGACGAGATCGCGGTCGCCCTCGAGAACGGCGAGCTTTCGCTTACGCCAAAGGGAGCCTCCAAGCGCGCCAGCGCCATGTGGGGTCTTTCCCGTTCGCTGGTGGCGAACATGGTGCAGGGCGTGACCAGCGGCTTTGAGGAAACCCTCGAACTGGTGGGCGTTGGCTATCGCGCGGCGATGAAGGGCCAGGCTCTCTCCATGCAGCTGGGCTTCTCGCACGACGTGGACATCCCGCCGCCGGAGGGCATTGCGTTTGCGGTGCCGAAGCAGACCGAAATCCGCATCAGCGGCATCGACAAGCAGCTGGTGGGCGAAGTCACCGCCCGCATCCGTCGCATTCGTCCGCCCGAGCCCTATAAGGGCAAGGGCGTGCGTTATGCCGGCGAAAAAGTCCGGCGCAAAGAAGGCAAGAAGAAGTAGGTCATGGCGCTCTCTCCTCGCGATTCCGCCCAGCGCCGCGCTCAGCGCACCCGCACGCGGCTCAAGTCCCTGGCGAACGGTCGGCCGCGTCTGTCGGTCTTCCGCTCGGCCAAGAATATCTACGCCCAGATCATCGATGATGCTGGCGGCGTCACCCTGGCTCACGCCTCGTCGCTGGAAAGCGGCAAGGGAGGCAAGGGCGCCGACAAGGAGGCCGCCGCCCGTGTGGGCAAGCTGGTCGCCGAACGCGCCATCGAAAAGGGCGTCAAGGACGTCGTCTTCGATCGTGGCGGTTACATCTATCATGGCCGGGTCAAGGCCCTGGCCGACGCCGCGCGCGAAGCCGGCCTGAACTTTTAAAGGATAGAGGTCAGCATGGCCCGAGGCGAACAACAGCGCGGCGATCGGCGGGACCGGGGCAACCGGCCGCAGGAAGAGCGC
>Ga0302317_10003614_pt1 | contig 10153 bp, 8 predicted proteins | sample III_Palsa_N3_3_FD_200450 | JGI IMG/M metagenome (GOLD analysis project Ga0302317, IMG submission 200450) | Peat permafrost microbial communities from Stordalen Mire near Abisko, Sweden - III_Palsa_N3_3 | ecosystem: Environmental > Terrestrial > Soil > Palsa > Peat permafrost | place: Sweden...
CCTGCCGTCCGATGAGGCCGCGACGAAGCTGGCGGCCAACCGCTGACCTACCGGCTCGATCTTGGATCGAACGCGTGCTGAAGCCCGTCGCCGATGAAGTTGACGGCGATCACGGTGATGAAGATGAGGAGCCCCGGATAGACTGCCAGGGCCGGCGCGGTCGTCACCAGTTCCTGGGCGTTGTTCAGCATGTTGCCCCAGGACGGTGTCGGCGGGACGATGCCGAAGCCCAGGAAGCTCAGCACCGATTCCAGCAGGATGACGCGGCCGACGGTCAGCGTGCCGGCGACGATGATCGGGGTCGCGACGTTGGGCAGGATATGGGCGGCCATCACGTACAAGGGACTGGCGCCGCTCGCCTTGGCGGCCAGCACATAGTCGCGTTCCTTGAGGCTGAGCGTGGCGGCGCGGACCAGCCGCGCCATCTGGGTCCAGTCGACGACCGCGATGATCACCACGACGCGCCAGAATCCGGCGGCCCCCGAATGGGCGAATTCGGACGAGAAGCCCAATTTGGTGAGGTCGACCGCACCGAACACGATCAGCAGCGGCAACAGCGGCAGCGCGATCATGCCGTCGGTGAAACGCATCAGCACCGCATCGAGCCTCCCGCCGAAATAGCCGGCGCAGAGCCCGATGCCCAAGCCCACGACGCCGCCGATCAGGGTCGAGACCAATCCCACCAGCAGCGAGATCTGGCCGCCATACATCAGCCGCAGCAGCTCGTCGCGGCCGGCGTCGTCCATGCCCAGCCAATGCTCGGCCGAGGGCGGGTCGTAGCGCGACAGCAGGTCGGTCGAGTCCGGATCGATGCCGCTCCAGGCGGCGAGCGGTCCGGCGGCGAGCGTGAACAGCACCAAAAGGATCAGCACGGCCATGGCGATCATGCCGGCTCGATGGCCGCGGAAGCGCTTCCAGCGCAGCTTCCAGACCGACTGGGCCGCTTGGATATTGCGCGCGGGGGCGGGAGTGTCGAGAGCGGTCATTTCAGCGAAATCCGCGGATCGAGCCAGCCATAGGCGAGGTCGGCGATGAGGTTGCTGAGCAGGGTCACCAGCGTCGCGAACAGCAATCCCACCAGCGCCAGATTATAGTCGTTCGCCAGGATGGCGTCGTAGATCATCTTACCCATGCCCCATTGGGCGAACATGGTCTCGGTCACCAGCGCGCCGGAGAACAGCGTGCCGAAGCTCAAGGCCATGATGGTCACGACCGGGATCAGCGCATTGCGGAGCGCGTGGCGGATGACCAGCCGGCCTTCGCCCAACCCCTTGGCGCGCGCGGTCCGGATAAAATCCATGCGCATGGTCTCGATCATGGCGGCGCGGACATAGCGGGTGAATTGCCCGGTGCTGGCGAGCGTCAGGGTCGCGACCGGCAGGGTCAGGTGGCGCAGCTGGTCGATGAAGCCATTGTCGCCGACCGTGCCCATGCCGCTCGCCGGCAGCCAATGCAGCTGCACCGCGAACACGATGATCAGGATCAGCGCCAGCCAGAACACCGGCACGGAAATGCCGGCAAAGGCGAACAGGCTGACGAAGCCGTCGACCCAGCCGCCGGGCTTGCGCGCTGCGGCGACGCCGAGCGCAAAGGCGAGCACCACGCTCAAGCCGAAGCTGATCAGCATCAGCTTGCAGGTCTGCAGCAGTGCCGGCGCCAGCACGGTCAGCACCGGCTCGGAATGGGTGCGGGAAAAGCCGAAATCGCCGCGCAGCGCGTCCAGCAGCCAGTGCCAGTAGCGCACCGGCATCGGCTGATCCAACCCATAGATCGCGCGCAGATGGGCGACGACCTCGGGGGTCGCCCCTGGGTTGGAGGCGATCATGACGTCGAGCGGATCGCCCGGCATCAGGCCGATCAGCCCATAGATCACGAAAGACATGACCCAGAGCACCAGAAGCGCCTGCAGGCTGCGGCGCAGCACGAAGCCCGTCATGCCGCTCACTCCTTGAAGTGGCAGGCGGCCAGATGCGTCGGTCGCCCGGGCGCGGGCTCCAGCATCGGCGGCGTGGTCTTGCAGATCGCCTGCACCTTGGGGCAGCGCGTATGGAACACGCAGCCCGGCGGCGGATTGAGCGGGCTCGGCATCTCGCCCGAGAGGCTGCGGCCGCGCCGGCGCCGGCCGCGCCCGATCCGTGGCACCGCATCCAGCAAGGCGGATGTGTAAGGGTGCGACGGCTGGTCGAACAGGCTGGCGCGGTCGGCGAGTTCAACCAAGCGACCCAGGTACAGGACGGCCACCCGGTCGGCCAGATGGTTCACCACCGCCAGGTCGTGGCTGATGAACAGGTAGGAGAGGCCACGGTCCTCCTGGATGCCCTTCATCAGGTTCAGCACCTGGCTCTGGATCGAGACGTCGAGCGCGGACAGCGGCTCGTCGGCGACGATCAGCGACGGGTCGGGGGCGAGCGCGCGGGCGATGGCGATGCGCTGGCGCTGGCCGCCGGAGAATTCGTGCGGATAGCGGTTCAAGGCATCGAGCGGCAGTCCGACCTGGGCGACCAGGGCCGCCGCCCGCTCGCGCCGTTCGGCGGCCGAGCCGATGTTCTGGATCTTCAGCGGCTCGGTGATCAGGTCGGAGACCGGCATGCGCGGGTCGAGCGCCGAGAACGGATCCTGGAACACGATCTGGATCGCCTTGCGCGCCGCCCGCCATTCGGCTTTGCCCATGGGGGCGCCATGGAACTTGAGCGTGCCCAGGGTCGGCTCGCGCAGGCCGGCCACGACCTGGCCGAGCGTCGACTTGCCGCTGCCGCTCTCGCCGACCAGGGCCAGGGTCTCGCCCGGGCGGATCGACAGGCTGACATTCTCGACCGCATGCAGCACCGGCGCCGGACCGGAGAACCAGCCGCCGCCGGCCAGCGGGAAATGCACGCTGATCCGGTCGATGTCGATGATGGGGGCTTGGTCGCTCATTGGCCGGCCTTGAAGCAGGCGGCCCAATGGTCGGGCTCGATCGGGTCCAGGGTCGGTTCCACGGCCCGGCAATGATTGTCGGCCAAGGGGCAGCGCTCCGCGAAGCGGCAGCCGGTCGCAAACGCATCGATGCGCGGCACGCCGCCCTGGATGACCGGCAGCCGCGCCTGGCGCCGGTCCGGGTCGGGCAGGGTCTGGATCAGGCCCTTGGTATAGGGATGGGCCGGGCGGTCGAACAACACGGCCGCCGGCGCGCGCTCGACGATGCGGCCGGCATACATGACGATGATCTCGTCGGCCAATTCCGAGACGACGGCGAGGTTATGGCTGATGAACTGGATCGCCATGCCGATCTCGCTCTGCAGCTCCTGCATCAGCTCGATGATCTGCGCCTGGATGGTGACGTCGAGGGCCGTCGTCGGCTCGTCGGCGATCAGCAGTGCCGGCCGGCACGCCAAGGCCATGGCGATCATGGCGCGCTGGCGCATGCCGCCGGACAATTGGTGGGGATAGGAGGCCGCGCGCTGGCGCGGCGAGGAGATGCCGACCGCCTCCAACAGCCCGATCGCCGCGTCCTGCGCCGCCGCGCCGTCCAGGTCCTGGTGCAGCATCATGACTTCGGCGATCTGGGTGCCGATCTTCATGACCGGGTTGAGCGCGGTCATCGGTTCCTGGAACACCATGGCGACGCGGTTGCCGCGCAATTGCCGCCAGGCGGCCTCGGGTTGGCCGATCAGCTCGGTCCCGGCAAAGCGGACCGAGCCGGTGACCTGGCCCGGCGCCGGGATCAGTCCCATGAGTGCCAGCGCGGTCAGGCTCTTGCCGCAGCCGCTCTCGCCGACCACGCCTAGGGTGCGGCCGGCGTCGAGGCTGTAGCTCATGCCCTGGACCGGCTTGCGCACGGCGCCGTCGATCCGGAAACCGACGGTCAGGTCCGTGACCTCCAGCAGGGGCGGTGCAACGCTCAAGTCGTTACTCTGCGCGCCAGTTTTCCGACCACATGCAGGCGAAATCGCCGTGGCCGGTCGGCTCGTAGCCCTTCAGCCATTTCGGCACGATATGCGGCTCGGACCGGAAGAACAGCGGCACGACCGGCACCTGCTCGGCATAGATCTTCTGGGCGATCGCCCAGTCGGCCTTCTGCTTGGCCGGCTCCAGCTCGCCATCCATCCGCGCGATCGCCGCGTCCATGTCCGGGTTGGAAAAGGCGATGTAGTTGGCGCCGCCGTAGTTGTTCTTCTCGGTCGGGATCTGCTCGGTGCCGAGCGTGCGCAACGGCGATTCGGTGACCGCGCTCGACCAGCCGTACATGACCATGCCGGTATAGATGCGCTTCTTCAGCGTCTCGCCGAAGATGGTGCGCGGCGGTTCGTTCTTGATCGTCGCCTCGATGCAGGCGGCCTTCCATTGGCTCTGCAGCACCTGCTCGACCAGCTCGCGCAGGCGGTTGCCGGCGGTGGTCTGCAGCTCGAACGACAGGCGGTTGCCGGCGGCGTCGCGGCAGATGCCGTCCGCGCCGGGCTTCCAGCCGGCCTCGGCCAGCAGGCTCTTCGCCTTGGCCAGGTTGTAGGGATACTCCGCGGTATCCTTGGTGTAGTTCGGATTGAGCGGATTGACCCAGGTCGCCGCCACCGGCTGCAGGCCCTGGAACAGCTTGTCGGTCAGGCTCTTGCGGTCGAGCGCATAGAGCAGCGCCTGCCGTGTCTTCAGATCCTTGAAGACCGGATTGTCCTTCTGGACGTCGATATGCTCGTAGGTCAGGCTCGGCTTGAAGATGTAGGTGAAATCGTTCGGGTGCTGTTTGCGCAGGTCCAGCACCTGGTCGATGGTCAGGCCGATGCCTTCGCCCGCGACCATGTCGACGTCACCGGACAGCAGGTTGGCCTGCAGCGCCGCCGTGTTCTCGATATGCTTCAGGATGATGCGCTTGAAGCCGGGCTTGGTGCCGGACCAGTAGGGGTTCGGCTCCATCACGATCTGCGAGCCCGAATCGTACTGGGTGATCATATAGGGGCCGTCATAGAGGCCGGGCGTGGTCGGCGCGCGGTTATAGTTCGTCGCCTTCAGATAATCGCCGCCGCCGGTCGCCTTGTCGTAGATCGGGCCTTCGACATGCTCCGGCAGGATCTCGTCCCACTGGTTGTAGGACACCATGATGCCGGGCAGATGGATGACGGCGGTATGGTCGTCGACCACGTCGATCTTGGTGGCGCGCGTCCAGATATTGACGTTGGAGAAACCCGAATTCGGGTCCTTGCCGACCTTCCAGGTAAAGGCCAGGTCCTTCGCCGTCACCGGCACGCCGTCCGACCATTTCAGATCCGGCTTCAGCTTGATCGTGACCGCCATGCCCTTCTTGCCCTCGGGCAGGTCTTCCATCTTGGCGAGACCGTTTTCGACCGTCGGCAGCTCGGTGCAGAGCAGGCAGGAATTCTTCCAGTCCTTGTCGAAGGCGGTGATCTGCCGGATGACGAAACCGTCGGCATATTTCTTCACGACCTCCGCATCGATGTCCGGATGCAGGCTCGAAGGGAACTGCGCGATGCCGATCGTGAGCGTGTCCTTCGCAGCCAGGGCGGGGGCGACCGGCGCCATCAGCGCGGTCAATCCGAGCAAGGCGAGGGCGGAGCGGAACTGCATGGCGGTCTGATCCTCGGAAAGACGGTCTATCGCGTTGAGCGAAAATGATTACCCGAGGGAAACAGAGTGCGGGGTGGGGCGTCAACAGGGCAGCGGTCGATGGGCGCCGCGAGGCGCCCATCGTGGGCTATTTCTTGGCTGCGGCGGGCGTGCCGAACCAATTCATGAAGGATCCAAGCAGGTCCGAAGGAACGAGCCATAGTCCCGAAACCGTCGTCGGCAGCCTGCCATCCCATTTCGCCGTCGCATCCAGAAGCGCTTTGGTCTGGAGCGTAGCCAGGACGGGCGCAATTTTCTCGGCCGTGTATCGGTCGTTGATCGCGTTTTGAATATCGCGGTCAAACGTAAAGGTGCCGGCCCATCCGATATAGTCCAGCGTGATGCCGCGCGAACCGAAGAAGGCGCCAGCTTCGGTCTCGACGGCCTTGATGATGACGCCCGCCTCTTGATTGACTTTGTCGAGGCCCCGGGTCGAGATCTGTTGGCAGACGATCGACTGGACTTTGCCACGACCGACGCTGTCCATGGTCTCGGCAAGGCTACGGCCGAAATAGACAGACGAGAAGATGACCTCGGGCCGTGACAGATCGCCGACCGGCGGCTTGACGCCGAAATAATAGAGATACTTGGCCGCATTCTCCTCCGTGACCGAGGCTGCGACGGCGATCTCGACAGTGACGTTGATGCCTTCCGCGCTCTGGCACGGGAAAGATTCGTTCTTGGTCGAGGTGCCCCGATCCTTGGCTGCCACCCATTCACGATTGTAAGGCGTGCGATCAACGATGATCAGGCGGCCGGCCGGCACGTAGAAGTCCGACCAGGCGCCCGACCCGGACAGTTTCTGGTGCGGAATGTTGAAGCGCTTGGCGGCCACCTTGTTGTTGTTCAGATATTCGGCAGATCCGAACTTGCCCTGACTGTCCTTGTTGTCGCCGACGTCGGGTATGTAGAAGGCCGACTGGTTGGGCAGGATGAAGTAGGCCTCGGTAAAGTCGCTCTTGTCGTAATAGGCGAAGGCGTGACCGGACCAGAGCAGCAGCACGGGAATCAGGGTGAACTTGACGATGGTGCCCTTGCCAGCCCCTTCATTCAGGCGCCGCAAATGGCTTTGCCAGATGATGCCCAGCGCAACGAGCAGCGCCAGCGTCAGCGCCGCGCCCAGCCAGGAAAACAGACGAAAGCCCGCGACGGTGTCGATGAAACCGCCGTCGGTGTTGTCGAATTGGCTGACAGCAAGCTTGCCGGTCTCCAGCGTGGCCGCAGTGTTGAGGGAGAAGGAGAACCAGCCCCAGAGCGAGATCAACACGATGGTGAGGAGGAGCTTTGCAGCGGGAAAGGGAAGTTGCTTATCCATGAGGGACTCCGATGGGTCGGATCTTCGGCCGAACGTCCGTAGTCGTAGATCGTCGCGCGCAAGAGGTCAGGTCCCGAAACCATGCGGTCGGGGCTTGTCCTGGATCTTTGAGTATTCAAGGATTTTTATGCTGTCGAGCGCAGCGCGAACTCGCTTAAAAAGCGTGACGGTATTTCATATGGAGATCCGTCACGAAATCGACAAGAGCCAGATCATTTGACTCTTTTCCATTTCGGGTTGACCGCGATGCCGGCCTGGCAGCTCAAGCTTGACGCCCCCGCGGCGCCGACAGGCTCCGCCCGCTCGCCACCAGCATGTCCAGCAGCCGCTGGCGTTCCACGTCGGTCTTGCCCGCAGTCGCGACGAAGCAAATGGTCGCGATGGTCATGCCGTTGCCGTCTTTGACCGGGGCGGCCATGCATTGGGTGAAGCTGTCGACCAGACCGGTGGTCATGCAGAACCCGTCGGCCGTCGCTTGTTCGATCTCGTGGTGGAACGCGTCGAAATCGAGTGTGCGGCCGTCGGGCAGGGTCAGGTCTTCCGGCGGCAGGAAGCGTTGCAGCGCGTCCTTGTCCAGATGGCCCAGCAGCAGCCGGCCGGACGCGGTCCAGGGGATCGGCACCTCGATGCCGACATCGCTCGAGATGCGGAACATCTTGGCGCCGGTGCGCATGTGCACGACCGTGTATTTATTGCCCTGGAGCGTACAGAACTGCGTGGTCTCGCCCGAGGTCTCGGCCAGGCGCTGCACCTCTTCCCAGGCGCGCTTGGTCAGGTCGTTGACCGTCAGGTAATCGGCCGCCCAGAAATGCACGGTCCGGCCGAAGAACACGCGGCCTTCCTCGTCATAGCTTTCTAGAATGCCGGCCTCGATGAAGCGGTTGACCAGTTCGTACGCGGTTGAGCGCGGGGCGCCGATGCGCTTCGCGAGATCGCCGATCTTCATCGGTCCCCGCGCCGCGTGCAGCGCCTCCAGCAAGTCGATCGCCCGATCGATGCCGCGGGCGCGGGTCGAGGCGGGTGCCGTGAGTTGACCGTCCGGTGCCATGTGAAATCCCGTTGCAAGGCTGGTTCGAAGAGATTACCGTCCGATTGTCCGGTATACAAGAACTAATTCCGGTATATCGGACAAACAAGAGTCAAGCGACGGCGAATGCCGCGCGGCCAAGAGGGGGATTTCATGCTCCGGATCACATCAGGCTTCACCGTATTGGCGCTCGGCGCCCTGCTGCTGGGGCAGCCCGCACAGGCCCAGACCAAGTCGGCCATCGACATCGCCACGATCGGCGAGCCCGGTCCGCTCGATCCGGTGACGGTCACGTCCGATCTGGTCAGCATCATCACCCAGCATGTGTTCGAGACGCTCTATGCCTTCGACGGCAAGTGGGAGGCCGCCCCGCTGCTGGCTTCGGCCCTGCCGACGGTTACGGACGGCGGCACGCTCTATACGATCCCGCTCCGCAGCGGCGTGAAGTTCCATGACGGCAGCGCCATGGGCGCGGGCGATGTAGTGGCCTCGCTGCAGCGCTGGTTGCGAGCGTCTCCGCGCGGCAAGCTCGCGGCACCCGCGGTCGATAGCGTGACGGCCAAGGACGATCACACGGTCACGATCAAGCTGAAGCAGCCGTTTGCGCCGCTGCTGTCGCTGCTGGCACTGCAGAACGGTGCCGCGGCGATCATGCCCAAGGCGCTGGCGGCGACGACCGACACGCTCAAGACCTATATCGGCACCGGCCCGTACAAGATCGTCGAGCAGAAGCCCGACCAATATATCCGCATGGTCCGGTTCGACGGCTATAGCTCGCCGGCCGGCACGCCCAGCGGCTATGCCGGTGCGCGCAAGGCCGAGATCGAGGAGCTGCGCTTCGTGCCGGTGCCGAACGCGACCACCCGGGTCGACGGCATGCTGGCCGGGCAATATCAGTTCGCGGATTCCCTGCCCACGGAACTCGCTCCCAAGTTCAAGGGCCAGACCGCGGCGAAGCCGATCATGGTCAAACCGTACGCCTTCGCGCTGCTGATCTTCAACCAGAAGACCGGGCCGATGGCCAATCCGCTGGTGCGCCAGGCGGCCCAGGCGGCGCTGGCACCGGAGGACATGCTGCTCGCGGCGTTCGGCGATCCGACTTTCTTCCAGGTCGAAGGCTCGATCTACCCCCAGGGCACGCCATTCTACGACGAGGCCAGCGTCAAGGGCTACAACCAGCACGACACGAAGAAGGCCGAAGCGCTGCTGAAGCAGGCCGGCTACAAGGGCGAGCCGATCAAGATCCTGACCTCGCCGCAGTATGACTTCCTCTACAAGATGAGCCTGGTCGCCCAGCAGAATCTGGAGGAAGCCGGCTTCAAGGTCGATCTGCAGGTGCTGGACTGGGCGACGCTGCTGTCGAAGCGCGGCGACCCGGCGGCCTGGGACGGGTTCTTCACCTTCCACGCCTTCGTGCCCGAGCCGTCGCTGATCACGATCATGAACCCGGCCTATCCGGGCTGGTGGGACACGCCGGAGAAGAAGGCGGCGCTCGACGCCTTCAACCTCGAGACCGATCCCGCCAAGCGCATTGCCGACTGGAAGGCGATCCAGGGCCTGTTCTACGCCCAGGCACCGGCGATCAAGATCGGCGAGTTCTACAGCCTGTCGGCCGAGGCGCAGAAACTGAGCGGCTACACGCCGATGGGATGGCCGTTCTTCTGGAACGTGAAGCTCGCGCAGTAGCCGCCATGACCGCGTATCTCAGCCGCCGCTTCGCCGGCATGGTCGTCGTCATGTTGATGGTGGCAGCGATCGTGTTCGTGATCGCCCGGGTCGTGCCCGGCGATCCGGCGGCGGTGATGCTGGGCTCGAACGCGACCCCGGCCGACGTGGCGGCGCTCAGGACCCAACTCGGCCTGGACCAGCCGCTGCCGGTGCAGTTCGCGCTCTATATCCGCGATATCCTGTCGTTCAACCTGGGCAATTCGATCTTCCTCAACCGGCCGGTCGTCGATGCCATGCTCGACCGGGCGGAGCTGACCGGCTGGCTCACCGGCCTGTCGGTCGCGATCGCAGTGCTGATCGGCGTGCCGGTCGGCGTGCTGGCGGCGGTCCGGCGCGGCACGATGCTGGACCAGGGCGTCACCGCCGTGTCGATGCTGGCGGCCAGTCTGCCCAGCTTCTGGGTCGGGCTGACGCTGATCGAATATTTCGCGGTCCGGCTCGGCTGGTTCCCGGTCGCCGGCTACGGCAATCCGGGCGCAGGCCTAGGC
>Ga0302317_10003630_pt1 | contig 10128 bp, 6 predicted proteins | sample III_Palsa_N3_3_FD_200450 | JGI IMG/M metagenome (GOLD analysis project Ga0302317, IMG submission 200450) | Peat permafrost microbial communities from Stordalen Mire near Abisko, Sweden - III_Palsa_N3_3 | ecosystem: Environmental > Terrestrial > Soil > Palsa > Peat permafrost | place: Sweden...
GACCCGATCACGCCGGTGGCCTGCGCCCGCGAAATCGCCGAGTCCCTGCCGGGCGGCGTCGGCCGTCTGGAAATCTTCGAAGGCTGCGGCCATGGCGTGCACCGCGATCGGCCGGACGAGGCCGAAACCCTGTTGCGCGACTTCCTGAAGGGTTGAGCCGATGAACTCCGCCGACAGTTTCAGCAGCGACTACGCCGCCGCCCGGGCCAAATTCCGCGAAGCGGCCAAGGCTGCCGGCGCGGCCATCGAGACATTCTCCCACCCCACACCTGGGCCGGACGGCGGCGACCTCTCCACCGACGTCGCCTTGATCGGCCCACGCGCCGCCGAACGGGTGCTGGTGATGATCTCCGGCACCCATGGCGCGGAGGGTTTTTGCGGCTCGGGCGCGCAGGTCGACTGGCTGCGCCGCGGCGAGGCGCTGCCCGCCGGCCTCGCTGTGCTGATGATCCACGCCATCAACCCCTACGGCTTCGCCTGGCTGCGGCGCGTGACCGAGGACAACGTCGATCTCAATCGCAATTGGATCGACTTTGACCAGCCGCTGCCAGACAATCCCGGCTACGACACCCTGGCGGCGGCGGCGGTGCCGGCCGAATGGACCGAGGCGGCCCAGCACGAAAGCGCCCGGGCCCTGGCGGCCTACGCCGGCGAGTACGGTCCGATGGGCCTGCAGCAGGCGATGTCCGGCGGCCAGTACGCCCATCCCAGCGGCATCTTCTATGGCGGCGCGGCGCCGACCTGGTCGCGGCAAACCCAGACCGCCATCTTCGCCCAATATCTCGCCGGCGCGGCGCGCGTGGGGATCATCGACTACCATACCGGCCTCGGCCCCTGGGGTTTCGGCGAGCAGATCGTCACCGACCGCCCAAACAGCCCAGGCTATGATCGGGCGCGCGCCTGGTTTGGTGGGGCGATCACCTGCCCATCGTCCGGCGACTCAACTTCCGCCGACATCAAGGGTGACGGCCTGGCCGCCGCGCCGATTCTGCTGGCCCACGCCGAGGTGACCGGCATGGCGCTCGAAGTGGGCGTCCAGACGCTCCCCGAGACGCTGGGCGCCGTGCGGGCCGACGCGTGGCTGCACGCTCACGGGGATCCGGCCTCACCTGAGGGCCGCGAGATCAAGCGGCAGGTGCGCGACGCCTTCTACGGCGACGCCGACGACTGGAAGGGAATGGTGGCCGGCCAGTCGCTGCTGGCGGTGCGCCAGGCGATCCGCGGCCTCACCGGCTAGTTCGCCGGGAGATCACGGCCGGAGGGCATTGAACGGGATGGCGATGCGCGGCTCATCCGATCCGTGCGGCTCGACATAGTGCTCGAGCCAATGTGGGAACACCACCAGCAGCCCAGCCTCCGGCGCCAGGTGCACGTCCTTGTAGGCGTTGGCCCCAGACCCCTTGACGTAGGCGTTGGTGACGCCAGGCCGCGGCTCGCGGAGGACGAGGGCGCCGGAACCTGGTGGAACCCGGAGGTAGAACGTACCGCTAAGCAGCGCGCCCTCGTGCATATGCTGAAAGTTGAAGCCGCCCCGGTCGTGCAGATTGATCCACGACTGCAGCACGAAGGCGGTTTCGCCAACGCCCATCTCCCGGAAGGCCTGCAGACAATAGGTCCGGATCACTGCGTCGAGCGGTGCGAGAAACGGAAGGCTGAGGACGGCGTTGTCGCGGCTGTTCCAGCCGCCGCGATTGGTGCGGCCGGCCGGTTCGGGCGCGGCGCGGCGCATGGCCTCGATCTGCGCGGTCCATTCGGCGAACCGCGGGGCGAGCCAAGCCAGCCGCACCTGCCAGATGCGGGTCGGGAAGAGGTCAAATCCGCGGGCCGGCGGCACGACCTTCGGATCTGGCGGCGAATGGCTCATCGCCGGGACTTTGGCCGCCTGGCTGGGCGCGGACAATATGGGCCGCGGCGTTCGCGGCTCACTCGGCGGCGAGCGCCTGGCTTAGAATGGCCGGCGGCTGCGCATCCAGCGATCGCTTGAGGGCCGTCAGGCCGAGCGCCAGCAGCGCGAGCGGGGCCAGGGTGAGGTAGAAGGCCGCAGCCCCGCCGACATGACCGAAGAGTCTCCCGGTCACGAACGACCCCAGCGTGCCGCCCAGCGCCGAAAATATCACGATCAGGCCGGTCATGGCCGAGTGCCGTTCGGTGGGCAGGGCGCTCAGAACCGCCGAGTTTACCGTCGGATAGACCGGCCCCAGGAAAAGGCCGACGGCCGGCAGCAGAAAGGCCGCCAGGGAGGCGTCGCCCCAGCCGTGAGCAGGACCGCGCACGGCGGCGGCTATCGGCAACGCGATCAGCAGGAGGACCGCCGCACACGCCAGGCAGAAGGTGAGTGGCGTCCGCCAGTGCATGCGGCTGAGGACCGCGCCGCCAGCGAACCGACCGACCATGATCCCGCCGGCGAACAGGCTCATGATCTGGACGCTGACGTCCGGCGGCAGTCGCAGCACCTTGTTGTCGAAGGTCGGCAGCCAGGTGCCGAGGCTCTGCTCGATGAGGACGTAGAAGAACGCCGAGGCGAGGTAGGCGATCATGAACGGCTCGCGCAGGAGCCGCGGAGCCTCTGAAAGACTGTCGAGCAGTGTCGCCCTTGGCTGGATCGCGCGGCTCTCGTCAAGCGGCGAGACGAGCATCAGGAGGGCCGCTGCGGCGGCGGCCGCCGCCAGGAGCCAGTAGACGTTGAGCCAGCCAGCCGCGGCCGGATGGGCGGGATCGATGAACAGACTGAACAGCCAGCCACCGCCCAGAACGCCGAGCATGAAAACGCCCTCAAGGACACTGATCCGCGCCGCGTGGTCGCGTCCGTCACGGGCGATAAGACCGACGCTTGAATAGACGGAGATCTTGACCACCGCGAAGCTGGCGCCGACCGTGGCGAACATCAGCCGCGTCATCCAGAAGGCGCCGACCAATCTCATCGCCACGCAGGCTGCAGCCACCATGACAAGGCCGATGGCGATCCCGCGTCGATACCCGAGCCTCGGCAGGAACGACGCCACCAGGAACGAGGTGATGGCGATGGGGATGTCCTTGAAGCCGTCGAGCAGAGCTGCGGAGCCGGCGGAAACGCCGAAGGCGTTCTCCGACTGCAGGATCACCGTCCCGACGCTGTTGAGCAGCACGGCGAACACAGCGTAGGTCAGAAACAGGGCTGCAGTGATCCTCGCCTTTGCCAATGGCGCCCTCCCCTTTTTCGAAAAGATAGGACGAGGAGGGCCGCCGGGGCGACCCTCCTCGAGCCGGCTAGAACTTCCAGGCCAAGCTTATGTCCGCCGAGCGGCCGAATATCGGCCGCGACGCTGGCAAGCCGTCATTGTCGCCGACGCCACGCGGGTCGCCTTCGGTCAGGCCGTGGGAGTTGGCGAGATTGTCGCCGGCGACCTGGAACTCGAACTGCCCGTAGTCGACGATGATTCCAGCGTTGACGGTCTGAAAGGCCGGCAGCGCCTGGGTGTTGCCGAGGTCGGAGTAGCGCGAGCCGATCGCCATGAAGGTCCCGTAGAGACTGACTTTGGCAGGGCCGACCTTGAACTGATAGTCCGGCGTGATGCGGAACTGGTACTTGGGGATCCGCTCGGCCTGCTTGCCATTGTAGTTGGGATCGATGGGATCGTAGGTCTTCGGTTCTTCGAAGACGTCGTTGGTCAGGATGCTCAGACCAAAATCGCTGGTCCAGCGGCCGTCGATCTCGACGCCGTAGGTGTGCGAGCCGGCGATGACGGTCGGCGTGTCGACATCGTTGTACACCGCGCCGATGACGTCGTCGTAGAACACCGTCACGCCGGCGTCGAAGGCATGGTTGTGAAACTTCCACCCGCCTTCATACGAGTAGACCGTCCAAGGCTTGTCGACCGGAACGCCGGTGTTGCCGATGTTGGACCGCACGTCGTCGAAGCTCGGCATGTGAACGCCCTCCGACGCCCGGACGTAGACGTCCATGTCGGACTCGATCTTGTAGTTGGCCCCGGCCGTCCAGGAGACGCGCGACGAGGTGACGTCGGCGGAGCCGGCGTACTGCGGCAGCAGGCTCACGTAGCCCGGACCGCTGTGGTCGACGAAGTTGATGTGCTGTTCTTCCCAGCGCACGCCGGCGTCGATGCGCAGCCGGTCCGTGGCCTGCCAGGAGTCCGACAGGTAGAGGGCGTTGGCTGTCGCCGTTCCGCTGTCCTGGAGGGCGTAGAAGGCTCCGTTGCCGTTGGGGAGCAACGAGGAGCTGGCTGCGGTGCTGCCCGAGCCCGCCGCCGCGATCTGCGCCGGCGTGACGCTGACTTGATCGCCCGCGCCGCCGACCTCGATGGCTTCGTCGTTGCCGAGGCTCCAGTTGTCGTCCGAGCTGTAGCGGGTGAAGTAGTAGCCGAGCGTGATCTTGTTGTTGGCGATCTCCTTCTCGATGCTCATCTCGTTGCTGACGTAGTTCAGATGCTTAAGCGCCATCCAGGCGCCGAAATTCTGCACGTAGTCAGTCGGCGAGAGCGTCTGGTCCGTATGGACCGTGGTGATCGAGGTCAGGCCGGGATTGGCGGCCAGGACCGCGGACACCGGCATGGCGTTGCCGTCGTTGACGAGGCCGAAGGTGTTGAGATCGCCTGAGGTGACCCCGAACCGATCGCGGAAGGTGAAACCGTCACCGACGTCGTAGTTCAGGTGGCCGCCAGCGACGATCCCTTTCCAGCCACGCCCGTCACCCACGTCGATGGTCTGGGTAGAATTGGGGCCGGTCTGGATCGTCCCGTAGCGGGTGTACTGGTTGAGCGGGTTGTAGGTGCCGAGGTTGAGGCCGGGCACGCCGATCGAGAAGGGCACGTACCATTCGCCATGGTCGTCGGTGTAGCGGGCGAAGACCTCAAACTCGCCGCGTTCGAACTCCTTGGTGATGTTAACCGTGAACTGCTTGCCGTTCTCGGTGTCGAAGCCGGCGTCGCGCACGCTAGGGCCGTCGGTCACATAGCCGCCGATCATGAAATAGAGATCGTCGGCGATCTTGCCGCTCAGGACGCCGTCGATGCGGTATTGGCCAAACGTCGTGCCCGAGACCTTGAGCTCGCCGGAGGTGTCGTCGCCGCCTCTCTTCAGCTTCCAGTTGACCGTGAGGCCGGGCTGGCCGTCGGCGAATACCGAGGCCGGACCACCGTTCACCGCTTCGACGCCGTCGATGGTGAGGTCGTCCCGAACCAGGGCCGATTGGTCCATGAACGAGGGACTGGACATGCCGTAGACGGTGACGCCGTTGAACTGCTGGATGACGAACGGAGCGTCGCCGGTGCTGGGAATGCCGCGCACGAAGATGTTGGACGTCCCCACGCCGCCGGAGCTCTCAACCCATACGCCCGGAACCGACTGAAGGATCTCGCCGGAGGTCTTGGGGCTCATCAGCTGGATCTGGTTGGCGCTCATGGTGGTGACGGCGTAGCCGGCATCGAGCTTTTTCACGCCGGAGCCGCCGGCCGTGCCGGTGACGACAATCTCGCTGACCGATGGCGGCGGACCCTGAGGGGCCGGCTGGGCGGCCGCCTGGGCACGGGCGCCCTGCGCGGCCAGCCCCAGCACCGCTGCCGAGGCTGTGACTGTCAATGCGTACTTGGTCGATGGGGTCATCTAGATCCTCCCTCTCTTGGTTCTGTCTCTTGGTTCTGTCTCTTGGTTCTGTGATTCCAACGTCTTCTTCGGACGCCTTGGGTCGCCCACTGCGATCTCGTCCGGCCGGTTGGGCCGGAACCGGGTCAGGTCAGAAATGTTGATATCGGCGTCGCCGAGCACCGCGGGATCGCCGACGCCGATCGAGGTCATGCCGGCGGCGCGAATCGCGGTCACGCCGGCGATGCTGTCCTCCACCGCCAGACAGCGAGCCGGCGGCGCGTTCACCGCGGCGGCGGCGGCCAGGAACAGATCCGGCGCCGGTTTGGGGCGACGCGCCTCTGTGACCTCCGCCACGCCGTCGAACAGGGCCTCGATCCCGAGCCGAGAGATGATCTGCGGGGCGTTGCGGCTGGCTGAAGCCAGGGCGGTCTTCAATCCTAGCGCCCGGGTCAGCTCGAGCGCCGCCCGCGCGCCGGGCAAGAGATCGTCCGGCCCCAGATCGGCGATCTCCTCCAGGTAGAAGGCGTTCTTGCGCGCCGCCAACGCTGGCCTGTCGATCGAGGCCGGATCGACGCCGCCCGACCGCAGCAGCAGATCGAGGGAGGTCAGGCGATCAACGCCCTTGAGCGCCTCGTTTTCCTGGACATCGAAGCCGAAGCCGAGCTCGGCGGCCAGGCGGCGCCAGGCGCGGAAATGCGCCGACGCGGTGTCCGTGAGCACGCCGTCGAGATCGAAGATCACCGCTTCCAGCGGCGCGTGCCGGCCCCAGGGACGTCGCGCCGCCCCGCCTGGCGCGAGCAGCACGGGTTCCCCTTCGTGCTCGATCTTGAGGGGGGCGCCGGCGAGCAGGCGGTACTCGACCGTGCGGGCGCCGACGGCCACCTCCACCGTCGACCCGCGCCAGCGAAGCCGCGCCGAGAAGCCGCCCCATCCCAGCGGCGGCTTGGGCGCAAAGCACAGGCGACCGTCGACGATGCGTAGGCCGGCGAAGCCCCTGACCAGCGCCAGCCAGCCGCCCGCCATCGCCGCCAGATGAACGCCGTGATGGGTGTTGTCGTGCAGGTCGTCGAGGTCGATCCGGACGCTCTCGCGGAAAAACCGCAGCGCGTCGTCGGACGCATGGGTCTCGGCGGCCAGGATCGCGAACATCGAGGCCGATAGCGTCGAATCGTGGGCGGTGATCGCTGCGTAGTAGTCGTAGTCCCGCCGTTTCTGCTCGAGCGAGACCCCATCGCCTTCCACCACCAGCGCCAGCACGGCGTCCGCCTGCTTGCACACCTGGCTGCGATAGAGGGTCAGCGGATGGTGGTGGAGCAGAAGCGGACGGCGGTCGCCAGCGCCCACGAGATCGAAGCGTGGCCGTTTGAGGAAACTTTCATCTTGGGCGTGCACGCCGAGCGGCGCGTCGTAGGGCAGCAGCATTGCCTCGGCCGCGGCCGTCCAGCGCTCCCGCTCGTGCGGCGTAAGCCCGATCCGCGCCGCCAGCGCCGCAAAGGCCTCCGGCCGCTCACGCTCGAAGCGATCGGACACGCTGACGGCGAGCCTCAGATGCGATCGGGCCGAGAGATTGGTGTAGAGATTGTTGTCGACCAGGGCGCTGTATTCGTCCGGACCGGTGACGCCGCAGATCGAGAAGGCGCCGCCGCGGCGTTCGTCGAAGAAGCCCGCCTCCAGCCAGATGCGCGCCGTCTCGAAGAGCATCTCGGCCGCTTGGCCCGCTACGAAATCGAAATTGCCGGTGGCGTCCAGATAGATCCCAACGGCGCGGGCGATCGCCGCGTTGATGTGGAGCTGGGCCGATCCGGCGGGAAAATAGGCCGAGCACTCGGCGCCGCCGATCGTTCGCCAAGGGTAGAGAGCGCCCCGGGCGAAGTTCATCTCCCGAGCGTGGGCGCGGGCGTCGTCAAGATGACGGCGACGGTATTCGAGGTGGGCGCGCGCCAGATCCGGGTCGAGGTGGACCAGCGCCGGCAGCATGAAGGCTTCTGCGTCCCAAAAGACGTGGCCTTCGTACCCTTCGCCGGTCAGCCCCTTCACCGTCAGGCCGCGCTGCCCGGTGGAATCGGCCGCCTGGCGGAGATGGAAAAGGTTGAAGCGTAGCGCCTGCTCGAGCGCCTGGTCGCCTTCGACGCTGACGTGCGCGGCGGTCCAGAATGCCGCCAGTTCGGCCGCCTGCTCGTCGGCCAATGACTCGAAGCCGATCGCCGCAGCCTCGGCCAGGCGCGCCTGCAGTCGCTCCGCCGCCGCGGCGATCGCCGAATCTTCGTGCGCGCAGACCTCGTAGGCTACGATCTTCTCAAGCGTCATTCGCGCGCCCGGGTGCAGACTGCCTGTCACGCTCAAGGCGCCCGGCTGGTGTGGTGAGGCCGGCGCGCCGCCGACGACCACCTGGCCGCACAAAACGGCGACGCCGCGCGAGAGAACCGCCTGCACCGCGATGAGCGCGCCAGCGACGCCACGCCAGCCGACCAGCGGTAGCGCCGAGGCTTGCACGCCGATCCTCGGATCATCGCTGCGGCCGGTGGCGCGATGGCCGGTCTCGATGAGGGCGTCGAGGCGCACGGGACCTGTGAAGTCCGTCGACTGCAGGCTGAAACGCAGCGGATACAATCCGGGCCGCCGCAGACAAGCCACGCGCTCGACCGTTACCGTCAGCCGCTCGCCGCCCGGCGCGCGCCAATCGGCTGTCCGCTTCAGCCGCCCCGTAGCGAGATCAAGTTCACGCCACCCGCCCAGATAGTCGCCTTCGGCAAGATCCAGCCCGTTTGCGCCCAGGTGGACGGCGACGCGCTTGGCGTCGGCGACGGGCACGCGCGTGTCGGTGCTGCGGGCAAAGCCCGGGAAACGCTCATGATAGTCGATGGGACGGCGCTCATAGACATCGGCGATGAACGCCGCGCCGGCCACGCCGTGACATTCCTCGGCGCCGGCCCGCACGCCCAGCCAGCCATCGCTGAGCGTGAACAGAGTCTCGTCTTGCGCTCGTCCGGGCGTGCTCGATGGACATACGAGCTTCCAGTCGTCGCCGTCGATCGCCGTCCAGTCACGCAGGTTGCGGTGAGCGCCGCCGTCCACTCGTCCCCCCCGGGTTCGGTGCGATTCGCACGAATGTTATCGATGTCATTAGCGAGCAACGGCGGAGCTTGCAATCCCCACTGTGCAGCTAGCTCGTTTCAGGTCGAGCGGATGGTGAGGCTGGCCGGGAGCATGGCGGAGCGCGCTTCGCGCCCCTCGATCAGGTCGACAACCGTCTTCGCCAGCAAGCCTCCACCCTGGCGCCAGTCCTGCCGCACGGAGGTGAGCGGCGGCACGTACGTGGCTCCCGCCTGGGTGTCGTCGTAACCGATCACCGACACATCCTGCGGCGCGCGGCGGCCGTGGGCGTAGAGGGCGAAGACGGCGCCCATAGCGATAAGATCGCTGGCGGCGAACACCGCATCGAACGCCATTCCTTCGTCGATCAGACGGTCGATGGCGCGAACGCCGCCTTCGAAGGTGAAGCCGCAGGCCGCCTGGCCGACGACGGCCCCGCCCACGCGCTCCATTCCCCGCATGAGCCCTTCGGCGCGAGCGGCCAGCTCGGCGTGGTGGGTGTCGCCAAGGAAGACGGCGCGCCGCCGGCCCAGGGCCGAAAATCGCTCGGCCGCCAATTCGCCGCCCTGGGTGTTGTCCGTGCCCACCGTCGGATGGTCATGATCGGGGCGGTCGACCCCCCAGACGACCCAGGGAACCGGCGAGTCGGCGATCACTTGCAGGGCGCTGTCGTCGGCGCCCTGCCCCAGCAGGATGCCGCCTTCCGCCGCCTGCACCGCAGGGGCGTCGAGATCTTCGAGGTTGGCCAGCAGCAGATTGTAGCCCGCCGCCGTGAGCTCCTGGGATATGCCGCGCAGCAGTTCGAGTGGATATGGGTCCGCAAGCGCGCCAGAAGGCAGCGTCGCCATCTCCATGACGACGCTGACCGTGCGGCTGCGGTTGAGACGCAGATTTCGCGCCGGCATGTTGAAACGATAGCCGAGGCGTTTGGCCGCCTCCACGACACGTTCGCGTGTCTCCGACCTGACCAGCGCGTCGCCGCGCAGCGCCCGCGAAACGGTGATCGTGGACACCCCGACCTCCCGCGCGACGTCCTCCATCGTCGGGCGCGCCCTGACGGCCATGGCGTGACGGCGCGGCGGCGCTTCTGTGGTCATGCGGCGATCTTGAGCAGAATTCGGCCGGCCGCGGAAGCGACCGCCCACTCACGCCTTCTGAGCAGGTCTTTCAGATCGCGGTATCGGGCGTAGATATGATCAGGCCGCCGACTCCGACCATCGTGGCCGGGCCTTTGGCGCTCTTCCTCAGCCCTGGCGCGCCTTGAAGCGCGGGTTGGACTTGTTGATCACGTAGAGGCGGCCCTTGCGGCGCACGAGCTTGCAGTCGCGGTGGCGCGTCTTGAGCGTCTTGAGCGAACTTCTGACTTTCATGGCCTTGCAGGGGTCTGGCGGAGGAAGCGCGGTCGTATAGGGAGGCCGCAGACCGAAGTCAATCAGAGATGGGGGTCGGCTCAAG
>Ga0302317_10003632_pt1 | contig 10125 bp, 3 predicted proteins | sample III_Palsa_N3_3_FD_200450 | JGI IMG/M metagenome (GOLD analysis project Ga0302317, IMG submission 200450) | Peat permafrost microbial communities from Stordalen Mire near Abisko, Sweden - III_Palsa_N3_3 | ecosystem: Environmental > Terrestrial > Soil > Palsa > Peat permafrost | place: Sweden...
CCAGGGTGAAGATGGTGGGAAACTGGATCGAGTTGAACAGGCCCACCGACAGCACCGCGACCACGGCGACAAGGCCGCTTGAAACCCCGGCGGTCACCGCCAGGAGCCCCGCGCCAATCGCGCAGCCGAGCAGCACCCGTCCGGCGGGCAGCTTGCCCAGCAACCAGGAGCCGCCGAACCGCCCGACCATGGCCAGACCCCAATAGACCGAGATCAGCGACCCGGCGTCGCGCATGGAAAGCCCCAGGGTGTGTTTCATCATCAGGAAGTTGGCGATGGAGCTGCCGATCGAGACCTCGGCGCCGACATAGGCGAAGATGGTCAGCGCCCCCAGCACAAGCCTGCGGTTGCCCAGCAGATGGACGAAGCCTCCGCCGCTCTGGCTGGTGGGCCGGGCCCAACGCCTGACGCTCCAGCACAGCAGCGCCAGCAGCAACAGGGCGCCGGCGATCATCAGGAACGGTCCCTGGACTGACTGGGCTTCCTGTGCGCGCAGACCCGCGAGCGCGGACGCGGTGAGGGTTTTTGGGTCCGGCAGGACGTGGGAATGCGCCAGGATCAGGATGGCGCCGAATTGCGGGCCGACCATGGTCGCCACAGAATTGAACGCCTGCGCCAGGGTAAGGCGGCTCGAGGCGCTGGCCGGGTCGCCGAGCAGGGAGGTCAAGGGGTTGGCGGCGACCTGAACTGTCGTCACGCCGCTGGCCAGGATGAACAGCGCGCCCAGGAAGGCCGGGTAGCTGCCGACGTCCGCCGCGGGGGTGAACAGGGCGCAGCCGGCCGCCATCACCAACAGGCCGACGACGATGGCGCGCAGATAGCCAATCCTGCCGATCAGCCATCCGGCCGGCCCCGACACCAGGAAATAGGCCAGGAAGAAGCAGAACTGGGTCAGCATCACCTCGGTGTAGGAGAGCTGAAACATGCCCTTCAGCTTGGGGATGAGCGTGTCCACCAGCACCGTGCAAAAGCCGAAAGCGAAGAACAGTCCCATCATCAGAGCGAGCAGACGCCGGCGGTGCTCAACCTGCGGCCCGCCGCCTGACGCGGCCGATGTGGCTTGTGTTTGCACCCTAGGCCTCCCGCTGCCTCGACAGCCTCTTGTTGCGGGCTGGCTAGCCTCCTGTTGCCATCGATAGACAGCGCTGTCAAACGCCTCGCACTTTGCCGCTAGCGGCCCCCGTCGCCCTGCAATAGTCGCTTCAGTCGCGGGGTCGCCATCGGGATCGTAAGCATCGTGCTCGCCACCGCCATCAGCAGCAGTGCGGTGAAGGTGGCGCTGGAAATGATCGCCTTATCCAGAAGAATGTTGGAAAAGATGATCATGATCAGCGCCTTGGTCTGGAGAAGCCAACCGATCAGCGCGCTCTCGCCTTTGCGCCACTTCAAGATGGCGCCGGCGATGTGAACGCCGGCGAGTTTTCCAACGACGGCGGCAACCAGCAGCAGCCCGGCTGCGCCAAAGACAGCCGCGCCGCCCAGGTCCCACTTCGTGCGCAGGCCCGTACTGAGAAAGTAGACCGGCATGAAGGCCAGCAGGATCACGTCGCGAAAACGGTCGACCGCGTCTCGCTCAAACAACTCGCCGTCCAGCACCGCCCCGGACAGAAAGGCGCCGACCATGAAATGCAGCCCGGCCCACTCCGCGGCGAAGCTGCACGCCGCCAGCCAGACAAGACCGGCGTACCAGCGATCCTTGGCTGGAATCCGTCGGATGAGCTTGCGGATCAGCAGGCTGGCCAGGGCGAAAACGACCAGGAAGCTGATCTGCCGGCCGACCCTCGCCCAGTCGGCGATGATCAGCGCCAGCACCAACCAGATCACGATGTCATCGAGGCTGGCGTAACGCAGAACACGCTGGCCAAGCGGGCGTCTCAATATGTCCAGCTTCTCTAGGAACAGCACCAGGATCGGCAGCGACGTCACCGCGCAGGACATCCCGACGCCCGCCAGGAGTTGCCAGCGCTGGCCATGCGCGCCCGCCCATCCCGGTCCGGTGAGAAAGATGGCCGCCGCGCCGGCGCCCAGCAACAATGGCGTGGCCAGCGCGAAGCCCGCCGCCAGCCCCGTCTCGCCGCGACGAGCCCAGGCCTGGTTCAGGTCCAGCTCCAACCCCGCCACCCAGACGAACAACATTACCGCCCAGGAGGCGATGCCGTTCAGCGCCGCCAGGGACTGCGGATCGAACACGAACCGGTAATAGCCAGGAAACACTGCGCCAAGCACGCCTGGGCCAAGCACGACGCCGACGACAATTTGAACCACGACCAGCGGCGCGAAATATTCGGTTCTGCACAGGCGCCATACCAGGTAGGGCGCGGTGTAGATGATCAGCACTGCGATCAGGAATATCTCAGTCGCGTCCATTGGATCATTGCCGCGCTACCACGAGCCAAGTCCCACTGCCGGCCCTTTCCGTTTGAGGCCATTCGATTGGCGGCGCTAGCGCCACGCTAGCTGACAGCGCTGTCGTTCTAGCGCCGACTTGTTGAGACCGCAAACCAGCAGAGATTTCTTGTGGGACGGCTTGGCGGCGACGTCAGTCCAACACCACCTTGTCTCCAGTTGGCCAGGTTAGCCCGGCGATTCCTCGCCTCACACGCCGCCAACTACATCAGTGGCCGGCGATCGGCGCGGCGGCTTTTGGCAGGCTGTCGACCGGCGCGGCGACCTTGTCGCTGGCGAGCCAGCGCAACGACTTGCGCCCGGGCATGAAGAAGTAGCCGCCGCCCCGGACCGTGACGAAGTCCGGCAGGCCCTCGATGCGCACCGGCCCCTCCCGTGTAGGGATGGTGAAGCAACCGGTTCCGTCGTTGTGGCCGAGCAGCGGGTCGCGCTCGTTGCCGAGATGATGGAAGGCCGAGCCGAGAATCCAGGTCTGCTGCAGGAACTCGAACTGCCGTTCGATGTCGGCGTTGAGGCACATGAAGACCAGGCCGGGCTTGCCTCCCGGCGCCTGGTCGTAGGGCCGGCCGATCCGCAGGATGCGGTGGCGGTTGCTCAGCGCCAGCTGCGCGGCCGAGGAGGTGTCGATGCTGTCGCGCGGGTTTGCGCGGCGGATGTGGGCGCCGAAGGGGCAGGCGAAGCCTTGAGGGTCCTCGCGCTGGAAGGCGAAGTCGTTGTCGACGCCATGGCCGTCTTCCGGAAAGACGTGACGCACCAGCGAACGGCCATTCTGCCAGCGGCCAAGCATCTTCGCCTCGATGAGGGCGCCAAGGGCCTTTGGGTCGGTACCCTGAAACGGGCAGGCGGGCTCGGCGAGCAGCGACGTGGCCGTCTTGGCGGAGAAGGCATGGAAGCGGTCGACGTCCTGCTCCAGATGGCGGATCACCAGGAAGCTGCCGTTGCGGCCGAAGTCGCGCCGTCCGTCGGAGCCGCCACCCTGGAACGAGGCCTCGACGCCAGTAGTGAGCGTGCCGCTCTCGGTGAGTACGCAGCCCGGATCGTGCATGGCCTGGATCGTGGGCGTCGACGGCATGAAGCCGGTGTTGTCGGGATAGCCGAGCAGGAATTCTCCGGCCTCCACCACATGCTCGGCGTTGGCGTCGATCCGGGCGCGGGGCGAGTCGCGCATGATCGGCTGGGAGATGCCGTCGGCGAAGCCGAACGGCTCGATCACCTGGGCGTCGGGGTCCGCGGGCCGATCCGTCATGCGCTGCTCGAACAAGACCGCGCCGCCGGCCTCGGCGAGACTGTCGGAAATGGTCTTGATGTTGCGCGCCAGGATCTCAGCCTCGGTGGCGAACAGCAGCACCGCCGCGTCAGTTTCGTCCGCCTGGCCCCAGAGCCAGTGCTCCGGCGCGTGGGCGCCCAGATCGCCGATGGCGCGGGACCGGCCAGGTGAGGTCATGCCGTTCTGGAACGGCGTCGGGAAGGTGTCCATGTCCTCGGCGCTGACGCCGAGGCGGGTGAGGCCATGGGCGGTGAAGGCGATTGAGTTTGCCTCGGTCAGGCGCTTGGCCTCGCCAAATGTGACCATCGGCTCGATCACGCGCAGCCAGTGCTCGCCGGCCTGCTGATCCTGCGGCAGGCGCACGATGAGGCAGGTGGAGAAGCGCTGGCGCTTGAGGCCGCCGAGCACCAGGGTCGGCACCTCCGGTTTTTGCAGCATGAAGGGCGGGCGCGGCTCGGAGCCGAAGATGTTCACCCAGTTCTCCGCCTGCGGGATGGTGCGCGCGCCGCTGATGCCCTGGCGGATGGCGGCGTTGCGGCGGATGCGGTTCATCTTCAGGTCGGGGTAGGCCGAGTACCAGAACGAGACCGGATATTGCTGACGGCGCGCCCAACGGCGGAACCGGTCGCCGTCGGCCGCGCCGCCGACGATCAGCCACGACGTGCGTGGGAAGCCCTGGGTGTTGGTCCAGACGGCGGTGAGGCCATCGCCGGCCTTGTTGATGAAGTCCTCGAGGTAACTCTCCCACCCGTCGCTGAAATTGGACCAGAACATCAGCTTGTCGGTGCCCGGGATCAGCGCCCAACGGGCAAAATGGATCACCCCGATGTCGCGCAGAAACCCGGCGCGAAACACCGTGGCGACGTCCTGGCGCGCGATCAGGAAGGCCAGGCGCAGCACGACGCGCCGGAACCAGCCAACCTTCATCACCGAGACGGCGGCGAGCAGGTTCTGCGCGCCGATGTTTTCGTGGCGAAGAATGGCCTCAACCTTGGCCGCGTCGGGCGGGGTGTCGTCGACCTGATCGGCGGATTCCAGGCGCCGCAGGCGCCAGACCGCCAATCCGAGTATCAAACCCAAGGCGAGCACGAAGAAACCAACGGCGATCCACAGACCCGACCAGACCGCGGCCGCGAACCCGGCGTGGCGCCAGGTGTTGAATCCAAGCACGCCGACCAGGGCGGCGAGCGGAAACAGCCACCAGAGGTATTGCAGCAGCGCCACCAGGCCGCTGCCTATGCGTGCGGGGATGGAGTCCAAGCCGCCGGGGGTGAGGAACGGCGCCGGCTCGGCGCCGAAGGCCCACTTCTCGCCCTGAGACCAAAGCCAATTGCGCACCAACTGCAGCTTCTCGGTGGCGTCCAGGGCGCTTGAGCTCAGGGTCTCGCCCATGTGAGTCATGATCTTGGCGGCCAGGCGCTCTTCGTCATGGATGCGCTCCACCGAGAAGAAGGCCGAACCATCGAAGCAAAGCCCGGTTGACTGGCCGAAGCCAGGGCCGACGTTCAAGGTGTGGCGGCGCAGGACCTTGGCCGGCGGACGCGCTTTCGGGTTGACCTCGGCGACCTCGAAAGCCCGCGTAAGCGTCGGGCCGATCGCCGCGCACACCGCGTCGATGGCGTCGTTCGGCGCGCCGTCCGCGCTGAGCTCGATGAAGATGTGGGCGATGCCCGACGCGGTGTCGGGTACCGCGCTGACGCTCATGAAGTGGATGACGCCCGAGGCGTCGAGGCCCGCGCGCGCGGCCTCGCCGGCCGGGTTGCCGAGTTCGTCGAGGACGCGGATCACCGCCGGCGCCTTCGCCGTGGCGAATGGGATGGCGATGGTGACGAGGGCGTGGTTCATCCGCGAAGATCAGTCCCCGTAGGTGACGTGGAGGTGCTCGTAGAAGAGCCCGAAGTAGCCGGGCTGGCCCGGCTTGCCGACCGCGCGCCTGATGTTGCCGCGCAGCAGGAGCGGCTTGAAGGTCTGGGTGATCTGCACGATGGCGATCCTGTAGCCGGTGCAGAAGTGCTGCCCCCACCCGAACCGCATGGTGTCGGCTAGGCTGCGGTCGGTGTCGAAGTCCTCCGGGTGGGGCACGCGGCGCGGGTCGTAGGACGCCGACTGGGCGACGAGCATCACCAGCGCGCCCTTGGGCACCTTGGTCGCATGCGGCTGGCCGGCGGCGATCACGGTGTCGGCGGCCACATTGCGGAATGGCCCCGGATTGATCGGCATGAACCGGAGCGCCTCGAACAGCACCCGGGAAAGGAGGTCGTCGTCGCCGCTTTTGGCCGCCGCCTCGGCCACAGCCATTATATCGGGGTGGCGCAGCAGGCACTGCAGGATCTGTCCGAAGGCGCGATTGTTGGTGGGGGCGAAGCCCAGCATGAACCCCACGATCGTGGCGCGGAGCACATCGTCGGTCAGCACGTCGGGGTCAGTCTGTTGGGCCGCGACCAGGCGGCCGAGGATGGTCGTGTCGTCCGGCGGTTCGGTCTTGGCGCGGGCGACGGCGGCGTCAACCAGCGGCTCGCAGTTGGCCGCCGCGGCGACCGCCGTGGGCTCAACGGCCTTGTCGGGCGCCATCAGCGGCAGCGGCGGATGCGGGAAGGAGTTGTAGTTCATCGCAAACAGCCACAGCGGCAGGTCCGGGTTTTGCGCGGGAATGCCGTAGTAGCGGCCGATGATGTCGATCGACACCTGGCTGCAAAGGCCGGCCATGGCGTCGATCACCCCATCACCGGCGGCCACCAGCGCCTCGGCCCGCTCGAACGAGAATTTGGCGATCGACGGCATGTCCTCCAGGCGGAAGGCCTGCATGGCGTGGGTGTGGATCGCCCGATAGGCAGGGTCATTGGACATGCCGAGCACGAAATTGGTTCCCCTGCGATCCATCAATTCGAACTTGGGTTTGAACGGAACGGGGAAGTCGGCGTCGCGCTTCAGCACCTCCATCACGTCGTCGTAGCGGCTGACCATCCAGAACGACGGCGTCTTCAGGATGGGCAGGAAACGCCGGAGAAACCGCGTGGCGATGCGGAACTGCGGATCGTCGAACAGCCAGACCAGGATGCGGGTGCCGAACGACACCTTGCGCATCTCGATCGCCCACTTGTCGAAGTCGGCCGCTCCGGCGGCTGTCGCGTCAGGCATGCGGCCCCCGCCCCTCCGGGCGCGCCGGCATATCCGTTGCGGTCGCCACCTTCGTGTCGATGGTCATTGCCCGAGCCCCCTGATCGCGCGCTCAACTAACGCCGGTCTTTTTGGCCACGGTCAAGCCGGAAGATTCGCCGATGAAGCGAGTCAGTCCCGCTTGATCCTCTTAGAGTCACGGTCTCCCCGCGGGCGTGTCGACGAGGGTGAGCGCCCTGCCTCCCCGGTCCACCACCCCGGCGCGGGGCCAGGATCATCCGGCCGCTAGGTCGCCGCCGCTGCGTCGCCGGCGACAAGGGCCCGGGCTCTCTTGAGATGGCCAGCGTCTTCGCTATCCGGAAACGAAGCGAGCGCCTGGCGAACAAGCGCTCGGCCTTCGTCGGCCTGGCCGCTCCTGGCCAGCAGATGGGTCAGTTCGGTGGCCATTTCCACCTCGCAGAGGCGGGCGCCTTGCTCGAGGGTGACCTGGTGCGCATGGCGCAGTTCGGCGACGGCGGCCTGTTCCTGGCCGAGGGCGGCCAGGCAGCGTGAGCGGCGCAGGCGGATCGCGGATTCGTCCCATCGCGCGCCCGACCGCTCCATCAACCCCACCGCCTCGTCAAAGATCGGCAGCGCTGCTTCGGCCTGGCCGAGCTGGGCCATAAGCTCCCCCTGCCGGGCGAGAAATCCCGGCATGAAACTCTGGTTTCCGGTGGTTCGCTGCCACGCGACGGCGGCGTTCACCAGCTCGAGCCCGTGTTCCAGCTCGCCTTTCCGCCCGAGCAGCGAGGCCAGGTAAGCGCCGCCGATGTGGTGGAAGACGATGACGTCATGCTCAATCGAGTAGTCGACCGTTTTCTGCAGCATCAGGCGCGCCTGATCCCAGTCGCCGACGCTGTTGAGATAGCTGGCCTGAGTGAACAGGTTCTGGCCCATGATCAGGTGGTGACCGGACGCGAGGGCGGCGACGTTCGCGGCTTCGATCTCCGGGCGCGCCTCAGCCAGGCGGCCGAGGAAGGTGAGGCAAAATGAGGCGTAGCAGTGCAGGCTGATGTTGCCCGGGTCGTGGACCAGGAAGGCGCCAAACTCCGCCTGACCGGCCTGCCATTCGATCAGCGACTGGCGCATGTCGGCAACGGACTGCTCGAAGCGGCCGCTATAGAAGTCGAGCAGTTGTCTGGAGCGGAATCCAACAAACCGCCAGGCGGCGCTCTGCTCGCGTTCGCCGAGCGCGACCATCGCCTCCGCCAACTCGCCGGCCGATTTCATGTCCAGGCGCTGGGTGAAATGGGTAAACACGCCATACTCGACCGCCATCCGGTGGGGTGAGGCCGGCAGTTTTTCGCAGAGCGCCAAGGCGCGCAGGAAGGCGTTGGCGGTGGACTCCGCGCCGTGGCCCTCCGTGACCATCAATGCGTTGCCCGCCAGCACCTGCAGCTCGAGCTCGGTCTGCCAGCGCTCGGCGTCCTCGGGCAGTCGGTTGGTCTCAGCGATGCCGCGCAAGATCTGGGCGACGGCTTCCACCGCCGCGAACCGGCTGACGGTCAGCCGCGCGGCGCGCAGCCACCAGGCGGCGGCCTTGCGCGCATCGCCCGCCTCCGACCAGTGGGTCGCGATCAGGGCGGCGTGGTCGTCGAGACGCTTCGGGTTATCGGCTTCGATCGCATCGGCCACGGCGGCGTGGGCGCGGCGGCGGCGGTCCATCAGCTGGCTGCCGAGCGCCACTTCCTGGGTCAGCGGGTGGCGGAAGGTGAACTCGGCCTCGGGCCAGACAGCGGTCTCGACAATAAATTCGGCGTTCTGGAGGCTGGCGAGCGCGGACGACAGCTCGTCCGGCTCCAGCTCGGCGATCTTCGCCAGCAGAGGCCCGCGAAAGGTCTTGCCGATCACCGCGGCGAGCCCCAACAGCCGCTTGTCGCGGCGCGACAGGCGGTCGATGCGCGCGGCGAGTACTGCCTGCACGGTGCTGGGAACTTCGAGTCGCTCGACCGGGGTGACGAGTTGATGCGCGCCGCGCGGCCCCTCCAGGTGTCCGGTCTCCACCAGGGTCCTCACCACCTCCTCGATGAAGAAGGGATTGCCGCCGGTCTGGGCGTAGATCGCCGCCTCGAGCGGTCTCAGCGACGGATCGCGGCCAACAAGCTCGCCCAGAAGCTCGCCGACAGAGCCTTCGTCGAGGGGCGTGAGCGGGATCTGCCGGTACCAGGGTTTGCTCATCCAGGCGGCCTGGAATTCCGGGCGGAAGTTGAGCAGCAGCAGGCTGCGGGAGCCGCGGGCGTCGATGACCTGGTCGATAAACTCGACGCTGGCAGCGTCCATCCAGTGCAGGTCCTCGATCATGGTCATGATCGGCTGCTGTTCGCCCAGGCGGTAGATCAGCTGGCGCACGGTCGAGATGACCTGCGCCCGGCGCGCGGCTGGCGGCTGGGCCGGGGCGGGGCGCTGCGGATCCGGCGCGCCAAGGAAGTCGAACATCAGCGGCAACGCCGCCTCAAACGCCGGGTCGAGACCCAGGAGGCGCGCCTCGATCCGCTCGCGAATGCGGGCCGCGTCATCGGCTGGATCGACGCCCAGGTAGGCGCGCAGCAGGTCGATCACCGGCAGGAAGGGGATGTTGCGGCCATGGGCGACGGCGCGGGCTTCGTACACCTGGAATCCGGCGGCGCGGCAGTGTTGCAGGAACTCGAAGCAGAGCCGGCTCTTGCCCGTGCCCGCTTCGGCGACGACGCCGATCACCTGGCCGCGGCCGATCTTAACCTGCTCCAACGCCGCTTCGAGGGTGCGCAGGTCGCTCTCCCGGCCGACAAACGGCGAAAGGCCGCGGGCGCGGGCCACGTCGAAGTGATTGCGAGCCTCACCCAGGCCGGCGAGGCGGAAGAGCCTGGCGGGGGCGGCGGCGCCGAACACGGGCGCCGATCCGAGATCTTCCAGCTGCATATAGCCTTCCACCAGGGCGGCGGTGGGTGCGCTGACGCAGCAGCTGCCTGGCTGGGCGAGCGCCTGCACGCGCTGAGCCTCGGCCACCGGCCTGCCCATGGCGCCGTAGTTCTTGCGCGCATCGTCGCCGACCAGGCCCACCACCACTTCGCCGGAGTTGAGGCCCATTCGCGTCGATAACTCCAGCCCATGCGAGCGCTTCAGCTCGGCGAAGATGGGGGCGATCTCCTCCTGCAGGCTGAGCGCGGCGAGGCAGGCGCGCCGCGCGTGGTCCTCGTAGGCCGTCGGCGCGCCGAACAGGGCGACCAGACCGCCCGGCGAGAGCTTCTCCACGAAGCCTTCGAAGGCTTCCACCTGCTCGGCGCACACGGCAAACAGCCGTCGCCGCATGGCCTGGG
>Ga0302317_10003633_pt1 | contig 10125 bp, 10 predicted proteins | sample III_Palsa_N3_3_FD_200450 | JGI IMG/M metagenome (GOLD analysis project Ga0302317, IMG submission 200450) | Peat permafrost microbial communities from Stordalen Mire near Abisko, Sweden - III_Palsa_N3_3 | ecosystem: Environmental > Terrestrial > Soil > Palsa > Peat permafrost | place: Sweden...
GCCGAAGAGGGAGGGCTCGGCGGCGGAAGCGGGGCGCGCGGCGGGTTTGCGGGAGCGGGTGCGGCGGAGGTCGGCGAGGCTGGGGATGTCGTCAGGCATCGTAAGACGAGTTTAGACCGGCGCGGGCGGCGCGAGTAGAGTTACGGGCAAGAACGGGCGCGCGCTACGCTCGCGAGATGCAGGTTCCTCCTCGTTCGGCTTCGTCAGGGTCGGAATGACAGCTAGAAAGCACCGGCAAGGGCAAGAGCGAATACAGGGATCCTTCGCTTCGCTCTAGGATGACGGCTTTCAGATCGCTCTAGGATGACGGCGTTAAATCCGCTCCAGGATGACGGCGTTAAAACAAACAACGGCGACCACAGGACGGGAGCGCTGCGCTTAGGCGGTTTGGAGGAGGGACTGGGCTTCGTGGAGGAGGAGTTCGGGGCGGCAGGGCTTGCTGAGGAGCTTGAGGGGGCGGCGGGTGCGCGAAATGTGCTGCTCGACTTTGATGACGTTGCTCGCGTAGGCGGTGAGCATGAGGAGCTTGCAGTCGGGTAGCTCGTGGTGGAGCGCCTCGGCGAGTTGGAGGCCGCTCTGCTCGGGCATGGAGATGTCGCAGAGAAGGAGGCCGGGGGCGAACGTTCGTGCGCGGGCCAGGCCGTCGGCTGCAGAGTAGACGGCTTCGGATTCATAGCCGTTGACTTTGAAGATCAGGTTGAGAGTGTCGGCTACCAGGTGGTCATCGTCGACGACCAATACACGCTGTTTCATGAGACACCTCGGGCCCTACTGCGTTGAGGAAATCTGGATCGTTTCGGCGTGGAGGGGAGGCGCTGATTGAAGAGCTCAGCGTCATGTCTATTTACAGATGTTAGACCGTGGGGACGAGGAAAAGCTACCGGCGCGAAGCGATTTTTCCCAGAATTAATCTTTTCTGTCCGGGACGCGTTAGAGTCTTTGACATGCATGTCTTAGCTGTCCTCTTCGGCTGCTTTTTCCTGACGGGCGTGTTGCTCGATGCCTTCCAGACGATTATTTTGCCGCGGCGGCCGGTGGGACGATTTCGAATAACGCGGTTGTTTTTCCTGGCAACGTGGGGTCCGTGGAGGTGGCTGGCAGCGCACTGGCCGGCGAAGCGGAGCCGGGAGCAGATGTACAGCTTCTATGGGCCGTCGGCGCTGCTGCTGCTGTTTGGGTTGTGGGCGACGCTGCTGTTGGTGGCGTATGCCCTGATGTACTTCGGGATTGCTGTGCCGTTCCACGATCCGATGCATCCGGTGACGGCATTTCAACGGCTGCGCAGCTGCTTGTATGTGAGCGGCACTACGTTGTTCACGCTGGGGCTGGGCGACGTGCTGCCTGCGAGCCATGCTGCGCGGATGCTGATTGTGGCGGAGGCGGGGACGGGGCTGGGGTTTGTGGCGCTGGTGATTGGGTATGTGCCGGTGCTGTATACGGCGTTCTCGACGCGGGAGATCCAGGTGGCGCTGCTGGATGCGAGGGCCGGGTCTCCTCCGACCGCGGGAGAGCTGTTGTTTCGGCACAACTTTAATGGCGGGCACCATGCGTTGACGGCGCTGCTGGCGGAGTGGGAGAAGTGGTGTGCGCAGATGCTCGAGACGCATATCTCGTATCCAATTCTTTGCTACTACCGGTCGCAGCATGACAACCAGAGCTGGCTGGCGGCGCTGACGGCGGTGCTGGATACTTGTGCGTTGTTGATTACAACGATTGAGGGGCCGAGTACTCGGCAGGCGCAGCTTACGTTTGCGATTGGGCGGCATACGCTGGTGGATCTGGGGCATGTGTTTCGGCAGGAGAAAGAAGGGCAGCGGCTGAGCGCGGAAGCTCCGCAACGGCTGGGAGATGATGAGTTTGCACGGTTGTGCGACCTGTTGGCGCAGGCGGGATTCTCTTTGTGCGGAGATTGGGGAGCGAAAGAGCGGCTGAACGCGATTCGGTTGTTGTATGAACCGCATGCTTGCGCGCTGGGAAGCTATTTGAGGCTGCAGCTGCCGGGGTGGGTGCCGCCAGTGAGGGATGAGACGAAGCGGCGGGACCAGTGGACGACGGTGGCGGAGCTGCGGTCGCCGAGCGCGATTGGGGATCGGCTGACGGCGCATGTGAGTCGGGAGTCGACGGCGACGCATTTGGAGGAGCGGGGGTAGGGGTGGCAGCGAAAGAGAAAAAGGAGAATGCCAGGGTCGCATGAGGATGCGAGCCTGGCATTTTTTCGTTGCGGAAGGGTCGGGTTAGATTATTGGGGCAGTCCAGGGCCGGCGGGGCGGGCTGGGTTCAGTTTCTGGGTAGCGATTTCGGCGGCGGCGCCGGGCTTGCCGGTGGAGTCCTTGCTCTTATCTTTGAGCAGGGCGAGGATCTGGCGGGCCTGGTCGGTCTTGCCCTGGGACTGGTAGAGCTCGGCGAGTTGGAGTTGGGCAAGGTCCGCAGGGACGGTGCTGGACTTGCCTTTGCTGAGCTCGTTGTAGATTTCGATGGCTTTGTCGACCTGGCCGTTCTGCTGGTAGAGGTCGGCGAGAGCATCCTTGGCGAGGGCGGAGAGGCCGCTATTCCAGCCGGAGGCGACTTTTTCGAGGGCCTGTTGGCCGGGGCCGGTCTGACCCTGGTCGATGTAGGTGAGGCCGACGAAGTACTCGGCGAGGCGGCCGGAGTTGGTGAGGCCGTACTGGCTGGCTACCTGCTGGAACTGGGTGTTGGCGGCGGCGGCGCGGGACTTGGCGTCGGGGTAGGTTTTGACGCCGGGGGCCGGGGGTTCGCCGGTGGCGGAGAGGGGAGCCTGGTAGACCTCCATGGCCTGGCCGAAGGCGGTGGAGGCGGCTTCGGAGCGGGTTCGGTAGTAGGAATAGCCGCCGACGATGGCGATGATGGCTACGACGGCGATGACGGCACCGATGATGGCCTTCTGGCGGTGCTCTTCGGTCCAATGGACACCGGCTTCGGTGAGGGCGTGAAACTGGTCCTGCTTTTTCAACTCGCGCTTGGTTGCGTTATCCACGAACGATCCGTCCTTCAGGTCTACAAAGAGATTGCCGGGCCCACCGCCCGCGCATCGTTCCAGTTTAGCAGGGATGGGGGCTGGCGAGGCGCTGGGATCGGGGGAGGGCGGGGGGAAGCCGATTATTAGTGATCGTTCTTGCACAGAGTGCTTGCCAACCGTATTTGGATGGGCATAGTATCTGCGTCGGATCAAGCCAAGCTGCACTGTTTTTGAAGCATGCCAGGGGCTTGGTTGCAGAGCCAGATTTGTACTGTTCACTAAGAAGCAGACAAGAAATTCGCAGGAATCGGCAGGGCAGATCGAGAAGCCGACCGGCGGATGCACGAAGACTCAGGAGCGACAAAACGTCATGGCTTGGTACGCATACTGCATCACCGAACGAAATGCATTTTCTGAGCTAGGCCGCCACAGAAGGCCGATGCCACTTACAGGGGTTACAGGACTTTTCGGGAACCAAACTTTTCTCTTTCCTGCAGCCGATCTGGCTGTGGTGGTGTCAGAACATCTGCCGGAAGATGCTGCGAAATTAGTTACCGCGGAAGGACAATCCGCGGCGCGGGAGCATGCCCGGGTGATTTCCGGATGCTTTGCGAAGTCGACGGTGCTGCCGTTCCGCTTTGGAACGACGTTTGAGGATGATGAGGCGCTGCGGCGGTCGGTTCGGTCGAACCAGCGGCACTTTATGGCCAACGTCGAGCGGCTGCGCGGCATGGCGGAGATGCACCTGAAGGTGGTGGTGGATGATATCTGCCCGGAGACCAAGGGTGTGAAACAGACGTACCAGGCGGCGGGGCAGGAATACCTGTCGCACTTGCGTGAGTCGGCGTCGCGGCAGAGAGAGCGTCAGTCACGGGCACGGGCACTTTCGCTGCAGATGCACCGGATGTTTTTGCCGGTGGCGGAAGAGATTACGTGCAAGCGGATGGAGTCGGGCAAGATGCTACTGGATATTGCGCACCTGGTCGAGAAGAAGACCGTGGAGCGGTATCAGAACAAGTACAGCTCGGCGACGCTGGAGTTGAAGGACTGCGCGATGCAGTTGTCAGGGCCGTGGCCGCCGTATCACTTTGTGCATCGCGAGCAGCGCGGGCACGCGTAGAGATTGGGATTAGGGAACAGGGATTAGGGATTAGAAAAGGCCTCGGCGATTGCCGGGGCCTTTGCTTTGCCTAGTTTCAGTTATTTGAGTTGGGGGATGCTTTTGGCGCAGACCATGACTCGATCGGTTGGCCCCATTCTGAGCTGAGGTCTTTCCAGTCTGGATTGTTCGCGATGATGAGGGTGATCTTCTTGATGCGCAGCCAGCCTTTAAGTTCCTTTTCGCGGGCGATGGCGGTTGTCATGCTGGCGAATCGCTCGAAGTAGACAAGCTGGTCGATGCCGTAGCGGGCGGTGAATGAGGTTGAGGAGGTGTGGTTCTTGTGTTGCCAGACTCGTTGTTGGAGGTTCGAGGTGACTCCGATGTAGAGCTTTTTGAAGCCGCTGGCGAGGATGTAGACGTAGGTGAATTCGCCGATGAGGGCTCCTTTTGGATTCTTGCTGCTGCGAGCAGAATACAGGGATCCTTCGCTTCGCTCTAGGATGACGGCGTGAAACAGGCAACAGCAAGGGCAAATACAGGGGTCCTTCGCTTCGCTCTAGGATGACGGCGTGAAACAGGCGACGGCAAGTGCAACGGCAAGGTCCACCGAGGGTGGTGGCTAGTCGCGGACGGTTACTTCTACGGAGGGGATGGGCTTTTTCTTACGGCTTAGGACGGAGCTGCGGCGGCGCTTGCCGGTGGAGACGTGGTCGATCTTGTTCCAGAAGCCTACGAAGTAGTCGGTGGCGGAGATGATGGAGAGGATGGTCATCCAGTAGGTGGCGGTGATGGCGATGAGCTTTAAGCTGATGGGGAACCAGCCGATTTGCCATGTATCCCAGCGGTGATTGAGGATGGCGGCGACGACGGCGACGATCTGGACTACGGTTTTGAGCTTGCCGAGGTCGCTGGCCTGGATGGTGAAGCCTTCGCTGGAGGCGATGGAGCGGAGGCCGCTGACGAGGAACTCGCGGCCGATGACGAGGACGGCGATCCAGGGCTTCATGACGTGGGGGTTGTAGGCCACGAGGAGGATGAAGGCGGCGGTGACCATTAGCTTGTCGGCGAGGGGGTCGAGGAGCATGCCGAGGGTGGTGATCTGGCCGCGGCGGCGGGCGAGGAAGCCGTCCAGGCCGTCGGTGACGGAGGCGGTGATGAAGATGGCGGAGGCGATGAGTTCCTGCTCGCCGTGGGCACCGTGGAAGGGGAAGCGCGGGGAGAGTGCCCAGATCAAGAGGGGGACGCTTGCGATGCGTGTCAGCGTTATGGAGTTGGGCAGATTCACTGAGAGTGAGCTGGGCGGCGAATGCGAAGCCGCGAATACTGTCATTCTCCCATAAGAGCGGGGGTCGAGGTTTAGGGAACAGGAATCAAGAAAAGGCCCCGGCGCGTACCGAGGCCTTTTCCTGGTTGCTGAGCCCGGAACCGGACCCGGCGGTTACGCGTAGATGCCGCGCTGCTTGGTGGTGTGGGCTACGCGGTCGATGGCCAGCATGTAGGCTGCGATGCGGTTGTTGACGTTGTGGGCGATGGAGAAGTGGAGGACGTCGTTGAAGCTGTCGATCATGATGCGATCGAGGCGCTGGTTGACTTCGTCTTCGGTCCAGAAGTAGCCCATGCGGTCCTGCACCCACTCGAAGTAGCTGGTGGTGACGCCGCCGGCGTTGGCGAGGATGTCGGGGATGACGAAGATTCCCTTTTCGGAGAGGATGTCGTCGGCTACAGGGGTGGTGGGGCCGTTGGCGCCTTCGCAAAGGATGCGGCACTTGAGGTCCGCGGCGTTGCGGCTGGTGATGACGTTCTCCGTGGCAGCCGGGATGAGGACGTCGCACTTCTCGATGAGGATGGCGTACTTGTCGAATGGCTCGGCACCCGCGAATTTGTGGATGGTGCCGGTGCGTGCTTTGTGCTCGAGGAGTTCCGAGATGTCGATGCCAGCGGGGTTGTAGAGGGCACCATCGTACTCGCCGATGCCGATGATCTTGTAACCCTTGTCCCAGAGGAGCTTGGCGGCGTTGGAGCCGACGTTGCCGAAGCCCTGAATGATGACCGAAGTTTCAGAGGGGATCATGTTAAGGTGCTTGAGGGCCTGGTCGGTGACGACGGAGATGCCGCGGCCGGTGGCTTCGCGACGTCCGCGGGAGCCGCCGAGAGAGACGGGCTTGCCCGTGACGACCGAGGTCATGGTCTGGCCCATGTGCATGGAGTACGTGTCCATGACCCAGGCCATGGTCTGCTCGTTGGTGCCCATGTCGGGGGCGGGCACATCTTTTTCGGGGCCGATGAATTCGATGAGCGCGGCGGTGTAGCGGCGGGTCATGCGCTCGAGCTCGCCTTCGGACATTTTCTTTGGATCACAGATGACGCCGCCTTTTGCTCCACCGAAGGGGATGTTCACTACGGCACACTTCCAGGTCATCCAGGAGGCGAGGGCGCGGACTTCGTCGAGGGAGACGTCGGGGGCGTAGCGGATGCCGCCCTTGCAGGGGCCGCGGGAGATGGAGTGTTGGACGCGGTAGCCGGTGAAGACTTCGATGTGGCCATCGTCCATGGAGACGGGGATGTGGACGATGATTTCGCGGGAGGGGTAGCGGAGGACTTTCCAGATTCCGGGTTCGAGGTTGAGTCGTTTGGCGGCCTCATCAAAGCGCGCGGCTTGCGCGAGCCAGGGATTGGTCTCCTGCTCCAGGGAGGTTGGAGCGGCGGGTGTGGTGGTTTGCATCGGTAATTCCTTTTCTGCTGTGGGCAGGGTTCGGCCCAGCGTTGGGAGGCCTGCTAAGGAGGCTTCCGTAGGTACTAATCGTTCTCCGGCCATCGTCTTGTCTCCTCGAGCACGCCCAGCCTTGATTAGACGCTTGGATGGGAGTCGAGGAGTCAATTTATGAGTCAAAGCAATCCTGTCTTGGTCAGACCGGTCTGTGACCAAACTTGGCGAGTATAGGCCTGTCTTTCAGCCCCTCGCAAGGCATACAGGTGACTTTATCGGCACATTGAGAACGAGCGATTACGACTTGCGCAAGGTACATGAAATGTGCGCAAAGAGGTGGGTTATCTGTGAGGTTCAAGGGGCCTGTCAGGAGGGAAGCTGCATCTCAAGAAGGAGGTTCTGTGAAGGCGCTAAAGGGAGAGACGATGATTCGAACGAAGGTGTTGGCTGGAGCGGTGATGAGCGGGGTGATGTTGATGAGCGCGATGGGGTGTCAACAGGCTCCGCCACCGGCGCCAACCGTGGTGGTGGAACATACCAATGATGGACATGATCATGACCGGGATCGGCAGCAGCAGCAGGCTCAACGGGATCAGGCTCAGCGAGACCAGGCACAGAGGGATCAGGCACAGCGAGATCAGGATCATAGGAATCCTCCGCCTCCTCCGCCACGGCCACCGCAGTAGGCGAGGGATTGATCATGCGGTGGCGAGGCAGGGGCCGCCGCATGATCGGCGCGGCTCGGTATGATGTTGGAGATGCCTCACTCGAACGCGCAAACGACTCCTTCGCTACGTGAATTTCAGAAGCTGGCACGCGAGCACTCGTTGGTGCCGGTGACGCGTACGGTGGCTGCTGATTTGGAGACGCCGGTGTCGGCCTTCCTGCGAGTGGCGGCGGAGGAGCCTGAGGCGTTTCTGCTCGAGTCGGTGGAGGGCGGCGAGCAGGTGGGGCGGTACACGTTTATCGGGATTCGACCTTATAAGAAGATGACCGCGAAGGGTGGGCGGATCACGGTGGTTGAGGGGCGGCGGCGAAGGACGTATGAGGGCGATATTTTTGAGGAGCTGAAGGCCGCGTTGGAAGGGGAGAAGCCGGCGAAGGTGGCGGGGCTGCCTCCATTTACGGCGGGGGCGGTGGGGTTCTTTTCTTACGATGTGGTGCGGGTGATTGAGGAGTTGCCTGAGATTGCGAAGGATGAGTTGCATGTTCCGGATGCGCACTTGATGTTCTTCGATGAGGTGCTGGCGTTCGATCATGTGAAGAAGGCGATTCATTTGATGGTGACGGTGGGGGCTCGGGGCAGGGTGGGCGAAGGCGGAAAGCCGGACGCGGCGGGGTATAGGGCTGCGGAGAAGCGGCTGAACCGGTTGGAGAAGATGTTGAGTGCGGCGATTGTGTTGCCGCGACGGCGCGGCGCGGTGAAGGGTGCGCTGAAGCTGAAGGCTCGGACGAAGATGGCCGAGTATCTGAAGGGCGTGGAACGGGTGAAGGAATATATTGCTGCGGGCGATGTGTTTCAGTGCGTGCTGAGTCAGAGGTTTGATTGCGAGCCGGGGGTTGAGCCGTTTGAGATTTATCGGTCGCTGCGGATTGTGAATCCTTCGCCGTATATGTATTTCCTGAAGTTTGGGCTTGAGGGCGAGGATCTTCGCGGCCCGGGTCCGAAAGTCCGGACCCGGGGCACCCATCTTCGTGGCGAACATCGGGTCGCGCATATTGTGGGATCATCGCCGGAGTTGCTGGTGCGGGTGCATGAGGGGAAGGTGGAGTATCGGCCGATTGCCGGGTCGCGGCCGAGGGGGAAAGATGAGGTGCAGGATCGGGCGCTGGAGGCTGACTTGCGCGCGGACGCGAAGGAAGTTGCCGAGCATGTGATGCTTGTGGATTTGGGGCGGAATGATGTGGGACGGGTGAGCGAGTTTGGCTCGGTGAAGGTGAAGGATTTGATGTTCGTGGAGAGGTACTCGCACATCATGCATTTGGTGAGCAGGCTGGAGGGGACGCTGCGCAAGGGGCTGGCTCCGATTGATGCGTTTCGGGCTTGCTTTCCGGCGGGGACGTTGAGTGGTGCGCCGAAGATTCGGGCGATGGAGATTATTGAGGAGTTGGAGCCGGCTCGGCGCGGGGTGTATGGCGGGGCGATTTTCTATGCGGATTTTAGTGGGAATCTGGATTCTTGTATTGCGATTCGGACGCTGTTTATGGAGGGGGAGAAGGGGTATATCCAGGCGGGGGCGGGGATTGTGGCGGATTCGGTGCCGGTGAAGGAGCACGAGGAGTGTGGGAATAAGGCGAAGGCGGTGGTGCGGGCGATTGAGCGGGCGCGGGGGGTAAGGATAGATGACGCAAGGAGCAATGCTGGATGAAATTTGAGCCCTCATGGCCGTGTGAGTGCGGTGCTCAGCTGGTGGCCCGTGTCGTTGGTAGTGAACGTTTCTCCTATGCCATTTGCTCGAACTGCGAGCGCAAAGTGTACGTCGTCGAAGGGGTCGAGACTGGACCTATCGCCGCTCGACTCCTGGGCCGGGTGAAGGAGGAGATCGAGCGAGGTGATTTCACCTTAGGCATTTTGCTGAGTGCCATGACAATCGAATGCGAGATTTCTCAGATGTTCTTCAAATGGAAATCAATAGAGCATTGCCTGAAGAATCACGTTGACACGCGAGAAGCGAGCGAGCAAGGGGGTAAGGCATGGGAACAGGAGTACTCCGGTTGGCGAAGCATACAGAAGAAAATGGACAGCGTCTCGATTTATCTCACTGGAGTGAAATTTGACGATTTCGCTGTTGGGCTTGGCTTCGTTGAGCAACTGGATATCAAGTACCCGGAATTCGGAGGCTACGCCCAGATTTTCAAGCTAAGAAACAGAATCGTGCATAACGGAGAGGTCGATTTAGGTGAGAGTGAAGCGCTAACCAGCAGAGATTATGCCGTAGCGATTCTGCGGGTGGCAGTTGCGATGAATCGAGAGAAGTATCGCAAGGTTTTCTCGCCCTCTACCCCTGCGAGTAGATGTAGTTAGATATCGCGCTCGACGGTGCCGTCGTTTTCCAACTCCCGCGGAGAGTTTTGAGTCTCCCTGCCGCTATACAGCTAGTCGGAGTCTTGTTGTTTGAGGGCCCAGTAGATGCCGGCGGCGATCTGGGCGGCGCCGATGGCTCGGGTTAGGTTGGGGCGGCGGGAGAGGGCGTGCATTAGGTTGCGCCAGGGTTTGGGGCCGCGCTTCCAGGCGTTGGCGTCGGCTACGGGGTGGATGAGGGCCATGACGCCGTCGCCGATGAGGACCATGGCGGCGAAGTGCTTTGCGCGGGTGGGTGTCGTGATGAGCATGGTTAG
>Ga0302317_10003641_pt1 | contig 10115 bp, 7 predicted proteins | sample III_Palsa_N3_3_FD_200450 | JGI IMG/M metagenome (GOLD analysis project Ga0302317, IMG submission 200450) | Peat permafrost microbial communities from Stordalen Mire near Abisko, Sweden - III_Palsa_N3_3 | ecosystem: Environmental > Terrestrial > Soil > Palsa > Peat permafrost | place: Sweden...
GGTCGCACGACTGTAATCATCATCGCCGTCCGAGACCAGCACCATCATCTTTCGTACATCCGCCGACTGCTTCAAGGTCAGCATCTGGTCGCGGCATGTCTTGTACAGCGAGTCGTACAACGCCGTTCCACCCCCCGGTCGCAGTCGGCTGATCCCGCTGTCCAGCAGATCGACGCGGTTGGTGTAATCCTGCTCAATATCCGTCTGCACGTCGAACCCTTCGACAAATGCCCGATCCACCGGGTGCATCACCTGCAAAAGAAAATCGATCGCCGCTTGCTGCTCATACGCGAAGCGCTGCCGAATCGAGCTCGACGTATCGATCATGATGCCGACGCGCAGCGGCAGATTCGTCTGCTGCACAAAACGAATGATGCGCTCCGGTGGACGTCCGTCATCCAGCAGCCCGAAGTTCTGCTGCTGTAGTCCATTCACAAAGCTTCCGCGCTTGTCCGTCACCGCAAAGAACAGATCCACTTCGCGCGAGAACAATTGCAACGTCTCAGTAGCCTGAGGCGGCTCTTGCTCGGGCTGCTGCTGCACCCCCTGAGTCTGCTGCGCAGGTGTCGCTGTGTTCTGCTGGTTCGTCGTCGACGGCTGTGCGGTCGTAGTCTGGGTTTGCTGCGGCTGCGTGCTTTGCGCACCGGCAACCAGCGCGATCGTGGCGGCACCGAGCAGCATGCCCGCCCATCGCGCAATTCTAGAAAGATTCATACTTCCATCGTACCAATTGGACGTCTCCTGCGCCCGCCAGCGGGTTATGCTTCTACCCCCCGCAGCTGCTCCAGCAATACCCCGAGCTCCTCCGGAAGCTCCGCCTCCAGCGACAACGACTTCCCCGTCCGTGGATGGACGAACTCGAGCTCCGCCGCATGCAGAAAATTCCGCTCAAGGGACAGGCTATCCCCCTCCCCCTCCGCGGCCGTCGAACGACCCTTCCCGCCCGCGCCCACGCCTTCCACCCGCCGAATCCGGTGAGGCGCCCCATACAGAAAATCACCCACCACCGGATACCCGATCGCCTGCATGTGCACCCGGATCTGGTGGGTTCGCCCCGTCTCAATCCGCACCTCCAGCAGCGTGAACTTCCCATAAGGTCCCTTCACCCGCTCCAATACCTTCCAGTGCGAAACCGCGCTGCGCCCTCCCGCCCGCTTAGTCGTCATCCGGATGCGCCGCATAAGGTCGCGGCTGATCGGCAACTGGATCGTCCCTTCCTCGCCCTTCACCTCGCCATGCACCAGCGCTAGGTACGTCTTGCGCAACTGCCGCTCCGAGAACATCTCTCCCAGCGCCCGATGCGTCACGTCATTTTTCGCGACCACAATCAGCCCACTCGTCTGCTTATCCAGCCGATGCACGATTCCCGGCCGCAACGCCCCACCCACCGAGCTCAGTCCATCGCCCACGCCAAAGTGATACAGCAGCGCATTCACCAGCGTCCCGCGATTATGTTCTGCCCCACCCGACCCCGCATGCACCATCATCCCCGCCGGCTTATTCACCACCGCCAGGTCGTCGTCCTCATACACAATCGTCAGAGGAATATCTTCAGGCGTAGCGTTCAGCGGCGCCGGCTTAGGATCGCCTTCGATCTCAATCCACTCCCCACCCTTCAGCTTCTGCTTCGCCTTACCCTCTTTCCCATCCACCTTCACCTGCGCGCCATCGATCAGCAAAACCACCCGCGCCCGACTGATCTCCGGAATCGCCTTCGCCAAATAAGCATCCAGCCGCATCCCAGCGGCTGCCTCTTCCGCCGCAAAACTGCGCACGCCGTCTTCAGCCTCCAAGTCCTCCAGCACCTGGATCTCCCGCTCAATCTCCGGCTCCACATAAAGTCTCGGCACCCCGTACCGCCGCACCGACATGTCCGCTTCCTCCTGCGGATGCTTGCCTCCATTCGGCCCACTCGTCACCAACCCCGGCCGCCCCGCAAATGGAGACACATGCGGTGTAAACTCCGCTGTGTCATACAGCGCTGGCCCGAGCGACTCCACGTCTTCCCCCGCCGCACGGAGAACCGCCTCGCGCTCCTGCGCCACCGTCCGCAGCGCGCGATACTCCTGCTTCACGCTCTGGCGTCTCTTCCCTTTGGGCAACATATTTTTCGACGGCATTAGGCAATCTCCTTCGTAAACGTAAGCATCACTCCACCAACCAACACCGCACCCACCGCAACCCACTGCGCCGGATCCAGCCAGGCCCCCACTCTCATCTCAACCGGCTGCGTCACCATGTCGATCAGAAACCCGCTCGCGCCCCCCGCCAATAACCCCACCCCCGCCACCATCCCAGCCCGCAATCTTCGCCGCAGCACCGCCATCAACAATACCAACAACACCACCGCCGCAATCGCCGCATACATCGCCACAGGATGCACCCGCAACCCACCACTCAGTGGCGTCTTGATTGCCCACGGCAGGCTCGTCGGCATCCCCGCATCATTGCCCTCAAAAAACTTGCCCAAGCTCAGCATCGCCGCCAGCACCGCCGCACAAGGAGCCCACGCGTCCAACACTCGCAGCAACGGCAGCTTCTTCCACCGCAGATACGCGACCACAACCAGCCCCGTAAACACCATCCCCAAAGTCGTAAACGAAGGCAGCACCAACAATGCCACCGGCAGCCGCAGAAACGCATGGAAGTTCCCGACAATCAGCAACAACCGCGAGCACACAAAGGCAGCCATCACCGCAAACAGCCCAGCATCCCAAACCTGTTCGCTAGCCAGCCCCGCCATCCGAGCCGTCCTCAGACTCAAACCCACCGCCGCAACCAAACCCACCGCCGCGCAGAGCCCATACACCGACAGACGCACCGGCCCAAGCCGCACCACGCCCGGCATCAAAATCGCAGCTGTTTGAAAGAAAACCCTCACCCCTAGAGCATACGCGGGCGGCCACACCCCACCCTATCCTCTACACTCTATCCCCTGCACTTAAAAAAGACCGACCCGCTGGGCCGTACGGCGAGGCGCAGGTGAACCCGCCTGTAAGCGGTGGGCCCTGACCGTGGCTCTTTAGGCTTTCCGGACTGGCGGACCTAGCACACCGAGCCATTTATACGAGTCAGGACCCTGTTCAATGAGTATTGGTTCAACCTGCGGTATTCCCCGTACCTGCTTTGCAGGCCGGTCTCTGCCTTGGATGCTATCCGGGAACCGAAGATTCCGCAACCCGGCAAAGATTCCGCAACTCCCCGCCTTGCCTACTTACCCGTGCCCACCACTGCCACACTAGCCGATCCGCGCGCCTGCGCCGCCTGCACCTTCGCCGCCTGCGCCTTTGCAATCAGCTTCTTCAACTTCCCCTCCACGTCCTGATCCTCCCCCAGCATCTCGGCCGTCAGCACCCCATCCGAATCAATCGTGAAGTAATGCGGTATCGCATCAATTCCAAATTCAGTACTCAGCGAGTGGTCCGTATCGCGATATTGCACCCACGTCATCTCATTCTTCGCCACGAAGTCCTTCCACTTAGCTTCATCACTATCCCAGCTCACACTGATGATCACCAGCGGATCGTTCGCAAACTCTTTCGCAATTTTCTTCATGTGCGGCAACTCCCGGTTGCACGGCCCGCACCAAGTCGCCCAGAAGTCGATCAGCACCACCCGTCCACCCATCGCATCCAGGTTGAACCTCGTTCCATCCATCGCCGTCACTTCGAACGGCGGAGCCATCTTGTGCGTCGACAGCTCCGGATCATCCGCAAAATGTTTGATACGCAGCCACGCCGTATCCCCGGGCTTCATGTTGCTCAGGCACAACTGAAACTCCGCCCGCGCCTCATCCATCTTGCCCGTCCGCGCCTCCGCCTTTCCCACTTCGAACATCGCTGCCGCGTTCTGCGGATAAAGCTTCACTGCCTGCTGAAACGCTGCCAGCTCCTCCTCCAACTGCTCCGGCTTTGGCTTGTCCCCCTCCTTCCCCATCAGTGCACGCCCGCGGTCGTACTCCGCCACCGACTTCACCAACGGCGTGGTCCCCATCGCCCCCAACTCCGTCGCGGTAGTGATCGCGTCCTTATAGCTACCCTGCATCATCTGCATTTTGTAAACGCCCGCAACGCATTCGACACATTGCCCACCAGCGATCTTGTTCGCCTTCCTGTATGCGTCGATCGCGAATAACGTACGCTTCTCCCGCTCCATCTGCCGGGCATCTTTCACCGCAGCAAGAAACTTTGGATTGGTGTGATAGTCGTCAGCCGTCGCCGTCTTCGTGTCTGTCCCTTGAGCAGGCGCCATAGTTGCGGCAAACGCCAGCAGCACACCTGCGGCCGAAAGACCGCCCGTCTTGAAGAACATGAAGACCTCCAGCGAACACCTACGTTCGTGTGGCTTCCATCATCCGGCAGGATGCTATTCAAATCAAGGAATTTCAAGGGTCCACGCCGCCGCGCCCCCACAGACCCGCCCCTGCTTCCTATCTTTGTTAGCCTGCCCTGCGCTCCTCGAGCACCTCGTCCAGCATCCCCATCAACGAGCCCGCTCGCGACCGCACCATGCTCTGCGCCGCCGCCTGTTTGTGCGCATCCACCGACGCATGCAGTGCCTCATACTTCGCCCGCAACGTCACCAACTCATCCGCAAGATTCAACGCCGCCAGCACCGCAACGCGCAGCGAATCCACTGTCGCTCCATGCGCCGCAACCGCGCGCATCTTCAAGTCCACTACCGACGCCAACCGCTCGATATACTCCGGATTCACGCCCCGCAGTTGGTAAATCTGATCATAGATATCGACGACAGCTGCTTCCATATCGCGCGCCTCAAGTTGAGCCCGCGAAATCTCAGCCGCCGTTCTTAGTTGTGTCTCTACCACTTCAACTCCTACTGTTCCGCCCACGTACGCGCATCTTCGAATCCACGCACGCTAAATCCTCTGGCTACACAATCTCCCTCTGGCTACACGATCTCATCGATACTCGCCAGCATCTTCTCAACCCGAAGCCGAACCGCCTCGCGCTCACGCTGCAAGGTCTTCACCTCGGCATTCGCATCGCCCGAAGCAGCCAACTCCCGCCGTAAAGCAACAATCTCCTGGCCTCTCGACTCAAGCTCTTCCTTGCGTGCCGCCAACTCCGCCTTCGTGGCAGCCACTTCAGCCTCAGCAACGGCTCTCGCCTCACGCTCTCTCTTGATCAGCTCGACGGTCTGAAGCACCTTCTGCTCCAGCGCCTGGAACTCATCGACACTGATACTTGCGGATCCCATGTACAACTCCTTCAAGGCGAAACCATGCCCTTCACCTCGAAGTATAGGACGCGAAGGAGAGGAATACCGTGTGTGTACCTCAGGGGTACCTGCCTGAATTCCTCTTTGTTCCTTGCACGCTTACCGATCACTGTGCTTCGCGTTCGCGCTCATCAACAAACGTCACACTCTCTGCGTTCCGCCCAGCCCCTTGAGCTGCACAACCACCCCGTCCGACCAGCGCGTAATCTCTTCCTCCGTCAGCGTCCGCTCATTGGACTGAAATGCCACGCGCAGCAACAGCGAATACGTCCCCGCAGGAATCACCTTCCCGTTCGGATCACGGAATATCTCCACCGGGCGCACGCTCCGTAACTCCTCCATGGGAGACATCGCAACCAAGAACCGCAGATCCCTATCAATCGCCGCCCACGTCACCGCATCCGGAAACACAAACGAAAAATCTCTCTCCACCGCCTGGAACCGCGACAACTCCCGCGACACCGGCTGCCGCAGCGCCGTCTCAAACAGCCTCTGTCCATCAAGCGATGCAATCACGCAAGGCTGCCGCAACTTCCTCACCTGCAACTCTGCCGCACTCAACTCCCCAAACACTCCGACCGGCGCTCCCGCCAGCAAGACCCGAGCTCCACGCCCCGCTGCAATCCACGCCGGAAGCCCGCCAGTCTCAAATTTCACGTCACCCACAAACTTCGCCAGCAGCGCCTCAACCGCACCCTTCACCTCATAGAACAACGCATCCTCAGCTTTATACAACGCAGTAGCAGCAGCCGCTCCCGTAGCACCCAGCGCCAGCCCAACCCGCTCCTTCACCTCAACGGCCGACCCGCCAAACACCGTACCCATCTCAAACAGCCGCACGCTGTTCACATCCCGGTGCAGATTCAGCGCCAGCATCGTCGCCATCCCCGGTGCCAGCGACGGCCGCAGCATCCCCGCCTCCGCACTCAGCGGATTCCCAATCGCCACCCCGCCCCCACCAAACTCTTCAGCCTCTTCCGCCGACACAAACGTGCTCGACACCGCCTCCGTAAATCCCAACGCCCGCAGCGTCTCGCGAATCACCCGCTCCTGCTCCACGTGCGGCAACTCGACCACCGCGCCCGCAAAGCTAGGCAGCGTATCCGCAAACCGGTTGTATCCATACACGCGCGCAACCTCTTCAATCAGGTCGATCTCGCGTTCCAGATCCAACCGCCAACTAGGCAGCTTCACCGCATACTCGCCCGGACCCGTCTGCGTCAGCCCACATCCCAGCGCACTCAAATATTGCGCCACCACATCCTCGCCGACACCCAACCTATCCGCCGTCGCACCAAGATGCCGCCGCACCTCGCTCACCTTCAACACAATCGCCGCTCGCTCCGAGGTCTTAGCCGCAATCGCCGCCACCACCACGTCCACGAGCGGCCCCACAACCTCGCCACCGCTCTGCTCCACCACCATTCGCGTCACAAGGTTGTTGGCAACCGGAGCCGCATTAAAATCCGCACCCCTCTCAAATCGATGGCTAGCATCCGTATGCAATCCATGCCGCCGCGAGCTCGCACGAATCGCAGCCTGATCGAACCAAGCAGCCTCCACCAAAATATTCTTCGTCTCCTCGGTCACGCGCGAATCCCATCCACCCATCACGCCCGCCAGCCCCAGCGCCTTCTCCTCATCAGCCACCACCAGGTCCTCAGCAACCAGCGTCTTCTCCGTGCCATCGAGCAGCTGCAGCTTCTCTCCCCCGCGCGCATGCCGCACCACAATCCCGCCAACGATCTTGTCCAGATCGAACACATGCGTTGGCTGACCCATAGCCATCCACCCAAAGTTCGTCACATCCACCGGCGCAGAAATCTGCTTCTGCCCCAACGCCGCAAAATACTCCGCAATCAACCCTGAGCTCGGCCCGACCGTCACGCCCCGAATCACGCGCGCCGTAAACCGCCCACACAAATCACCAGCCTCAATACGGACCGGAAACCCCTCAGAACTCCACAACTCCGGGTGCCCCGGGTCCGGACTCTCGGACCCGGGTTCCACAGGCGCCGCCTCCGTGAGCGGCTTCAGCGCCACGTTATAAATCGCCGCCGCCTCGCGCGCCACACCATAATGATTCATCGCATCCACGCGATTCGTCGTGATGTCCATCTCGAAACGCGATCCACCAACCCCGCCCTCAACCGCGAAAATTCCTTCCACCGCAATCCCTCGCAGCGTCAGGTCTTCCGCGAGTTGTGCGTCCGAAACGTCAAGCGCCGGCAGATACGAGCGCAACCATGAAGTGAGAATATCCATTGCGAAACAGTACTTTCCTTACCAGCAGTTATGCCCAGCGCAGCACACAGCACATCGCGCCCGGCACATCCCCTTATTGTCTCAGAGCCGCCATTCACTTCCTCTCTGCGAACTGGCTATCTGGCAGAATAGTGGGCCGCATCGCCGCATCCGCCGTCGTCTCCACCAGCCGATAGAAAAACACATCGAACGTCTCCGCCGCCTGAAAATCCACCGGCTGTGTCAGATCATCCTGCGGCCGGTGATACCGCACCTCATACCACTCCCGATACCGTTTCTCCGCATCCGTCCCGGGATCGTACCCAAAAATGAAACTGATCGCCGGCACATGAATCCGCAGAAACGGATATTGATCCGCCCGCCGCAACAGCCCTCGCTCCGGCTCGCGGTCCTCCCGGATCTCAATACCCATCCCCTTGCCCACCTCGCGCGCCGTCTGCCCCAACGTCGTGTCGTTCACCGCCTCCGCCGTCAGTATCTTCAGCGGAAACAGCGGCCGCAGCTGGTCAAGATTAATGTCCGCCGCCAACTCCTCCACCGGCACCGTAGGATGCTTCACAAACCAGCTCGACCCCAGCAACCCCTTCTCCTCCCCCGTAAACGCGCAAAACAATATCGACCGCTTCGTCGGCACCAGCGTAATCCCCTTATCGATAACATCGCTGCCAACATCGCTCTGTCCACCGGGCGAATATCTCACCGCAGTCAATCCATGATGCCCCACCGCACCCGCCTTCAAGTCATCCGCCATCTGGATCAGCAGTGCCACATACGCCGCATCATCCAGCGTGCCGTTATACAAGTTGTCCCCATGCACCGGCGTCCCATAGCCGTATCCATCCAGATGCGCCGCGACCACCACATACTGTCCCGCCAGCGTCGCGTCCGACCCCGGCCGCACCGCGAGCACATTCGGCGAGCTGAAATCCCTGCTCGAAAGCTGCAGCCTCACCCGCAGCTTCCCCGGAATCTCGAAGTTCGGCAGCGCCTCCTTCGCCCCTCCCAACTTCAAAATTTCCGCCGCGTCTTTCCCAGACCCCACCAGCAGCTTCGCAAACCCCTCTGCACTCAGCCGCATCCCCGGCAACATCGTCCCCAACCACACGCCCTCACCGCCCGCCTCCCGCAGCGTCACACTTCGCGCATACGCATACGGCCAGCGCGGCGGCTCAATCGTAAAGTAAGGATCATCCACATTCACCACACCCAGCGCCCCAGCCGCCTTCGCGTTCGCCGCCCGCTCCCCACCACTCGGCAGCCCCGCCCGCTGCGTCCCAAAGCACACCACAATTTTTCCTGCGACGTCGGTCATCGCATCCTTGCCGCAGTATCCGCGAAACGCCAACGCCCCCGCACCCTCAGGCAGCGCCGTCTCGGAAGCCGCCACCGTGATCTCCTGCAAAAACTCCAGCCTCAACTTTCCCCCCGGCCGCTCCACCACAAAGCTAGTCCCCGCGGGCTCGACCTGCATCTCATGCATCGGCACCATCTGGAAGTACGTGCCATCATCCCCCGCCGGCAGCAACCCCGCAGCCTTGAACCGCTTCGCCACATAGTCCGCCGCGCGCTGATACGCCGCCGACCCCGTATCTCGCCCCTCCATCGCGTCATTCGACAGCGCCTCAGTCGTATGCCACCAGCGCAGCGTATCGGCATCATGAATCTCGCCATCCCGCGGATGCGCCTGCGCACAAGCCAAGCCACTTGCAAGAAAGAGGATCAGTGCAGAGCCAAAATTTTTCATCGTGCCAACGAGCATACCAACCACCTGCTCCATCAGCTCAACAAACTTCGCGCTCTAAGCAAACTGCTCCAGAAACCTCATATCCCCCGAGTACAACAGCCCAATATCGCTGATCCCATACTTCATCATCGCGATCCGATCCACGCCCATCCCAAACGCAAACCCGCTCACCTTCCGCGTGTCATACACCGGCTCGCGCCCCATCTCCACCCGCCGCTGATTCACCGACGCGAACACCGCCGGATCCACCATCCCGCACCCCAGCAACTCAATCCATCCCGAGTGCTTACACTTCCGACACCCCTTGCCACCGCAGAAAATACACGAGATCTGCACATCCGCGCTAGGCTCCGTAAACGGGAAAAAGCTCGGAAAAAATCTCGTCTTCACCGCCGACCCGAAGAACGCCTTCATCGCAAAATCCAGCGTCCCCTTAAGATCGCTGAACGTAATATTCGTATCGACGCACAACCCCTCCACCTGGTGAAACACCGGCGAGTGCGTCGCATCGGCGGCATCGTTCCTATGCACCTTGCCCGGAATCACCAGCCGCAGCGGCGGCGCCTGCTCCAGCATCGACCGTATCTGCACCGGCGACGTATGCGTCCGCATCAGCAACCGCTCACGCAGCGGCTTCCCCTCCTGCCCCGCCACCACCAGCGTGTCCTGCGTATCCCGCGCCGGATGATTCGGCGGAAAGTTCAGCGCCTCGAAATTATAAAAATCCGTCTCCACCTCCGGCCCCAACCCAACCGAATACCCCATCCGCTGAAACACGCTGACAATCTCCGCCATCGTCTTCACCAGCGGATGTTCCGCCCCCACCCTCTGCGCCGCCCCCGGCAGCGTCACATCCAGCCCAGTC
>Ga0302317_10003643_pt1 | contig 10113 bp, 2 predicted proteins | sample III_Palsa_N3_3_FD_200450 | JGI IMG/M metagenome (GOLD analysis project Ga0302317, IMG submission 200450) | Peat permafrost microbial communities from Stordalen Mire near Abisko, Sweden - III_Palsa_N3_3 | ecosystem: Environmental > Terrestrial > Soil > Palsa > Peat permafrost | place: Sweden...
TTCAGCGAAAGCGCCGTACTGCGATGTCAATGAGGCATTCGATAAAGAGCTGCATCTTGGAACATTCAGCGGTACTGGCGGCCCTGGTGGCTGAGGATGCAAAGTTCAGGAGCGTGGTGATTCTCATTAACAATCACAGCCTCGATTCGTGAACGACGACTACAGGTAGTAGCCACGGATAGAAGGATTCACGGCAGTCTAAGCGCGACGATCGGCAAAACGATTTTCGGAATTGTCTTATTCCTCCTGGAATTTGACCATGTTGCAATGACAGGCATCAAAGGATGCTTGGCGACGGAACGTGCTCAGGAATAAAAGTAGATCGCGCGTACGGTGGTGTGGTCCACCGTTCGCCTTGGCTCTGTCAGCGTTCAGCAGTTTCCACGCATTCGCTGCCGATCCGCCGCAGGGCGGTCAACCCGGCGTGGATATCCAGCAGCGCCAGGATGAACAACAGCGCCGAGTAAGGGCGCAGGCCAACGAGCGTCCGGATGAATTGCAGGCTACGCGATCGAATTCGTCGATTGACCTAGCTACGCTCACCAGGGACAAGCCTTGCTTTCAGATCAATGAAGTTCATCTGAGTGGTAATGCATTCGACTGGCTGCCGCGATTTTTGGCGCCGGTCAGAGGGCAATGCATCGGCAAGTCTGCACTCAAGCAAATTCAGGACGCAGCCAACAACGAGCTTATTCGTCGTGGCTACATCATCGCGCGTCCTTATGCCGCAGCAAAACCTCGGCGCAGGTCTGCTGACCTTGCAGGTGGTGCCGGGGCGTGTCGGCCAAATTCGCGTTGACAGCAGCGTCGCATCGGCTATTGGCACCTCACGGCCGGTCATTCCCACGCATCCCGGCGAAATCTACAACCAGCGTGATATCGATCAAGCGATCGAGTCAATTCGCCGCTTGGCAGGGCAGGCGGATACCAGCGTCGATCTGGTGCCGGGCAACGAGGCGGGTGTGACCGATATTGTCGTCAAGCCTGCGCCAGCAAAGCGATGGCATGTGACGCTCGGCGCTGACAACTACGGCATGAACACTACTGGCCGCACAGAGTTGAATGGCTCGCTGACGATCGACTCGCCATTTTTTCTCTACGATCAATTGACCTTGTCCGGCAATACCAGCGCCCACTATGCCGGTCGCGATCGTGGAGCGCACAGCGATAGCCTTAACTGGAACATACCTGTCGGCTACGCATCACTTTTTGCCAGCGCAAGTCAATCGCATTATGTGCAGACTTCCCCCGGTTTTGGCGAGCCGCTCATCAACACCGGCGACACTACTGAAGTGGACTCGGGTTTCTCGTTCGTACCGTTTCGAAACGCGTCGACACGCACGGGCGTCTCAGTGTCGATTTTCCACAAGATGACCACGGCCGAACTCAATGGCGAGGCGTTGAATGTCCAGCATCGCGACGTTACCGGCTTTGAGTTTGATCTGAGCGCGACTCACTACATGGGACGTGCAGTGCTTAGTGGGAGTATTGGCTGGCGAGGTACGTTGGGTGGCTTGACCAAAGACCCGGGCATGGTGCTTGACGATCCTGCCTGGGATGGTCGAGAGCGCATGTGGGTAGGCAATCTTCAGCTGAGCACGCCGGTGGCTGGGTTACCGATCCAATACGTCGGTTCCATGAACTTTCAGCGCGCCAACAGTCGATTGGTGCCCAATGATGACTTCGTCATCGGTACACCGTACAGCGTGCGTGGTTTTGACGGTCAATACACTCTTGCTGCCGAAAGCGGTTGGGCGTGGCGCAATGAACTGAATACCTCGTTGTGGAATCAGCAGCCGTTCGTCGCCCTGGATGCCGGACGCGTGTACGGCCCCAACACACGTTATCTCACTGGCACTGAATTGATCGGCACGGCGCTGGGCGTGCGTGGCCGTTTGCCGTGGGGTTCGGGCACTTGGCTCGGTGCGTTCAACTACCAAATTTCGGCGGGCTGGGCGCTAAAGCGGCCCGATGCCATGCCTGGCGGCCATCCCAATGTGATGGCGCAACTGTCAGCGGATCTCTGAGATTTTCATTGCAACGGCGCCGAGTCTCGGCGTGCACCTTTTTTTGTCAGGAAGATCACTATGCAAGCCTCAACCCATCGCGGCAATCGCTCCAAGACATCGAGTCAGATCCGGCATCCATTGCGCCGAACACTCCTGGCCTTGGCCATTGCGCAGTTAGTCGGTGTGGCAGGCATGACAGAATCCCTGGCGCAGTCGACGTTACCCATTGTTGTGGACAAGAACGCTGCCGGCGCGCACCCAGTGGTTAGTGTGGCTGGTAATGGTGTGCCGGTGGTCAATATTGTCGCGCCGAACGCAGCGGGTGTATCGCACAACAATTTCACCCAGTACAACGTCGGTACGTCAGGCGTGGTGCTCAACAACAGCGGCGCGAACAGCAAGACGCAGATTGCCGGGACGGTGCAGGGCAATCCGTTTCTCGGAAATCGAGCCGCCGGGACCATCCTCAACGAGGTCACCTCGGGCAATCCATCGCAGATCAACGGTGTCACTGAGGTTGCAGGTAACGCAGCCAATGTGATTCTCGCCAACCCGGCTGGCATCTACACCGATGGCGCAGGCTTCATCAATACGCCGCGAGTGACCCTGACTACCGGTGCATCGCAGGTCGGGCCGAACGGAGCAGTGACAGGGTTCAACGTGAGCCAGGGTGCGATCACGGTGGGCGGGCAAGGCATCGATGCGCGTGGCGCGCAACAGATCGACCTGATCGCGCGCTCGATACAGATCAATGGCGAGGTGTGGGCTCAGAACGCCAACGCCACTACCGGAGCCAACCAGATTGCATATGCCAACGACGCTGTAGTAGGAGCTGCCACTCCCTCGGGTACTGCTCCACAGGTGGCCTTGGACGTTTCGGCGCTTGGCGGCATGTACGCCAATGCGGTGCGCATGGTGGGCACAGAGCAGGGCGTCGGCGTAAATATGGCGGGCACTTTTTCGGCGCTGACCGGCGACGTGCAGTTATCGAACAATGGCGATGTGACGATTGCTGCCAGCGGTCGGGTCCAGGCGGCGCAAAACGTCAGTCTCAACGCAGCCAACGTGAACAATCAGGGTGCGATAGCTGCCAATGGCAGCCTTGGTGTCAGCGCTGCCGGACAACTGGCGAACAGCGGAAGTATCAGTGGAAGTTCGTTAACGACCCTGAGCGCTGGCGGAGCTATCAACAATAGCGGCAGTGCGACGTCGACGGGACAACTAAGCGCGACTGCAGCGAGCCTGGTGCAGAGCGGAACGTTGTCGGCGGCTGGCAATCTCAATGCCCATGTCGCAGGCCCGTTCGATCAGAGCGGAAACACGGCGGCCGGTGGCGTATTGACGTTGACGAGCGGTGGCGATGCCAATTTCTCTGCCGGTAGCCAGCTGCAGGGCGCCGGGGTTACGGTCAATGCACTCAATCTCGACAACCAGGGAGGTGTCGCTTCGACCACGACCCTCAGCATGGCGGCAACTCAGCAGCTCAATAATCAAGGTTCGCTAGGCGCAGGTACCCACGCGGTACTGGTCGCCGGCAGTCAGCTTGTCAATGGCGGCGTAGCTCTGGCGGGGGGTAACCTCACGGTGCACGGCGCGAGCGTCGCGCAGAGTGGCACCTTCGCGGCCGGCGTGAATAGCGCAGGTCAGGTGACGGCGGGTGGCGCGATGTCCATCACGGCCGATGCTGGCTTGAGCAATAGTGGCGGTCTGTATGCGGATCAGATTTCGCTGAATGCAGCGCAGGCGCAGCTGGCAGGTGGAACCGTTACTGGCGGCAGCGCGTTGCATTTGAACTTGGCTGGCGATCTGAACAATCGCAATGCCAGCTTGTCGGCGCAACAAGTGAGTTTGAATCTCGGCGGTGCGCTGGATAATCGGGGCGGTACCATCGCCAGTAACGCCGCGCTTAATCTGGATGCCTCGCGCATCAACAATAGCGCCGGCACGATTTCAAGTGGCAGCAATCTTCTTTTGAATACCGGCGCGTTGATCAACGTCGGCGGCCAGGCTTTGGCCGGTGGCACGCTGGGTGTCACCGCCAGCACGTTGACCAACGGTGGCGGTGGTCTGCTGGTGGGCACGCGCGATACGCACGTTACGGCAACAACTCTGGACAATACCGGCGACACCCTCGGAAGCTCGCAGGGCAATGTGGTGTTGAGTACGACTGGTGCGTTGAATAACACCGGCGGTACATTGAGCGGTGCGCTGAGCACGCAGATCACGGCAGGCAGCCTGCTCAATCGCAGCGGTGGCCAGATTGGCGGTAAACAGCTGAATGTCACTACTACCCTCGGTACGCTCGATAATACCGGTGGCGCTATCGTCGGCAGCGGCGCGACACGAGTTACCAGTGCCGGTGACTTGCTCAATCAGAGCGGCACGCTCGGATCGACCGGCTCCGATACCTACCTCACGGCGGCGGGCTCCTTCGACAACAGCAAAGGGCAACTTGCTGCCGCCAGTGCGCTTGGGCTGAGTGCGCGCCAGGTAAACAATACCCAGGGCACCATTTCCGCGAATAACCTGAATCTCGATGTGGGCGCTTTTGACAATAGCGCTGGCGTGCTTGCAGCCGGTCAGGATCTCAGCGGTTCCGTTGGTGCGTTTACCAATGCGGGCGGCTCCGTACAGGCCGTAGGCAGCATAAAGCTCGACAGCGGCGCTCAGGTATTTGACGACAGCAATGGCATCGTAGTCGCCAATCAGCTGGTGCAGATTTCGGCAGCCCAGATAAACAATAGTCAGGGCACCCTTGCGGGCAACAACGTGCACCTTACGGCGGGCGCCTTCAACAATAACGGTGGTGTCCTCGGTGCCGGTCAGAATATCTCTGGCACGACAGGTGCGTTCACCAATAGTGGCGGCCTGGTCCAGGCGATCGGCACGATCAATCTCGACAGCGGCAATCAGCTGTTTGACAACACCCAGGGCGCGCTGGTTGCCAATCAATCGTTGCAGATCGCGACGGGTAGCGCCGCGCTGATCAATAGTGGTGGCATCCTGTCGGGCCAGAATCTGGTGCTGTCGGGCGCCGCACTCGCCAATGCGAATGGCCGTCTGCTGGCGGGTAATAGTTTGAGTTATCAGGGCGCCAGCCTCGATAACTCTGGCGGCACCCTTGCAGGTAACGGCGATGTCACGTTAGCTGCCGGCACGCTCAACAACACCGCCGGCGCCATCCACGCGGGGGGTACGTTGACGGCCAGTGGCGACCAGTTGATCAATGCGCAAACCGACGATGGCAACGTCGATGCCATCACTGGACTCACGCATGGCATGGAGGGCAGCAACGTCGTGCTCAATGCAGGGGCGCTGGACAACAGCCAGGGTTCCATTCGTGCCGACCAGAACGTAACGATCAGTGCGAATGCGTTGAACAATGCAGCGGGCTCGGTGCAGTCCACTGGAGCGGTTATCGTCAACGCGGGAAGCATCTCCAACAACATCGGCCTGTTGAGCGCCGGGCAGAATATGTCAATCACTGCGAACACGCTTTCCGGCGACGGCACGGTGCAGTCGCAGGGTGATCTGGGCTTGTATCTGTCTTCGGATTTCACCAATACCGGCAATGTATTGGCCAATCACGATCTCAATGTCAGCATCAGTGGCGATATCGTCAACAGTGGCACGTTTTCGGCGGGTAATGCACTGTCGATGACCAGCCGGAATTTGACCAACCAGGCCAGCGGTCAGATCATGAGCGGCGCCAGTACCGTGGTGCACGCCGACCAAAGCATCACCAACGCGGGCCTGATCAACGGCGGTGACACCACGCTTACCGCGACCGACGTGATCAATACCGGGCAGATCTACGGCGACCATGTCGCTATCGGTGCAAGCAACAGTATCGTGAACGATGCTGACCCCACGACGGGCATCGGCGGCGTCATCGCATCACGCGGCGATATGGATCTGGCTGCGCCGACTATCGTCAATCAGAACCAGGCGTTGATCTACGCCAGCGGCGATCTCAACGTGGGCAGTGTGCTCGACGGCAACCATCATGCCACCGGTCAGGCGGCCAGCCTGCTCAACAACGGTGCCGAGATCAACGTAGGTGGCAACGCGACCTTCAATGTCGCCGAGCTGCACAACGCCAATGCGAATTTCTCGAGCACCCAGGTAACGACGCCGGATCAGCATTCGGTTTATTACACCTTTGAAGGTTCGACCGTTCAAATCGATCCAGGCTCGGTGGTCTTCTACGATGCCAGGAACAATACGTCGATAGGAGGCACGCAGTACCCGTGGATCACTGGCGACAGTACGCCGGACAAATACATGATCGTGGATTCGGCGACGTATCCGCTGAGTGCATTCGGGCCGCCCTTTGCGTTTAGCAAGTCCGTAACGCGACTCAACGGCACCACCACCATCGCGGCTGGCCCCGATACGCTGGATGGCCGCAGCAAACCGGTTATAGGCAACGCGTACCTGCCCGCTACTACCGTGTGTACGGGTGGCGATCATGGTAGCTGTTATGACTATAGCGCCCTCTACCTCTATGGCTCCGGTGACGCCATCTGGGGTTTGTTTGGCATTGCCGCGCCCGCTCCGCAACCCACGTTGGCTCAATACAACAATAATCAAACGACCTATCAGGCGGCCCTGGATGCCTGGACTCAGGCCAATCAGCCGCTGTATTTGCAACTCAATGTCGCCATTGCCGCTTTCAATACGGACTTGATGTCCCGCACGATAAGTAATTTCATTGTTTACGACAGCACCATCACGACCACGACCGATGTGGCTCTGAATAGCAATCCTGGTCGGATTATCGTGGGCGGTGGTTCATCGTTGAATGGGCATCTGACGAACGACCAAAGCCAGTACGTGGTCGGTGGCACCCTGGTAACCAGTGGCCCGGCCATTACCAACAATGCAGCCATCGGCCATGCGGTGACGACGGGATCGTCGATCGTCATTGACAGTCATGTGTGCACGAGTTGCTGGGACAACAATCGAAGCTCGGCTACGACCACGCAGCCGTTTCCCACCCATGTGGTCGACATCCCGCTGGACGTCTCGACGCAGACTGATGGCCGTGGACCGGGCCTGAAAACCGTGACGGCAGCGACGGCGGCACAGGGTAGCTCGGGTCTTGGCGTGGCTACCGGTGGCGCCAATGGGCCGGGTACCGTGGGCGCGCCCGCGGGCACGGTCAACGCAGTGCATGTACCGGGCGATGCAATTGTCCGTACGGTGAGCAATCCCGGCACCGTCCCCAACAATGCGTTGTATACGACCTTGACCGATCCTGCTTCGCCTTACCTGGTGCAGACCGATCCGCACTTTATTGGCATCACGCCTTATGTGTCATCCGACAGCATGCTGACGCAGCTGGGCGATGATCCGGGCAGTGTGTTGAAGCGACTGGGCGATGGCTTCTACGAGCAGCAACTGGTAGCCAATCAAATCATGCTTGCTACCGGCCAGCGCTTCATCGGCGACTACACCAATAATCAAAATGAATATGCCGCCTTGCTGTCAGCGGGCGTGGATACCGGCAAGCAATTTGGACTTACCGTCGGCACCGCATTGACAGATGCGCAGATGGCGTCGCTCAGTAGCGACATCGTGTGGCTGGTCAAGCAGACCGTGACACTGGCCAATGGCACCACGCAGGATGTGCTGGTGCCGCAGGTGTACTTGCGTGCCAACAGCAGCGATATCACGGGTACCGGCACCATCATCGCGGCCAACAACATCAATATGCAGGGCCAGGGCACGCTCACCAATACGGGCACCATTGCCGCCAGGAACGTGGCGATCATCACCGCCGACAACGTGGTCAATCGCGGCGCGCTGAGTGCCAATGCGCTGCAGTTGACCGCCGTGCAGGACATTAACAATATCGCCGGCACCATCCAGGCCAATACGGCGGTCCTGGGTGCGGGTCACGATATCAATCTGAATGCGATCACGTTTAGCTCGGGTACCGGGCAAAACACGGCGACCTATATCAATGGTTTGTCCAGCCTCAACGTGGGCAACCTGCAGATAGGCGCGGGCCACGATATCAATGCGCAGGCAGCGCAGATCGCCGTCACGGGCAATGCCTTGCTTGCCGCCAATAACGACATCAATCTCACCACGGCCACCAAGAGCAGCAATCAGCATGCCCAGTGGACTGCGGGCAATAGCCGCGATCAGACCTCTTCAGTGGATGTGGGTACGGCCATTCAAACCGGCAATGCACTAACGATGGTTGCCGGACACGATGTCAATGCCACGGCCGCCTATGCCAACGCGGACGGTGCGATCAATATCGCAGCAGGCAACGACGTCAATCTCAATGCGGGCAATGCCAGCGTCAGCGCCAGCGATGAACGTACCCGTCATTCCAGCGGCGTCCTTTCCTCGGCTTCGGCACACTCGATTGATTCGAGCAGCCAGTCGTACGCGCTGGGTTCGACCCTGTCGGGCGATACGGTCAATGTGCAGGCGGGTCACGATATTGCCATTCAGGGCGGCAACGTGGTCGGCACGGGCGACGTCAATCTTGCCGCAAAAAACAATCTGACCATCACTACGGCCAGCAATACGAGTACCGATTATCACGAAAGCGAAACACATTCGTCGGGTTTCGGTGGCGGCGGTGGTGGTTTTGGTTACAGTGTCGTCAGCACCAAGGACAAGGTCGCCGACAACAATACCTATAGTGTTGGCAGCCTGGTCGGCAGCACCAGCGGCGATGTGAACATGAGCGCCGGCAACACGCTGCACATCACTGGCAGTAATGTCATGGCGGCAACGGGTGACATCACCGGCAGCGGCGCCAATGTCATTGTCGACGATGCGCACGACACGGCACAGCATGACGAATCGCACGAGGTGCACTCCTTCAGCGTATCCGTCGGCGCGGGTGGCATGGCCGGCAGCATGGTGCAGCTGGAAAACAACATGCAGTCGATGAGTGACAGCTCGGACGGCCGCGTGGCGGCATTGCGAGGTATTTCATCGGCGGGCACCGTGGCGGGTATGGCGCAAGCCGCATCGGCCGGCAACACGGCATCCGGTATCACGCTTACGGTGGGCATGGCCAGCAGCAAGAGCCAGATGTCCGATGGCCAGACGATCTCGCACGGTTCCTCGCTTGATGCGGGCGGACGAACCACGTTGATTGCTACCGGGCGTGACGCGAACGCTCGTACGGTGGCAGGCACCGGTGATCTCACCATTCAGGGCAGTCAGATCAACGGCACCGATGTGGTGCTGGGCGCCGCCAACAATATCAACTTGTTGGCTGGCCAGGACACTGACAGCAGCCGTAATTCAAGCAGCAGCACCAGCGGCAGCATGTCGGTGGGTTACAACGGTGGCTGGAGTTTCAGTGCCTCCGGTTCCACATCGCATGGCAACGGCAACAGCGACAGCGTGACGAACCACAACACGCATATCGATGGCAGCAACTCGGTGACCTTTGTTTCGGGCAACGATACGAACATCGCCGGTGCGAATATCAACGCAGGCACGGTGACCGGGTTGGTCGGCGGTGATCTCAATATCCGCTCCGTGCAGGATACCGAGGCGGCCCATCAGCAGAGCACGAGCGCCGGCTTCAGCGTATCCACCAGCGGTGGTAACAGTGCCAATGCCCAGCATCAGACGGGCAACAGCAGTTATGCCAGTGTCGTCGAGCAATCGGGCATTCAGGCTGGCAAGGGTGGTTTCGATATCCTTGTCAACGGCAATACGGCGCTTGCCGGTGGTGTGATTGCCAGCACGGCGGATGCCAGCCAGAATCATTTGAGCACCGGAACACTGAGCTTCAGCGATATCGACAATGCATCTTCGTACAGCGCCAGTACGGTGGGTATTTCAACCAGCGGCATGAGCATGCCGGTACACAATGGCGCCAATCAGTCCGGCGAGACGCGCAGCGCGATCAGCACGGGTGATATCACCATCAATCGACCTGATCAGCAGAAGCAGGACATCGCCTCGCTCAGTCGCGATGCCACCGATGCCAATGCCGGAGCGATGGCGAACAACAATCCCAATCTCCAGCAGACGCTGAGCAATCAGGCGGAAGTGTCCGCAGCAGCTACCGCAGCGATGGCGGCAACGGCCAAGACGGTGGGCGATATTCGCATGGCCA
>Ga0302317_10003649_pt1 | contig 10101 bp, 6 predicted proteins | sample III_Palsa_N3_3_FD_200450 | JGI IMG/M metagenome (GOLD analysis project Ga0302317, IMG submission 200450) | Peat permafrost microbial communities from Stordalen Mire near Abisko, Sweden - III_Palsa_N3_3 | ecosystem: Environmental > Terrestrial > Soil > Palsa > Peat permafrost | place: Sweden...
GATCAAGTTCCTACTCTCCAAGGACGGCAAGACGCTCGCCCAGTTCACCAAGTTCGATATCTCCGCCAACCCGCGCGATCTCATCTCCGCGGAAGGCCGTCCCTCGCGCGGCGGTCCGGCGAGCGCGCCTGTCCTCATCGTCGGCTTCGACGACCTTGAGTGCCCTTACTGCGCCCGGCTGCACGCCAGCATCTTCCCGGCCATCACCGAGCGCTACGGCGACAAGGTCCACATCGTCTACAAGGACTACCCCCTCGAATCCATCCACCCCTGGGCCATGCACGCCGCGGTCGACGTCAACTGCGTCGCCGACCAATCACCCACCGGCTACTGGACGCTCGTGGATCAGATCCACGCGCATGCCTCCGACATCAGCGCCACGGCTCAGAACGGCACCGGTCCCACGCCCAACGATCAGGACATGAAGAAGGCGCTTGATCGCGTCTACGGAATGCTCGACACCATGACCCTGAAGCAGGGCGAGGCCGACCACATCGACCTCTCCAAGCTGAACGTCTGCATGAAGCTGCAGGACACCAAGGCCATCAACGCGTCGGTCAAGCTGGCTGAGTCGTTCAACCTCCAGTCAACGCCGGTGCTCTTCATCAACGGCGCGAAGATCGACGGCGCTGTGCCGATCGAGCTCATCTTCGACGAGATCGATATGGCACTCGTCGCGGAAGGCCAGAAGCCTCCGCCGCCGTACATGGCGCCCGCTCCGGCAGCAGCACCCACACCTGCGCCAGCCGCCGCGCCTGCTGCTGCCGCACCTAAGCCTACGAAGTAGCTCGTCCTCCATTGTCAGTTCTCAGTTGCCAGGAGTTCATCGCCGCAAGGTACGATGGTCGCAAGCCACACTGAGAACTGAGAACGGAGAACTGACACCTCCATGCGCCGCTCCACCTACGTCGTCGCCCCTTTACTAGCCTCCGCCGCTGTCGCGTTGCTCACCGGTTGCCACCAGAGCGAGCCGCAGCGCTGCGTCGACGAGCATGAGCATGTCGTTGACCCGAGCTTCTGCAAGAACATTCCGCCCAACGGGCAACAGCCTGTCGCCGGAACCATGGCCAACAACGGTGGCTCCATCGTCGACGGCATCTTCATCGCGCACATGTATCGCTACTACTACGGCGGTGGTGGAGGCTTTGGGATGGGCAGCATCGTGAGCGGCGGCGGCTACGCTCCCATGCCGGGCCACAGCTACTCCACCGGAACCACGCGCGGCGGCTTTGGCAGCTTCTTCTCCGGCCACGGCGGTGGTGAAGGCGAAGGTGGCGGGCACGGCGGCGGGAGCGGCGAATAGATGCAGCGCCACACGCTTACCCCGCGGCCCAACTGGCAGTCCACCGTCGAGCAGCAAGGCCTCACCTTCCACACGCCCGAGAGCCTGCCGCCCGGCGCGCGCCCTTACTGGGACGAGTCCGCCTGCTACGAGTTCACCTCCGCCGAAGTCGATCGTCTGGAAGCCGCCGCTAACGAGCTACAGGAGATGTGCCTCGCCGCCGCGCAGAACGTCATCGACAACCAGCGCTACGCCGAGCTCGAGATCCCCATAGAAGCCGTCCCCATGATCGAGTGGGCGTGGAATGAAGAGCCGCCCGCGCTCTACGGCCGCTTCGATATCCTCTGGAACGGCGACGGCCCGCCGAAGCTGCTCGAATACAACGCCGACACGCCTACCTCGCTGCTCGAAGCCTCGGTCATCCAGTGGTACTGGCTCAAGGATGTCTACCGCGACGCCGACCAGTTCAGTTCGCTGCACGAAAAGCTCATCGCCAAGTGGAAGGACGACGCCAGCTACCTCGAGCGGCCCGTCTACTTCGCCAGCACCGCGTTCCCCGAAGACCTGCTCACCGTCGCGTACCTGCGCGACACCGCCGAACAAGCCGGCCTACAGACTCGCCAGCTTTTGATGGAAGACATCGGCTGGAACGAACCGCGGCAGTGCTTCGTCGACACCGCCGAGAACCAGATCAAGTCCATCTTCAAGCTCTACCCGTGGGAGACGATGCTCGAAGAGTCCTTCGCCGCACCGATGCTGCGGACCTACCAGGAGATGCGCTGGATCGAGCCCATCTGGAAGCTGCTGCTCTCCAACAAAGGCATCCTGCCGGTCCTCTGGGAGCTCTACCCGAACCACGAGCTGCTGCTCGAATCGCACTTCGTTACCGACGCCAGCGGCTGGCAGCCCGCGCCCGGCTGGGTCCGCAAACCCATGCACTCGCGCGAGGGCTCAAACATCACGCTGACCACCGCCGTGGGCGAGACCATCGCCACCGAAGGCCCCTACATCAACCGCCTGCAGATCGACCAGCGCCTCGGCCCGGAGACTTCCTTTTCCGATGGCCTCAGCGGACGACGCTACCCCGTCCTCGGGCTCTGGATGGTCGACCAGGAGTGCGCCGGCATGGGCATCCGCGAAGACGCCGGCCCCATCACCGGCAATCTCAGCAGCTTCGTGCCGCACTTCTTTCGCTAGCGCAGTTTGTAGGGCTCGGCGGGTTGCGGTACGGGATCGGGCGTCTTCACGCCCGCCAACGTCGCCGCTGCCGCACCCTCCAAGCCTTTGCCCGTCACATTCAGGATCGCAACCTTCGGCCCGTCGAACCCGGTGACGGTCACATTCTTAATCACCACGCGCTGCGCATTCGCAATCTCGATGCCCTTCTTGCAGGTCCCCGAGATGTTCTCCAGCACCAGCCCATCCAGCGGCTTCTCCGCAGGGATCTCCAGCGCATGCACCAGCACCGGCGCATCGGTCACCCGCACATTGCGAAACACAAAGTTCCGCCCCTGCGGAATTCCGGCCAGTCCCGGTACCGGGTCTTCGCCCAGCAACCCGCTGTTCAGCAGGTTGATCCGCAAAAACCCGCCGATCATCCCTGAAGCGTCGATGTCCTCGAACGTGAAATCCTCCAGCAGCGCACCGCGCCCCGGGCGGCTCTTGATGTAGATCGCATGGCTCTTCGCCCCGGTAAACTTGCATCGCTCCACGCGCACTCTCTTCGTCCCCGCAGAGTTCTCGCTGCCGATCCCGATGCACGCAAAAATCGCGTCCGCAAACGTGCAATCCGAGATCGTCACATCCTCGGTGCCCATCGCCTGCGTGTACGCCTCTTCGCCGCGACCGCTCTTGAGCGAGATGCAGTCGTCCCCGGTTGAGATATCGCACCGCCGGATCACCACCTGCTTGCACGAGTCAATATCAATCCCATCGCCGTTCCCACCAGTCGAGCGAATCGTCAGGTCCTCGATCAAAATGTTTCGGCTCGCCGTTGGATGGATCGACCACATCTGGTGATAGCTCGTCGAAAACCCCTGCAGGTGAACCCCCTCGCAGCGCAGAAACTCCATCAGCGCTGGATGCCGCAGCGGCTTGTCCTTCGTCGGCCTTCCACCCAACGCATCATTGCCCGCAATCTTCCCCGCACCCATCACGCCCACGCCGGTCGCATCGATCGCATACACCAGCCCGATGTGCCCGGGAATCCATCGACCCTCCCACCGCACCTGCGTCACCGCATAGTCATCCATCTCCGGCGATCCCATCAACACCGCACCCTCCGCTAGCCGCAGCACAGTATTCGACCGAATCTGAATCGACCCCGTCAGATAGCTCCCCGCCGGCACCAGCACCTCACCGCCACCCAGCACACCACACCGATCCAGCGCCGCCTGCAACGCCACCGTATCCTTCGTCACGCCATCGCCGGTCGCACCAAACATCGCATCGCGCACGTTCAACCGAGCCGGCCCCGTACCCGTCGCAGGCACAACCACAGCAGCCTTCGCAGTCGAAGTGAAACCGCCCGCCCGCATCAACTCCGGCAGCATCGCCGCTCCCACCGCCGCCTGCGCCGACCGCGCCAAAAATTTTCTCCGCTCCATATGTTCACTCCTTTGTGCGGTTCTATTCTCCCACTAATCCGCTAAACTGCGAACATCCTTGCAGCAGGAGCAACAGACCATGGACATCCACCCACCTTCAGAACCCATTCATAGCTGGCGCGATGTTCTTATGCATCTCGGCATCATCACCCTCGGCCTCTTCATCGCGCTCTCGCTCGAAGGTTTCGTCGAGCACATGCACCACCGCCATATCGTCGCCGAGGCACGCGAAAACATCCGCAAGGAGATTGAGGACAACCATCGGTCCGCCCAGCACGATCTCGTTCTGCTCCAGAAGAACATCGATCTTGAAAAGGCCAACATCCAGGCAATCCACAACCTGCACGATCATCCCAAAGACTTCCACGGCTCCGTCACCAACACCATGAGCTTCGAATCCATGGAAGATGCCGCCTGGCGCACCGCGCGCGATACCGGCGCCCTCGCCTTCATGCCCTACGACGAGGTCCAGCGATACTCCGACCTCTACATGCTGGAGACCCTCGCCAACAACCGCGCCATCACCGCCGGCGAAAGCGACTTCCTCGCCGCCGCTCCGTTCGATATGGGCATCGACCCCGACCAGCTTCCGCCGGACGAATACATCCGAATGCTGCACGACAACGCCGCAGTCGAGATCCAGCTATACACTCTCAAACAATTCGTCCAGCAGTTCGACGACCTCTGCGTCGCCGAGCTGAAGAAAGAGTCCTAAACTGTTGCAAGGACACCACCCCTAAAACCACTTCAGAGTCAGCCACCCCCATGCTCGACGTTCACCCGCCCGAACATACCCCGCACTCCTGGCGCGACTTCTTCATCCACATCGCATGCATTGTGCAGTAGACGACCCAGTCGATGCCGCCGTTGTACAGGACGCACCGGTTGACACGCCGACATTACCGGTTGTTGTTTGCGTCCCGGCAGGGTATTGCGTCGATGCTGCCGTCAGCAGCCTAAAATCTCACCAGGTTTTTGCGTCCACTCTTGACAAAGCACATCGACATAGTAATCTTGCCATGTCCTCCCGAATGCTTTTCCATTTCCACCGCTTGAGCGATCCTCCAGGCCCTGGCGCGCCACACATAGTGTTACCGCGCATTGTGAGCCTTTCTTTGCCCTAAGGATTTTTGCCATGCAGCGTTCCCTGTCGTTCGTCCGTCTTCTGACAGCTTTTCTCGTCCTCGTTCCGTCCATTGCCCACGCGACAGAAGTCGCTTTGACCAACGACGCACACGTGAACGCAACGCGTACGACGACGAACTTTGGGACGTTAGCCAATCTGTATATCGGCAACGGCAACAATGCCTTCCTGCAATACGATCTGACCACCCTCCCCACAGGCACGACCGCCAGCCAGATCAGTAAAGCAACGCTGACCCTCTACGTGAACCGCATCAACACCGCAGGAGCGATCAGCGTTTCACCTGTAACCTCCACCTGGAATGAACTGACAGTCACCTACGCCACGCAGCCCACCATCGGCACAGCAGTCACGACGTTCACACCATTAAACGCAGGAACATACATCACCGTCGACGTAACTGCGTTAGTCCAGAGCTGGATAACGACTCCCAGCAGCAATAACGGTATTGCACTGACCTCAGCAACTGCGAACGTTCTTCTCGATTCGAAAGAGAATGACGAAACCAGCCACACCGCCAAGCTGGACATCACCATCACCTCACAAGGCGCCACCGGAGTTACAGGCGTACAGGGTATCCAGGGCATACAAGGAATTCAAGGCAACACCGGCGCACAGGGCATCGTTGGTGCGACGGGTACTCAGGGGATCGTCGGAGCTACTGGCGTAATAGGTGCAACTGGGGCGCAGGGCAACACCGGTTCAATCGGCGCAACAGGTACTGCAGGTGCAATTGGTCTTGTTGGAGCTACAGGTATAGCAGGCAACACCGGCGTCGTAGGTGCCACAGGCGCACAAGGTAACACTGGTTCAGTGGGCGCAACAGGCGTCGCTGGAGCGACAGGCAGTATTGGAGCTACGGGTATAGCTGGCAACACCGGTGCTGTGGGAGCTACAGGAGCTATTGGTGCAACGGGGTCTGTAGGATCCACTGGTTCAGTAGGCGCGACGGGCCTCGCTGGGACCACCGGCATTGCAGGATCGACGGGAGCCATTGGCGCTACAGGAATCGCAGGTACGACAGGCGCTGTGGGAAGCACTGGCGTAACGGGAGCACAGGGCAATACAGGCATCAACGGCGCAACAGGAACAATTGGAGCCACCGGCATTGCAGGATCGACGGGAGCCATTGGCGCAACAGGAGTCGCAGGTACAACAGGCGCTGTGGGAAGCACTGGCGCAACGGGAGCACAGGGCAATACAGGCATCAACGGCGCAACAGGAACAATTGGAGCCACCGGCATTGCAGGATCGACGGGAACCATTGGCACGACAGGAATTGCAGGCGCGACAGGCGCTGCGGGGAGCACTGGCGCAACGGGAGCACAGGGCAATACGGGCATCAACGGCGCAACGGGAACTATTGGAGCAACAGGCATTGCAGGATCGACGGGAGCCATTGGCGCAACAGGAGTCGCAGGAGCGACAGGCGCTGCGGGGAGCACTGGCGCAACGGGCAACATAGGAGCAACAGGCCTCGTCGGCGCAACGGGAACTATTGGAGCCACCGGCATTGCAGGATCAACCGGAGCCATTGGCGCAACAGGAGTCGCAGGTACAACAGGCGCTGTGGGAAGCACTGGCGCAACAGGAGCCCAGGGCTTCACAGGCGTAAGCGGAGTCACAGGTGCCACGGGCAACATAGGAGCAACAGGCCTCGTCGGCGCAACAGGTGCCGCAGGCAACACAGGGGTGGCGGGAGCAACAGGCCCATTCGTCGGCGGCACATACTCTGCCTCCGTCGCGTATCCGGCGGGTTCAGTCGTCTCCTACAACAACAGCACCTACCTGGCGATCAACGCGACGATAGCCGGCGACTTGCCCACCGACACCACTAACTGGGTCGCCACTACCGGCTCAGGCTCAGGCAGCTCCAACGGCTCGGTCAGCTTCCTTTCCGGGATCGGTTCGCCTGCCACCCTCACCACCCAAGGGGGATTCACCGAAACCGTCGCCTTACTTCCTCTGCAGGGCACGCTCAGCACGGCAACCACCGCTGACCTCAACGGCAACAGCTTTCTCTACGTGCCTGTGGGCATTCCCCAAGTGTTTCCCGCTGCCACCACCATCACCGGTATCAGCGCCAGCATCAATGTCACTCAGGCTCAAACCATCAACGGCTCTGTCATAGTGCAGGCCCAGGTTTGGGAAGAGGCCAGCGGCAGCTCGGCGGCGGCCCCAGTCTCCGGGGCCTCCTGTGCGCTCGCACCGGTACTAACCGGGACCGTTGCTGTAGGTACGACGGCCACCTGCTCCAACACCGGCCTCAACATCACTGTTCCTTCTGGATACTCGGCTTTTATCGTAGTCAGCGCGTCCTCAGCCAGCCTCTATTCCAACAGCATCCCGATGGACATCTCTGCGGGCATCTCGGTCAGCGGTGGCACAGTTGGCGCCACCGGCGCAATTGGAGCCACCGGAGCAACGGGGGTTACAGGCGCAACCGGCGCTACCGGCACCGGCGTCGCTGGTGCAACGGGAGCCACCGGCGCAGCCGCTGGCGGCACCTACTCCTCGACCACCGCGTACGTCCCCGGCTCGGTCGTCAACTCCGGCGGCACTACCTACCTCGCCATCGCGAACACCACCAACAACGCTCCGCCCAACGCCACCTACTGGGTCGCCACCTCTGGCAGCGGGACCGCAAACACCGGCACCCCAGACTACATCTTCGTGACTGACCAGCTAGTAACATCAGTGTCAGCGGGGCAGTCAATCTTTAACAATTCCCCTTTCCAAGTCAGTACGAGCGCGGGCTTTTCGGTCAATTCGACGACTGGCAGCATAACGGCTACTGTTGCCGGAACGTATGAGTACACTTTTTTCATTGCAGCGCCCACCGGAGGCCCCAGCTACATTTACACTCTTGACGTAAACGGTGCCCCGGTCTCATTTGTTCCCACGTCTGCCTCGGCCTCGGCGCAAGGAATTATCCCACTCAATGCCGGAGACGTTGTCACTCTTACGAGCAATGGCGGCACGGCTCAAATCGATGGCCCTGTGAGCCTGTCCCTGGTGTCGATGACTGGAGCCGCCGGCGCTACCGGTTCTGCCGGCAGCACCGGAGCCACAGGCATCGGCCTCACTGGAGCTACTGGAGCCACAGGCGCAACAGGCGCTGGAGTAGCCGGCGCAACAGGCACCATCGGCACCGTCACCAACTACGCAGGCAGCACGAATTACTCCGTCGGTCAGGTCGTCTATTGCGCGGCCAGTGGCGCATGCAATACGGCACAACAGGGTTCCAGCTACATCGCCATCCGGGCGACCACCGGGACTCAAGATCCCTCCAACGCCACCTACTGGCAGCAGATCGCCGCCGCGGGCGCCAACGGTACAAATGGCACCAACGGCGCCACCGGCACAAATGGCACAAATGGCACAAATGGCGCCACCGGAGCCACCGGGGCCAGTTCCTCTCAGCTTGGAAACGTCCTCACCGGCATTCCCTACACGATCACAAGTCATTCCCAGGGCTCTGCTACGGGGCTGTACTTCAATCCCATGGCATCCGGCTCGAATACCACGGCTGGCGACCTCACTACTGCCGGATTCTTAATTCTTCCCACAACCTGCCACGCCTATCTCACCCTCTACTCGTTCGACAACAACATCACCTGGTACCTCCAGAGTGCCTCTTATAGCGGAGGAGCCGGACCGGCTTCCACCAGCTACACCACCATCACCTCCGCCTCCTGCACAACCAACGTCGGCGATGCTTACCAATGCACCATTGATGGTGGGTCCATCGCAGCGGGGACTCTCCTCACCGTCTACAACGGGGGCAATTCAACCACAGGCATAGCCACCACAACTGCCTTCTCTTGCCAGTAGGCGGGATCAGATCAACTTCGGAAAGCCGTCAGCAGCTCTAAGGCCGCGTACCACCGTTCCGGTTCTTATAGGTAGCGCCATCGAAGAAGTGATGCCGCCTCATGCTCTGCCCCAGCAGAAGCAACAATAACGCGAAAACAATGACCCACAAGGAAGTAACAAGCCTCCGCCGACGCGGCGCTGGCTCTTCCAGTTCCTCTATCTCTTGATCCTCTTTGTTCTCATCCATAACCCGTCATTCCCTCGCACTACGACAAACTCTATACCCTATCGCACCAGCAGCAGATACACCGCCAGCGCAATTCCGAGCGCCGCCATCACCGCCGCCAGCGCCACCCCGCTCTTTGAAACCTGTCCCGGCACCCATGTGCCCTCTCGCAGTTGCCGTACAAGCATCACATGCCGCACCACCGCATTCACGGTCACAGCCACGCCGAGAAACACCAGCGTCACACCCGAAGGCTCCGACAGGCTCAGCGAATGTGTGCCCACCTGCATGGGCCTGGACCCCAGTTCTCGCAGATAGATACCGAACCGCGCCACCGTAAACCCAATGCCCATCAACGCCAGCCCCGTCCGTATCCACGCAAGAAACGTCCGCTCTGCCGCAAAATAAACCCGAGGGTCCTGCTCCGCTGCCGGCTTCGTCATCCCCCCATTGTAGGGACGAATCTTTCCTCCCACCGCGCATTTAAGAGTGCGTCTCCTGTAAAGCTAACCCCTTTTCTATGAATACTTTGCACGGTAAACCTGCACAAGTTCAAGCCTAACCCCAGATTTATGAAGACTTTACCCAAAAAAGTCAGGGAGGGGAGGCCCCCCACCCCTACAACCGTCTACACTTAAGGACGATGCGCAGATAGCGCGCCCTTTGAAGCCCAGGAGCCATAGTTGAAGATCGTTCTTGCAGAAAAAGTATCGCCCTCCACTCTCGCCATCCTCCAGAACGAACCCGGCTGGAACGTCATCACCGCCGACAAGATCACCGATCTCCCCGCCGAACTGGCCGACGCCGACGCACTAATCGTCCGCTCCGCCGTGCAGGCTGACGCCAAGTTGCTCGCCGCCGCACCCAAGCTCCGCATCATCGGCCGCGCCGGCGTTGGCGTAGATAACATCGACGCCGAAGAGGCCACGCGCCGCGGCATCGTCGTCATGAACACCCCCGGCGCCAACGCCGTAGCCGTAGCCGAACTCACCCTCGGCCTCATGATCTCGATGTCCCGCGCCATCCC
>Ga0302317_10003650_pt1 | contig 10101 bp, 8 predicted proteins | sample III_Palsa_N3_3_FD_200450 | JGI IMG/M metagenome (GOLD analysis project Ga0302317, IMG submission 200450) | Peat permafrost microbial communities from Stordalen Mire near Abisko, Sweden - III_Palsa_N3_3 | ecosystem: Environmental > Terrestrial > Soil > Palsa > Peat permafrost | place: Sweden...
TGGTCCATGATCCAGGACTCGCGCCGCGCCGAGCGCTTCGCGGCGGCAGTGACGGAACCCGCGATCGCCTGATGCGCATTTTACTGGCTACGGACGCCTGGGAGCCCCAGGTCAACGGCGTCGTCCGCACGCTCGCCCGCATCCGTCGCGAGCTCACTGAAATGGACGATGTGGTCGAGGTGATCAGCCCCGATCAATTCCCCAACTTCCCGCTGCCAACCTATCCCGAGATCAAGCTCGCCGTCGGCGCCTTCGAGAAGGTGCAGCAGAAGTTCCGCGACTTCGAGCCCGAGGCGATCCACATCGCCACCGAAGGGCCCATTGGTCTCGCGGCGCGCCGTATCTGTCTCGAGTGGAAGCTGCCGTTCACCACCAGCTACCACACGCGCTTCCCCGAATATGTCTCGGCCCGCCTGCCGCTGCCTCTAGCGGCCGGTTACGCCTACATGAAATGGTTCCACAAGCCTTCCGGCCGGATCATGGTCGCCACCCGCACCATGGCCGATGAATTGGAAAAACAGGGCTTCCGCAACATCTCGGTCTGGTCGCGCGGCGTTGACACCGAGGTCTTCCAGCCCCGCAAGCCAGGCGATCCAGACCTGTTCGAAGACCTGCCGAGGCCGATCTGGCTCAACGTCGGCCGCGTGGCGGTGGAAAAGAACATCGAGACGTTCCTGGCGCTCGACCTACCCGGATCGAAGGTCGTGGTCGGCGACGGGCCCCAGCTCGAGGAGTTGCGCGAGAAATTTCCGGACGTGCGCTTCGCCGGCGCGCGCTTCGGGGCCGATCTCGCCGCGCACTACGCCTGCGCCGACGTCTTCGTCTTTCCCTCACTCACCGACACCTTCGGGCTGGTGATGCTGGAGGCCTGGGCCTCCGGCCTGCCGGTGGCGGGATTCCTGGCCCCCGGGCCGGCCGACATCATTCCAGGCTCAGGCGCGGGCGCCCTGGCCCCAGACCAGACCAATGGCCTGCGCGAGGCCTGCCTGGAGGCGCTGAAGATCGACAAAGCGGCGGCGCGTGCGGCCGCCGAGCGTTATTCCTGGCGCGCCTGCGCCGAGGAGTTCCGCCGCCTGCTCCAGCCCTATCCCGAGCCGGAGAAGAGCCGATTCTGGCGGCGCCTCAGACGTCTCGCCCGCCTTCGCCGAGGCGCACGGCCAGAGCAGCCCGCGGCGCGTCAGGCCGCCTCCATGCCGAACTGGAGCTCGGCCAAGCGGGCATAGAGTCCGCCGCGGGCCGAGAGCTCGGCGTGCGTTCCCTGCTCGACCACGCGGCCGCCCTCCATGACCACGATGCGGTCGGCCTTGAGCACAGTGGCGAGGCGATGGGCGATGACCAGGGTGGTGCGTCCGCTCATGGCTTCGTCGAGGGCCTGCTGGACGAGGCGTTCATTCTCCGCATCGAGCGCGCTGGTGGCCTCGTCGAGCAGCAGGATCGGCGCATTCCGCACCAAGGCGCGGGCGATGACCAGGCGCTGGCGCTCGCCGCCGGAGAGGGTTCGGGCCCGCTCGCCGAGCCGGGTGGCGAGGCCGTCCGGGAGGGTGTCGAGGAAGGTCTCGGCCTGTGCGGCTCTGGCGGCCGCGCGCATCGCCGCCTCATCAGCTCCCTCGCGGCCGAAACCGAGGTTGTCGAAGGCCGTGCCCGAAAACAGCGGCGCCTCTTGGGCCACGAGGGCGATGCGCGCCCGCGCCTCAGCGGGGTCGGCAAGGCGCAGATCGACGCCGTCGATCGCCACGACGCCGGCGTCCGGGTCCCAGAAGCGCAGCAGCAGGCGGAACACCGTGCTCTTGCCGGCGCCCGAAGGTCCGACCAGGGCGACGCGCTCGCCTTGTCGCACCTCGAGATCGAAGCCGGCGAGGGCCGGCAGGTCGGCCCGGCCGGGGTAGGCGAAGGTCACGTTCGCGAAGGCGATCTGGCCGCGGGCCGGAATGGGCAGGGGAACCGGCGACGCCGGGGCGGCGATAGCCGGCGTCGTTCCGAGGATCTGGCCGATGCGGTCCATGGCCCCCGCCGCCTTCTGGACATCGCCCCAGACCTCGCTGAGCGAGCCGAGCGAGCCGGCGGACAGCACCGCCAGGATGGCGAACTGGATAAGCGCGCCGGGCGAAAGGCGATGGGCGAGGACATCATTGGCGCCCAACCAGAACACCCCGGCGACGCCCAAGAAGACGAGCAGGATGACCCCGCCGGTCATCACCGTCCGGGCGCGGATACGGGCCAGGGAGGCGGAAAAGGCGGCCTCGACCGCGCCAGCGAAGCCGTCGCCGACACTGGCCTCGCGACCGAACGCCTGGACCGTATCCACCGCCTCCAGGGTCTCGCCGGCGAAGCCGACCGCCTCGGCGAACCGTTCCTGCGCCCGCACCGAGAGGCGGCGCACGCGCCGGCCGTAGAGCACCAGGGGAACCAGGATCACCGGGCCGATGAGGATCGCGCAGGCGGTAAGCTTCACGGAAATGACCAGCATCATCGCGGTCGCCCCCGCGACGGTGAGCAGGTTGCGCAGCGCCACAGCGGCCGACTGGCCCACGACGCTCTCGACAAGGGTCATGTCGGCGGTCAGCCTCGACAGCACCTCACTGGAGCGGACCTTGAGGAAAAAAGCCTGATCGAGGACCAGCACGTGGCGATAAAGCGCCGCGCGCAGGTCGGCGACGATCCGCTCGCCAAGACGGTTGATGAAATAGAAGCGGCATGCCGTCGCCGCCGCCAGCACCACCGCGACGACGAGCAGCAGGAGGAAGGTCTGGTTCAGACCCTGGCGCGAGGCGGCGCCAAAGCCGTGGTCCACCACCAGCCGCAAAGCCGCCGTCAGGCCGAGCGTCGCGCCGGTCGAGAAGAGGAGCGAGACGACCGCCGCGGCGGCGTCGCCGGCGTGGGCGCGCAGAAACGGGGCCAGGGCCGCCAGCGGCTTCAGGTCGCGAGCTCCGGGGCGGTTCGCATCCGCCGCTCCGGCGCCAGCCGCGCCGCCTCGTCTCGCCATACGTCCGTCGACCCTTGCCTAGGCGCGGCTCAAGCTGTATAGCCGCGCGTCCAATTTCGGCCCGCTTCGTTGCCGGGCCTCCCGCTCAAATCCGTCCGGTCCCGCCATGAAGCAAGACACCCATCCCGACTATCACCTGATCACCGTGATCATGACGGACGGCACGACCTATCAGACCCGTTCGACCTGGGGCAAGGAAGGCGCCGAGCTGCGGCTCGACATCGACCCCAAGACCCATCCGGCCTGGACCGGCGGCAACCAGCAGTTGCTGGACCGTGGCGGCCGCGTTTCCCGCTTCGCGGCGAAATATGGCGGTTTCCTGAAGAAGTAGGCATTGTCCGGGGGCTAGTGTCCCGATTCCGAAGTTCGCAAGCGCCCGATGGCGGTCACCGACGAACTTCGGAATCGATCAGGACGCTAGCCAACTATATGAGTCTAGTGTGCCTTCCTGGTTCTGAAGTTCGCTCAGTGGTTGATCCAATGAGATGGCGAACTTCAGAACCGGCACACTAGTGGATCGTCCCCGCACCATGATTGAGACCTCTCCGAACCCGAAGGAGACGAGCGTCGCGGCGCGCATCGCCAGGCGCTATCTCGCGCCGCGCTGGCGTGCGTTCGGCGCCTCCGTCGCCTGCGCCGCAGTGTTCGCCGCCCTCTCAGGGCTGCTACTGGGAATCCTGCAACCGGCGGTGAACGACCTGGTGGTCGCGCCCAAGCCCGGGGCGCTGCTCGAGATCCCGCTCGCCATCGTCGCGCTCGCGCTCGGCCGCGGCGTGGCTCAGGCGGCGCAGGCGCTGCTGATCAACCGACTGGGCAATGGCATCGTCGGCGATGTGCAGCGAGAGCTGTTCGGCAAGCTGGTCCGGGCCGATCTCGCCCGCCTGCGCGCTTCGCACTCGGGCGGCCACGTCTCCTCGGTGCTCTATGACGCAGGTTTGATCCGCGAGGCGGCGACCACAGGCGTGGTCAACATCGTCCAGCAGGGCCTGACGCTCCTCGCCGCGGCGGTGGTGATGGCCTGGACCGACTGGCGGCTGGGCCTTTTCGTGCTGCTTGCCGCACCGCTCGTCGCCTGGGGGCTCGGCCGGTTCATGCGCCGCGCCACCAAGGCGGCCAGGGGAGCCATGGCGGCCACGTCGACCCTCGCCACGGCCGTCATGGAGAGCCTCGACGGCGTGCGTGTGGTCAAGATGGAGAACCGCGAGGCGTATGAAGAGGCGCGCGTGGCGGCCGTGATCGCCGATCGCCAGCGCCATATCATCAGCGGCGACAACGCCCGAGCGCTCGCCGCCCCGGCCACCGAAGCGGTGACTTTCGTCGTCGTCGCCGCCGTCCTTGCCTATGAGGGATGGGCGCGTTCAGGGGGGCACACCAACCCCGGCGCCTTCGCCGCCTTCTTTGCCGCTCTCCTCACCGCCGGCCAGTCCCTGCGCCAGGTCTCCAACCTCGGCACGGTGATCAGCCAGGGCGCGGCCGCTGGCCGGCGGCTCTTCGCCGCCCTCGATGTCGAGCCGGAGGTGCGCGAGACGCCGGGCGCGCCGGTCCTGAAGCTCACCGAAGCGGTGGTGCGGCTGGAGGACGTCTCCTTCGCCTACGACGGCGAGACGCCGGTGCTGGCCGGCGTGGACCTCGAGGCGCGTCGGGGCGAGATCGTCGCCCTGGTCGGGCCCTCGGGGGCCGGCAAGACCACCGTCCTCAACCTGATCCCGCGGTTCTACGACGTTACCGCCGGCCGCGTGACGCTCGACAGCCAGGACGTTCGGTCGGTGACGCTCGCCTCGCTGCGCCAGAACATCGCCCTCGTCACCCAGGAGCCGTTCCTGTTCGACGACACCATCGCCGCCAACATCGCCTATGCCCGGGACGGCGCGAGCCGGACGCAGATCGAAGCCGCCGCTGCGGCGGCGGCGGCGCACGACTTCATCCAGGCCCTTCCGGGCGGCTACGACACCCTGGTCGGCGAAGCCGGCGCGCGTCTCTCCGGCGGCCAGCGTCAGCGCATCGCCATCGCCCGCGCCTTCCTCAAGAATGCGCCGATCCTGCTGCTCGACGAGGCCACCAGCGCCCTCGACACCGAGAGCGAGGCCCAGATCCAGGCCGCGCTCGGTCGATTGATGTCGGGCCGCACGACGCTGCTCATCGCCCACCGGCTGTCGACCGTACGCGGGGCCGATCGGATCTACGTGCTCGACCAGGGGCAGGTGGTGGAGACCGGCGCTCACGCCGCGCTCATCGACCGCGGCGGCCTCTACGCACGGCTCGCTGGGGCCCAGGATCTCGAAATCGCCCCCGGGACCGCGGCGTGAAGCGCTTCTTCCGATCCCCGGCCGTCCAGGCCGTCCTCGGCTGGCTGGTGGCCGCCTACATCGAACTGATCATCGTTACGGTCCGCTGGCGGTTCGAGAACCGCGCGCCGGTGGACACCTTCGTGGCCGGCTCCGAGGGCGCGATCGCCCTGTTCTGGCATGGGCGCATCGCCCAGGGCATGGCCTGCCGGCCGCTACTGGCCGACAAGCCCCGCAAGGTGATGATCTCGCTCTCGCCGGACGGAGCGTTCATCTCGCGGGCCGCGGAACGCCTGCGCATTCCGCCGGTGCGCGGCTCGACCGGCCGCGAGGGGGCGTCCAAGGGCGGCATGCGCGCCTTTCGCGAGGCTCTGACCTTCCTCCGTTCGGGCGGGATCATGATCCTGACCCCGGACGGCCCGCGCGGCCCGCGCGAAACCCTGCCCATCGGACCGGTGCAGATGGCCCGCGCGGCCGGCTGCCCGGCCTTCATCATGAGCCTGGCCGCCTCGCCGGCTGTGACCCTCGGCAGCTGGGACAGGGCCCGCATTCCCTTGCCATTCGCCCGCGGTCAGGTGGTGCTGGAAGGACCGCTGCGCCTGCCGGCCGACGCCGACGCCGAGGCGCTCGAGGCCGCCCGGGCCGACTGGGAGGCGCGCATGCGCTCTGGTCAGGCCCGCGCCGAAGCCCTGCTGGCGGGGGCGGCGTGAGCCGGCCAGCCTCCCTCGCGCTTTACGCGGTCGCTTCAGGCCTCGTCGCGCCGCTCGCGCCAGGACTCCTTCAAGGCCGAGCCCGGCGCGGCAAGGAAGATCCCGAACGCCTCGGCGAACGGCTCGGGCGCAGCAGCCTGTCGCGCCCGGACGGACAGCTCGCCTGGCTGCACGGCGCCAGTGTCGGCGAAGGCCTTTCGCTGCTGCCGCTCGTGGACGGACTCCGCGCCGCTGGCCCAGACCTGCAGATTCTCGTCACGACGGGAACCCGCGCCTCTGCCGAAGTGATGGCGCAGCGTCTGCCGCCGAGCGTGCTCCACCAGTTCGCACCGGTCGATACGCCCGACGCGACAGCGCGCTTCATCGCGCATTGGCGGCCCGATCTCGGCGTCTTCGTCGAGAGCGAGCTGTGGCCCAATCTGATCGCCGCCGCCCGCGGCGCGGGGACGCGTCTCGCCCTGGTTTCGGCGCGGATGTCGGAAGCAAGCTTCCGGGGGTGGCGACGCTTCCCACGGGCCGCGGCGGCGACGCTGGGGGCGTTCGAGCTGGTCCTTGCCCGCGACGAGGTGGCGGCGGCGCGTTTGACGGCCCTCGGGGCCCGAGTCGAGGGTGCGTGGGACGCCAAGCTCGGCGCCGGACTCCTGCCGGCCGACCCGGACGCCCTGGCCGCGCTGCGGACGGACCTCGCCGAGCGCCCCGTCATCCTGGCCGCCAGCACCCATCCGGGCGAAGAGCCGATCGTCCTGGCCGCCTTTCGACAGGCCGCCGAGACCCGGCCGGACGCCCTGCTTGTGCTCGTCCCGCGCCATCCGGCTCGCGGGGCGGAGGTTGAGGCGCTGGTCCGGGCCCAGGGCCTCACGGCTGCGCGCCGAAGCCACGGCGAGGATCCGGGCGGCGCGGCGGTCTATGTGGCCGACACGCTCGGCGAACTTGGCCTCTATCTGCGCCTGGCGAGGCTGGCTTTTGTCGGTGGCAGCCTTGTAGACGGGGTTGGCGGCCATAATCCCCTGGAGCCGGCCAGGCTCGGCTGCGCCTTTGTAACAGGTCCGCACACTGAACATTGGCCGATCTACGATGCGTTCCTGGCCGCCGGCGCCACCCGCCGCGTCGGGAAGTTGGAAGATCTGGTCGCCGTCATGGTCGAAGCGCTGGAAAGTGGCCTGGCCGACATGGCGCGGCGCGCCGAAGCGACCGCGACGGGCCTCGACCGCGACGGCCGCTCGCTCGCCCCGCGCCTGCTCGAGCTGATCGGGTCGTGAAGTTGCGCACGCCGCGCAGCTGGTACCGGCGCGACCGCCGCCGGCGCGCGCTGCGCCTCCTGGCCGCCCCGATCGCCCTCATCTGGACTGGAGTCACCGGCCGCCGCATCGCCCGGACGCAGCCCGTGGAGGTCGGCGTTCCGGTCATCTGCGTCGGCAACCTGACGGTTGGCGGCGCCGGCAAGACGCCGATCGTCCGTGAGCTGACGCGAATTCTGTCGGCGCGCGGCGTCCGTGTTCACAATCTCACCCGCGGGCACGGCGGGCGCCTCGCCGGACCCGTCAGGGTCGATCTGGGGGTTCATGCAGCGGCCGACGTCGGCGACGAGCCCCTGATGCTAGCCCAGGACGCGCCGGTGTGGATCTCGCGCGACCGACCGGCGGGCGCCCGGGCGGCGGTCGCCGCCGGGGCTGAGATCATCGTCATGGACGACGGCCACCAGAACCCCTCGCTCGCCAAGGCCTTGTCGCTGGTGGTGGTCGACGGTGAGACGCGCGACGGGGAATGGCCGTTCGGCGACGGGTCTGTCGTGCCTGCCGGGCCGATGCGCGAACCACTCGCCGTGGGGCTGGCGCGGGCCGACGCCGTGATCATCCTCTTGCCGTCGGACTTGCCGGCCGCGGATCCGGAACTGCTTGCGCTTTTCGCTGGAAGGCCAGTGCTGATCGCGCGCCTGGAGCCGGTCGGCCCGCCGCCGCTCGGGCCGCAGGTGGCCTTCGCCGGCATCGGCAAGCCGTGGAAGATGGAGCGGACGCTGCGCGCCGCCGGCTGCGATCTGATCGACTTCGCGCCCCTGGCCGACCACCAGGTCGCCTCCGAGCGCTTCCTCGCTTTCATCGCCGACCGGGCCGCCGTGCTCGGCGCCGGCCTCGTCACCAGCGAGAAGGACTGGGTGAAGCTCTCGCCCGCCTGGCGCGCGCGGGTGACGCCGTTTGTCGTCCGCGCCCGCCTCGAGGATGAAGCGGCGCTGGCGGCCCTGTTGCCGCCGATTCCCTAAGCCCCCGCCAGCCTGGCGTATTTCCAGGCAGACTCCGCGAGCAGGGGCACGCGCTCGGCCATGGCCGCGGCCTGCGGGCTGTTGGCGGTGCCATCACGCACCCGGCCGACGATTCCCTGCAGGATGCCGGTCAATCGGAAGAGGTTGTAGGCAAAGTACCAGTTGAGGTCGGACAGGCCCGAGCGACCAGTCATCCGGCAGTAGGCCTCGACATATTCCTCCATGGTCGGGATGCCCCAGGCCTTTTTGTCCTCGATGTTGGCGATCGAGCCGTTCACCCACTGCATCAGCAGATTGGTGAAGTCGGCGAGGGGATTTCCGAGCGTGCCCAGCTCCCAGTCGAGCACGGCGATCACGCGCGGCTCGGTGGGATGCATGATCTCGTTGTCGAGTCGGTAGTCGGCATGGACGATGGTCGTCTGGTCATCGTCAGGAACGGTGGCGGGCAACCATTCGATCAGGCGCTCGACGGTGTCCAGATGCTGCGTCTCGCTGGCCTTGTACTGCTTGGTCCAGCGCGAAATCTGCCGCAGCATGTAGTTGCCGGGACGGCCGTAGTCCGCGAGTCCGACGGCCTCGTAGTCGGTGTTGTGCAGGTCGGCGAGGGTCTTGAGCGCCGCCATGTGCAGGGCGTGGCGTTCGGCTGGCTGATAGGCCGGCAAGGTCTGGTCCCACAGAACGCGGCCTTCGACCTTGTCCATGATGTAGAACATCGTGCCGACGACGGCGTCGTTCTCGCAGAGCGCGTAGGGCCGGGGGACCGGGAAGCCGGTCGGATAGAGGGCCGAAATGACCCGAAACTCGCGGTCGACGGCGTGGGCGGACGGCAGCAGATGGCCCGGCGGCTTGCGCCGCATGACGTATTTGCGCGCCGGCGTGGTCAGTTCATAGGTCGGGTTGGACTGGCCACCCTTGAACTGCCGGACCGTCAACGGCCCCTTGAACCCCTCGACGTGGCCGGTCAGCCAGGCGGCGAGGCCGGCCTCATCGAAGCGATGGCTCTCGGCCACCTCCTTGGTGCCGGTGTTGAGCGCCTCGCGCTGCTGCTCCTCGGTCGCGACTTCGACCATGGTCTCCTCGCCTCTTGTCTTATTTCGTCAAACCTAGCGGCCCGGCGACCGGATTGCCAAGCGCCCGCCAGCCGATGTCGCGTCGGGCGAAGCCGCCCTCCAGGCGGATGCGGTCCAGGGCGGCGTAGGCCTTATCTCGGGCTTCGGCCAGGGCCGCCGCGCGGGCGCAGACGTTGAGCACCCGGCCGCCGGCGGCCAGCAGGACGCCGTCCTCACCCCGCTTGGTCCCGGCGTGGAACACCACCACATCAGGCCCGAAGTCGACTTCGGCGCCCTCGATGACGCCGCCGGCCGTGGGGGCTCCGGGATAGCCCTCGGCGGCCAGGACGACGCAGATCGCCGCCTCGTTGCGCCAGCGCGGGGGCGGCAGATCCGCCAGCGTCCCGCCGGCCGCGGCGGCGAGATAGGGGACGATGTCGCTCTCCAGGCGCAGCATCAGGGCCTGACACTCCGGGTCGCCGAAACGGACGTTGAACTCGACCAGCTTGGGGCCCTCGGGCGTCACCATCATTTCGCAGAACAAGGCCCCGCAATAAGGCCAGCCCTCGGCGGCGATGCCGGCCATGGTCGGGACGATGAGGCGCGCGCGCGCCTGCTCCACCACCTCCGCCGAGAGCACCGGCGCAGGAGAATAGGTCCCCATGCCGCCGGTGTTTGGGCCAGTCTCGCCGTCGAAGGCCCGCTTGTGATCCTGGGCGCCGCCGAACAGGAGGCAGGTCCGCCCATCGCCGAGCGCGAACAGGGAGGCGATCTCCCCCTCAAGAAACTCTTCGATCACCAGTCGGGCGCCGGCCGC
>Ga0302317_10003667_pt1 | contig 10072 bp, 10 predicted proteins | sample III_Palsa_N3_3_FD_200450 | JGI IMG/M metagenome (GOLD analysis project Ga0302317, IMG submission 200450) | Peat permafrost microbial communities from Stordalen Mire near Abisko, Sweden - III_Palsa_N3_3 | ecosystem: Environmental > Terrestrial > Soil > Palsa > Peat permafrost | place: Sweden...
CTGCCCGGAACCACACTCACCGGAGACGCCTCATGGCGCCGCCGACGGCGCTTTGTCGCGGGGCGCCGCCGACGGCGCATGGTCGCGGGGCGCCGCCGACGGCGCTTTGTCGCGATACCGGTCCCAGTGCGATGACAGCTCGTCCACCACCACCGAACCCACCCGGTAGGCCGCCTCCAGCGACGGGATGAAGGCCGACAGATGGGTGGCCGTATCGTCCGATGACTCCGCCGCGATCAGGCCTGCCGCCGTGTCGCCGTCCCCCGGCGCCGAATAGTTGGAGGCGGTGCGCAGGACCATCACCCGCCGCCCGTCCACCCGGCCGGTCTTGCCAAGCATGCGCAGCGAATTGAGCACGCCGGAGTCTTCCATCGCCGTGGTGGTCATCACCCCCTTGCCGCCCGTCCAGTAGGCCATCCAGTCCTCGGCGGTCCTGGTCATGATGGCGCCCACCCACCAGTCCATCGCCGACACCTCGTCACCCTTGATCACATGCGGCGGCAGGACAGCCTCGGCCTGGTGATAGTGGGCGCGGATGCCCTTCAGGTCGGGCGTGTCGTCCAGCTTGACGTTGGCGGTCAGCCGGTAGGCCCATTCGGTCAGCCCGGGGTCGAGCGTGTAGACGTTGGGGCTGTAGATGCCTGGCCCCGGAACCGGAAGCGCGTAGGGCTTGGACCGGCCCAGCGGGATCAGGCCGGTGGACCAGCCGGGCGGAATCTCCCGCGCGTCGATCTCGTGGGTCAGGTCGCGGTCGACCACATAGTCGGCCCAGGCCGCTGACCCGACCGAACCGTGCGCCGGGTCGATCCCGGCGATGCCGGCGACGAGCCAGTAGGCGTGGGTCAGGTCGAACCGGGGGTCCAGCCCCAGCGCCATGATCGAAGCCGCCGCATTCACCGAACCGGAGCCCGTGACGATCCCCAGCACCTGCTTCTTGGCATTATAGCGCAGCGCCCGGTTGCCCGCCGGAAACGGCAACGTCCTGTCCAGCGGCAGCCGCGCCACCCAGTTCTGGAACTCACCCGGCGTGTCGCCAGTGTCCTTGTCGATCTCGAAGGTGGTGACGACCACGACGCGGACGGGGATTTTTGCGGGGGACGCATGGGCCGCGGGGGCGAGGAGGGCCAGCGCCGCAACGCACGCCCGGAGAGATCGTAACCCATCACCCTCCCACCCGCTTCGCGGGCGGGCCCCTCCCTCTCCCTTCGGGAGAGGTGTAGCGCGGACCACCTCTCCCGGAGGGAGAGGGAGGGGCCCATGCGAAGCATGGGAAGGTGAGGGGTTACGATTTCTCCGAACAAAGCAAAGGCGTGTCCACAAGCTCATTTTCGCCTCGCCCCCGCCCAATTGGTCGCCTCAAACGCCGCGAACTGGCCCTCCAGCGCCCATTCCAGCTTGGCCCGTTCGCTGTGGTCCAACAGCGCGCGGCAACGAGCCGGCGGATCAGCCTCGCCCAGCCTCACGCCCGCGCACGCCGCCGCGACCCTGTACGGTGCATTCGACGCCCACAGGCTGTCGCCGCCAGCAAAGCTGTAATCCAGACTGTTGCGCCCCAGCGTCTTCAAATCGGCATAGCTCAGCGGATAGGTCCGCACCGCGCGTTCGAACTCGTGCGTCAGGTCGATGCGCGAGACCCCCTCGTCGTCCGTCGACAGGGCCAACGGCACACCCGCCGTGCGATAGGCCTGGAACGGGTGGTCGCCGCCAACGACGCCGAGGATGACATCGTTGCTGGTCAGATTGATCTCCACCAGCACCTTCCTGGCCGCCATCTCGCGCAGCAGCCCGGCGGCGTCGGTCTCGTATTTGATGTCGACCCCGTGGCCGATCCGCCGCGCACCGGCCACCTCGACCGCCTCGCGGATGTGGAACCGCAGGTCGGCGGTGGGGACCAGGCCCAGGATCACCTCGCCCGCGTGCAGGGTCAGCGGAACCGCCGGATAGCGTTTGCCCAGATAGCCTAACAGCCGCATCTGCTTGTGGTAGTCGCGCAAGGTGACCGGGTCGTCCTCGGGCGCCACCAGATTGACCCCGACGAAGCGCGGTTCGGCGCTGACCAGGGCGTAGCTGTACTGCGACTGGGCGAACACCATCTGCGGCGGGAAGGTTCGGATCACCTGGGCCAGGTAGCGGATCGTCACCGAACAGCCCGGCTGCGGCGCCGGCGCATCGCAGCCCATCAGCTTGCGCGCCTTGGCCTCGGTCACGTCGATGTAGGCTCGGGTCTTGGCGATGATGGCGGCCATCTTCGGCGCGTTGCTGGCGTACTGAGCGTCGAAGTCGTCGCTCCAGGGGCTGGCCGCCGCGCCGAACGCCGCCTCGATCATCCCCGGCGACCACATCAGCTCGAGATAAGACAGGTGGTCGTCGGCGGCGCGATTGGCCGCCTCCGCAATGCTCTCCGCGTCGCGCCCCTCGTCGGCCTCGCCGAACTTGTCGAAGGTGGCGAAGAAATGATCGTGCCCGGACTCGCCGGAATGGGCCACGAAGTCGCGCATGGAAAAGGCGTCGACCATGTCGTGATAGGCGGTCCCGGTCTTGATCGCACCGGCCACCGGAACCGCGCCGTCGGCGCAGGGCGCGCCGGAGAGCACCATGGTCTTCAGGGTCACGCAGCGCCCGTCCTGCGCCGCCCAGGCGATCTTGCTCTCGGCGTAGATGGCGCCGGACAAATGGTTGTGCAGATCCCCGCCCTTGGGCATCCGCCGCAGGAAGATGGCCAGCGGGACCGGTTGGCCCTTGATCTGCTCGAAATAGTGGGCCGTGCGGTCGGCGTTGGACGTGGGCGCGGCGAAGGTTGTTGTGGCGAACGCCAGCGCTCCGCTGGCCCACGCCAGCGCGGCAAGTGCGTGGTTCGAGACGCGACGAAGACGCCGCTCCTCACCATGACGAAGAATTTTTGCAGCCCAAAATATCTCGTCATCCCGAGGAGCCCGCAGGGCGTCTCGAAGGACGCACAAGGCGGGTGCAACGCCTCTCATCCCCCTACCCCTTCGCCAGATAGACAAACCGCGCGATGAACAAGGCCGCCAACACGAACAGCAGCCAGTCCTGTTTCAGCTTCACCTGGCCGCGCGCCAGCTTCAGCGCCGCGTGGCTGGTGATGCCGAACGCCAGGCCGTTGGCGATGGAATAGGTGAGCGGGATCATGATCAGGGTCAGGAAGGCCGGGATGGCGATGGCCGCGTCGGTCCAGTCCACCTCGGCCACAGCGCCCACCATCAGCGCCCCCACCAGGATCAGCGCCGGCGCGGTGGCCGCCGCCGGGATCGCCTGCACCAGCGGCGCGAAGAACAGGGTGATCAGGAACAGCACCCCGACGGTGATGCTGGTCAGGCCGGTGCGCCCGCCTTCGGCCACGCCGGCGGCGCTCTCGATATAGCTGGTCACCGTGCTGGTCCCGACCAGGGAGCCGACCATGGTGGCGGTGGAGTCCACCAGCAGGATCCGGTTCAGGCGCGGGATCGTTCCGTCCTCGGCCACCAGGCCCGCCCTTTTGGTGACGGCGACCAGGGTGCCAACATTGTCGAACAGATCGACGAACAGGAAGACGAAGATGATCTCCACCAGGGTCGGGCCGATATTGCCCTTCAGGCTGAGGGCGGCGGGGATGTCGAGCTTGAACGCCGTCGCCGACAGGCTTTCGAGGCTGTAGCTGCCCGGCGCGAAATGGGTCAGGCCCAGGCCCCAGCCGGCCAGCGAGGTCAATATGATCCCGATCAGGATCGCGCCCTTGACCTTCCAGGCCTGCAGCACGGCGATCAGCAGCAGGCCGAACAGGGCCAGGGCCGGGCCGGCGCCGGTCAGATTGCCCAGGCCCACCGAAGTCGCCGGGTTGGAGACGATGATCCCGGCGTCCTTCAGGCCGATGAAGGCGATGAACAGGCCGATCCCGCCGGCCACGGCCGCGAACAGCGAGCGCGGGATGGCGGCCATGATCATCTGCCGCACCCCGGCCAGCGTCAGGATCATGAACACCGCGCCGGAGATGAAGACGCAGCCCAGCGCCGTCTCCCATGGCACCCCCATGCCCTTGACCACGGTGTAGGTGAAATAGGCGTTCAGCCCCATGCCGGGCGCCAGCGCCAGCGGGTAGTTGGCGACCAGGCCCATCAGGATGCTGGCGAGGCCCGCGATCAGGCAGGTGGCGGCGGCGACCGCGGCCACCGGCATCCCGGCCTCGCCAAGGATCTGCGGATTGACCACCACGATATAGGCCATGGTCAGGAAGGTGGTGAACCCGGCGAACACCTCGGTGCGCACGTTGGTCTTGTGCTCGGCCAGTCCGAACAGCCGCTCCAGCATGCGTTGGTCCCCCGACTCTTATGCGCCCGCCGGAACCCTAGAGCGGGTGGGGGAAGGTTTGAAGCCCGGGCTGAGGGTAAACGAGCGGGGTGCGCGATTTCGCTTCTGCCGAGGCAAATGCAGCCGCGCCAACAAAGCGCCTCACACCTTCGGGTACTGCCCCGGCCGCGCCAGATAGTAGTCCACCGCCGGACAGTCCTCCGCACCCTCGACGGCGGCGTTCCAGACCCGGGCGTCGAACCCGCCGCGTTCTTCGCGCTTGGCCAGCCGTCTGGCCTCGACCTCGGCGGCGCTGAAACCGTGGGCCGCGCCCAACGCCAGCACCACCTCCATCACATCGGCCAGTTCGCCCAGCAACTCTTCCCGCGTCTCCGCCGCCAGCAGCTCGACCGTCTCCTCGCTCAGCTTTCCGCGCAGAGCCTGAATGAAAGCCTCGTCGTCCAGCGTCCGCTCGAACACATCAAGCCCCGCCGCCCGCATGATCTCGGGCAGCTTGTCGCGGACGAGCTTCTCGACGCGGAATCGAAGGATTTGGGGCAATGCGGCGATCTGATCTGACTGAAGTCGCGAAACTATAGGGCCGATTCTAGCGGACCTCTGCGGCCTCGATCGCTGCGATCCATTCCTCCGGGAGATCGACTGTAAGTCCAACTCGACGATCACGGCGCTTTAATCGCGCCCACTCCTCGACCGATATGATCACGACGGAATCGCGGCCATCTTCAGTGATGACCACAGGCTCCTGCTTAGCCCTCTCGCTCAACAAGCAAAACGATTGTTGAAATTCACTCGCCGTGACGCGCATGGGCTCCCACCGTGACTATTAAATTAGAGGCGACAATCGCGGATTTACAACAGCTAGCCCCGTGGCGTCCGTTGTTGCGGCCATTTTCACGATGCGGAAAATACATGACACTCGGCGTCATGTTTAGGGCCGTACCCTTCGCGCCTCAACGGAGGCGGACCCATGCACACCAAGACATCCACCAACCTTAAGGCCCTCACCATGGCGACCCTGCTCATCGCCTGCCCGGCGGCGGCGCAGGAGAAGTTCACCCCGCCGCCGGCTGGCCCCGACGGCGCGCACGATTTCGACTTCCTGATCGGCAGCTGGAAGGCGCACCTGCGCCGCAGGCTCGACCCGCTGTCCAACCCCGACATCTGGGTCGACTATGACGGGACCTCGGTGACCCGGCACGTGCTGGGCAGCAACGCCAACCTGGAGGCGTTCGACGTCGACAGCCCGGCCAGCCGTCTGCACATCCACGCCGAGACCCTGCGCCTCTACGACATCAAGACCCACCAGTGGGCCATCTATCTGCTCGATGTGACCAAGGGCACGCTCGGCCTGCCCGCCACGGTGGGCGTCTTCACCGATGGCCGCGGCGAATTCTTCGACCAGGAGGTATGGCGCGGCCGCTGGATCGAGGTCCGCTACCAATGGACCCACGCCGACCCCGGCGAGGCGCACATGGAGCAGGCCTTCTCCACCGACGGCGGCAAGACCTGGGAGGTCAACTGGGTGTGCGAACTGACGCGGGTGGGGGCGTAACCGCATCCAGCTGCGCCAAGCCTATACAGTCCGCCGGCAGGTCGAGCGCGAGGCGACGGCAACCTTGCCTTTGCGCCGACCCAGGGACATATTTCGCGGATGGCGACGCAGACAAAAAAGACCGCTCGGCCAAGGCGCTTCAGCAGGACCGACCGCACGGTAGTCTATCGCGGCATTAAGATCGCGCCACTTTTCGGAAAGCGGTCGCAGTTGGCCAGAACGCTCCGTGAGGCGTTGAAGGAAAAGCAATCGGCAGAGCCCACCGCTTCGGAGGCGGCCAATCAGTAGGCCGCCATGGTCGAAGTCGGTCTTTATAAACTGTCCTTTCGATGAGGACTTCAAACCCATTCTGCGGGCGATGGTGTTCACCATCATCGTGTCGGGTTTCCATCCCCGTTGCGCCCTGGACGCCAATGATGGAGCCGAAACGCGGGTCACCAAGATCGCCACACTGATCGGCGATTGTGACTGGGGTATTCACGATCTCTCTCGTGTTGAGGTCAACGCAGATGGCGCGCCGAGATTCAACATGCCTACCGAACTGGGCATCCACCTAGGCGCGCGGCTGCTCGGCGAGAGGCGTCACCGGCGCAAAAAGGCGTTGATCCTCGAAGCTGAACCACACCGGTATGACGTGATGTTGTCCGACATCAGCGGCCAGGACATCGAGGTTCACGCAAACGATCCCGAACAAGCGATCGAGCGCGTGCGCAACTGGCTGTCAGAACATCGTCGCGCAACCGAACCGCCGCTTCCAGGTGTGGCGGCAATGCGGGAGGACTATCGGCGATTTCAGTCCGACGTCGCGGCGTTGCTTGCAGTTCGCCGATTGGATTCGTTGGATCGGCTCACGCACAACGACTTCATGTTCGCCGTCAGGGATTGGATCGAGTCCAAAGCGGTCACCGACGTAACGTAGTCATATGTCCGGCCGCACGATCGCCTTCCCGACCACCTTGCGGTCCGCCAGCAGGTCGAAGGCCTCGCGCCATTGCTCCAACGGCAGTTCCGCATGCACCCTCGGCCTCAGCTTCCCCTCTTCAGCCATCGCCCAGATCGCGGCGGTGTTCTCACGGCCTTTTTCCGGGAACTGGCGGCCGTATTCGCCAGCGCGCACGCCCATGACCGAGAAACCCTTGATCAGCGGCATGTTCACCGAGACGGTCGGAATGCGGCCTGACGTGAAGCCGACGATCAGCAGCCGGCCGTTGAAGGCGATGCAGCGGACGCTTTCGTCGAACACGTCGCCGCCGACCGGGTCGTAGATCACATCCGCCCCGCGCCCGCCGGTGATCGCCTTCACCCGCTCGCGGAAACCGCCGGTGACGTTCACCACCGCATCGGGAGCATACTCCGCCTCGATCAGCTTCAGCTTCTCGTCCGAGGCGGAGGCGGCGATCACGCGCAAGCCCATGGCCTTGGCCATGTCCACCGCCGCCAGGCCCACTCCCCCGGCCGCGCCGTGCACCAGCACCCATTCGCCGGGCTCGGCCTGGGCGCGGCGGACCAGGGAGACATAGGCGGTGATATAGGCCGTGCCGAACGCCGCGGCCTCGGAGAAGCTGAAACGCTCGGGTTTAAGGCGCAGGGCCGCCGCGGGCGTGACGGCGTATTCGGAAAAGCCGCCGATCCTTGCGCCGCCCACCACCGCGTCGCCTATCTTGAACCTGTCGACCCCCTCGCCCAGCGCCTCGACCTCGCCGGACAGCTCCAGGCCCGGGATGAAGGGCAACGGCGGCTTGTGCTGGTATTCGCCCCGGGTCATCAGCAGGTCGGGGAAGTTGACGCTGGCGGCGCGGACCTTGATCCGCACCTCGCCGGGCAGCGGCTCCGGCGTTGGAATCTCCTTCAGCACGCAGCCGCCGTAGTCGGGCGCGAGGTGCTCGACGACGAGGGCTTTCACGAGTTGGGCGCCCGCATCTAGTGAATGCGGCCCTGATAGCCCTCGCGCACCAGGCCGGCGATCTCGCGGCTGGCGGTGTCGGCGCAGGGCACCACGCCGGTGAAGGCGACGAAGGCGTGGGCCAGGCTGTCGTAGCAGCGAAAAGCCACCGGCACGCCCGCGTCGCGCAGCCGCTTGGCGTAGGCCTCGCCCTGGTCGACCAGCGGATCGAAGCCGGCGGTGACGATGACGGCGGGGGCCAGGCCGCTCAGGTCCTTCTCGCGGATCGGCGACAGGCGCGGGTCGGCGGGATCGTCCCCCGGCGACAGATAGTGGCCCATGAACCATTCCATGGTCGCTCGCGAAAGCGGATAGGCGTCGGCGTAGGTGGTCATCGACTGGGTCTCGGAGGCGACGTCCACCGCCGGATAGACCAGCATCTGCAAGACGGGCTGCGGCTCGCCGGTTCGCTTCATCTCCTGGCACAAGATGGCCGAGAAGTTGCCGCCCATGGAATCGCCGCCGATAGCCACATGGCCGGCCGGCGCCCCCAGGCGGCTGGCGTTCTCCCGCGCCCAGCGATAGGCGGCCAGCACGTCCTCCAGGCCCGCCGGGAAGCGGTGTTCCGGCGCCAGGCGATAGTCCACCGACAGCACCGGCATGCGGGCGAACTTGGCCAGAATGGTGCAGAAGGCGTGGCAGGTCTCCAGGTCGCCGATCACCCCGCCGCCCATGTGGGCGAACACCAGGACGGGCGCGGCGGGGTCCTGCACGTCGGCGCGGTAGGCGCGGGCCGGGATGGCGCCGCCGGGTCCCTCGATGGTCAGGTTTTCCCAGTTCACGCCCGGTTCCGGTCGGCCGGCCACCGAGACGAAAGCCGCCGCGGCGCCCGCGCGGGCCACTTCCGGCGGGAAGCCAGTCATCGGCGGGTTGCGCTTGGCGGCGTTGGCGAGGAACTGCAGGCGCGGATCGAGGGTGCGCCCACCCTGGTAGACCGCCCCGCCGCCGGAGAGCCCCCGCAGCAACTACGTCGGCAACGCCATCAGCCCCTTGAGCATCAGCTTCTGGTACGCCAGCTCGGCCACGATATTAGACTCCCCAGCCCTGCAATGCTTGCGCGTGGTTTCCCCCAAAACCTTCGGCGCAACTCAGCCCTTACGTCTTCATGTCTTCAGCCTGGGCAGCGCCGGAATGCCGCCCAGAATCATCTGTACGGTGAACTCTACCGCGTCCGGCACGTCGATGGGACGCCGCTCGACCATGCGTTCGCCGATCTCGCGGGCGATGGCGATGCAGGAGGCGGCCAGATAGTCGGCGTCCACCGCCTCGCCGCCGTCCCGGTTCAGGGCGTCGGAGATGGACCAGCGCACCTGGTCGAACACCGCCTGCATCTCCGGCGTTTCGGTGCGCACATGCGGGTGCCGCTCGCCGGGCGACTGCACGGACCGCTCAGCCTTGTGCTCCTCGACCAGGAAGTTGAAATAGGCGTCGATGGCGCCGCGGATATAGGTCTGGAAGTCGGTGGCGGCCTCATACTGGGCGGCCAGGATGGGGCGGAAGCGGCGCACGCCGTCGTCGGACAGCGCCTCGTACACCTCCTCCTTCGATCGGTAGTAGTTGTAGAAGGCGCCCACCGACAGGCCGGTGCGGCGGATGATGTCGCGCACGGTGGCGGCCTGGTAGCCCATCTCGGCGAACACTTCGCGCGCGGCGTCCAGGATGGCCTGGCGGTTCTGCTGCTTGGTCTGTTCGCGCTTGCCGGCGGACTGGGTATCGAAAACAACGTCGGACATGACCTCACAAGGCCTCATTCGGGCGCTTACGGCAAGGGGCGGCTGTCGCGACTGCAATCGGAGCGGCAACTGGTCCACTCCTGGGGGCAGCTCGGCGCGTCCCCGCCAGCCAGGCAGAAATAATAGCTGTGGGCGCAGGCCTGGCGGCATTCGCCGGCGCCCCGCGCCGCCGGCTGGGCGTCCGCGGCGAAGAAGCTCAAGGGCGCTTTGGACTGGATCGGCGGGGGCAAGGGGGCGGGCGCGGTGACCTGCGCCGCCGCCACGGTCGACGGGGATTGGACGCCGCGCAGACCCGCGGCGTTCGGGCTTTGGCTCACCACGCGCAGGCTGCCGGAGGGCGCGGCCAGGGCCGGGCCGGCGATCAGGACGCAAAGAACGACTGTGACAATCCGCATGGGGCGCAGGATCGCTCCGATGCGGTTAAGGTTGCATTAACCATGTTTCCAATCGCCGCCGCCTTCGCCGTCGCCGTCATGATCGCCGAGCCCCCGGCGATCATGCCTCGCGGCCTGGTCAACACCGGCGAGGCCCTCGCCGTGC
>Ga0302317_10003668_pt1 | contig 10071 bp, 9 predicted proteins | sample III_Palsa_N3_3_FD_200450 | JGI IMG/M metagenome (GOLD analysis project Ga0302317, IMG submission 200450) | Peat permafrost microbial communities from Stordalen Mire near Abisko, Sweden - III_Palsa_N3_3 | ecosystem: Environmental > Terrestrial > Soil > Palsa > Peat permafrost | place: Sweden...
GAGTAAACCGTCGACTTCGGTCCGAACTACGATGAGAGCGAGCACGAGCCACTGGTGTTGCCGGCCCGCGTGCCGAACTTGCTGGTCAATGGTTCGGCCGGCATTGCGGTCGGCATGGCCACCAATATCCCGCCGCACAATCTCAACGAAGTGATCGCAGCGACGATCGCCTTGATCGACGAGCCCAGCCTGGGTGTCGAAGATCTGATGCACTACATCCCGGGTCCGGATTTCCCGACCTACGGCATCATCAACGGTTCGTCCGGCATCATCGAGGCGTATCGCACGGGTCGTGGCCGCATCCTGGTGCGCGCGAAGGCCGAGGTCGAAACCGAGGCGAATGGTCGCGAGACGATCATCATCCACGAGCTGCCGTACCAGGTGAACAAGGCGCGGCTGATCGAGAAAATCGCCGAGCTGGTCAAGGAAAAGAAGCTCGAAGGCATCAGTGAACTGCGCGACGAGTCCGACAAGGACGGCATGCGCGTCGTCATCGAGATCCGTCGTGATTCGATGGGCGATGTGGTGCTGAACAACCTGTTCCAGCAGACCCAACTGCAGGTCACGTTCGGCATCAACATGGTGGCATTGCTGGACGGCCAGCCACGCCTGCTTAACCTCAAGGACATCCTTGAGGCGTTCATCCGCCACCGCCGTGAAGTGGTCACCCGTCGCACGATTTTCGAGCTGCGCAAGGCACGTGCCCGCGCGCACATCCTCGAAGGCTTGACGGTTGCGCTGGCCAACATCGATGAGATGATCGAACTGATCAAGACCTCGCCATCGCCGGCCGAAGCGCGCGAGCGCATGGTCTCCCGGCGCTGGGATGCAGGGTTGGTACGCGCGTTGCTCTCGGCCACTGGTGCACACGCGTCGCGGCCGGAAGAGATGGATCCGCGCGACGGCCTGAAAGAAGATGGCTATCAGTTGTCCGAAGTGCAGGCGCTGGAAATCCTGGCGATGCGCCTGCAGCGCCTGACCGGGCTGGAGCAGGAAAAGCTTTCCGACGAATACCGGCAGGTCCTGGAAACGATCCGCGGTCTGATCGATATCCTGGAAAATCCCGGGCGGTTGCTGGAAGTGATCCGCGGCGAACTCGAGGCTGTCAAAGCCGAGTTTGGCGATGCGCGGCGCACCGAGATCCAGCATTCGCAGGAAGATCTCAACGTGCTCGACCTGATCGCGCCGGAAGACGTGGTGGTCACGCTATCGCACACCGGTTACATCAAGCGTCAGCCGGCCAGCACCTATCGTTCGCAGAAACGTGGTGGCAAGGGCCGTTCCGCATCGACGCTGAAGGACGAAGATTTTGTCGAGCAGCTGTGGGTCGTCAACACGCATGACACCTTGCTCACGTTCACCAGCACGGGTCGCGTGTACTGGCTGAAGGTCTACCAGATGCCGGATGCGGGTCCTGGCGCGCGCGGCAAACCGATCGTCAACTTGTTGCCGCTGGGCGAGGGCGAGAAGGTGCAGGCCGTGTTGCCCGTGCGCGAGTACACCGAAGACCGTTTCGTGTTCTTCGCCACCCGCCAAGGTACGGTGAAGAAGACCCCGCTGACCGAATTCGCGTTCCAGCTGCAGAAGGGCAAGATCGCGATCAAGCTGGATGAGGGCGACGCGCTGGTCAATGTCGCGCTCACCGACGGCAACAGCGACATCCTGCTGTTCGCGTCCAACGGCAAGGTCAATCGCTTCGACGAGAACACCGTGCGTTCGATGGGCCGTACCGCCGGCGGCGTGCGCGGCATGCGGTTGGCTGAAGGCGTGAATGTCGTTTCGCTGATCGTGGCAGCCGAAGGTGACATCCTGACAGCGACAGCGCGCGGTTACGGTAAACGTACCGAACTGGCCGAGTTCCCGAAGAAGGGACGTGGCACCCAGGGCGTGATCGGTATCCAGTGTTCCGAGCGCAATGGCGCGCTGGTGGCAGCGGCCCAGGTCACTGAGGCACACGAGCTGATGCTGATCTCCAACCAGGGCACGCTGGTGCGTACCCGGGTCGCCGAGGTTTCGCAGCTCAGCCGCAACACCCAGGGCGTCACCCTGATCCGTCTGCCCGCCGACGAAACGCTGGTCAGCGTGATGCGGCTGGATGCAGAAGAGGACAACGGCGAAGAAGGCGCGATCGTCGATGTCCAGGCACCGACAGATGGCGACAGCTCGGACACGCTGGAGCCGGCACCCACGGAAGAGTGAGCTTGACGCTGTTCTGAATGAAAAGCCCCCGGTTATGCCGGGGGTTTTTCGTTGAGGCCTCGGACGTTTTACTTCATCAATCGAGGAAGTCATTGCACGGCTGTCGATCAGGCGCTTCCGACATCAGGTAGTTGAAGCCATCCGAGCATGCCGGGCGCTGACTGCACGAGTGCTGCTCTGTTCTCGCTACTCAAAGGCAGGTCTTGAGCTTGCGTACGCCTTCGCGTATCTCATGTGCGTTCGCGCTGCCGTAACCAAGAATCAGGCCGCCCCTGGCCGGTGGGTTCAAATAGCACGTGGATAATGGTCTGGCTGAAACGCCGCACAACGCAGCCTTTTTCGAGACTGCCACGTCGTCGACCCCCGGCTGAAGCAGCGCCACCAGTTGCATGCCTGCTTCGGCGCCAATCAGTTCGAGCTGGTCTCCCATTTGCTTGACGATCGCGTCGACCAACACCGCCCGCCGCTCCATGTAGAGCACTCGCATCCGACGGATATGCCGCGCGAAGTGTCCCTCGCGGATGAAGTCGGTCATGACCAGCTGATACAGGGTGGAGGAAAAGGTATCGGCGGCATCGCGCACGGCGGAAAACGCGGTGACCAGATCCTTCGGAACAACCACGTACCCCAGGCGTAGGGCGGGGAACAGGACTTTGCTGAATGTCCCCACGTAGATAACTCTCGCGTCCGTGTCCAGTCCTTGCAGCGAAGCAATCGGACGGCCACTGAAGCGGTATTCGCTGTCGTAGTCGTCTTCAATGATCCAGGCGCCGCTGCGCACCGCCCAGCTCAGCAGCTGCATACGCCGCGTGGCATTCATGGTCATGCCCAACGGAAATTGATGCGATGGCGTGATGTAAACAGCGCGTGCGCCGCGGCCCCGGCGCATTCCCGTCGTCACATCCATGCCGTCCTGATCGACCGGGACAGGAATGAGCTGTGCGCCGGCCGTCATCAGGGCCTGGTGCGCTCCGGGATAGCCGGGCTCTTCCATCCACACACGTTCCTTGGGATCCAGCAGAACGTGGGCTGCAATCTGCAAGCCTTGCTGTGATCCTGTCGTCACCAGGATCTGCGATGCGTCGCAGCGGACCGCGCGGGCGGTGCTCAGATATTCGGCAATGGCTTCGCGAAACGGCAGGTATCCCATGGGGTCGCCATAGACCATGCTGTCTATGGGCGGCTTGCGCGTATGTCGATTCACAAGTTTCGACCACACACCGACCGGGAATTGGTCGAGCGCCGGCACACCCACTCGAAATGCACCCAGGTTGTCCAACCATGACTGTGCTGGCGTGCGGATCAATGCCGCGCGGCGGGAGATCCTGCGCGGCGCTCTTGGTTCGAGGATTTCCCGCGGCGCGCTTTGTACCTTCGCGCCCGCCGGCTTCAAGGTGTCGTCCGGTATCGATCGGGCAACGCAGGTGCCGGCGCCCACGAAAGTCTCCAGGTAACCTTCGGCATACAGTTGCTCGTAGGCGCTGAGGACCGGTATGCGGGATATCTTCAGGTCGCCGGCAAGACTTCGCGATGACGGCACGCGCTGCCCTGGCCGCAGCTGGCCGTCGATGATGGCGCGCCTGAACCAGTCAGACAGCTGGTGATACATCGGCGTCTCACTTCTGATATCGAGCGCAATCGGCGGCAGGAAGCTGGCAGAGATGCGTTTCATCCGAGTAACCTCGAAGTGGTTATATCGAATCGTATCAAAGTGGCTATTTTGGTAAACCACTGACTAGCATAGTTTCTCCTGCACCTCATACCAGCGGGAGGACGCACCATGGCGGCATTCAGGAATATCTGGCTTTGCTGTGTAGTCGGCACCGTAGGCTGGGTGCTCTGTTCCGGCCAGGCGTTCGGGCAGACGAATCCGAACGACGGCGGTCAGCATGATTTCGATTTTCACCTTGGCCGTTGGAAAAGCAATATTTCCCATCTTCAGCATCCGCTGACGGGTTCCACGACATGGGTCAACTGCGTAGGCTCCCTGGTAGCGCGTAAAGTTTGGGATGGACGCGCTCAGCTTGAGGAACTCGAGGCCGATTGCCCCACAGGTCACATCGAAGACCTGCTCCTGTTTCTATATAACCCGCAATCTCACCAGTGGAGCCTCAATGCGGCAGCCGTTGGCGACGGCGTAATAGCTCGACCCATGTTCGGTGAATTCAAAAACGGGCGCGGCGAATTTTACGATCAGGAGTCGTACAAAGGCAGAACCATCGTGGTTCGACAAGTCTGGTCCGACATCACTGCGACGTCGCACCGTTTTGAACAGGCTTTTTCGGATGATGGAGGCAAGACCTGGGAGCCCAATTTCATTGCAAACCTGACACGGGAAAAGCAATGAAGACGAACGCATCGAGACAATGATTCCGCTTCGTCGCGTGGGGACCTTTTTTATGTGGTGCGTGCTTGGCTATTCCGCGCAGCCCCTGCCGGCGTTTCCACAAACAGCGCCAACCGCGTCTGGAACAGCGACGGCTGTAGCCACTGGCGATGTGGTTGTTGGTGCCCAGGAAACCCCATCGCGGCCCTTGACGGTCTACCAGTCGCAAGATGATGCCTGGTGGACCGGCCCCATGTTGGCCAACTCGGCCGGCACACTACCGCCCGGACACTTTCTGCTCGAACCGTATCTCTACGATGTATCCGCAGCGCATTCGAACAGTTACGGATCGCGCACGTATGTGCTTTATGGACTCGCCAACCGACTGACGGTCGGGATGATCCCCGCGCTGGGCTACAACACGGTGAGCAACGGGCCGAGTAGCTCCGGCATGGGGTTGGGTGACCTCACCTTGCTCGCTCAGTATCAGCTCACGCAGTTTCACGAAGGGAGTTGGATTCCGACGTCGTCCGTCGAGGTGCAGGAAACGTTTCCGACCGGACGCTACGATCAGCTGGGCAACCGCCCGAGCGACGGCTTCGGCAGCGGGGCCTACACCACGACCTTGCAGTTCAACACACAGACCTATTTCTGGTTGCCCAATGGCCGCATATTGCGCATGCGCTTCGACGTGTCAGAGGCGTTTTCCAACCACGTGAACGTAGACGGTGTCAGTGTTTATGGCACCGGCGCCGGATTCCACGGCGATGCCAAACCTGGCAGCGCTTTCTCCGCCGACGCGTCATGGGAATACAGCGTGACGCGGAACTGGGTGCTTGCGCTCGACGTCACCTACAGCCATCAGCGCAACACCCCCGTGACTGGATACGACACCGTCGACCCCAACGGCTTGCCGTATCCGCTGAGCATCCGAATGAACTCAGGGTCCAGCGAAGCGTTCGGCTTCGCACCGGCGATCGAATACAACTGGAATTCCAGCATTGGCGTACTTTTCGGCACCCGCGTCATCGTCGGTGGCCACAACACGGTAACTACCGTCACCCCGGCGGTGGCCCTCAACGTCGTCTACTGAGAACTGTGATGAACGCACTCAAACATAGTCGGACCTTGCTCCTTGCATGCGGCCTGATGGTTTTCATGCAGCCCATGCAGGGATTGGCGCAATCGAATCCAGACGCATCGCCAGCAAACACTCAGCACACTGCGGCGCAACATGATGGGCAGCATGATTTCGACTTCGAGCTGGGCAACTGGAAGACGCGCGTTTCGCGTCTGGTGCATCCCTTGAGCGGCTCCACCACGTGGGTCAAGTACGAAGGTACGACCGTGGTCCGCAAGGTGTGGAATGGCCGCGCCAATCTGGGGGAGCTTGAGGTTGATGGCAGCGCAGGGCACCTCGAACTTTTGTCCCTGCGCCTATACGATCCTGCGTCACGCCAGTGGAGCCTCAACGTTGCCAGCAGCGGCGGTGGCACCCTCGGCGTGCCCACGATCGGCGAATTCAAAAATGGACGTGGCGAGTTTTTCGACCAGGAAACGTTCAATGGTCGAACCATCCTGATTCGCTTTGTCATTTCGGACATCACCACGAATTCCTGTCATTTTGAACAGGCATTCTCGGAAGACGGGGGCAAGACCTGGGAAGTAAACTGGTCAGCCACAGATACTCGTGTGCCATAGGAGGTTTTCCTGATGAAGCTCAACAGTCTGTTTGTCGTTGCCGTTGTTCTCGCTGCCTGGACCAGCATGCCGGCGAAAGCCGAGTCCGGGATACCGTCGTACATTACGGCTGCCATTGCCGATGCAGGGCGGCCGCCGGAAGACAAAGCACAGGATGCCAACCGCAAGCCGGCCGAAGTGCTGGCTTTCGCTGGCATCAAGCCAGGGGACAAGGTCGTCGACTTGATGCCGGGCTCCGGATACTACACACGCATCTTCAGCAAGATCGTTGGTCCCAAGGGCACGGTGTATGCGCTGCAGCCAGTCGAGATGGACAAAGTTGCACCCAAGCGGCTTCAAAGCCTGAAAACCTTTGCAGGCACGCCCGCCTATGCAAACGTGGTGATACTGGTTCAGCCGGTGGCAGCCATCGCCATTCCCGAGCGCGTCGACATGGTTTGGACATCCCAGAACTACCACGACCTGCACGATCCTTTCATGGGCTCGCCGGACATGGCGCACATCAACAAAACCATCTTCGATGCCTTGAAGCCTGGGGGCACCTTCCTAGTCCTTGATCATGCAGCCACCGCTGGAAGCGGCGTATCCGACACCAATACCCTTCACCGAATTGATCCAGCTGCAGTAAAGGCAGAAGTCACCGCAGCGGGGTTTGAATTCGTTGGTGGAAGTAATGTCCTGCACAACCCCGAAGACAACCACTCTCTGCCGATCTTCGACAAATCGATCAAGGGAAAAACCGATAAATTCATCGACAAGTTTCGTAAGCCATCACCGTGAAACTGTGTCGATCGGACTAGTCCGTGATCGCGGCGCTGAATGCAAACCACGGTAGTTGAAGTTGCAGCGCCGTCACGCCCGGTCGCTGCATGCCTTACGGCGACTACAGTGATCAGGTCTGCGATCAGATGAGCCTGCGGATGCCCCACGGGCATCCGGGCAATCTCGTACTCGGTTCAACGTAGCGCTGGCTCCATAAACATGTAGCCAGCCCTGCCAAACACCACCGACGTGCCTAATTCTCCCGGGTCAGGTGCAGGTCATTGAACTTGCGTCGTTCGATAAGCGCGTTGACCTTTCCGTGTTCATCGCGACGGAAAATCAGCAGGTTGCGTTCATCATCGCTGCCCATGAACACGTCCTTCGCGAGGGGCTCAAGTACGTTCGGCTGACCGCCGGGCTTCGTGACATAGCTCAGTACACCTCGCTTGCTGCTTACGGTCCAGGCGCGGCCAGGCGCATATCGGTAGCTGCCGCTGTAGTCGGCGGGTACGAGATCAGCGACTGCCAGCTTCGGCGGTGCGGTAGGCAGGGTGACGTCTTCGTAGCCGGCAAGTTTCCACGCACCTGACTGCTTCACGAACGTGAGCAAGGATTGGTAGCGCACGATGAAGTTCTGGCCAAATACGTTTTCACGCTCGTACTCCTCCACCTGCAGAATCGCTGTATCGCCGTATTGCTGCACATGAGCGTCGCGTAGCTCGATGCTGCCCGAAAGACCGGGTGGGAACGGATGCAGGGAGAGCACCGTATCGGCCTTGTGCGCAACACGGCCAAATTCATCGATGATGACTACGTCGTCAGTAAGCGTATTCTCCCAAACGGTTTTATCCCCCAAGGGAATCGCATCGACCAGCGCCTGTGTGATCTTCAGCAGCTCCTCGTGCAGCCGCTTGGGCGCTTCAGAAGCCTGCGCTGGTGAGACGAGGCACAACGCCGCAAGGTAGGAAAGCAAAAAACCGAGTGATCGCATTTGCATGGTGATGCTCCCCGAAGGACATATGAAGCATGCTCTGCTTGGAAAGCCTCACGCCCGTGCATGAAGTCACTGCTCGGTTATCCGCCTGAGGTGAGCCAAATCGCTGGCACTATCAGCGTTGCTGTACGCAGCAAATACTGAAGACCTTCATGGTTGCCCATGCCTGGATGGGTGCGACCTCGCAAGGGCGATCCGGTGCGGTCGTCGCGATGCAGACACTGCCGTCACGCCACTTGGCGGACGCTCACATGAGTCGGCGCGAGCAGAAAATCTGTCTCGTCAGGGACTGACGAGGCCGACCAGCAGATGTATCCCTTTTGCCCGGATCAAGATGATCCGGGTTGTCTTAGTCAACAAACTTGGGGGCAGGTAGATCCTGGCCCTGACGGTCGCGTGGAGAAATCATGAAACGATTCCAATATCTTGCTCTGGCCGCTGTAGCCGGAGCGTGCTTTATAGCGACCGCTCCCAAAGTTGAGGCCCAAGTCGTCGTCGCTGTCGGCGTCGGAGCTGCGCCGGAGTGTCCCTACGGTTACTACGACTACAATCCCTATCCGTGCGCTCCATACGGTTACTACGGACCGGAGTGGTTTACCGGAGGCATCTTCATTGGTGCTGGCCCGTGGTTTCACGGACATGGCGACTTCCGCGGTCACGTAGATAATCGCTACGACGCCCAGCGCGGATATCACGGTCCGATGCCAGCGCGTGGCGAGAGAGCCGATCCGTCAAGGCGTCCGGAAAGGGTCGCCAACTTCAAGGGAAATGAAACGCGGGATGGGCGCGGCCATGTAAGCAATGGCCACGAAGACAACCACGACGAAAGGCACTGAGAACATTTGGCGCGGATGACGCAGTGACGGGTTAAAGCCCGGTAGATCGGAAGCGGACCTCTGCAGCATGTTCCATAGCCTCAGCTGCGAGGTCCGCGAACGGGCTATAAGTGTTTAAAAAATCCGTCTCGACGAATGGGCTCCAGAATTTTCGAACACAGCGCAAACGGATAGCTCCGTACCTTGCGAATTCGAAAGCCCAAGTCGTCAGCGTCATACAGCTACTGTCCTGAACGACTTTTCATACTCATGGCGGCGGAAAATTTCGCAAGGAAGTTTTTCGACACCATCAGAGTCCTCGTGGCCCCAGTCAAAGAAAGTGTTCTAGCTCTTTGGTTTGTAGATGTAATTCACAAATACATAGCCCCATGGCACAGCAACGATGGGCAATATCACCCACAGGAATGCTGAGGTGATGCCTTCTGCTGGCGAGCCCACCAAGGTGCCGTTGAACCACAGTGGGTACGCCACAATAATGAGCCACATGACTTTGTAGAATATTTCCAGGAGCAGGATCGGCAGCATCTTCAGCGGACGAACGATGCCCAGGCCTGCCAAAGTCGCGAACGCTGTCCAGACGCACCACGCCACTGCATTTACGGGTTCCCATTGTCCGTGGTGGGTGAGGACGTGGGTCCAGGTGTCATTGCCCAGCAAAAAGAACATCAGGATGAAGACGAGTCGTAGGAGATAGATATGGATCCTGCGCACACCTTCGTGCTGGTCATCCCGATTGAAAATGGCTTTCAGGCTAAAGGTCACTGAATTCTCCCGTTGGGCAGCACCACTGCGCCAGGCATGCAGCTGCTCCAGCCGCAGCTTCGTGTTCAGCACATCGCACCGGTTCATGCACCTTTGGCGTGTCGTGCCTATGTGCAGCATGACAGGTAGCCTGGAAGCGGGCGCGGAATCTGAGTTATGCGTCGCGCGCGGATAGTCCGAGACAGCCGTTTGGCCGTCCGTCAGGAGCAACATAGTTTACGCTGGCCACTGTGTCTCTCAGGCCGAGGAAACGGGCATGCGTGCTGATTTCGACAAGCGCACTGCGTGGCTGGTGGTTCCATGCATCGTGGCATTGCTGGCCTGCGCTGCCAGTGCGCGAGCGGTGCAGTCGCCCGCTCGCCAGGCCGTGGCGATCACCGATGTGACGGTTATCGACGTTGAACGAGGCAGCTCGATGGGGCCGCGAACCGTTCTGGTCGACGAGGGTCGCATTGTCTCCATCGATGCGCCGCAAGACGCCCATATTCCAG
>Ga0302317_10003679_pt1 | contig 10059 bp, 7 predicted proteins | sample III_Palsa_N3_3_FD_200450 | JGI IMG/M metagenome (GOLD analysis project Ga0302317, IMG submission 200450) | Peat permafrost microbial communities from Stordalen Mire near Abisko, Sweden - III_Palsa_N3_3 | ecosystem: Environmental > Terrestrial > Soil > Palsa > Peat permafrost | place: Sweden...
CAAGGAAATGACAGAAGGCGGCGAAACCGGCATGAAAACCGTCTCGCTGATGATCAGCATTCTCGCAGTACTCGTCGCCATGGTCACCGTCCTCGGCCACCGCACGCACACCGAAGCCATCCTCTCCCAGAGCAAGGCGGCCGACGCTTGGGCCGAGTACCAGTCGCACAACCTCCGTGAAGGCGAAATCGACACCAGAACAACGCTACTGACCTTGCAACCCAACTCCAATGACGCCGCTGTCCGAACGCAACTCGCCAAAGACAATGCAGCAGTCGCAAAGCATGAGGACGCAAAGACCAAAGAGAAGGAAGAAGCCACCGACCTGCAAAGGGAGGGAAAGCTCGACGAAGCCCGCGCCGATCGCTACGACCTCGGCGAAGCACTCCTCCAAATCGCCGTCGTGCTCTCCTCCATCACCTTACTCACCCGTCAACGCGCCTACTTCTTCATGGGACTCACGCTCGGCATCGCCGGCATGCTCACCGCTGCCTCGGCTTTGCTCCTACACTGAAGCAAACCATGATCTGAGACCCGCTTCACAGGAGACGGCACCTGTATGCACTCGACTTTAATCGAACTCGCACAGAACGTGCTTTGCACAGTGGCCTTCGCGATCTTCCTCCTGCCCCCCGGCTATCTGGCCGTGCGCCTGCTCAACCTAAAGAACATGCGAGAGAAATCCGGCGAGGAGCAACTCCTCTGGTCGGTTGCTCTGTCGATCCCACTGGCCCTGCTGCTAGGAGAACTCCTCGGCCGCATTATGCCTCCCAGCGGCGTACTCGCTTTCTTCTTCGTGCTGGCCCTCGCTGCCATTGTCCTGCTGCTGGTCGACTCCCGCAAACTCCAGCACACAACAGGCATCAGCAAACAAACGTACCTCGCCGCTACAGCCGCCCTGCTGCTCGGCGTCTATCTGCTGCTGACCCTCATTGATGTCCAGGTCGGCAACCGGCTCTTCGTCCCCACCGTCCTCACCGATTGGGGCGTGCGAATCCCTTTGGTCGAAACCGCCATCCGCGGTCCCATCCCTCCGCTGAACCCGCTCTCAGCGTTGACATCCGCGCCGGCCTCTCCCATGCGCTACTACTACTTCTGGTATGTCCTCTGCGCGCTGCCCGGAAGGCTTACCCATGCAGATCCCGGCGGAGTCCTCGCAGCCAGCGCCGTTTGGGCGGGCTCTGCGCTCCTCGCCGTCTTCTTTCTCGCCCTCAAATACTTCGTCGGCGTTCGCGAACAACTCCGCAGCAGATGCCTCATGCTCCTGATGCCCATGCTGCTCCTCGGCCTGGACATCCTTCCCACCATCGCCATCTATCTCAACCGCGCCTCAAACCCTTATCTCGATATCGAGTGGTGGCACGCCGACCGCACGCCCGCACTGCTCACCGCGCTCGTCTACGCCCCTCACCATATCGGCGGCCTCATCTGCTGCTTCGTCGCCTACCTCATCCTGGTCGCTGAACCCAACCAGACTTCTCCGTCCACATCCTGGAGACTTACCCAGGCCGCAGGCAGCGCCGTTCTCGCCGGTGCCTGCTTCGCAGCCTGCGTCGGCGACTCCACCTTCATCGCCTTCATCTTCGTCATCGCCTCCCTGCTCTGGTCTGTCGATCTCATCCGTTCACGCCAGTTCCCACAGCTTGGAGTCCTCGCGGCCAGCGGCGCCTTCGCTTGGTTGTTCAGCCGCCCGTTCCTCCACGAACTCAAGTCCGGCTCGTCCGCCGCACATGGATTCGCCGAATTCGCCTGGCGCTCCGGCGCCTACGCGCAGGAGACCTTCGAGCGCCACCATCTCCTCATCGCCCATCCCCTCGCCGCCTTCTTTGCAAGGCAGGCCTTCGTCCTCACACTCGATATCTGCGAGTTAGGATTCCTCCTCTTCGTCGCAGCCTTTCAAATCCGCCGCGAACTCCTTCCCGCCCTCCGCGGACGCATCACCCTCACCCTCGGACAGCGCGCCCTCTGGGCAATCTTCTTCGCCACCTCCATCTCCTGGCTCTTTATCTCGTCGTCCGTAACCTCCGCCGGAAACGACCTCGGCAGCCACGCCGGTCTGCTCCTGCGGTTCATCCTCGTCCTCTGGTCGCCGCCCTATCTACTCGAGCTCTGGGCTCTTCGCCACACCTTCTTCCAGCTACCCCTCCGCCGCCAATTCGCCCCCGGCCTGGCCGCCATCTGTCTCGCTCTGGGCCTCGCCGGCGGCCTCTTCGATGCTGTACTCCACCGCGTCTCCATCCCACTCTTTGACGCAGGCTTGATGAAGCGGCCCGCCGGAACCCTGCTCTCCGACCACCTCGGTGAGCGCTTCCTCGCAATGCGCTCCGCCTGGCGCACACTCGACAAAACCTTGCCGCCAGACGCCCGCGTACAGTTCAACCCATTCGCCGCCCTGCAGCCGGCACTATCGCGATACAGCAACCGCCAGCTCGTAGCCTCCGACGGCGGCTGCGGCACAGCCTTCGGCGGCGACTACACTCTCTGCCCTCCAGTACGGGCACAACTCCGCCATCTATTCGACGAAGAAAAAACCTCCGTCATCGTCGACAGTGTCACCCTGAACGCAGTCCCCGAAACCACCATCACTGTCGCAGACTTCGACCGCACCTGCCACGCGCTCTCGCTCTCAGCCGTGCTCGTCGAATCAACCGATCCCGTATGGAGCCAGCCAGGATCCTGGGCCGCAAAACTCCAGCCCGCCTTCGACTCGCCCACTATCCGCGCCTACCTCTGCCCTGGCGCAAACCCTCTCGCTGCATCATCTACAGTCGCGCAATAACCCCGAGATCCTGGAAGCCGTTCACAAAATACTGCACCGCCAGGGCCACCAGCAGCAATCCCATAATGCGCACCAGGATGCGAATCCCGGTATCGCCAAGTATCCGCGCCACCCGCGCCGCGCTGCCCAGCACCAGGAAGCAGATCGCCGCGGTAATCGCGATCGACCCAAAGATCGCCGCCATCTGCCACTTGGTCTGAGCCTGCCCCACCAGCACCATTACGCTTGTAATCGCGCCCGGCCCGGCCAGCATCGGAATGCCCATCGGCACAATGCCCACGTCGTCCTTGGCTGTCGCCTCCTGCGTATCACTCGGGCTCTCCTGCGTCGGGGACCGCTTGGCCTCCAGCATGTCCAGTCCGATCAGCAGCAGAATAATGCCGCCGGCTATCTCAAACGCCGGCAGCGTAATCCCAAATATCCGAAAGATATACGTGCCCGCAATCGCAAACGTCGTCAGAATCACAAACGCCGTCAACGAAGCCTTGCGCGCGGTCCTTACCCGTTTCTTCGGGTCCTGCCCCGCCGTAACCGCCAGAAACGTAGGCAGCGCCGCAAACGGGTCCACCAGGAAGAAGATCGAGCTGAGCGCCAGCAGCGAAAATCGAACATAAGCCGATCCTTCAATACTGCTCAACGAAACTGCGTGAGGATCGAACATGACTCTTTCGATTGTTTCACGGATACTTTGGGTTCAGATGAACCGCGTTTTCCCTCATAAATCCGTATAATTTGAGATCAGCTAGGAGAAAGCTATGCCAATCGAAACCACCGCAAACATCTGGCACAATGGCCAGCTCATCCCATGGGAAAAGGCGAATATCCATGTCATGAGCCACGTCATTCATTACGGCTCGTCCGTATTTGAAGGCATTCGCTGTTACGAGCAACCCGGAGGAGCCGGCATCTTCCGCCTTCCCGAACACATGCAGCGCCTACTCGACTCCGCAAAGATCTACCGCATGCCGCTACCCTACTCCGTCGAACAGCTTATGGACGCCGTCGTCGATGTAGTCGAAGCCAACGGCGTCACTCCCTGCTACGTCCGTCCCATCGCCTTCCGCGGCTACGGCGAGATCGGCGTCAACCCGCTCAAATCGCCCGTTGAGGTCTACGTGGCGAACTTCCCCTGGGGCAAGTACGTCCCCGGCGATGCCGGCGCAGACGTCTGCATCTCAAGCTGGAACCGCCTCGCGCCCAACACCATGCCCTCACTCGCCAAGGCCGGCGCCAACTACATGAACTCGCAGCTCATCCGTATGGAAGCCGAAGTCAACGGCTACTCGGAAGGCATCGCGCTCGATGTAAACGGCTACCTCTCCGAGGGCTCCGGCGAAAACCTCTTCATCATCCGTGGCGGAACGCTCTACACCACCCCGCTCGCCAACTCCGTCCTCAACGGCATCACGCGCGACTCCATCCTCGTGCTCGCTCGCCAACTCGGCATCCCTGTCGTCGAGCAGGCGCTCCCTCGCGAGATGCTCTATATCTGCGACGAAGCCTTCTTCACCGGCACCGCCGCCGAGGTCACCCACCTCCGCTCCGTCGACCGCATTCTGGTCGCCGATGGCAAGATGGGCCCCATCACCACCGCACTGCACAAGGCCTTCTTCGACATCGTGAACGGCCTCGCGCCGGACACCTACAACTGGCTCACCCCCGTAAAGGTGCGCGAGGCTGTAGGCGTTTAGTGCATCACCCAGACCACGAAAGCGGGCGGCAGCCTCAGGGTTGCCGCCCGTTTTTTCGCTCACTGTTAGGCTTTCCGGCCTTATCGAAATAGACTCATAGATGTGCCTGCTTCCGGGCGGCGCACCCAGCAGCTAAACGCTTTGAGGTTTGTCTTAAATGAAATTGCGGTTTCTCGTTCCAGCCCTTGCTCTGGCTCTTCTCACGATCGGCGCCCAAGCCCAGGGTGGCTTGTACTTCAACCCCATCGTCACACGCGTCAGCAACTCGGTCGCCGACACCGGAAACTTCGCCTTCCTCGGCTCCGGCTACACCTCGCGAATCTTCGGCGGCGTCATGATCGGCGGCTACTACGAGGTCTACCACGCTCCCAAGTTCGACTTCAGCCTCGACCTCCGCGATGAGATCGAGCACGGCAACAACGCCTCGCTCAACAGCCTTCTCTTCGGCGGCCATCTCTCCTATAAGCCCGCCCACAGCACCTTCAAGCCCTACGTGCAGGTATCGGTCGGCGAAGGCCGCACCACCTCCCCGCTAAGCCCCATCCACGTAAACAAGCTGGAATACGCGGGCTTCGTCGGCGTAGACCGTCCCTTGAACCGGCACATCGACTGGCGTGTCATCGAAGTCGGCTACGGCTCTGTCACCACCATCAGCAGCTACCTCTACTCCGGCCCCATCGTCGTCCCCGCCGCGCAACTGCTCAACTTCAGCACAGGCTTCGTCTTCCGCATCCCCTAGCCATCACCTTCACGTCAGCCAGAAAAGCCCCACTCTCAAGTGGGGCTTTTCTCTGCCCGCAGAGGATCTGCTGTTGCTCTTCGCTCGCACAACCCCAAATCTCGTCATCCTGACCCTGAGCGTAGCCGAAGGGGAAGGACCACTGTATGCGCTCTTGCACTTGCTGTTGCTTCTGAGATTAGGTCAGGGCCACAGAGGGAATGCTTGGGAACTCGTTCAGAGCATTCCCTAGCCGTCACCTTTGCATCAGCCAAAAAGCCCCGCGCTTGCCCTTCAACTCGCCACGCACTAATCTTCCGTCATGCGTCCTAATCAACTTCTGTGTCTCCCGCTGGCCATCGCCTTTGCGATCACTCCATTCTCCGCTCTCGCACAAGACATGCCCGGAATGCCCGGAATGGAACACCACCACCACGACGACGCCCCCACAGATACCGAAAAGCTGGGAGACGTCCACTTTCCGGTCTCTTGCGCGGCCACCACCCAGGCGCCCTTCGAACGCGGCATCGCCCTCCTGCACTCCTTCGGTTACGTCAAAGCCGAACAACAGTTCCGCACCCTCGCCGACGCCGACCCCACCTGCGCCATGGCTCATTGGGGCGTCGCCATGTCGCAGTACCAGGAGCTCTGGGGACGTCCCAACGCCGCCGCAATCAAGACCGGCACAGAACAAATGACCAAGGCCGAAACCCTCGCGAACTCAACCAAAATCACACCCCGCGAGAAGGCCTACATTGATGCCCTCAACGGCTTCTTCATCGAAGCCTCCAAGGACTTCCAGACCGCCGCGGACGACTACGCCACCGCCATGCACGCGCTGCACACCGCCTATCCCACCGACATCGAAGGCGCCGCCTTCTACGCCCTCGCCGTCCTCGCCAGCGAAGCCCCGGACGACACCTCCCTCGATAAGGAGCGCACCGCCCTCGCCGTCCTCCTGCCGCTCTTCAAAGAACACCCCGAGCATCCCGGCCTAGCGCACTACATCATCCACACCTGCGACACCCCCGCCCTCGCCGCGCAGGGCCTCGACGCCGCCAAGGTCTACGCCAGGATCGCACCCTCATCCGCGCACGCCCTGCACATGCCGGGACACATCTTCGCCCGCCTCGGCATGTGGCCCGAAGACATCGACTCCAACCTCGCCTCCGTCGCAGCCTCCCAAAAAGCCGAAGCCGCCGGACAGCCCGGCGTCGCCCACCAAATGCACGCCGACGAGTTCCTCATCTACGCCTACCTCCAAATTGGCGAAGACGACAAGGCCCGCACCATGACCGCAAACATGCGCGCCGTCGGCGAGCACGTAGACTCCATGCCCGGCATGGACGACATGAAAGGCGCCGGGCCCTACTTCGATAACGAACTAAACGCCATCTATCTCCTCGAGATGCACGACTGGAAGGCCGCCGAAAAACTCAAGCCCGAACCAAAGTCTCCATCTCTCGCCACCGGAGACATCACCTGGGCCCACGGCATCGCCGCCGGCCATCTCCATGACGCGAAGAAAGCCAAACAAGCCCTCACCACAACCGACGCCGAGATCGACAAGCTCCGCACCGGCCCTTCGGCTTACCGCATCCCGGGAATGATGGTCCGCCGCGACGAAATCGCCGGCTGGGCTGCATACACCGAAGACCAGCCCGACGCCGCCATCACCATACTCCGCAAGGCCGCCGACCAGCAGGACAAGCTCGGCCAGGACGAAGTCGACATCCCCGCCCGTGAAATGCTCGGCGACCTCCTCATGGCTTTGCATCGCCCGAAAGAAGCGCTAGTCGAGTACAAAGTCGCGCTAACCCTAAGCCCCAACCGCCTCAACGGCCTGTTGAGCGCAGGCGAAGCCGCCGAAGCCAGCGGCCAGAAAGACGAAGCCGCGCTCTACTACGCCGCCGCCGCGCACAACACCCACAACGCCGCCGACAGCAAGCGTCCGCAGTTGCTATACGCCATCAACTTCGCCACGCAAAATCCGCCAAAGTCCGCGCAAGGCGAGTAGCTACAGCAGGCGGTCTATCTATGTCCACCTGGCGGCATAAATTATGGGGGACTAAAGCAGCTGCGACCCGCTGAACACGTGGTTGGAATCAAACGGCAGCAACGCCGCCTTCACGCTCAACGCCAGCTCGCGAAACAACTCCGCAACCTCCCGCGTAACCGCAACCCGCGTAAAAAGAATCACCGCAAAGAACTCACCATCGGCCAGCAGTCCGCCCATCCCCACAACGCTCTGCACCCCAAACGGTTCCACAAAGCTCTCCTGCGCCGGAATAAACGGGCTCGCCAGCGCCTGCGGCACATGGAACACATTGAAGCTCTCGTCGCTCTCCTCCATCACAAATCCCACATCCTGCGTCGGTGTAACCAGCCGCTCAATCGGCACGCCAAGCTGCTCCAGAAGCCGCGCAATCATCGGCGCCCGGCTCACAACCTCTACGCTCGGCAGCGGAATCGCCTGGTGAGCAATCGACGTCGCCACATCATTCCACACCGGCCTATCTCCCCGCGTAGCCAGCAGCGCCAGGCATCGCATCCTCCGATCCGTTAGCGTAAAGTCCAGCAACCTATCCGCCGCATACCGATAGTCCAGCGGCATGCTCGCATACGAGCTCGTCTGAAAACACCGCGCCAGCACACACGAAGGCTCACCACTCTCTGCCGAACGAAAGTGATCGTACAAGTAGTTCACAATGCCCTGCGCCACAGCCTGCCGATGCTTGCCCGCTTTACCCAACTCCTCGAGCGCACGCCCGCACGCAACCATCGTCTCCTGCGTAAGATCGTCAATCCCATAGCAGCCATCCCGATCTGTCTTGCGAGTCTTCAAGAGGTTGGCATCCCTTCATCCTTCACATCGACAACCGGCGCGGTCGTGTCCTTCACCGCATCCCACCCCGGCAGCTCCTGCGAGCCGACAATCAGCCGCACGCCATCCCGAAACCGAATGTACGTATACGCCCACTGCCGAAACACACCCCACCTGTTTCTAAACCCGATAAGAAAAAAGATATGCACCACCAGCCACGTAAGCCAGGCCATAAACCCGCTCCAGTGCGCTTTGAACGGCCACGCAATCCGAGCCACCGCCGCCTTCCGCCCGATCGTCGCCATATCGCCCTTATCGAAATACCGAAACGGCTTCTGCTTATCCCCCTTGCCTTCAATCACCAACCCAATCCGCTTGGCGGCATAGTCTCCCATCTGCATCGCCGGCTGCGCCACTCCGGGAACCTGCTTTCCATCCTGCTCAAAGTGCGCCAGGTCGCCCAGCACAAATATCTCCGGATGCCCCGCCGGATGCAGATGGTCGTCCACCATCACGCTTCCGCGCTTGTCCGTCTCAACACCCAGCATCTTCCCCAGCGGAGAAGCCTGCACCCCCGCCGCCCACAGCGTGCACACACTCTCAACGCGCTCCTCGCCCACCATCACATAGCCCGGCTGAATATCCGTCACATGCGCATTGATCCGCGTTTGAACCCCCAGCGCATTCAACTGCTCCACTGCCTTCAGCTGCAGGTCCGGCGGATACATCCCCAGAATATGCGGCGACCCCTCCAATATCAGCACCTGCGCCGATCCCGGATTGATATGCCGAAAGTCCCGCGACATATAAAGCTTCGCAATATCCGAGATCGACCCAGCCAACTCCACCCCCGTCGGCCCTCCGCCAACGATCACAAAGTTCAGCGGCGGATGCGTCCCCGTCTCCAGCTTCTGTCGCTCGGCAAACTCAAACGCCAGCAGCACACGACGCCGAATCTCCGTCGCATCCTCCAGCGTCTTCAACCCCGGCGCCAGCTTCGCCCACTCCGGCTTCCCAAAATAACTATGCGTAGACCCCGTAGCCAAAATCAAATAGTCATACGTCAACTCCGCGCCACTCTTCAAACTCACGCGCCGCGCAGCCGTATCGAAACCAACCACCTCATCCATGATGACTTCCGTGTTCTTGTCATCCCGCAGCATGCTCCGAATCGGCTGCGCAATATCCGCCGGCGAAAGCACCGCCAGCGCCACCTGGTACAGCAGCGGCTGAAACGTATGATGGTTCGTCCGGTCCACCACCGTCACATCCACCGGCAGCTTCCCCAACCCCATCGCCGCATGGATCCCACCAAACCCCGCCCCAATCACTACCACCCTCGGCCGTCGACTCATAGCACCATCCGCCATCAAATCCTCCTCAACCAGCCTCAAATCTCGTCATCCTGAACGCAGTGAAGGACCCCTGTATTGGTTCTCCTACGCGCAGCCACAACTCCGGGTGCCCTACCCTTTGCGCTCTTTGCAAAGGGTGGGGTATCGAGCAACGCTCGACCGCTCTCCCCAACACCTGCACAAATCTCAGCCCTACAACCATACGATGCCACCCCAACACCCTCAGTCACAATCCACCACCCACAATCGGCGATAACCGCCCATCCCACCCTGTCCCTCCCCCACACCAGAGGACTAGCATTGAGGACACTGCGGCACCGGCCACAGTGGAGACCAACAATGGCAACATCAACCAAACCAGCAGCCTCGGAGCTCACCTCCACCCGCGTCCTCACCACCAACAAACACCTCATCCGCTGGGTAGAAAAGATGGCCGAGCTCACCCAGCCCGCTGCCATCCACTGGATCGACGGCTCCGATGCCGAGAACGAATACCTCTGCCGCCAGCTCATGGACGCCGGCACCTTCATCAAGCTCAACGAAGACCTCTGGCCCGGCTGCTACTACGCCCGCTCCTCGCCCAACGACGTCGCCCGCGTCGAAGACCGCACCTTCATCTGCTCGCTCTCCAAAGACAACGCCGGCCCCACCAACAACTGGGAAGACCCGTTCGTCATGCGCAAAAAACTCAA
>Ga0302317_10003680_pt1 | contig 10059 bp, 9 predicted proteins | sample III_Palsa_N3_3_FD_200450 | JGI IMG/M metagenome (GOLD analysis project Ga0302317, IMG submission 200450) | Peat permafrost microbial communities from Stordalen Mire near Abisko, Sweden - III_Palsa_N3_3 | ecosystem: Environmental > Terrestrial > Soil > Palsa > Peat permafrost | place: Sweden...
CGCGTTCCTCGATATGGTGTTCAACCAACACAAAGTGGCCCAAGCCTTTGCGGATTACGTCGGCCCGACCTATACCCAACATAACCCCTACGTGCCGGACGGCATCGCCGGCGGGGTAAAAGGTCTGGGCGGCATGCTGGCGAAAAATCCGCAGACGCATATCTATATCAAGCGCACCATCGCCGAGGGCGACCTGGTGGTCGACCACAATCTCACCACCGACAAGCCGGGCGATCGCGGCAATGCGATCATCGATATTTTTCGGCTCGAAAATGGCAAGATCGTGGAGCACTGGGATGTGGTGCAGGCGGTGCCGGCAACACACGCGAATAATAATACGATGTTTTAGGATCGAAGCAGGGGAGTCTTCTTTTTGTGAACAAAAAGAAGCAAAAAAACTTTGTCAATTAGAATGCGTTGCACGGTGTGTTTCGACTCGATCAAGTAAAAGTTTTTTGCTTCTTTTTTTCAAAAAAGATGCTCCCTGCTTCGCTTGCACTGACCGCCCTTCGGCTTAACTGTTCAGCGGATAGAAAAAATTCGAGGGAACCATGTCCAAGCTCGCACTGACCGTCCTCGCCGGCGCGGCGCTGGTGCTCGCCGCCGGCCAGACCGCCGCCGCCCGCCACATGACAATGGCCGAGGCGGAAAAAATGTGTCATCCGACGGTCAACACCGGCCTTCCCAGCCCCACCGGCGAGAACGCGGCGGAGGCGGCCAACAAGCGCGTCATCTTCGCCTGGAACTGCGAAATCTTCGTCGATCACGATCCCGAGGATGCGTTCAAGACCTATGTCGATCCCAGCTTCTGCGACCACACCCATCTGATCACCCACGGAACGCGCGCCTGCGGCACCTACGCCGAGGCGCTCAGGGATTTTCACAATATGCGCTCGTCGGCGCCGGCGGGCGATATCGAGCTGCCGATGCAGGCGGCGGTGGACGGCGAGATCGTCACCATGTACGGCGAAGGCATCGATATTTTCCGCGTCCACGACGGCAAGATCACCGACCATTGGGATGGCGGGCCGGCCGGCGACGTGAACATCAAGGGGCCACCGCCGGGATTCAAACCGCCGGCGGGCCAAGGACCAGGCGGCTGATTGCCGCCGATCATTCCCGCCGTAGCACCTGATCGGTAATAAAACTCGCCAATCCATCGGCCTTGAAATCCCGCATCAGCTTGGCTTCGTCGTATTCTTCGCGCACCCAATCGACGAAGCCGACGCGGCCCTCGGCGTCGCGCTGATAGCGCAGGAAAAACGCATCCAGAATTCCGGTGCGGGCTTTGCTCGAGTGTAGATAGCGCCAGGAGAGATGCTTCAGCGCGTCCGCAGCTTTGCCGCCCTCGAACAGCAGCGCCAATCCGGCGGCAAGTCCGGCACGATCGGCGCCCGACTTGCAGTGCATCAGCACCGGGAATTGCAGCTGCCGATACATTTCGTAGAACCGCAAAATCCGCTCCTTATGCGGCGCGCCGCGGCTTTCGAATGCCATGTCGAGGTGGGCGAGGCCGAGTTTCTGCGCGGCCTCGCGCGACAGCGCGTCCGACCCGCAGGCGCGGTGACCGCGTAAATTCACCAGGGTCCTGAACCCGAACCGCTTGACCGCTCGCGCCAACGCGCCAGGGGTGGGGTGGTTGCAGCGATAGACCCGGCCGGGAATGACCTCGACCCAATTGCGCCAGGCGAGCCGGAAGATCGCATGGTCCACGAACAGACTGTCCGACCAGGCGCGGGCGCGGTCGGCTGGTCCGTTGATGGTCCCTTTGAACAGTGCTCTATCCTTTGCGCTCGAACTGCAGCTTCTTGATCTCGGCGATCGCCTTGGCCGGGTTCAGACCCTTGGGACAGGTCTGGGTGCAATTCATGATGGTGTGGCAACGGTAGAGTTTGAAGGGGTCTTCGAGATCGTCGAGCCGGTTGCCGGTGTGTTCGTCGCGGCTGTCGGCGATCCAGCGATAGGCCGCGAGCAGCACCGCCGGTCCCAGGTAGCGATCGCCGTTCCACCAATAGCTCGGGCACGAGGTGGTGCAGCAGAAGCAGAGGATGCATTCCCACATGCCGTCGAGGCGGGCGCGCTCTTCCTTGCTCTGCAGCCGTTCCTTGTCGGGCGCCGGGCTATCGGCCTTGAGCCAGGGTTCGATCGAGCGCAGCTGCGCGTAGGCCTGGGTCAGGTCTGGCACCAGATCCTTCACCACCGCCATATGCGGCAGCGGGTTGATCGCGACGGCGTTCTTGACCTCCTCGATCGGCTTCAGGCAGGCGAGCGTGTTGCCGCCGTCGATGTTCATCGCGCACGACCCGCAAATCCCCTCGCGGCAGGAACGGCGGAAGGTGAGCGTCGGGTCGATCTCGTTCTTGATGTAGATCAGCGCGTCGAGCACCATCGGGCCGAATTTGTCGAGATCGACCTCGTAGGTGTCCATCCGTGGGTTGGCGCCGTCATCGGGGCTCCAGCGGTAGATTTTGAAGCTCTTGGTCCTTTTCGCGCCCGGCGCGGCCTTGAAAATTTTGCCGGTGCCGACTTTGCTGTTCGCGGGAAGGGATAATTCGACCATCTTAAAATTCCTTCCTCAGTACACGCGCTTGGCGGGTGGGATGACCGAAACTTCGTTGGTCAGAGTCTGCATTTTCACCGGCCGGTAGCCCAGCGTGGTGGTGCCGTCGTTCTGCACCCACGCCAGCGTGTGCTTCATCCAGTTCACATCATCGCGTTCGGGATAATCGTCGTGCGCCTGCGCGCCCCGGCTTTCGTGGCGCGCTTCAGCGCCGACCATGGTCGCGGTGGCGTTGGGCAGCAGGTTTTCCAGCTCCAGCGCCTCCATCAGGTCGCTGTTCCAGATCAGCGAGCGGTCCGACAGCTGCAAATCGGCGAGACCGTCCCAGATGCCCGCGATCTTGCCCACACCCTGGGTCAGGCTCGCGCTGGTGCGGAACACCGCGGCGTGGGCCTGCATCGTGCGCTGCAACTGGTCGCGCAACACCGACACCTTGGTGCCACCGTCTGCGAAGCGGATGCGATCGAAGCGGTCGAGCGCTTGTTCGCCGGCGCTGGCGGGCAACGGCGGCTGAGCGCCGCCGGGCTTGACGAACTCGGCGGCGCGGTGTGCTGCGGCGCGGCCGAACACGATCAGATCGAGCAGCGAATTGGTGCCAAGCCGGTTGGCGCCGTGCACCGAAACGCAGGCGGCTTCGCCGACCGCCATCAGGCCGAACACGATCGCATCGAGGTTGTCCGCGGTCGGGCGCAACACTTCGGTGCGCAGATTGGTGGGGATGCCGCCCATATTGTAATGCACCGTCGGCAGCACCGGCACCGGTTCCTTGGTCACATCGACGCCCGCGAACACCCGTGCGGTTTCCGAAATGCCGGGCAGACGCTCGTGCAGCAGCGCGGCGCCGAGATGCTCCATATGCATCATGATGTGGTCCTTGTTCGGACCACAGCCGCGCCCCTGATTGATCTCGATCGTCATCGAGCGGCTCACCACGTCGCGGCTGGCGAGGTCCTTGGCGGTGGGGGCGTAGCGCTCCATGAAGCGTTCGCCCTCGCTGTTGGTGAGGTAGGCGCCCTCGCCGCGGCAGCCCTCGGTGAGCAGACAGCCGGCCGGAAAGATCCCGGTGGGGTGGAATTGGACGAATTCCATGTCCTGCAGCGGCAGGCCGGCGCGGGCGACCATGCCGCCGCCGTCGCCGGTGCAGGTGTGCGCCGAGGTGCACGAAAGGTAGGCGCGGCCGTAGCCGCCGGTGGCGAGCACCACCAGTTGGGCGCGGAAGCGATGGATGGTGCCGTCGTCCAGGCACCAGGCGGTGACGCCACGGCAGACCCCGTTGTCGTCCATGATCAGGTCGAGCGAGTAATATTCGACGAAGAACTCGACGTCGTGCTTCAGGCACTGCTGATAGAGCGTATGCAGAATCGCGTGGCCGGTACGGTCGGCAGCGGCGCAGGCGCGCTCCACCGGGGCCTTGCCGAAGTTGCTCATATGGCCGCCGAACGGACGCTGATAGATTTTGCCGTCCTCGGTGCGGCTGAACGGCACACCGAAATGCTCGAGTTCGTAGACCGAGGCCGCAGCCTCACGGCACATGTATTCGATTGCGTCCTGATCGCCGAGCCAGTCCGAACCTTTGACGGTGTCGTACATGTGCCAGCGCCAGTTATCCTCGCTCATGTTGCCCAAGGAAGCGCCGATGCCGCCCTGCGCCGCCACGGTGTGGCTGCGGGTGGGAAACACCTTGGTGATGCACGCGGTCTTCAGCCCCGCCGCGCCCATGCCCAGGGTGGCGCGCAATCCCGCGCCGCCGGCGCCCACCACCACGACATCATAGGTGTGGTCGACAATGTGATACGCGCCGCGTTGCGGCTTGGTGACCATGTTCATTTTGTTGCGCCCTCAGATGGCGAGTTTGATCACGGAGATCGCGGCGGCGAGTGCAAGCAGGACGCACCCCGCGTTAACCGCGAACAGATAGAGAAATTTCGGCAGATCGTTCCGCACATAGTCTTCGATCACCGAACGCAGCCCGAGCGCCAGATGCGGAAACAGCGAGACGATCAGCGCCAGGAACAGCACCGCGTGCACCTTCTCGCCGATGAAATAGCGTGTGGTGGCGTAGTCGGCGTGCGCCAGGTGCAGCACGACATAGACGAACCACAGCGACAGCGGCACCAGGGCGACCGAGGTAACCCGCTCGAGCTTCCAGGTGCCGGCGCCGGACTGGCCCGAGCCCAGACCGCGTGCGCGGCCGAGTGGGCTTTGCATCACCCGGTGTTGCAGCGAATCCGGTTTGGTCTCCAGCGTCATGTTTGGTGAACCCTATACCAGAAAGAAGCCGATGACCCAGACGAACACGCTCGCGATCGCGGCAAACGCGAAAATCCAGAGCGAGGTCGCGTTGAACTCCGGCTTTTCGAAACCCCAGCCGGTGTCCCACGCCAGATGCCGCAGCCCCGCGGCAAGATGGTAGAATAGTGATACGGTAAAGCCGAACAGCACCAGCAGTCCGAGCGGCGACGCGATCGCCGCCTGCACCGGCGCGAACACCGACGGCGCGCTGGCGGCGGCGAACAGCCAAGCCACCAGAACAACCGCACCGACCCCCAAGGCGATCCCGGTCGCCCGGTGCAGGATCGACTGCGCCATGGTGATCTTCCAGCGATAGACCTGGACGTGCGGCGAGGTGGGGCGCAGCACTCGTTTGCCCGCGCTGTTGCGTCCGACCAGCATCGCGTCGCGCATGTCTTCCATCGCCAGCACCCTCAAAAAACCAAAGCCGATAGTTCGCTGCCAAACGATCGCGGGTTTACGCGCAGGCGGAGTTCCGGTCAATCTGGTGCGCTGCGATATGAGCCATCACCAAATCGCTCGCGGCTGTCGGTTAAATGATCAGTGAATCAATGGGTTATAAAACAAGTGCGGCGTTAACCAGAGCGCAGTGATTTCCGGTTGATAACAGTCCGGGCGCCTGCGGCAGGCGCTTTTTTCCGCGACCGGTCCGAAGGAGCGCTATGGAAGTCACGTCCAGAGTCCCCCCGTTCCGGGCGCTCATTCTCGAGGACCACGATTTTCAACGCCACATCGGCGTCCAGATCCTGAAACATTGCGGCGCAAGCGAAGTGCTGGAGGCGTCGGGCGGGGCAATCGCGCTCGATCTGGTGCGTACCGCATCGTCGCCGATCGACGTTCTGCTCTGCGACCTCAACATGCCCGGCATGGACGGGCTCGCATTCCTCCGCCACATCGCCGAACAGGGCAGCACCAGCTCGGTCATCCTCGGCAGCTCGCTCGACCCAGCGATCATCCGAACCGCGGAGATCATGGCGAAAAGCTACGGGATCCGCCTGCTGGGGGTGGTCGAAAAGCCTCTCTCCGGCGCCAAATTGATGCCGCTGCTGTTACGCCACTTCAGCCCGGGAAAGGCGTCGGCCCGACCAACGATTCAGGCGGCAACGTTCGACGAGGTGAAATCGGGCATCAGCCAACGGCAATTCGGGCCGTTCTTTCAGCCCCAGGTCGATATGCGCAGCGGTGCGTTGGTGGGGGTTGAGGCGCTGATGCGATGGCATCACCCCAGCCGCGGCCTGGTGCCGCCGGCGGTGTTCATCCCGGTGATGGAATCGGCGGGTCTGATCTCGCCGGCCACGTTGATGATGATCGAGGAATCGCTGATCCATTGCCGGCGCTGGCGCGCAGCCGGGCTCGAAGTGCCGATCGCGGTCAACCTCTCGCCCGAGTCGCTGCGCGATACCAGCCTGCCGGAGCAGATCGAGGCCTTGACCCAGGCGGCAGGAATCGCGCCGGGCGCGCTCACTATCGAGATCACCGAGACGGTCGCGATGACCGACCTCGGCCATTCGATGGAGACCCTGGCGCGCTTGCGGATCAAGGGATTCAACCTCTCGATCGACGATTACGGCACCGGCTTTTCGTCGATGCAGCAGCTGACCCGGCTGCCACTGACCGAAATCAAGATCGATCAGAGCTTTGTCACCGGCGCCGCGGAACGGCCGATCCTGCGCGCCCTGATCGAAACCAGCGTCGTGATGGCAAAGCGCCTCGGTCTGCGGACGGTCGCCGAAGGGGTGGAAACCGCCGAGGACTGGGACGTGTGTGCCAGATTGGGCTGCGAAACCGCGCAAGGCTATTTTATCGGCCGGCCGATGCCGGGGGAAGCAATCGCCGGCTGGTACCAGGGTTGGCTCGCGTCCCGGCCGGATGGCGCCGCTCGTGCACCATAGCGGCTGGACTTCCGCTTTCGGGCTATGCGGCTGCCTGCTGCTCGCCGCGGCGCTCTTTACCCGCCGGCCAGTCGCGCGCCCCGCGAGCGAGAGCCGCGCCCTGAAACAAACCAAGAGCGAATTGCATGAAACCAACCAGAAGCTCGCCCAAGCGCTCGTCGTGGCCGAAGGTGCGAACCTCGCCAAAAGCCAGTTCCTCGCCAACATGAGCCACGAGATCCGCACGCCGATGAACGGTGTGACCGGCATGCTGGAAATCCTCGCCCATACCAGCCTTGACCGGGACCAGTTGCGGATTATCGCTACCATCAGCAGTTCGGCGCGTTCGTTGCTGCAAGTGATCGACGACATCCTGGATTTTTCGAAAATCGAAGCCGGCCAGCTCAAGATCGACCTCGCGGCGGTCGATCCGAACGAGGTTGTCGCCGGCGTGGCACAGTTGTTTCTAGCCACCGCGCTCGCCAAGGGCCTGACGTTGCGCTGCTTTGTCGCCGCCGCACTGCGCGGCCATTACCTGGTCGACCGCGTGCGCTTGCAGCAGATTCTGAGCAATCTGATCAGCAACGCGATCAAGTTCACCCCGTGCGGCACAGTTACTCTCACCGCCGAGCTAGTGGTGGGTGACGGCACGGCCGAGGAGCTTCGCTTCATCGTCGCCGACACCGGCATCGGGATTTCGGCCGCGGCGCAGGCCCGGTTGTTCCAACCCTTCACCCAGGCCGACGATTCAACCGCGCGCAAATTCGGTGGCACCGGCCTCGGGCTGTCGATCTGCCTGCGGCTCGTTGAACTAATGGGCGGCCGGATCACGCTCGAGAGCGTGGATGGCGAGGGCACCGAGGTCACGCTGTGCTTGCCGGCGCGGGCGGTCGAGCAGGACGGCGATGAGCCGGTGCTCGATCTGTCCGGCGTCGGTGTTGCGCTGGTCACGCCCGACCTGGTCGAGCAGCAGTATCTCGCCGCTTGCCTCACGCACCATGGCGCAGAGGTGACGCCGGTCCCGCGACCAACGGGTCCGGCAGACCCGCGATGCGCCGTGATTCTCGCGCCGCTGACCGCTATGGCGGAGGTCAAGCGCTGGCAAGCCGGAGTACCTGCCGCCGTCCCGCCCCGACATTTCGTGTTCTATTCCTACGCTGACGAGCCGGTGGATCGGACCCCGGCGGACGATGCCATCGTCACCACCGCCTTGTCCCGGGCGCGGATCGTGACCGCGGTCGCGGTCGCCGCCGGACGCAAAAGTCCGGAGATCGAGATCGTCCAAGCGCTGCCGCTAATCACGCTCGGCGCCGCCGCGCCATCCCGCGACGAGGCGATCCGGGAGGGGCGGCTGATCCTGCTCGCCGAGGACCATCCGGTAAACCGCGAGGTGATCCAGCGCCAGCTGCACCTGCTGGGCTACGCCGCCGATGTGGTCGAGGACGGGGCGGCGGCGCTCACCGCGTTGGCGCCGGGCCATCCCTATGCGTTGTTGCTCACTGATTGCAGCATGCCCAAAATCGACGGCTACGAGCTTACGCGGCGGATCAGACGGGCAGAGGCCGGCGGAAGCCGGCTGCCGATCGTTGCCCTCACCGCGAACGCGCTGGCGGGGGAAGACCAGCGTTGTTTCGCCGCCGGCATGGACGATTATCTCGCCAAACCGACCGGGATGGCGATGCTGCGCGCGCTGCTGGAGCGCTGGCTGCCGCGGCATGAGACCGCGCTGCTTGCGCCGGAGCTCGACCTCGCCATGTTGGCGGAATGTTGCGGCGACGACCCGGCCGCGATGCGCAGCAGTCTGCGGTTGTACATCGACACGCTGGAGCGCGACTTGGTGCGCCTTACCGCCGCGGTCGAAGCCGGCGACTTCGATCAGACCCAGCTTTTCGCCCATCGGATCAAGGGCGCGGCGCGGATTGTCGGGGCCTACCCGCTCGCGGCCGACAGCGAGGCGGTGGAGCAGGCGGCGCTGGCGCACGATCCGGCGGGATTGGCAATCGGGCTGCCACGCATCCTGGCGGCGGCGCGCGGGACCGTCCAGGCAAGGGAAGAATCTTCATTTTGTGAACAAAAAGAAGCAAAAAAACTTGGTCAATTTGATTAACTGCGAAGCCTCGCAGGACACGTAGCGAACCAATTGAATGAAAGTTTTTTGCTTCTTTTTTTCAAAAAAGAAGACTCCTTGACTTGACCCATTGCCTGTTTGTCCGCGCAGCGGCACATAGGCAGCGTCATCGGGGAAACGCCCCAGGGGGAGTTCGTCATGTCTCAGCTCAAAGATAAAGTCATCGTCCTCACCGGCGCCGCCGGGGGCATCGGTAGCGTCGCGGCCCAGCTGATGGCGTCGCGCGGCGCCAAGCTCGTACTCGCCGACGTGGTGCTCGAGCCCGCCAAGACCTTGGCCGAGGAGCTGCGCTCCGCCGGAGCCGAGGCGATCGCCGTGGAACTCGACCTGGCGGTCGAGGCATCCTGCAAAAATCTGATCGATTTCGCGATCTCGGCGTTCGGCCGCATCGACGTGCTGTGCAACAACGCCGCCGATCAGCGCCGCGAGATGTCGATGGGCGATACCGACGTCGAGCGCATGGAGGTCTGGGTGTGGGACCGCGCCTTTCAGGTCAACGCGCGGGGTGCGTTTCTAACCTGCCACTACGCGCTGCCGCACATGGTGAAGCAAGGCGGCGGATCGATCATCAACACTACTTCGAACCTGATGCTGCAGGGCCAAGTGATCCAGGCGGCCTATTCTTCGTCCAAATCGGCGATCCTGCAGATGACCCGCGCGATCGCCGCCTCGCACGGGCGCCGCGGCGTCCGTGCCAATTGCGTGTCGCCCGGACTCACCATGGCCCCCGGGGTTTACGCCAATATGCCGCCGCGCCTGATCGAAATTGTCGAGTCCGAAACCCTGACCCCGTTCATGGCGGTCCCGATCGACATCGCCTATGTGATGGCGTTCCTGGCCTCGGACGAAAGCCGCAACATCACCGGCCAAAATCTGGTGAGCGACGGCGGCACTTCCTCGCACGTGCCGGGCTTCGCCGGCTTCCGGCCCTTCTTCCAAGGCGAGTAATCATGGGCACAACCTCAGAAGGCGCCGGCGGTCGCATCGTCCTTACCGGTGCCGGCGGCTTCGTCGGCCAGCACCTGCTGCGCAGACTGTTGGCGGACGGTAAGATCGGCGAAAACGGCGCGCCGATCACCTCGCTGGTTCTGGTCGACGTCGCGCTGAACCATGTGCCGGACGACCCCAGGGTGCGCGCCGTGGTCGGCGACCTCGGCGACAGCGCGATTCTGGCCTCGGCACTCGCGGATGGGGTCGACGTGCTCTAC